>Ga0164296_1000104_pt1 | contig 105293 bp, 101 predicted proteins | sample GEODES057metaG_FD_113533 | JGI IMG/M metagenome (GOLD analysis project Ga0164296, IMG submission 113533) | Dystrophic lake water microbial communities from Trout Bog Lake, Wisconsin, USA - GEODES057 metaG | ecosystem: Environmental > Aquatic > Freshwater > Lake | place: USA: Trout Bog Lake...
ATGATGCGGTTAAGTATCAGCAAGGACAGCGTTCGAATGGATGAGCAAAAGTCGATAGAAGATGTGCAGGCCTTGGCCGGTATTTATAATCCTTTTGACGGCACATCGAGTGGGAAACAATTTGTTGCAGGTACAGCCGATGGTATCAGCTTGTTCAGCCAAAAGCACCATGAATTTCGTGCGCTGGTACACCATAAAGACACCGCAAAAGCGACATCTATCAGTCTTTACAATCCGCCGTCGCAACCCGGGGTGATCTGGATGGGCATCTATTATGGCTATTCAAAAAAGGCCGGTATCGAGCGGGTCGATCTTCGCAATAAGACAGTGAAGGCATACACGCCGCATCTGGAAAAGGGCTTAAGTATGGCAAATGACTCGGTTAATTTTATTTATGAAGACACCCGCCATCGGCTTTGGTTCGGCACGCAGGCGGGATTACTGCTTTTTGATCCGCGAGCGGATAGCTTTATCTGCTTTCACCCGGATGATAGCGGTAATGCAGCAATAAGCACAATCGCATCATTTAAGAATGGCCTGCTGCTTGCGACCGGAAAAGGACTGTTGTATTTCGACCCGATCACCCACGCATTCAAAAGGTACCTGAACAGCCTGGCCGATCCCTCGTCTATTAGTAGCGATGTCATCACTAACCTGCTTGTTGACCGCACAGGCACCTTTTGGGTAGAAGGTAACCGCAAGCCGATAGACAAACTGAACGCATTAACCAGCGCGATTTCGGTTTATAAACACAGTGATACCGACCCGGGCAGTTACCCGGGCGAGAACCTGCATGGAATTGTTGCCAATAGCGATGGATCGGCGTTTTTGACCAACAAAAAGGGTATTTATAAGTGGGCGCCAGGCAGCAATTCCTTTTTGCAGGTTTACAAGCCGAAGCCCGGCGATAATCCGGGAGCAGTTGTTGTGAGTAAGAAGGGAATCATATATTTTAGCGACAACAACGGTCTAAATGCTTACGACCCTGTCAAAAAGCAACTGCAGACTTACCGGCACAATACTGGTGATACCATCACTTTAGCAGGGCGTGCTACGGGCCGGATATTGGTGGACCATACGGGACTGGTTTGGATTGGAACCCGTGATAGGGGCATTTGCTGTTTCGACCCGCTAACGGCAAAACTGAAATGGTATCCTTTTATAGTCAATTATGGCATACTCGGGACCCATGGTGAGCTGGATGATATGACTGTTCTCGGTCTTTACGAGGACCGGGAGGGCACTGTTTGGGTGGGTACGAATTTTGGAGGGCTCAACCGGTACGATCGGAAAAGCGGAAAATTTATATCGTTTATGTACGACGGCAACACCCATGTAGAATGTATTAGCGATATGCTGGAAGATGCAGACGGCCATTTTTGGGTAGCCACCTATTTACAGGGAGTTTTTGAGTTCGACCGTAACAGCGGACATTTCACCCGGCATCTGGATGAAGACAATGGTCTATTATTTAACTCCACCCTAAAGTTAGCTTCAGACCAAAGCGGCAATTTATGGGTTTATACCTTACGCGGCATAAGCCGAATACAAAGGCGGACCCTGGCCGTTAAAAACTACAACGCCTCGCAGCTGCTGCCTTCCGAAACCGTTACAGGGTGGTTTTTATGCCCTGTAGGAAACAAGATGGTATTTGCCATAAACGATGGGGTTGCCATTTTTGACCCGCGCAACCTGGACGCAAACCCTTATCCGCCCATCGTGCACATCGAAAGGCTGAGCTATAGCAATACCGCATCTTCGGTTGATTCTACGAGTACGCATTTTGCGTATGGCAGCAAAAAGCTCGAACTACCTTATTTTGACAATCGTATCACTTTTAATTATGTAGGAATTCACCTTGTTAACCCTGCCGGCATCCAATATAAATACCGACTGGAGGGCTATGATCACCACTGGATAAATGCCCGCGGCCAGCGCAGCGCAACTTATACCAACCTTTCGCCCGGAACGTACACTTTCCATGTAACGGCAGCCAACAGCGATGACGTTTGGAACAACACCGGCGACAGCTTTACCGTCATCATCAATCCGCCCTGGTGGCAAACCTGGTGGGCATGGGTACTATGGATAGCATTATTTATTTCAGCAATTTATGCTTTTGTTGCCTTCCGATCGCGTAAGCTAATGCATGATAAAAAAGTGTTGGAGCATAAAGTGCAAGTGCGTACTGAAGAAGTGATCCAGCAAAAAGAAGAAATAGCCGCCCAGCGCGATAGCCTTGAACAGACGCTCGATGAACTTAAGACTACTCAAAAGCAATTGATCCAATCCGAAAAAATGGCCTCATTGGGTGAATTAACTGCGGGAATCGCTCATGAGATACAAAACCCGTTAAACTTCGTCAACAACTTCTCGGAAGTGAGTGTTGAGTTATTGACTGAGCTGGAGGAAGAAGAAGAAAAAGGCAAAACCGCGGAGGTGTTAGCTATCGCCAAAGATCTTTCTCGAAACTTGCAAAAAATAAGCCATCATGGCAAACGTGCAGAAGCTATCGTAAAAGGTATGCTGGAACACTCCCGAAGTTCAAGCGGGCAAAAGGAGCCCACAGATATTAACCAATTGGCCGATGAATATATCCGCCTAAGCTACCATGGCCTCCGGGCAAAGGACAAAAGCTTCAATGCAGAGTTGGTCACAAATTTTGATTTGGCCATACCCAAAGTAAATGCGATACCCCAGGATATTGGTCGTGTGCTATTGAATTTGTTCAACAATGCCTTTTACGCCGTCAATCAAAAAGCAAAAACTGTCGGGGCTGATTATAAACCTGAAGTATCTGTTACTACGAGTACCGAAAACGGGCAGGTGATCATCAAGGTAAAAGACAATGGTATTGGTATACCTGATGCTATCAGGGAAAAGATCATGCAGCCGTTCTTCACGACCAAGCCTACGGGGGAGGGCACTGGTTTGGGTTTGAGTTTAACTTATGATATGGTGGTGAAGGGGCATGGGGGAAGCATCAATGTTGAAAGTGTAGAAGGGGAGGGTTCTGAGTTCACGATTTTGCTGCCATTAAGCTGAAAAGCAATTCAAGGCCCGCCATACCGTACGCTCATCCCGGTTAAACTTTCCGCCGGCTTCCAGCACCGCCTGGTTTTTACTGATGCCCCGGGTTTGCATTTGCGCCTGTACCCACAAATAGATTTCGCGATAGGTGAAGACTTTATCGGTGATGAATCCCGCTTTATAAAGTTCGGAAAAAATACCCTCGTCAAAAAGGGCGTTGGCATAGTTGATGTTCATGGATTGTTGGATAAGGATTTGAATTAGATCCGACAGCTATTTACAGATTGACCCGGTTTATAGTTTGTGCCAAAATATTTTGCTGGTTATTGATATCCTTTACATCAACATAAACCGGTGGAAAATTATTGATCATCTGGTAAGCAATGGTATTGGCCAGGTTTTTCTGATCGTGCATAGGCTGACTATAATAGCGGTTTGCATTCCCTCCGTCGGTAAAAATGCCACCGATAGCATAAGCACGACCGGGATCGGGTATCGAAAAATCGCGACCACCATAAGCCACATTTATAGCACTGACCAGGTTGCGCGCCCAGGGGTCACGCATGGCTTCCGAAACTACCACAGCTTCTCCTGAACGGAGTTGTGCATTAGTGTTATCCTTTTGACTGTAGCCGGGTAGTACAGCACCACGACCATCGGATACAAAATAACCACCTTTGGCAAATGCAGCCTGGTTTACAGGCGGCTTTTGTCTTTCAATGGTGGCTACCTGCGCAGTGGTTTGGGCAACAATGGCACCCAATGCCAAAGTGCCCGCAATAGGCCCCAGGTCGGCTTCGGCTTTGGTTACAGCAATGGCACCATTAATGACTGCCTGCGCAATACCTGCTTTTTGCTCCTGCTTGAAGGCCTTCAGTTTAACCTGATATTCTTCGGCAAGTATTTTTTTCTCCTGTTGTCTTTTATCTGCCGCCGTTAAACTGGCATTTTTAGCTATCGCTTTACGGTCGGTTTCAAGTGCTTTTACTTTTGCATCACTTTGTTCGGCAATACCTTTAGTAACGATACTGAATGTTGAATTTTCAATTTTTTGGGCGTTGGCCAATGCACTTGCCTGAATTTTTGCCTGTGTGCTTTGGGCATTTGCCAATACCTTGCCATCGGTAATTTGGGTCGATTCAGCCATGCTTTTTTGAGTGCTTTTGTAGAATCCCAGCATATTATTCAGGAAGGCCTTGAAGGGTTTGATATCCGGCGGGCCCGACATTTGTCCTTGTACCATTTCAATTCCTTTTTTTGCATCACCTGATACTTTCCCAATGTCTGCCAGTGCTTGCCTGAGATTATTGAACGCGTTTGTTTGTTCCTGTGCATTGCTGTTCAATTGCACATCGATACTGATCTTTTTATTGAGATCTTCTGCCATGGTGTTTTGTTTTTTTCGTTTTCAAAAGATTATAATATGCAACTACTAAACATTGTAGTTTTTTATGAAATAAATGCCAAACGGCATAAATATTCGGTTGCAAATACTTTGTTAAGCGGTTTTGTTTCCGGTTAAAGTTTGGATCTTCGCCTCTGTGCGTTTAAATTCCAAAGGTCGCGGTCCAGGTATTGAAGTATTATCTGGAGTGATTGGTTAACGATCTGGAAATAGAGGTAAATAGCATTCTTATTTTTGGATCTCCATACGGTAAATCCATAAGCATCGCCTGACAACAGGCGCTTTATTCTTTTGTCATTGCTATAATTTCCGAAGTTATTAGACATGAGTCCGCCACCATAAACCACACTTATATCGCCTGCAAGCTCGTCAAAATAGCTGAGGGCGTCTATTTGTTCGAAATCTGAAAAAACAAAATCAGCCTCAAAGGCTTTGTTATCAACAAACTTTACAAAACAAAACAATACATGCCTGCTGCCAATAGCAATGCCTGAAAATCCCAGCATGTCTTTTTGCGACAATGTATCGATTGTATAGCCACCCATAGCTTTTACAGCATCTTTAACATAGGATGAATCGCTGCCAAAAGGTATATCGAAGAAGCCTGTAATTGGTTTTTGTGCGTTGGATACGGAACAAAGCAATAGGACAAATGCCACTAATGATAGTGTTTTTTTCATAAATAAGGCCAGGTTTGCTAAGCGTATTAGCAAATATAAGCCGCAGTTATCTTAATTGCAAATTTTTATCCAAGTTTTACCAGCTCCACTTTACATGGTTTGCCCTTGCACCAGTTTTCAATCTTGTTGATATAAAAATAGGCATTGTCCTGTTGCAGGTAAATAGGTATCAATAAGTTGAGTTCGAGGATATCACGCGGTGAAAGCAGCAGGTATCGTATTACTTTTTTGGTCTGCTGCAGTACTTTTTGAAATTCGGTATAATACTTCGACCTAAAACCCGGTATTGGTTTGCCGGTATTTGAAGGCATATCGCAAAAGCAAAGATTATAGTTGCCTTCCGGTTTATAAAAATAGGGGATAGAGATTATGCCTTTCACTTCTATATCATTGGCGCGGTTACCATCCGTAAATTTTAGCGTTTTGCTAATATTCGCCAGGTTAAACTTTTGATCTACCAATATTCTCGGCTGTGTGCTTACCGTAAAGTCGGTTGCATTGCTTTTAAGATCAACCTTTAAAATTTGTGCAATGTTAGTTCCCAAAAATGAGCGATTTAGTGTAGGGGCAAACTGACTTTGAAACAGCTCTGATACGGCAGGTAAGGTTGTGTCAGCTATATTGATCTGGCCATTGGCAAAACCTGCCGGCAACACGTTTTCATCTTCTCTGTATTTCATGAAATTGACTTGTGCATAGTTGCCAAGCCTGAAACTTATATGTTTGCCCTGGTTTATACAATTGCTCGTCCAGTCTTTGGCAAGTGGTATATTATTGACAATATCTTTTAGGGAGTTAAAACTAACTGTTCGGGTGGTATTGTCCGTTTGGCAAATTATACCAAAATGCTGCAGGATATCTTTCAACAGATCTTTCTTCGAAATATCTGGGAAAATACGCTCGCATTGCACCATTTGGCCGTATTGTACTTGCTGAACTTTATTGCTTACCTTAAACGTTGCACCACTTTGTAACGTGAAACTACTACCTGTAAAGCCTCTGAACTCGTAGGTAACTTTAATTCCTTGTCCAGATTGAAGCACCTGATCAACGGATATGGCCTGTTTCAACAGGGTGATCATTTGTTCGTTACCCCGATCAGCGTAATCTACGATCAGTTCAGTTAATATTTGCGCCGCCGCATCGCTCATTTGTACATCGTCATAAAGCCTGAGTTGTACAGCGATTTTAGAGGAATAAGTTGTATGAGATGGGTTTGTGGAGGTAAAGGCCAAAGCAAATTCAAGCGATGCATTGATACTGGTAATGTCTTTCACAAAATAGCCCTGATGTATCTGGTCGTAAATCCGGCCGGGATCCGAGCTGATCAGATCGAAGGGTATCGTCCCGATATTACCTGCAGTTGTGTTGTGTGACCGTATAAAATCCTGGGACGTTTGAACTGAAATGCAATTATAAAGTAAATCATGCTGTGCATCGGTACCATGATCGAATGAGTCGTTTGCAAACTGGCATATCAATTTTCGATATAAAGGATCATCCAACAATGAACCACAACCTTTATAACCAGCCGATTGAAGCACCAGGTCAATAGCGGTTTTTATGAAAAAGCCCGGGCGCTGGTAGCGAATATCAATTGGAGCCAAAAAATCAGACTGGCTTATCATCCCGTAATCAACTACCGGCCATATCCAACCATCCGTTTTGGTTTGTGAGTTTACTACATTGGCTATATTCCAATTATGGTCAAATGCCTTCCAAACAAGTTTTTTTCCATAATTGCTCCATTGGCTGGTGCTGTCACCCATTTCATATAATTTCCCATCGATAGCATCAAAAAAATCTACGTTGCCGGATAATAGCGTAATGCAAGCCTTGTCATGTTCAATATTATTCAATTCAGCAATACCGTAAGGTATTATCTCTAAACCATCCTGTACAAGCTTAGCTTCATATTGCTGATAAGGCATATCATTGCCAAAAGCAATATCATCCGGAAAACCTAAAATTATCCGGTTACGTTGGGTAAGGGGTAATTTGAACTGATTGCTTGTATTTCCCTGTTGATTTTGCATTTCAGCCAGGTTATTTACCTGAAATGTTAGTGCGATTGGGCTATCCTCATCAAGGTCCACACGATGATTATTGATAAATAGTTGAATAAGATTCATGGTTTTGTTCGAAAGATTTAAAATCAGGAGGAAATACAAAATCTGCTCAACGCAATTATCTTAGCGGCTTTGTATGTTGATGGAAGGTAAATTGAACGTGATACTGAAAGGCGCGTTTCCGTTGATGGTCTCATACTCGCTGTAAGTAGCGGTATTAATCACAACCGTTTGCCATTTTACCGGGTTGTGCTTAACTAACATTTGCACTTTGGGCGAATATTTGATGGATTGTAAACCTTTGATATCATTTAGCGATAGGTCTTCGGCATACACCTTTATTTTTTGCCCCGCATTTTTTGCGATCACCTCTTCGATGCCCTCCTGGGTTTCCCAATCGCTTACATGATTTTTGATGATGCTTGCATTTTGTACATCGAGACTTATTTCCTGGTTGTAGCCAAACCGGTAATAGTTCCAGGAGCCGGAAAGCCCGATCCAACGCAGGTAAACCGAATTTTGGTCGATGGCGTTTTCAATTCGGATGATCTTATTTTGAGTAAGCGATTGAGAATTACCGCTTCGGTCTGTATAAAGCAACTGCAAGCTGCAAAAAGCAACTTCTGCCGGGAAACGAACATTGATCAGCAGTCTGTGCAATCCTGCCCGCGATTTCAGAGATCGATCGCCCGGCAATAAGCCACCAAGTATAAATTTGCCACTATCCTCCTTCAAAAGGCGGTTTCCATCTTCGTTTAATAGGCTGATGGTATTTAAATCAATGGCCAATGGATTTTTGTTGATATCAAGCGGCACAAGCTCATAATACGGCATCAGACCTTCCATTTGTTCGCTGTAGATATAGGCCATATCAAATGGATAACCTGAAGAATATGCAGGTTCTTCAAAATCACAAAGCCATTGCGCCAATTGTTTCTTATCAGGTACCGATGCAAACGGAACGTAGGAAGCGAGGTTTCCACCAGACGGCTGCCCAAGCTGTTTGGCTGCGTAAACTACGAAGTAGTTATAGGGTATCTCAATATAATCCGAGACGTAGCCTTTATCCGTACCATCGTCCCAGCTTTCTGCATAGGCTACCTGATAGCTGGCAGCAAGGTTGTTGTCTCTGTAGTTTAATGCTGTGTAGTCGCTTCGGTCCTCCGGACACAGTAAGCTCTGCAAAAAGCTGCTGAAATCTGCCTTTATTGATCCACTACTGTCCGGCCGGTTTGCAGCGGTAATGGTTTGCAATTGCCCGGTTAAAATATCGGTATAGCTGATCTTGGTCAATATCTTATAATATGGCCGCAGGCTGTTGATATTGACAAAGCCGGTTTGAGTTGTCGGTAAAACATATGTTGTATCAATGATCAGATAGTTATCGGATACCTGATAGATAGCATAGTTACCTGTATAAGTACCGGCGTTCAGGTAAACCAAATCGCCGGGTTGGGCCCTGTTCACAACGCCGTTAACCGTAATTAAAGGGCGCTGTGAGCCCGGATCTTTAGCAATGCCGGTTACTTCCAGGTCTTTACGTTGATAGCAAAAAACAACCGGGTTAAAGGCGGCATTCCAGCGGGAAGTGTTTCCATTGCCATATTCTACAGAAGGATCAGCGACCAGCAGGTTTTTGAGCGTCGGTACATTAAAAACGAAAGACGCCTGGCAATTGTTAGCGTCGGTAATGAACGCGGTATGATTGCCACCAGCAATACCTGAAAACATGGGGGATGATTGTACGTTGCCTTCGTCGATTTGATATCGTAAAGGCCCATAACCTGAGCTTGCATTTACCTTTACCTGAGCGTTGGAGGCGCCAGGTGCAGTTTCCTTTTGCAGGATGCTTACCGAGCTGATCATTGCATCGCAAATGCCCCGATTTTCGGGTTCAGCCGGGCCTTCGGTATAATAAGCTACTGCAAAGTTTCTGTAGTCAAAAGGTGCCGTTTCGTTTATCAAACGGCGACTTAATATACCGGAATATATCTTTAGATTTTGGCCGGGTATGGTGTAGCTGCTTTCATTTACGTTGCCGGTGTCATTATAGGCAACGGTTACTAGCATGTTATTGCCATTGGCAACATTTCCTGTTTCATCGCTTATGGTGATGTAAACATCGCCATCGGTATAAACGATCCCATTGTCGGTAACAGAACGTTGATTGGTGATCAATATTTGTGGAAAAAGAGGCATGGGGTTTGGGGGGTTAGTTATTGGGCATTAGGTATTAGGTATTAGGTATTAGGTATCAGGTATTAGGTATTAGGTATTGGTTAATATTTTACTGAATTAGAGATCACGTTGGTAAAATGGTGTCTATTATTTGCTGGGTGATCTTTTCCGCCAAGGCGACGGTTGCCTTGTTTAGCTGAAGGTTTATATTGTCGTCTCCCAGTGGAACGGTTATTAGACCGGGGATGCCCTGGAATCCTTTTTTATCGATCGATTTTTTTATCGCCCAAATGGCTTTTTCGGGTATACCTTTAGCATTGCACCATGCCCGAATGCGGTTGATCATCGGTGGGCTTCCAATTGGCGCATTTGCAGGGGTTGGCCCCCGACCATACTCAAGCACCAGCAGGTAAGCCGGAAAATGCAAACTTGCTGCATTTTCTTCATCAACAATAGCAATCTCTGTTGCTGTTTGCCCTGTTACAAGTTTGCCATGGTCCTGCAGCGATTGAACAAGGTCGGCTTTAAGGGATTCGAGGAATTGGGTTAGTTCGGGGAATTGGTCATTTGGCATTGGGTATTTTGGTTTTAGCTGAATGGCAGGCAGGTAGTTTTTTCGGAATGCTTAACAAATTCAGAACGAATCAAAATACATGGTGGATAGCGTGATGCTCAGGTTTACACCAGTAGTGTTTGCATCGAACTTATTGTAAACCGGCATAGATTTGGCTTTATCTCCGGCTTTTATTTTGAAGTACCGTCCCTCGCTTTCGCGATATTTAGATGCGCTGATAATAAATTGGTTGGCCAATGCAAGGGCCTTGTTTACATAAAATTCATTGTCGGACGTGTATTGATCAAATTCCGTTTTAAACAGGAATTCGAGGTATATCGTAAATTTATTTTCTACAGATCCATTGATATGGGTTGAAATAGCAATGGGTTGCAAAGGATACATAAAAACACAAGGGAAGCTATGAAGCGTGTCAGCCAGTGTATTCAATTCGTTTGCAGTTCCGTATATGAATGCAGGGTGTCCGGGCAAACTTTCTACTATGGTTTGTATTTGATTTCGGATCGGCATATTGGACATTTGATTAAAAAGGATATCGGTTAATTAATTAAGCCAGGTATTGGGTATTGGTCATTGGTCATTTGGAATTGGTCATTTGGGATTGGAGCTTAAAATTTCTGAATATCGACGCCTGTATTCTGCTTCAGTTTTGTTCAGTAGTAATTTTGTAAGCACCCGTTCATAGGGCATTGCCAGAACAATGCTCCATTTGGTTATATCGCCACCTGCCAGGGCATTGATGGTGTTGATATAGCTGAATTTTTCGAAATTACGGATGCCTGCATTCGTTTCAATCGCTGTAGGAGCCGTTGATAATAGTTTTGTTTCCGTTTCGATAAGTTCGGATAACAGGTAAAAAAATGGCGTGCGAGCGGCAGCGCCTCCATTGCCTTCAGTTTTTTTATTTCTTCTGTGAACGCCTCGGCTTCAAATTCGTCATAGGGCTGCCTGGTTACGCTGCAATAGAAATATTGTGCAAGTACCTTGCAACAGGCATTGAGCGAGGGTTGGAAGTGTTCCTGCCAGTTAGATTCACCAAAAACTGCTATATGTTTTTCTATCTCATCGGCAATGATATCTCTTGCCGCCATAAATGCTCCGGCGGGTTCCATTGCTAAATTGTGTATCACATCTACGATAACTTTTTTCCCGTTTAGCATAAAGGTGATTTTTGCAGGAATTGTATGATAGCTGTTAAGTATTTTGATCTGCCCCGCCAATGCCATTACAGCTTCGCCAAATTGGTCGATATCCCCCATATCAATTGTATTTTGCAGTAGGAGTTTAGGTATACCTGAAAAAATGCTGATCACGTCCAGATCATCCGGGTTTTTAAGGTGCTGGAGATCGAGCAATTGTCCAAACGTAATTTCGTGCAGGTCAGTCGGTATTCTTACCGTTATTTTACCCCGGCTAGTTCTGATTTGTTTGATCATCATATAGTTAAAATATAAGGTTCAATAGTTGAAATGTATTGCTCAATAAAAGGTAATCGGCTTTTGGGCCTGTTGCTTCGATTGATCTTCAGTTTATTTAATGCCACATACCGAAGTGGATCAATAAGATGATTCCAGCGGTCTATGGGTTCATTCAGGGGGCGGCCGGAAATATCAGTTTTCCATTTGTACCGCTCCAGCTCGCGCCGCAGATTAAAACTTTGGCGGGTGATATTCAATTGATATCGTTTAAGTATATCAATAGACAGATTGATACTGTCGGCTCCCTTTTGTGCAGGTACTATATTCCAGCCCAGGCGCCTTATTTCTTCGATAGATTTAGGCTCGGCACTGTCGGCGATTATCGGGGCATTTTTTGAAATTCCCAGATCGGATAGCTTTTTTGAAATATCGGGATTGGTTAACCGGGTTTCGTAAAGCAGCTCATTGATCCATAATTCGCCATTTTGCCTGTAAACTGCTAAGCAACCTGTCTCATCATTGGTAAAGCCAAAATCCAGGCCATAGGCCACCAGGCGTGCATTGACCGGTATGCTATCGCAAAGCAGCCAGTTATTAAGCACCAGGCCGGTAATTTTACCCGTAAGGCCTCGGGCATAAACTTTCCAAAGTTCCAGATCATCATTTCTGAGTGATTCGATCTTTTGCCGCATCGTGTCGCTCAGGAATGGGTTATGACGGTGATCGGAAATAAACAGACGCACATTGTTATTTCCAAGAAGTCGATCATGCACCCAAAAAGCAGTATTGGGGTTATAATCTATATAAATGCGGGTTTTGGTTCTTAGCGCCAGTTGCTGGTAAATCTCCCAGCTTATGCCATTAGCTTCATTAATGAATAAATAATCCCGTTTCCCCGATTTTGCATCCTGGGCATCGGTATAACTTTTAAACTCTATGCTTGTTCCATTCCTGAATTGAAATATTCTTTCAGATCTGTTATAGGAAAGGATAGCCGCTTTCAGGCCATCAGATTCACTGCTTATTTTTAATGCATCACGTAATGCACCCGATTTTAAGTTTGGGATATCCTGGCCAACTACGGTAATAACCTTATCGGCTTGTTCGGCGGCAATTGTAAATAATACCTGGAGTATGGCGTATGTTTTGCCAGAACTGGTACCACCCTGGTTTATTACAATATGGGCTTCTGTATGGTAGTTTGCGTCAAATAAAATGCTAACTCCGGGCGCAAATAGCATGGTTTGGTGTTTTAAACTAAATTTTTATTAATTTTATATCGATCAATAGGGGTTAAACTCAACCAAATGCGCCGACTGCTTTCTTTTACGGTTTTAATCTTTGCTGCCGCGATGATTTATTCCTGCAGCAAAGCTGGCAAGACTATTGATTTCGCTCAGTCATCACAGCAGCTTATCGTAGGCAAGTGGTCGCTTCAGCATGAAAAGGTTGTACAGTACATCAATGGTAATGTTCACCAGGATACAACGTATAATTCCAGCCCGGGTAATATTTCGCGCCTGCAGTTTAATAAGGATGGTACTTTTAGCAGTATCAGTTTATATGCTTCTGGTCCTTTCACCGGAAGTTTAAGTTCGGGTGCTATAACTACGGCCGACTCAACGGCTGGTGTTTTTAGTTTTGCAGGTACCAATTTTAATGTTTCGGCTCCAATTGCAGGTTTAGGTAGTAGTAGCTTTGCTTTTGGTTCAATTTCAACAATTGGCAATCCAGCAGTATTTAGTGCAGTTTCCAATAGTATCAAGGTAACCGAGCTTACGTCAACCAGGCTAACGTTACATACCGAGAATATCTACACTTTAACGAGCAACCAGGTTACGCAAACGTATAAAAACGAATGCGATTACTACTTCACCCGGTAGCCTGATCTTCTAAACTTTCACATCTTTTTCATTTGTTGCTACAGGCGTGCCTGTGTGAATTACGTTAACCGTAAATACCTCTGCTGTTGTGTCGTCTGATGGGTTATTAGTCACCCTTTCGCACCATCCCAATGTTTTCAATGCAAAAATTGCACCGGTTGACGATTGGAAATGGAGCTTCTTTTCATACTCGGTTTCAACCCTTAGTCGTGCCCGTTTCAATAAAGCCGAAAATTTGCCTTTAGTTTCGCATGTTTCAAATTCAGCCACGCTTTTAAAACCCAGGTGGTAAGCCAGGCCCGACATGGTAAGCGGTTCGGCATCATTTCTTTTTTTCTTTGAATTATCGTCGAGATCATTGTTTGGGTCGTCGGAGCTCGTTTCAAAATACGAGTGCAACAGACCTTTAAGTTCGGCAATAGAACCGAAGGGGTATTTTTTCATAGCAGGAAGTATTATGATTAAAATGCCGAATGGCATAAAAGAATATACAAATATACTAAATAGTTTAGTTTATTGCAAATGATTTGATCGGTTTATTTTGAATAAGTTGATAAGCTGAATTTAAAGCGAGTGTTCTACAGCACTCAGTTGTTCCTTGTTGCTGATGCAGATTGTTCGAAATCATGGAGTTGAATTTTTTGGAAAATATTTGAATATTTAAATTTTCCATTAGCTTTGAGGAAAATATGACAAATACAGTATTTTCCGGTGTTGAGGTCAGGGAGCGAATTGTGGAAGTTGCTTTAAAGCAGTTTTTAGATCATGGTATTCGAAATATTACCATTCTGAGGCTTGTTGAGCCACTGGGTATTTCAACAAAAACAGTTTATAAATATTTCAGGAGCAAGGAGGAACTGCTGGAGGAATGTCTTGGTTTGCTATATGCAGGATATTTTAATGAGTTCGATCAAATTGTAAGGCGTAAGGATAATCCTGTAAATACCTTGCATTTTTTATTTCGCAAGACCCTGGAGAAGGATTTTGGGATGAACCGTGATTTTTTCCACGACCTTAATTATTATTATCCCGAATTGCAAAATGCTGCCATCCAACGAGACGCTGAGAATTACACAGGTTTGCTTATCCCGCTGATACAACGAGGTATAAACGAAGGCTATTTCGATAGTGAACTTGATCCGGAATTGGCGATAAGGGGAATAGTGGCATTATACACTATTATAACCCGTGGCGAGGAGTATCGTAACTATACCGGTAACCCCGCTCATTTATTTAACAACCTTGTTGAAGTATTTATCAAAGGGATGTGTACTCCGCTCGGTCTGTTTGAACTTGACAATAACTCTATTTTTAAAAAAAGCTGATATGAAAAAGATCACCCTGCTGATGCTGCTATTTTTAAGCCATTTTGTATTGCTGGCTCAACAGCACAATTTTAATCTGATGCCGGTACCCAAAAATATCGCACAAGCTGATGCAAAATTCCGACTTACCGGCAAATTTACAGTTCAGGTAAATGGAATAAAGGATGATACCATATTATACCGCGCTGTCAACCGTGCCTACCAGGCATTGAACCGTAAAACAGGCTTAGCTTTTGGTCAGAAATATATTACACCCGCTGATACCTTGACAAATGCGCAATTGCAGGTTGCTGAACAGTTTAGTGCTCAGCCAGCTATCGGTACCGATGAAAGCTACCAGTTAAAGGTCGGCGAAAATACTATTGCCCTGAATGCCAAAAATACCATCGGTATCCTTCGTGGCCTGCAAACCTTGATTCAATTGCTGTCTGCAGATGAAAAAGGATATTACCTGCCTGTGGTTGCCATCAATGATGCCCCCAGGTTTAAATGGCGGGGTTTGATGATCGACGCTGCGCGTCATTTTATCTCCTTTGAAGAGATCAAACACAATTTGGATGCGATGGCAGCTGTAAAGCTTAATGTTTTGCATTGGCATCTGACAGATGATGAAGGTTTCAGGGTTGAATCAAAAGTTTATCCGCTGTTACATGAAAAGGGATCAAACGGTGAATATTATACCCAGCAGCAGATCAGGGAAATAGTAGCCTATGCCCGCGACCGGGGCATTATTGTGGTGCCGGAGTTTGACATGCCGGGCCATTCCCAGAGTTGGTTTGCCGGTTATCCCGAACTGGCCAGCCTGCCGGGGCCATATCATCCCGGTCCCCGTTCGCAATGGCAGCAGGAGCATCCCGATCCTAATGCGCCCAGAGCTACATCTATTGCCGATATCATCGCTAATATGGTTGCACCAACTTTCGACCCTACAAATGAGAAAGTTTATACCTTCCTCGACAAATTTATCGCGGAAATGACCAAGCTGTTCCCTGCGGGCTATATGCATATTGGCGCGGATGAGAATAATGGCATGGCCTGGAAAAAAAATCCGGCGATTGTAGCCTGGATGAAAGATCATCAAATTGCCAATACCGACGAGTTACAACGGTATTATGTGGAAAGGGTTTATGCCATTTTGAAAAAGCATAATCGCCAATTAATAGGCTGGGAAGAAATATTTAATGAAAAATTACCTAAAGATGCGATCGTACATAAATGGATCCCTGAGTCAAACGGCATGATCAGGTCTTACGGTAAAATTGCTGATTTTACTACCCATGGTAACCAGGTGCTGTTATCTGTTGGCTTTTATACCGATGTATTTTTGCCGGCATATGTCCATTACCAAAACCCAGTTTTTCAGGGCTTGAATGATGCTCAGGTCTTAGGCGGCGAGGCAGCACAATGGACCGAATTGGCCGACAATGAAAATATAGACGGAAGGATATGGCCGCGTGCAGCTGCAATTGCAGAACGCCTTTGGTCGCCTGAAAGTGTGAATGATGCAGATGATATGTATCGTCGGATATTTGCTTTGAATCAGCAGCTGGACGAACAGGGCTTACCGCATCTGGCTAATTACGACCGTGGGCTGCGCCGTTTATCCAATGGTGCACCTATTGATCATATAAAAGTGCTTACAGATGTACTTACGCCGGTGAAAGGTTATAAGAAGCTGATGGGCAATATGATGAAATCACCGCAGAATTCTTTCCAGACAACACCTTTAACAGCTGTTTCAGATATCATTCCTGTTGATTCCGAGATCAAACGAAAATTCAGGGCTCTGGTTAAGCTGTACCTCGAAAAACACGATAAGGACTCGGAAGCGGCGATCAGGGCCTATTTATTTTCCTGGAAGCAGAATGACGCGCTGTTGGCGCCACAATTTACGGGCAATAAACGTTTGTCGGAAATACAGGATCATTCAAGAAACCTCGCTGCTGCAGCGGCAATTGGCCTGGAGTTGCTTGATAAAAACGACCAGGGAGTTACTGACGCCACCTGGGTTCAGCAAAAAACAACGCAGTTGGACAGCTATGCCAAACCACATTATGAAACCGAAATTGCGGTAATACCCGAAATTGCTGAATTACTGATCGGGCACGTAGTTGCTGAGCCTGAAAGTTATCCGGCCTTTTAATTTTACCATTTTCGCTTGGCGGATGTCTGGGCTTATGTCAGGATGATCGGATGAATTTTGGAAATGTTCTGATATTCAAAATTTTTATTGAGCAAAAAGAAGCTTAATATTGCCGGGCTTAATTATAAAATAAATCCGTGTTATTTTGATGAGGTTTGCCGGCTGCGCTGTATTGGTTCTTTTGCTTTTAGTCTGTTCGATCAGTTTGCGTGCGCAGGATAAGAACCTGATACCGCTTACCCGTTACCCGGCGAAAATAAAAGATACCATTACCAGGGTATCAAAGGATACGATCACCGAACGCGACCTGAATGATGTTTTTAGCTCATTATTCTCAAAAAACTATAAACCGGTAAAACCCGATAGTATCGGTAAAAAAATGATCGCCTCATTTTTTCCGGCAGTTGGGTATTCATTGCAAACCAAAACTGCTGCTACGCTAACCGGGAACATCGTATTCAGGGCTTCACCGATATCAAAAATTTCAGCCATTACAACAAGTATGGGTTATACTGAGCGGCGCCAGTTTACCATACCTGTGGTATCTAATATATGGACAGCAGATAACAGCTGGTTGTTTGTGGGTGATAGCCGCTTTTATATTTACCCGCAAAGCACTTACGGTTTGGGAAGTAATTCTGATACGTCAGACATCCAGCACATGAGGTACAACTTGTTAAGGATTTCGGAAGTAGCTTTAAAAAGGGTCAGGGGTAATTTCTTTCTGGGCGCAGGATATAAATTCAGCGATCATTGGAATATCGATTACGGTAAATCCGAAAACGGAGTACCCTCAGCTTTTGCATCTTATGAAGCTACCCGACGTTCAATATCATCAGGTTTTAGTTTAAATGCGCTTTATGATAGTCGCGATTTTTCTGTCAACGCCACCACCGGTTTTTTTGGTGCAATAGAGTTTGATGATAATTTAAAAGCATTTGGCAGTGATGGAAACTGGCAGTCTGTTGTGATCGATCTGCGAAAATACTTCCGATTTCCGGCTAACTCAGATAACGTGATCGCTTTTTGGTCATATGACTGGCTGGTGCTTGGCGGCAAGCCGCCTTACCTCGATCTGCCAAGTACATCCTGGGATACCTATTCGACTACGGGCAGGGGATATATACAAAGTAGATTCAGGGGTGCGCAAATGGTTTACCTGGAGACAGAATACCGGTTTAAAATTACAGCAAACGGTTTGTTGGGAGGCGTGGTTTTTCTGAATGGCGAATCCTTATCAGCGGCACCCGGCACCGGTTTGCAGAGAATACGGCCAGGTTACGGCCCGGGTTTGCGTATCAAACTCAATAAAGCCTCAAAAACCAATCTTGATATCGACTATGGTTTCGGAAATCAGGGTTCAAATGGGTTGTTTCTAACCGTTGGTGAGGTGTTCTGATCATAGACCTTTTCTGATCATATGGCCTTGATTTTTCTGTAACAATCCTATTAATATCAACGTTTGATGATTGATGCCTGTAATTTAGGGTCGTTTTCCTATCAAACAGGTTTACGATTGTAATTTAATTCTTCATCAGATAATTTTTATAGTTTATCGAATATTGATCAGCATAGCTCCTCATGAAACGCCTCATAGCGAAACTTTTTTTGCTGGTCTTGATGATAATTGCCTTTAACCTTTCGTACGGGCAGCATAGAAAAGGTATCCCACTTCGCGATCCCCAAACCCAACAGACTGACAGTTTGAAAAAAGATAGCATAAGCCAAAAAGATATGGGTGATGTTATCCATGCCCTGTTCAGGCTGAAACCTGCTTATAAACAAAAGGATTCGATTGGCAGCAAACCTATTATTTCGGTAGTTCCTGCGCTTGGGTATTCTTTGCAATCGCGCCTTGCGGTATTGTTATCGGGCAATGCTGCATTTCGTATAGCTCCTGCTTCAAATGTATCCACCATAGTTTCGAGCCTTGCTTATACACAGAACAAGCAGATCACCTTACCCATACAATCAAGTATCTGGAGTGCAAGCAATAGTTTTAATTATACAGGTGAGATAAGGTTGTATCATTATCCCCAAAGCACTTATGGCTTGGGCAGTAGTTCAAATATCGACAACGAAGCACCAATGAACTACAATTACTTTCGATTTCAGGAGTCGGTTTTAAGAAAAATAACCGGCGATTTTTATATGGGGGCTGGTTATATAATAGACAACCACACTGACATTTCTATAGGATCAACCGAGAATGGTACAGTAGCTGAATACCTGATCTACAAAAAGCACGCTACCAAAACCCATTCAACCTCATCGGGTTTTACGATGAATGGGCAGTACGATAGCCGTAATTCGCCGATCAACGCGAGCAGTGGATTTTATCTTTCTTACGAGTTCAGGCAGAATTTGAAGACTCTGGGTAGTACCTCTACCTGGAGTTCGTTACTTATAGATGCGCGAAAGTATTTCCAGTTACCGGTAAACTCAGGGAATGTTCTTGCATTTTGGTCTTACGACTGGCTGACGCTTGCCGGCCGGCCGCCTTATCTCGACCTGCCATCAACGCTTTGGGATGCTTCAACTAACGCTGGCAGAGGCTATATTCAGGGGCGTTACCGCGGAGCTCAGATGCTTTACGGTGAAATGGAATATCGGTACCATATTACGCAGAATGGATTGATAGGCGGCGTGCTGTTTATCAATGCGCAAACATTTTCAGCAACCCCCGGTTCCCGGCTGCAGGCTATTCAGCCGGGGTATGGTCCTGGCTTGCGGATAAAGCTGAATAAAGTATCTAAAACCAATATTGATATTGATTATGGTTTTGGAAGTCAGGGTTCGCATGGTTTGTTTGTGAACGTGGGCGAGCTTTTCTGAAGCGCATTTTTACTCAAAAAAAATCTATTCCCAAGGCTGATCAGCCGAAACAATTATTGTCATTGATACGTAAAATAATACTCAATCGCATAGTTGAATTTATGCTGCGTATCGTCAAAATAACTCTTCTGATCATTGTATTTGGTTGCTCATTTGCATCCGGAGTGCCGTTAAGCGACACGTCGGCAAAAGTTGTAAGGCCGCTGAAGAAAGACACCATTAAACAGCGAGACTTGTTGGATGTAATGCATCAATTGTTCCACGCCGGGGCATCAGTAAAAAATGACTCCGTGGGGCAAAAGCCTGTTATATCTCTAATGCCCGCAGTAGGGTATGCCTTACAATCGCGAATGGCTGTGCTAATTTCAGGCAACATGGCCTTTCGGCTGGCAGACAATGCCCGAATATCTGTTTTAAATTTTAGTACAGCTTATACCCAAAATGCCCAGTTTACTTTACCCTTGCTCTGGAGTGTATGGACAAAAAACAATACTTTTAATCTGGTAGGTGATTTACGCTTCTATGCCTATCCACAAAGTACTTTTGGCTTAGGCAGCAGCACAGCCATCAGGCAGCCCGACCCGATGAATTATAACTATTTCCGATTCTCGGAGGCAGTGATGCGGCGTGTTGCAGGTAGTTTATACCTTGGTGCCGGGTACGTCATTGACGATCATTGGGGTATATCCAGGCAATTGCCTATCAATATTGGCAATACTTCATTTTTAAATTATTATAATACTGGCCATACGGTGTCTTCGGGCTTCATGCTGAACGGCGTTTTTGATAGTCGCGATTGCTCTATCAATCCTTCAAAAGGTTTTTACGCCAGTTATCAATTACGCGAAAACCTTGTAGGATTAGGAAGTACAACAGCATGGTCCTCCCTTATCCTTGATGTCAGAAAATATTTCAGGTTTCCTGCAGGTACCAATAATGTGCTGGCCTTCTGGTCGTATGATTCCATAACGCTGAGTGGAAATCCACCTTATCTTGATATGCCATCGACACTTTGGGATAACAATACCAATGCGGGCAGGGGCTATATTCAGGGCCGTTATCGGGGATCGCGGATGGTTTATGCAGAAACCGAGTATCGTTATGCCATAACCCGCGACGGATTGATCGGCGGTGTGATATTTGCCAATGTTCAATCATTTTCTGCCGCACCGGGGACGCACCTGCAATCAATACAACCCGGCTATGGCCCCGGGTTGCGAATAAAACTTAATAAAATATCAAAAACCAATATCAGTCTTGATTACGGGTTTGGTACGCAAGGCTCACATGGCTTGTTTGTAAATATTGGCGAGCTGTTTTAAGCCCACATTGTAAAGTTTAAGTTAATATTTGTTAAATCTTTATGAAAAGGAAACCAGGGTGCTTTTTTTAGCGTAACTATTTATATATTAGTTAAACCAATACCTAAGTGATGTTCAGGCGGTTAATATGGCATGTGTTTGTGTGGAGTTTGTTCGCTGTATTTTTGTCTTCATGCCAAAAAGACGACAGTGTAAGCGACCTGAAATTAGCTGGCCAAACAAGTGCCGATACTACTCAAAAGATCGTATTATCGGGTTCATCAGGTAATTATCTTGTTAATAAGGGCACATTGGTAGTTAAGCTGGCTGATACAAGCTATTCCTTTGACGCCTTACAAGATTCTATCGCATTTGTAAATTTAACAATTGATGGCAAGGCTTATTTTGGTATCACTGCCATTAATAAGGCTCATACTGTTAGTTTTGGTATCAGTACTACCGGCGGACCGATAGCAGGCAAGCCGGGGTCTATTTCAGGTTGCCAGTTATTACTTCATCCTACAGAAACAAGCAACACTGCTTTTACGCTTCGGCCAAATGCTACTCCGGTAGATTTTGGTGTTCTATCACTCGAAAAATATAACCAGGATACCATATTAGCTAAAGGTACTTTTCATACTTACCTGTCAAGCGATCCTAAAAATACTACGGTGACCAACGCTGTTGGGACATTTGAGTTGAAGATAAAATGACCGGGGCCGGTGGCTATTTAGCTTGTCCTATTCATCCGCCTTTATTTTCGTGGTCATCCATAAGATCAGGAAACCAAGTAAAGAAATAATTCCAAATGCCAGCTGCAGGTTAACTGCCTGGGCTACAAAACCCACAAAGGGTGGCACAAACAAAAAGCCCAGGTAACCAATAGTCGAAACGGCGGCGATGGCAGGGCCCCCGCTCATCGTCTTTGATTTGCCTGCCATACTGTACACCAGGGGTACAATACATGAAACACCCAGGCCCACCAAACCAAAGCCGGCTAATGCCGGAAAAACCTGCGGAATTAAAATAGCCAGCAGGAAACCTGAAATGATCAATACACTACTGTTGATCAGCAATTGTTTTATTCCCCATCGTCCGATCATCTTGTCGCCAATAAAGCGGCCGGCAGTTACACAAACCATAAAAAATAGCGGACCATTGGTAACTGTGCGCTCGCTGCCATGTACGGCTTCGCGCATGTAGATACCGCTCCAGTCATACATTACGTTTTCGCAGGCCATGGTGGCAAAGCAAATGAGGGCAAATTTTAAAAGGGCCTTATCTGGCAAAATAAAAACCGGTTTGCGTTCACGCGGCGCAGGCTGCTGGTGCAGGGTATTTGGATAGGCAATGAATGAAAATGCACAAAGGCCGATACTCACCACCAGCAAATGAATATTGGTTGGAACATTAAAATATACCATTACCCAACTTGTGGCAACACCCGAAAGGCCGGCCAGACTCCAAATGCCATGAAAGGTAGTTATGATGCTCTTTTGATAATATTGCTGTACAGCTACCGCCTGGGTATTGGTTGAAAGATTCAGAAAGTTGCGGGATGATCCAAAAAAGAAAAGGATAACGATAAATTCCCAATAAAGGCTGCTGAAGCCTAAAAGTGCCAGCATAATATTAAAAGCAACAGCACCTGCCAGCATGATCCTGTTACTACTGAAGGTGGTGAGTAAGCGGCTTGTAAATGGCAGCGTAACGATAAGACCAATGGGTAATGCAAACAATGCTGCCCCCAGTTGTGCCTTATTCAGATGCAGTTGTTGCAGCTGTATGGAAGGTATGCGCGAGGTCCAGGTAGTATAACCATACCCCGAAATGAAGAAGAATACAGCATTGGCAATGCGCATTTTTCGGGGGGAGACTGCAGCTATATTCTGGTTCAATGCTTAATTTATAAAACGCTAAAATAGTTAAACCGCATAAACTGACGAAGCATTACTTGCAGGGTATTTGATTCAAAACTATTATCTTGTTAGCCTATGACCGACGAATCAAACCTTACTTTAAACGGAAAACAAAAAACAATTACCATCGCAGGCATCGCGTTGGTAATTATCTTGCCGGTAATCTTGTCGCTTTTATTTGCCTATTCGGGACTCAATACGCAGGATAGGATATTTTATTCGAGATTTATTTTCTGGGGCGAGGTATTGTTTATGCTGATTTATGCTAATAAAGCTGAAAATCAAAAATTTTTGATCTGGAAAGAGCAACAGGTAGATGTGGTGTTTTTTGTTTTATCGGTGGTTATATTGTACTTTATCAGTATCGGTGCAGGTATATTGTCGGGTATTCCGAGGCTTTTTGGTATAAGAGAAAATAATGAAGCTATAAAAAGACTGTTGCCGATGTTTTCTCAGCATCAATGGCTGCTAGTATTTGTTGCCTTTACTGCGGGAGTAACAGAAGAACTGCTTTTCAGAGGATATGTTTTAACCCGCTTATCGCAACTTTTAAAAGATCGTTTTAGCCCGATCATTATTTCTGCTATTTTATTCAGTGCCATGCACTACAGCTACAAGAGTATAAAGGAGTTGATATTTGCCTTTTTAATTGGGCTGGTTTATGGTTTTTATTATCAAAAATACCGGAATATCCTGGTGTTGATCGTTGCGCATTTTTCGCTCGATCTGATCAATCTCGAGCTCTCGAGCCATTTTTATAAATATATCAAATAGGGTTTATGGCCTCCACCTGAACGATTTTTCGTCAAGGGCGCGCATCGTACAAAGTATACCATCGAGGTGGTCATACTCATGCTGCAAGAGTTCAGAAAGGCTATCACTCATTTGCCATTGCTGCTGCTCCCAGTTCTCGTCCAAATATTTTATGGTAAGTGACTGATGACGTGCAACCCTAACCAACAGGTTAGGAAAACTCATGCAATCGTCCCAAAGTTCAAATTTTTCTTCACTAAGGTTGGTCAATTCGGGATTAATAAAAACTACCGGTTGATCGATATTCATATAGATCAGCCTTTTCATGATGCCCAATTGTGGTGCAGCTATAGCACGGCCAAAATTATATTTTTCGCGAATCTGCTGCATTACGTTGTGCAGGTCGGCTGCCCAGCCCTTTACCAAGGGTAATTCATCCGGTAATACCGGATCGCAAACCTGATAAAGGCGTGGATCGCCAAGCAAAAGGAGGTCTTCGAGCGTTTTCATCTTAAAAGCTTCAAATATAAGGGGTAAATTGCTTTTTAATGTTGCCGGCTCAAAAGCTAATTGTTTCATTTTATATATATTTAAGGCAGTAATTTTATCACATTTACTTTGAGGCTCTCCGGTATTGATAAACATCATGGCAAAGCTTGCCCAAAGCAAGTTGCTTGAACTGTTCGTATTGGCCCGATCCAACTAACCATATATAACCGATCACTAAACACCAACATGGAAGTTCATCACCACCCCGACCTGCACCACAAGCCCAAGCCCTGGAAAGAGTATTTGTTAGAATATCTGATGATATTTTTAGCGGTAATGACCGGCTTTTTTGCGGAAAGTTTCCGGGAACATTTAAGCGAACGATCAAAGGAACGTGAATATGTAGTAAATATTAAAAAGGACCTGCTTAAGGAAACTAAAAAAATTGATATCTGGTTACCTGCAACTTTTGACCGGATCAAAAAGTTTGAAACCCTGATAACCTACCTCGAAGCCCCCGGCCCTGTAGCTGAGGGTAGCAATATGTATTATTTGGCAAGGATTTCAACACGTAATGCCATCATAGAGCCGAGCAACAATACTTTTCTTGAAATGAAAAGTTCGGGTAACCTGAGGCTTATCCGGAATCGTGATATTATTAATAATCTGATCGATATTGAGCAACAGTCATCACAATTTAAGAACCTGCTGGATATTGAGGGTAAAGAAGATGTAATGTCGTATCCGTTATTGGGTGAGCTCTTTGATGCTGCGGTATTCGACAAGATGATCGACCCTACCCAAAGCAGGATGTTATCGGCGCGAGAATATGCCCAATTTTCTGATAGTACGATCAAAAGGCCGCCGGGGAACCCGCAACTGCTTGGCCACGATAAAACCAAAATTAACCTGCTTATTTATTACCTGCATCAGCGTAAAACGAGCTTTTTTGGTGAAACACGAATGCTTTTGGGTTTCAGGAAATTACTCGTGCAAACCATAAAAAATTTAGACGAGGAATATAAACTGGATAATGAGTAAAAAAACTAAAGTACTGCTGATCAAGGCGCTGGTATATGGTATTTTAGGTTTTGGGATAGCCTTTGTTTGGCATTTGCTTAAGTCTTGAGTCTTGAGTCCAGAAGTCGGTAAGTCCGGAAGAATGAATAAAAAAGGCAAAAACATTCCGTTATTGTCTGAACCAGGATTTAGCGGATTAAAGGATTTACTTGAAAAAGAAAAAAGTCTTTCATTCCGAAATTGACATTCCGCACTCCGCAATTGTCTGAACCAGGATTTAGCGGATTAAAGGATTTACTTGAAAAAGAAAAAAGTCTTTCATTCCGCAATCGGCATTCCGCACTCCGCAATTGTCTGAACCAGGATTAACCAGATTAAAGGATTTACTTGAAAAAGAAAAAAGTCTTTCATTCCGAAATTGACATTCCGCACTCCGCAATTGTCTGAACCAGGATTAAACAGATTAAAGGATTTACTTGAAAAGGAAAAAAATCTTTCATTTCGAAATTGACATTCCGCACTCCGCAATTGTCTGAACCAGGATTAAACAGATTAAAGGATTTACTTGAAAAAGAAAAAAATCTTTCTTTTCGAAATAGACATTCCGCACTCCGCAATTGTCTGAACCAGGATTTAGCGGATTAAAGGATTTACTTGAAAAAAAAATAAAATCTTTCATTCCGCAATTGGCATTCCGCACTCCGCAATTGTCTGAACCAGGATTTAGCGGATTAAAGGATTTACTTGAAAAAAAAATAAAATCTTTCATTCCGCAATTGGCATTCCGCACTCCGCAATTGTCTGAACCGGGATTAAACAGATTAAAGGATTTACTTGAAAAAGAAAAAAAGTCTTTCATTCCGCAATTGGCATTCCGCACTCCGCAATCTATTAGTCATTCCGCACTCCCCTATAAATACCTTCCCTTTACCCATCATACACCTCCGTCTCCACCAATTGGGTTAACACGCTTTTTACAGCTGCTTCCCGCGCCCATTGCTGCTCGGTTAGGCTGGCATCCTCGCGGTACCAGGCTATGGGTTCGTTGATCTCTATCCGGGTTTTGTATAAAAAGCCCTTTTTGGGATGCACTTTAGTTCCCTCATAGCTGTTAAGTCCATCAGCACGGATCATTTTAGCAAAATTTTTTAGACTGATATCCAGTTGAAGGCATTCGTCCAATGTGTTTTTAAAATCCTGCTTGTCTTCCAGCCACAGCGTCAGGTAATCGCCGTTGATTTCATGTTCGGCAATGTTGATGCGACTGTAATTATAGTCGACCGAGATAACGAGCCACCAAAGCTCGTCTTTTAATTTTTGTGTCAGTTTGATCATGTTGTTTATTGTTTTTGATTCGAAAAAATGGGCAAAGACTATCCTTCTGGTCATTTTTGGGATGACCGGCGCTTTTAAAAAAAATGCGATTTAAGTGGTTTGCACCTATCTGAATTCCGGGATCCAACCGGGGAAATGCCTTTTGATTGCAGCTATGCTATTTCGGTGTTTATAGCAGGCCTCAAGATAGGCGCGGTACCGTATCTCAGTTTCAGTTGGTCGTTTTTCTTTTGCTAATTTTTCAGATTGAAAGGCTGAATAAATAAGGTGCATTTTTTTGTATTTTTTGAATGAATAGGTTATTGGTTAATAGTGCAGTTTGGCTTTCGCATTAGCTGAGTTGCACCCGGTTTAGCCTTTAAACACCTACGAGCTGTTGTTTGCCGGGGAAAGGGCATAGATCTCCCGCGAATTCTCTGTAAATTCTTTAATTTTCATATCCTGAAAGTTTTAAATTTGATTACTTTTGAAAAGGAGAGCGGAACAAATATAAAGAAATATCTTTATTTTTATCAAGGGATAAATGAAAAATATTTTTATCGGTTTATGAAAGAACAAAAATCAGCACCAAAATTAAAAAGAGTACGGCCTGAAACGCTGGAGTTCATTATACTTTATAACCAGCTCAGAGGACGGGCATTCAAAGGAAATGCCGAATTGGCCGAAGTGCTTGGTTTTAACTCACCAGCTTCTATAACGGAGATCATCAAGAGTCGCCAAAACATTGATCCTGAAAAACTCAGAATTTTTAAAGATAAATACAAAGAAAATATAAATTCTGTAAAAAGTGCTATCGATAAGATCCCTGTTTCGCAGAGTTTTGAGGGAATACCCATGTATGAAGTTGTAGTAACTGCTTCCGGCGTTGAAGTTTATAAAGATATCAATGACACCACTCCGATTGGTCATATGAACTTTCCGGGTATCGAAGACTGTGATTTTGCATTACCTGTTTGGGGTCATAGTATGTATCCGTACCTCGAAAACGGTTCGTGGGTGGCGCTGAAAGAAATTCATGATAAAAAAATATTGCCTGGCGAAGTTTATTATATCGAATGGGGTGATTACCGGATGTATAAGCGGCTTTTGGCCGGTGACAGGGAAGGCGAAGTTATTGCCCATAGTGATAATGTGACCGAAATGGTAGGTAACCGGCTTAAATATGCTCCGTTTGTTATTAAGATAGATGATATCAAAAAATTATGTCTTGTAAAGGACATTCATAAGAAGCATAATCATTAAGGGATATTGGTTGGTGATCAGCTATTAATTGTGAATTCCTGTTTGGCTGTTGCTTTTTGAATTAGTTGGGATATATAGTTTTGGTCAATAATAGTAGATTCGTATTTTCTCTGACCTGAGGCGAAATAAAAAATGAACTTGATGAACTTAAAGATAAACCGCTTGCAGCATGTTGGAATACCCGTTACCGATCTGGGTGTTTCTGAATTATTTTACCAGAAGCTTGGATTTAGCAATGTGATGGCGGCTGGATTTGAATATAATGGTGGCAAAGGAAAGGTTGCAATGATGCAATTGAATGACATCATCCTTGAACTTTATCAGATGCCGGAAGCTGAGCTGCCAGATATCAGAAGCAGGGGGAATGGGCATATAGACCATATTGCTTTTGATGTTGACGACATTGATCAAACTTATACTACGCTTAAAGAGGCAGGTTATACCATGCTCGAACCGGGGCCCGTTTTTCTGGCATTTTGGACCAGGGGATGTAAATATTTTAACATTGCTGGTCCGGATGGAGAGCGACTGGAGTTTAACCAGATTTTATAACTATTTGTACCTCCCGCTTCGTATATCAACAGCAAGCTATTTAAATAAACTTCTACTTTTGCAGACATGAAAATTCGGCTCGCCACTCAGGCTGATATACCAGGTATTATGCAGATCATTGGCGAAGTAGTGCCGCTGATGATAGCTTCCGGAAATTTCCAATGGGATGATACCTATCCCAATGCCACAGTTTTTGAAAATGATATAGTGGCAGGCGAACTATGGGTTGTAGAAGTTGATGGTACAATTGCAGGCCTTAGTGCAATTACTACCGAGCAATACCCTGAATACGCTGATGTGGGTCTTGATATCAATGAAACTGCTATTGTTACCCATAGGCTTGCAGTAAGTACACGCTTCAGGGGCAGGGGAGTGGCAGCATTACTGATGCAGCAGGCCGAACTTGTTGCCAGGCAAAGAGAAATTAAGACTTTGCGCGTCGATACCAACTCGGCCAATAAGGCTACCGGTGCTTTGTTTCCCAAAATAGGCTACCGTTTTGTTGGTGAAATGAAACTTTATTTCAGACCCGGGCTTAGTTTTTATTGCTACGAAAAAAGGCTCGACGGCAAATAAGTGCGATTCAGGCTTATCAGGCAAATAATGGCTCAGTTTTTCCTCTTATTTTATTTTGTAACCTACTGATAAATACCGTTAAAACACGGATTGACCGGTAATATTTTATACGCTAGTTTTGTATCGTTTAAAGGTGCAGTTTGTGTTTTAGCAATACTACATGCAATAACCTTATTATTTTTTGTAATTTCATGGGTATTGATTTTTTTGATCGGGAACCAAGCAGTACTGAAATGCCTGAACTAACCCCAGAAACTAATATTGCCGGAGTCATCGTTGCCCTTGAGTCCATAGTAGCCGAATGCAGCTTGCAGAAGAGTAGGGCAGGCTATTTTGCAGCTTTATACCTTAAGGTGACCAAAGCTGTAAAGCAAGCTATTGATAAACAGCAGTTTCCAGATGGTTCGCAACTGGAAAAGCTGGATGTGGTTTTTGCAAACCGGTACCTCGCTGCCTATCATCAATGGAAAAATAACAAACAGCCAAGTGGTCCCTGGCAAGTGGCGTTCAATGAAGTTGAGCACGGCTCCGGAATTATATTGCAGCATTTATTATTAGGTATTAATGCTCATATCAATTTTGATCTGGGAATTGCTACTGTGGTGGTATGCGGCGGAAAGCCTATTGATTCGCTACGGGCTGATTTTGATGCCATCAATCTGATCATTGCCAGCCTTACCAACGAGGTATTGAGCGAGTTAGGTCAGGTTTCGCCTATGCTTTCTTTATTGGGCTTGCATGCTTCCAATTCAAATTTTGCCCTGATACAATTTAGTATCGATACCGCCCGTGATGGTGCCTGGAGTTTTGCCGAGGAGCTTTCCGGTAAAAAGACTGCCGAACGCGAACCATTTATTGCGCAGCGGGAATCTACGATAAAAAAACTAGCCCAAAAACTGCTTAACCCACCGGGATTGGTCAATATGACACTCTGGTTTATCGGTTTATTTGAATGGAAGCCCGTGAGAAAAGTGATAAGTATCCTCAATGAATTTCACAAAGAAAAAATAATGATCAATGGCTAAAGTTGTACAAAGCAAGGCTTCGGTTAAGCTTTCAACGGAAAAACGCCGAAGCTGAATACGGCCAGCCGGGTTTAAAAAATAGTTTTTTTGCATCTCGCTAATATTCGTGGCTATTTTCTATTTTTACCAGATAACCCTTTTGGATCGTATGAAAAAATTAATGATTGTTCCGGCTTTGTTGCTGGCATGCAGCAGCCTGATGGCGCAGAATAATAATGTGCTTACTGCCAGAGAAATTAAGGATCGCTGGATATTATTGTTTGATGGGAAAACAACCACTGGTTGGCACTCGTTTCAAAAAACATCGGTAGCACCTGGCTGGTCTGCCACCAATGGTACATTGCAGCTGGATCCCAAGGTGCAGGATTCTGGTGGTGATATAGTAACCGACGGCGAATATGATAATTTTGAACTTGCTATTGATTGGAAAATAGCCGAAGAAGGAAATAGCGGCATTATTTTTCTGGTAAATGAAGACAAACAATACGATGCCACCTATCTGACCGGGCCCGAATATCAATTACTGGACGATAAAAAGGCTGATGATAATAAAAAGCCAAGCCACCTTGCTGCATCCTTATATGATATTATTCCTGCTGAAAAGGAAGTGGAATTGCCGGCCGGTGAATGGAACCATACAATCATTAAGCTGAAACACGGGGAATTAACTTTTTGGCTTAACGGCGTTCAAACGGTAAAAACACGCCTTTGGGATACTAAATGGGACGAATTGGTTGCCCAAAGTAAATTCAAAACCTGGAAAGGATTTGCAGCTTTTCACAAAGGCCATATCGCTTTGCAAAATCATGGCTATCATATCGAATTCCGCAATGTTAAAATACGCGCTATATAGTCCGGAAGCAGTTTTTTGGAAAATGATCGTTGAAACAAAACCGGTAGTATTTCGTATAAGTTCAACATTGTTCATAAAATCTTGCCAGTGAAATATATTGTGATCGCGCTGTTGGTTGTTACCAGCATTTTTATGGGTTGCCAAAAAGATTCGGGTGTTGCTGTAAACATTAATACAACCGATTTAAATGCGATCAATAATCAATTAAAGGGAGTTTGGGTTTATCCTATTGTTCCGCAAAACATCGTTGAGACAGCTTCAGGCGCAGTTGACTGGCAATTATACGGCACATCACCAGCCTTTCAATTTGATGGCGGCTCTCATGTTAGTATCATTAAAAATACGGACACTACTTATAAAGGAACTTATAGCTTAAGTACCAAAAGCGGCGTAGTTTACATAGATATTGTTTACCCAGGCGGCAAAGATGTTCAGTATAAGCTATTGGCAACAGATGGAAATACGCTCAGGATCGAAAATTCAGCACCCTATGTTGGTTCAGACGGAGGTACGACTACAGTTCAGCGCCAATTGGTTTCAGATATCACTTTGCAAAAGCAGACCGCTGCAGATATTTCCGGTAAACTTGTTCGCGTTGTGGTTATCAGCAACAAAGTATATTATAATGTTTCGGTTGCAGTTGTGCATACCAGGTTACCTAAACCTGCGGATAGTACCATCGTTTTAAATACTAAATTAAATACCCTGGGTACTTATACCTATGAATTTGCCGGACAGTCTGGCGACCAGTTGCATGTTGATGTATTGGGCGACAACACCAAGACTTTTTTCTATGCCTTTAGCGGCGGTATCCCTTTGGCCGGTGCAGTCACCAGCGATTTTCAGGAAATAAAGACTACTTCAGGCTGGTTTGTTCCCTGATTTTTTTCTTTTTTAAAAAATCCAAATCAGCGTAACTTATTGAGTTTGTATGCGTAAAAACCTTTGAATAACCTATGTGGTTATCAAAGGTTTTTGCATTTAACTCTTTTAAAGGTTTTTATGGAATTTGTAATACTATTTCTGATCGTAGGCATCATTACTGTTTATTTCATAGCCCGTTATGAAAAAAAGGGCGTCAACGAAGAAGAAGATATTTTAAGGGCCAATAAAAACGTGCCGCCGCTTTTTATGCTGCGGTCTGCAGAGTTAAAAGTAAATGCCATCAAGTCGGCGCTGACCAGCGATTGGATGGCTACAAGCGATGTAAAGCAGGTAGCAGATCAACTTGAAACTTTGATCGAGGATTATAAGAATCGCGAGATCACCCTGGCTATTTACTATACAAAACTAGGCGCCCTGCTCATCAAAGTGAATGAACTTAAAGGCGTTCCGGCAGAGGCTTAATTTATTTCAATTTTTTTCCTGCCTTCAATCTATTCCATAGGATTGAATTCCTGTTTGCTTTTAATGAGGCTTTGACTATTATTGCAGAAAATCCCGGTTATGTCCGACGACGCGATAGTAAAACGCCTTAAGATCATTGTAAAAGAATTAGGCGGTCAGCAGGCTCTGGCTAATGCTATCGGTGTCGATCAGGGGTTTATCAGTAAAGTGATTAACCGCAAACAGGAAATGAGTTATTACCTCATCCGTAAACTCTGTTTCCAACTCAAATATTCGCCCGAATGGCTGATCATTGGTACCGGCGAAAAGAAACTCGACAAGCCCGATTCGGCCAAACTCATCACCGAAATTCAAATGCTGCGCACCGAAGTGGATATTTTACAGGCCCGTATGCGCGTATATGAGATCGAACTCAATGAATTGCGTGAAGGGTTGGAAGGCGCAGGGCGCAAGGCGGTAGGTTGATACAGGTACTTCCATTTCTCCGGATAACAAATCCCAGTTAACTGACCGTTTTTTGTAGAATTAAATTCATTTTTTAAACATTTATTTTGAATTTTATTCTGTTAATGGTTATTTTTACTGTATGGTTAACGAAACGGAGTTGCTGCTTGATAAAACCGATCTGCATATATTGAGGCTGATGCAGGAAAATGCACGCATCAGTAATGCCGATCTGGCAAGGGAGTTAGGCATGGCACCATCGGGTGTATTGGAGCGGGTGAAAAAGCTGGAACAAAAGCAGGTGCTGTTGCAATATACTACCCGAATCAATCCTGCTGCTTTAGGGCAAAAGTTACTTGCTTTTATTTTTATGAAAGCCGCTGATAGTCCGGGTTGCAATGATACCGCTAAACAATTAGCGCAGATACCCGAAGTACAGGAAGTACATCATGTAGCAGGTGACGATTGTTACCTGGTTAAAGTACGCACCTATGATTCGAGTACGCTTATGGAATTGATGCGGAGTAAATTCAGCAAAATACCTAATTTGCTGAGCACACGCACTACGATCGTACTTGAAACTGTAAAAGAACAACAACAACTGGTAATACCTCAAATATAAAACGATGGCTCCTGCCCAAACCAAACATGCCTCAACATTAATGGTAATTATTGCTTTTGCAACTGTTTACCTGGTTTGGGGCTCTACTTACTTTTTTATCCGGATAGCTATACAGGGATTTCCACCATTGCTGATGGGGGCAATTCGCTTTCTGACGGCCGGTTCGCTGATGCTGATCTGGGCCATCATCAGGCGGGAAAAGATATTTAACCGGCAAAGCCTGGTGATTTCGGCCATAGTTGGCATCCTGCTTTTAGGAGGTGGTAACGGCTGCGTGATATGGGTTGAACAAACCCTGCCCAGTGCTATGGTTGCTATCCTGGTATCGGCTGCACCCATATGGTTTGTATTGTTAGACAGTAAAAACTGGGGCATCAATTTCAGAAGCCGTTCAACGTTGATCGGGCTGGTTATAGGTTTTATTGGTGTTATACTGCTTTTTGGTGAACAGATGGACAGCATGCTGGCCGGAAGTAATGTAGGCGCAAAACTTTTGTCTATGGCGTTATTGATCATTGGTTCAATTTGCTGGTCGGGTGGGTCAATCTATTCCAAGAACCATCCCAGCAAAGGGTCGGCAGTAGTAAATGTTGCCTGGCAAATGATCATTGCCGGTATCGTGTTCCTTCCGGGCAGCTTGCTTAATCACGAATTCAATGATTTTCACTTGAGTCAGGTTCCGGCACTTTCCTGGTTTGCCTTAATGTATCTGGTAGTTTTTGGATCAATAGCCGGGTTCAGTGCTTATGTTTGGTTACTACAGGTTCGTCCAACTACACAGGTTAGTACCTATGCTTATGTTAACCCTGTTATAGCTGTTATACTGGGTGTTATTTTTGCCGGCGAGCATATTTCCTGGATACAAATTGTAGGGCTGGTGATCATTTTGAGCAGCGTATTGCTGATCAATTTGAGTAAATACCGGAAATCGAAAGCAGTGCCGGAAAATATACTCCAAAATGATCCGTTGGATATTCCATTGTCAATGGAGCAACCCGAGAATTGATCGCTACGGGTTTGGTCAATTGAAAGTTTCAGGCAAAAAGGTAGTCTAACTGCCCGGTGTACAATTGATGTTTGATCTCGGTTATTGCTTTGAGTAAACTGCTGCGAAAGTTCAATTCATTAAAGCACTTTAAGTGCTTAAAATTAAATCTTTCCTCTTCGGCTAAACAGCCCAACAGTTGCTCTTTAGAATGTGCATTTTCTGAACATTTCTGATAGATGACAAAATAAGCCAGATCGGTATCATGCATGGATTGGAAACTGGCCAGTAAAAACAATTCCTTATATTTTGGCAGATCATATTTTTCCATATCAAGCTCGGTAGATAATTTGATAAAATACTCCGATGCTCGCACAGATTTCTTGTTAGTACGCGGCATAAAGACGGCCATAGTTTAGTGGTTACTCAGTTACCAAACATAATATATAAAGCCCGATGAAAAAACCCGTGTTTTAACGGTATTTTCAATTTTTAATGGGAAATTTCTGGTTCTGATAAAGTATAATTTTATAATTCATCGACCTGAACATCCTTCAATTTAATCCCGATATTATTTGATAGCTATTTATTTTAAACTAAAATTGCAATACTGATCATCAGCAACTTTTTTAATGGACGAAACTCAACAAAACAATATTTTACAGGTCGATAATTTAAATGTGTACTATGGCACCGTACAGGCCGTAAAAAATGTTTCATTCCACGTGCAGCAAGGCGAAATATTTGGATTACTCGGACCCAACGGCGCCGGGAAAACCAGTACGCTAAGTGCCATAGAAGGGTTGATCAGGCAGCAATCGGGTACTGTTACTGTTGCGGGTTATGATACGCTGAAAGATCCCCGATATGCGCGTGCTGCTATGGGTGTTCAATTACAGGCAACCAGTTTTCAGTCTGAATTGAACGTTGTTGAGATTTTGGATTTGTATGCAAGTATCTACGGCCGAACCCTTGATAGCACGGAATTGCAGTTATTGTTGAAGGAAATCAATCTGGCGGAAGCCGAACATAAAAAATTCGGACAGTTGTCAGGGGGCCAGCAGCAGCGTGTTTCGTTGGCAATTACTACTATCCATGACCCAAAATTGGTTTTATTGGATGAACCTACTTCGGGTCTTGATCCACAATCACGCCGTCAATTGTGGTCGCGAATAGAAGGGATTCGGGAAAAGGGTAATGGTGTAGTTTTGACCACCCATTCGATGGAGGAGGCCGAGGCGGTATGTGATCGCATCAGTATCATTGATCATGGTGTTATCATCGCAACCGGCACACCCCAATCGCTTATAGACAAACATCGTAATGATCCCGAAGTGATTGCTGTTTCGCGACGAGGAAAAATTACGCTTGAAGACGTATTTATAGCCCTTACAGGCTCAGCAATAAGAGATTAAATTCTGACCCAAATACTTGAATATGGCGATTACTTTACCAAAAACCAGTAGCGTTCTGGCAGCATTACTCAAAGCAGATTACCTGGTGTTGTGGCGTAACCGGCGTGCCAGTCTTATGGCATTGTTAATGCCGCTTATCATTGTGTTTTTTTGGAAAGGTGCTATGCCGGGAGCCTATATCCTGGCGAATGCGATCACACTGGGCATTATTTCTATTGGCTTGATGGGCTATGCCAATGCCATAGCGCGCGACCGCGACAAGGGCGTTTTTCAGCGATTGCGGGTTTCCCCGCTACCGCTGTGGACCATAATGGCGAGCAGGCTTTTGGTGCAGCTTTCGTTGATCTTACTCCTTACCGTTCTGGCGTTTATTGCAGGATATAAGTTTGACGGAATTGAAATGCCAGCTACAAATTATATCATTACCTTTTTTATTTCGTTGATAGGTGGTGCACTATGCCTTAGCCTGGGTCAGGCTATAGTAGGGCTAATAAAAACGCCCGAAACAGTCAATTCTACAACAAGGCTTGTATATCTTTTATTTATTATGACTGGTATGCTGGGCCAGTTTAACTTTTTTGGTCACGAATTTAAAGTGATAGTTGAATGGGCGCCTTACGGAACTCTGAAAACAATTCTGGCCGCCGGGTTAGATCCTGCCCGGTGGGACAATCATGTCAGTGAATCCTTGTTACTGGCTATTGGCTATACGGTGATATTTTCTATTATTGGTATCAAATGGTTTAAATGGAGCGTAAAGTGAGCGCTAGATCGGGCATAATTAATGTGCCCGATTAAAAGTCTCAACACTCCGGCGGTACCTCCGATCCCTTGATCGGTTGTTATTGTAAAATTTCAATATAATCGATAGCTTAGTAATTAAAAAATAAAAGCTTTATGAAACGATTGTTATTTCCCCTATTGGTATTGCTTTTATTTTCCTGCCATCATCCCGTACCGAACAACAGTATCGAAATAGGCAAAATAGATAGTGTTTATTCTAAAACGCTGGGCGAAAAACGTAAAATATTTGTTTACCTGCCGCCTGCAGCAAAAGATACCAATAAACGATTCCCGGTTTTGTATTTGCTGGATGGCGACGATCACTTTGCCACGGTTAGCGGTATCGTTAAGTACCTTGCCGAAAACTCCGTAGTTCCGGATATGGTGATCATTGGGATACCTAATACCGATCGTACGCGGGATTTGACGCCTACCCATTCGCTGCTATATCCTGATGGCAGTAAAAGCGATGATCTGAAGACTTCGGGAGGTGGTGAAAAATTTGTTGATTTCATTCAAAAAGAATTGATGCCTCACGTGGATTCAGTTTACCCGGTTGCATCGTATAAATTGTTGATTGGCCACTCATTTGGTGGATTAACGGCAATGAATATCCTCATTAACCACAGCAGCATGTTCAATGCCTATATAGCTGTTGATCCAAGTATGTGGTGGGACAAGCAAAAACTGCTTAACCAGTCCCGGCAAGTGTTTACTCAGCAAAAATTTGCTGGTAAGTCGCTTTACATGGGTATTGCAAACACCATGCCTTCGGGTATGGATACTCTGCAGGTTCGGATCGATACTACCGGAACGACATTTCATATTCGCTCTATTTTGCAATTGAAGGATATTCTACAACATAACAAAAGCAATGGTTTAAAATTTAACTGTGCTTATTACAAAAATGACGACCACGGTTCATCGCCGCTGATCACTGAATATGATGGTTTGCGTTTTGTCTTCAACTATTATAAAACACCCCAACCTGTGTTCGACCAGTTATTCGATAAAAACAATCATACAGATGCTGCAAAAGGTTTTACCGAACATTACCTCGAAGTTTCTAAAAACCTGGGATATACCGAACTGCCTCCCGAAGATCAGATCAATGAATATGCTGGTTTTCTGGCCGGATCAGGGCAAGCTCAAAAGGCATTGCAATTACTAAATCTCAATATCAAAAACTATCCCAAAAACGCCAGTGTTTATGACAGTTTGGGCGATTTTTACAAAGCACAAAAAGACAAGACAAAAGCGATTGCTGCCTATGAAAAAGCACTTTTGCTAAAAGAAACAGCAGAAATCCGAAAGAAGCTGGAAGAATTACAGGGCAAAAAATAGTATATATTCAAGCAAAGTACCTACTATGAGGGTATCCGAAAGGGATGCCCGATTTATTTGCATGACATACTTTTTATTTTCGCTGATAGCTGAACTTTGCCGGTAGATTTAATGACGTTATTGAACGAGTTTCAGGCCCTTGAGTTTAGCGTGATCGGAATACCGATATTTGAAAATTAATTTAATACCTTTTGGTATTTTACTATCTTTAACCATGAGTAAAGCCCAGCGAACCAAAACATTCATTACAGAAAAAACGGCGCCGTTATTTAACCGCAAAGGCTATGCAGGAACATCATTAACTGATATGACCGATGCCACCGGACTAACCAAGGGTTCGATCTATGGTAATTTTCAGGATAAAGATGAAGTTGCCATGGCTGCATTTGGTCACAATATGGCAAAACTGGTAGAGCAGGTACGGGCCTTGCAGGTATCAGAGCGTACAGCTTCCGGTAAACTCAGGGCATTTATTTATGTTTATCGAAACGGTTTGAATGCTCCGGTACTTTCTGATGGTTGCCCGATCATTAATACCGGGACCGAAGTAGATGATACGCACCTGGCTTTAAAAGAGAAAGTAAAAGACGCCCTTCTAAGATGGCATAAAAGTATTTCGGCAATTATTCAACAAGGAAAAGTTCAGGGCGAATTCAGGCAAAGCGTTAACAGTACAAATTTTGCATCATTGATGATCGCAATTATTGAAGGTGGATTTACATTGTCGAAAATATCGGGCGATGCAGCTTATCTTGAGCAAAGCCTCGATCATTTGGAAGAATTAATTGCAGATACCCTTATACAGCATTAATATTTGATCGGGACTTTAATGCCGTGATCGCCTGGCTGAATTTGATATCATCGAACAGCCTAAAATCCTGCCTTACATGCTTACTGATATGCAACAAAATTTTGACAATTTTTTGCTTATAAATACACCTTGAAAGCAGTAGAAATTTAATATGTTTGCGCACACAATATGTTATAACGACATATTATTATATCTGTAACGAGGCATAAAAAAAGAGAAAGTTTGGGGCTTTCTCTCTTCTTCTCAATAATTAACTGAACTCATAATTAAACCATAAAGAACGTGGTGTGGTTATTAGATTGATAATAATGAATCTGTTACAAATATATACGCTATCGACTTAGTCGTGTAATGTATTTTTATTATTTCATATTATTATTTTTCAACATTTAGCCTCTAAAAGCCTGTTTTTGACGCCAAATGTTAATAAGTGTCTTAACCAAACAGACTACTGCTCAGGTACCGGTCGCCGCGGTCGCAGCAAATAAACACAATCACGCCACGTTCCAGTTCTGCAGCCAGTTTAACTGCTGCGGCAGCTGCGCCACCGCTACTCATTCCTGCAAAAATACCTTCAACTTTAGCCAGCTTTCGTGTCATTTCGGTTGCTTCATCCTGTGAAATATCCCTTACCTCATCTACGCGGGCAGGTTCAAATATCTTAGGTAAATACGCTTCCGGCCAGCGACGAATCCCTGGTATGGAAGAACCGTCGGTTGGCTGGCATCCTACAATGCGGATGTCTTTGTTTTTTTCCTTCAGATAGTGCGAGCATCCCATTATTGTGCCTGTTGTTCCCATTGCACTTACAAAATGGGTAATCTTTCCATCGGTATCCCGCCATATTTCGGGGCCGGTTGATTTAATATGTGCCTTGTAGTTATCCGGATTGGCAAATTGATTCAGAATAAAATATTCGCCGGTAGCAGCCTTTTCTTCTGCGTAATCGCGACAAGTTTCTATGCCATCCAACAATGTCACTTTTGCGCCAAATGCTTCCATTGCCAGCGTTCGTTCGCGTGTTGAGTTAGATGGAAGTGCCAGTTCTATTTCCAGACCATATAAGCAGGCGATCATGGCCAATGCTATACCGGTATTGCCGCTGGTAGCTTCAATAAGTTTCGATCCAGGCTTTATATCGCCACGCTCCAATGCGCTGCGGATCATATTTAAAGCCGCGCGGTCCTTTACACTACCACCGGGGTTATTACCTTCAAGTTTGCCATAAATAGTAACATTGGGGTTTGGATTGAGTTTTTTAAGCTCTACCAGTGGGGTGTTCCCGATCAGGTCAATTATGCCGGCCATTGGTGGTTGGATTAGTTGTAGAGGTTGTATTGGTTGTAGAGGTTGTATTGGTTGTGTTGGGTGTTGATTTGGCGAAAATAAGAGCTGGTTTATGAATTAGCAGCAGCTCGGTAATACCTAATCTTTGATTTTTTCTTTCAGCAGGCTTATTTCGTGCGTATGATATACCTTAGAATATGGAGGAAGGCTTTTTGTTAGCCAAACGTTTCCGCCGATGATACTTCCTTCGCCAATTACAGTTTTACCTCCGAGTATGGTTGCCCCCGCATAAATAACTACGCGGTCTTCAACAGTAGGATGGCGTTGGGCTTCTGAAAGGCTTTTACTGACACTTAAAGCGCCAAGTGTAACACCCTGAAATATTTTTACATGGCTGCCGATAACACAGGTTTCGCCAATAACAACACCGGTTCCGTGGTCGATATGAAAATGGTCGTTGATCTGCGCCGCAGGGTGAATATCAATACCTGTTTTCGAGTGTGCATATTCAGTCAGGATACGTGGTATTAACGTAACGCCAAGTTTATGAAGCGCATGTGCAAGTCGGTAAAATGAAATAGCATAGAAACCCGGATAAGCACGTACCACCTCAAATTCACTTTTTGCAGCAGGGTCGCCAGCAAAGGTAGCCTGTATATCGGTATTGAGCATCCGGTAAAGCTCGGGTAGATCATTGAAGAAAGTTTTAGCGATCAATTCATTGTCTTTGTGCTCGCTTCCACGTGTAAAATGCAGTAATTCACAAAGTTCAGCCTCCAGTTTTTTAAATTCCGCTTCTAACTGATGTACAAAGGTGTACATCTTGGTCGACTGTTCAGGATACAGTAACCTGATCACTTGCAGGGCCCATCCGGCAATTTCCTTATTGGAAGGAACTGCGCCGGTCATTCGCTGTTTATTTAAAATATGCTGGTAAAACTCTTTGTTCATCTCGCTGGTATGCAAAGGGTTGCTTGTAGTATAACTGGACACAAGGTAAAAAAAAGCTGCATTATTTGGGTCTCTTTAAAGTCAAAAACACCGGCTGGGGTACAGGCTTATTTTGCCTGCTATTGAAAAAAAATGCGCTGATGCTTTTTAATATTAATTCTGCAATTGATAGTATAGTAGTTATACGCATTGTTTAGTGTGTTTCCCCTAAGAACGTCAAAAAGCAACTTATAGTTACATCATTTTTTCTACGAAGCATTTAATTGTTCCCGCAGTTTCGCCATTCCCGGTCTTTCCGGTCCGGCTTAGTTGATATTTAGCCCTCGATAAAGCTGAAAAATATCAACTGTTTTTACTTGCAATTATACCCGAAGCAACCGACGGAAATGATATTTTGAATTTATTACCTGCCAGGCTAAAATACTGCTAAAACAGTTGATAATGGGGCTAAAGGGCAAATCGCGTAAAATTACGCCGTAAATACCGTGTTTTTCACGGTATCAGTTTACTGTTCAGGTAATAACTTAGCATTATATATCAGCGCAATATGGAAAAATGGGATTATTATATCTCGGGTATCTGGAAAACGAAAGCTGAAGGGCAGGAGTTTATTTCCGATGTTTTTCTCCATACTGCTAACGATGGTTTTGGCAAAGGTGTAAAAACAAACAAAGACGAAGTTGTTAAACTGTTGGTCAATGGAGCTAACATCACAACCATTACCTGGAATTATCACCTGATACAATGGCGATATGGTGCCCGGGTTGAGTTTGGTGCCGAAAATGGTCATACCTGGTTGCAAACCGTGCCGGAGGCTGCAACTTTTGATGATCTCGAAAGTTCTATACAAATGCAGTATATAATGGCTGATGCGGCCATACCAAGTGAAAGTCATTAACTACCTATAAAACTTGTAATTGAAAACGTTCTTCCTTAATTGGCAGGGCGTTTTTTTTATTCAGGAAAGTTGAAGTGGAACTGTACTTAGTTTAAATTACCATTAAAAAGCCGAATCTGTCCTGAATTTGGTTAGCCAGAGACTCTACGGCAATTTACTTCAAAGTTCTTTTCTGGAATAATTCCTGTTTGCCATCATTCTTTCTGGCTATTGCTTTGTCAATTGTACAATAAAGTCTTCGAATGCGGGGTCGGCATAATTTGCCCGGTTTAAATGCTTAAAAGCAATGAAGCCTTTTTTATTGATAACCAGGGTTGTAGGTATGCCTTCGTTGTACAATGCATGAGGCACATGCAAATCGTCGCCTGCGTAAACAGGTATTGTGTAGCCTTTAGCCTGCAAAAATTTCGTTGATTTTGTAAGATCATTGTCAACGTCTACCGCTAAAAAAACCACATTCGTATCGTTCCTGAACTTTTGATAAAGTGTATTAACAGAGGGCAGCTCTCCCAGGCAGGGCGGGCACCATGTGGCCCAAAAATTAACAAATACCACTTTGCCTTTTAGTTGCTTCAGATTTATCACTTTATCATTAATATTTTTCACTTCCATATCAGGAGCTGGGCCATAAAATTGCCCCAAACCTGCTGCGGGAATTTCTGGCTTGAAGAATCCCACAGCCATCAAACCCATGATCAACCAACTTTTTACTTTAGGGCTGAAGATCAATAATGCAAAAAGGGCAAACATCAGGATAGTTGATAATTGCGACCATTTGATCCTGTTTAGTTTCATCAGGGGTAAATATAATTCAATTTATGGTTTCAGGAACTGCCATACCGGTACCGCCAAAACAGCACCTGCAGTTGTAGCTGTAAGGTATATCCAAAGGTACTCGGTATGGCCCGAAACAATTGCCGGCGCCAATGATCTGGCGGGGTTCATTGATGCGCCACAAACAGGCCCGGCAAACATGGCTTCAAGGGCTACAAAGCCGCCGATGGCCAGCCCTGCAAACATGCCTTGTTCTTTGCTTCCCCTGGCTACATTAAAAATAACCAGCACCAGGAAAAAAGTTAAAATAAATTCGAGCACAAAGGATTGTAAATTACTGCCTGCTGGGAATGTGCCGCCAAGTAACTGGTTTGACGGAAAGAGTATTTTTAGGGTAAAACTGGCAGCAATAGCTCCAAGAAACTGGCTGACAATATAAGGTGTTAACTCCCGCAAAGGGAATTTTCCGCTTATGGTAAAAGCTATACTTACAGCCGGATTAAGGTGGACACCGGAAATTTCGCCAAAAGCATAGATCATACTCATTACTACCAAACCAAATGTTATGGCAATACCGGCATGACTGATACTTCCATTTGTTTGCTGGTCAATAACAATGGCACCCGTTCCGGCAAATACCATCGCATAGGTGCCTAGTAATTCGGCGATATATTTTTTCATTTAAATTCTTACCTCATTTTTAACAAAATCCCGACAATAGTCTCTGATCATATCGCGCACCCTCCTGAATTCATTGATCACCTCTTCGGGGCTACCGCTTGCCTTGGCAGGGTCGGGGAAATTATGGTGGAACCTTTTAAAATTGCCGGGTAAATAGGGGCAGTTTTCACTGGCATTGTCGCAAACAGTGATGACAAGGTCGAAAGGTATATCAAGATACTCGTTTACATTATTTGAGGTGTTTTTTGATATGTCTATACCATCCTCGGCCATTACCTGTATTGCTTTTGGATTTACGCCATGGGTTTCGATACCTGCGCTGTAAACCGATGCGCTGTTGCCGGCAAAATGTTTCAGATAGCCATCTGCTATTTGGCTTCGGCAACTATTGCCGGTGCACAGTACTAATATATTTTTCATATTTCTTTTTTCATGACGATAGCGGATTGCGGGCAAACGAAACTAAATTCCGAAGACTGTTGCATGGCCGAGGGTACTTCGCTACGCTCAGTCTTCAGGTAATCTTTTTTGATAAAATAATCAGGTGCGGTTTCTGTCAGTAAATAGATCGCTTGCATCCCTTTACTAACAGCCAGATCTTCGATCTTCTTTAATAGTTCACCTGCAATATTTTTATTGCGGAATGCTGCATCAACGGCGACAGATCTTAGCAATCCATTATTTTCATAGATTTCAAGGCCGGCAACGCCAACGATAGTTCCGTTTTCTTCGGCTACTAAAAAGTGTTCCAGCTCAAAAGGAAGATCCTTTGTGGGTAATTTTTCGGTTGCCAGTAGCGCGATAATTTCTGCGCGATGCCCCGAAGCTTCTTTAATTTTCATAACCAATTATTTATCCTGATCTTCCAAAGCCTGCTCTTCATGCACTCAACAACACTTATTGGGGCCGTTATATGAACCAAAAAATACATTTAACTCGTCCTTTAGCATTTTCCAGGCTATAGGTTCAATACAGTAACACGTAGTAACACCCTCGATGGTGCCCTGTATCAGTCCGGCATTCTTTAACTCTTTCAAATGCTGCGAGATTGTAGCCTGTGCCAGACCTAAATCATCTACCAGCTCACCGCAAATGCAGGCATTGGTTCTGACCAATTGCTGTAAAATTGCAATGCGTGCCGGATGTGCTATCGCTTTGAGCATTATTGCTAGTCGGTTTTGTTGTTCGGAAAAAATCTCAGTTTTTGTTGCGCCCATATCTATCGCAATATTACGATAAATATTTAATCAAAAAAAGCAAACGTTTTTCAAACATTTACTTTAGTTTTTCAGCATAAACAAGGGGATGGGAAGTAGTTCGTTTATTTTTTTTCTGCGGAAGTTTTCTTTGATAATATATTGGCGGTGATAAACACTTTTGCTATCAAAAGACCGGTTATCAGGTATATATTGTAAAGAACAGAGGTATCACTATCTGCTACTTTGGCTGTTTTGTTATAAAAGATGATCAAAATAAGTACACTGAATGGAATGATCAGCAGATCTATCAAAAAGGAGAGTAATAATTGCTTCGTTTTTCCTTTAGCATATAAGTTTAAAACAAAATTGTTGGCAAAATAACAGAAAAGCGAGTAGATGATCAGTAAAACAGCCAGCTCGGTATTGAAGGCATTATCCGTTCCCGATGAATAATATATTTTACTGAAGTTAAGGATGAGGAAAGGTAACCAGAACCGAAGCATCGAGTAAGATAATATCCCAAAGAAAAGCGCAGTACCCAAAAGGTGTAACAAATATTTAAGTGTAACCGAAGCTGTTTTATCCAATTGTGTTGATTTCATAGCCAAACATAATAATTAGTTTAAAATTTGAGACACACTTTTAAAATTTCACCAGCAGCAACAATTAATACCAGGTAAAACTGCAAATCTAAATAGCGCAGGTTTTTTTTACAAGTCAGGGTATTTAACCTTTTGCTTTACCCTGCGTATAAAGGCTTTTAAACAGCCCTAACGCTAATTTTTTTACGTGGAGTTAACCGAATCTGCCGAATTATTAAAATTGATTATAGAAGGTACTAATGCCGGTCTATGGGATTGGGATTTTGAGACCGGGGAGGTTTTTTGGTCCGAAAATTTCTATGAACTTTTGGGCTATAAACTTGGTGAGATACCAGCTAATATCGAGACTTTTTTTGCCCTGTTACATCCCGAAGATAAAGTGTTGTTATCCAAAGCACTTGACACCCATCTGAAGCGAAAGAAACCTTACCGGGTAGAAGCCAGACTCAAAACCAAAGACGGTATTTATAAGTACTTTGAATGTACAGGCAAAGCTGTATTTGAAGATGGCAAGCCTGTTAGGATGGCTGGCTGTAATATTGATATTAACGAAAGAAAATTGCTGGAGAACAAGCTAGCGGAAAGCGAATACCTGTTATCGGAAGCAGGCAGGCTGGCCAGAATGGGAGGATGGGAGTTTGATTGTGTAGCAAATAAAAGTATCTGGTCTAAAACGGTTTATGATATTTATGAACTACCATACGACCATGATCTCGAATTCGTAAATCCTTTCAGTTATTTCCTGCCCCCTTATGACGAGATGCTGAAAACAGCTGTTGCTAACTTACAGAGTCATGGAATGATCTGGGATCTGGAATTGCAGATGCTGACTGAAAAAGGACGTGTTATTTGGGTGCGCTCTTACGGCGAACCTGTTTTTAATGAAGCGGGCGAACTGCAAAAAATGCGCGGCGTATTCATGGATATTGAAAAATATAAAACCAATGAATTAGCGCTAAGCCATTCGATAGAGGTGATGACGCAAAGCAATTTACAGTTGAAGAATTTCACTCATCTTATATCACACAACATCCGCAACCACGCTAACAATATTGCTACATTAACATCATTTATTGATGATAGCACCCTCGATGAAGACAATGCAGATCTGTTTCATAAGATCGAGAAAGTATCGCAGGGATTAAGTACCACCCTGGATGACCTTTCGGCAGCAATTAAAATTCAGGAAACTGAGCTCGGTTCTGATACATTATATTTTGCGGATGTGATCAATAGCGTGCTCGGCGTACTTGAGTTTGACCTGGAGGCCAATAAGGCTATTGTGCACAAAAATCTGTGGACAGAAAAAGTATTGTTCCCGCGGTTGTATCTTGAAAGTATTGTGATGAACCTGGTTACCAATGCTTTGAAATACCGAAAAACTGACGTCGCTCCGGAAATTAATCTGCGGACTTATACTGATAGAAACGACTGTGTTGTGTTAGAATGCCAGGACAATGGGCTCGGTATCGATCTGGAAATTCATGGGAAAAAGCTATTTGGACTTTATAAGACTTTTCATATTGGCAAGGATTCACATGGGGTAGGACTGTTTTTGATCAAAACCCAGATAGAATCACAAGGCGGTCAAATCACTGTAGAAAGTGAACCGAATGTAGGCACCACATTCAAAGTGATTTTCAAAGCCAAAACCTGAGATCAAAAGCTTATTTTTCCTCTTCGTCTTCGGTTACGATCTTGTTGTTGTAATCGGTTTTGAACCGTATGGGGTAGGCCGAAGCATCTTTTGGGTTCAGATAGATATACACGGTGTATTTTTTACCCGGAACCAGCGATAATACATAATTCTTGTTAAGGCCAAATCCCTCTGAAACTAAAAAACCCGGGTTAATGCGATTGAAATAGATAATGGCATTTCTGTTATCGTTACTAAATCCTTCGAAAGTAACATCTTTACCCGCGCCCTGAACCAAGACTTTCTTAAACGCCTTGCCATCGCTTGCTACGATAGCTTTTTTGTCTTTATCGATATAGGCTATATCCGGTTTCTTTGAGCAGGAAACGGCCATGACCAACAAAAATCCGACAACAAAATAGTGTAATATTTTCATCGCTTTATGATCCTGAAATGCGCTTGTAACAATACGCTGATAAAGATATATCTTTTTGAATTAATGAAATGCAAGTGTTAAATTGCGTCAAACCGACACATATATACATTCCTGATTATTATGAAAAAGCTTTTTATCGTTTTGGCTGGCGCAGTGGTATTGACAGCTGCTTTTAGTTTTTCAATTATCAATTATGGAGGCACAAACGCTGCATTAACTATCGCACAAACTGAAGCAGGGTTTGTTTCTGGTGTGAAAAATAGCACAGGCGATATTACCTCATTTAAAGGAATTCCCTTTGCAGCGCCACCGGTTGGCGATCTGCGCTGGAAAGCTCCTCAGCCAGCCAAACCTTGGCAGGGCGTAAAAAAATGTGATGCATTTGGACCAAGCCCGATGCAGGCAAAGCCGACACCTTTTATGGTTTATACCTCTGAGTTCCTGATCCCGGAAAAGCCGATCAGCGAAGACTGTTTATACCTGAACGTCTGGACCGGAGCGAGAAGCAAGACCGAAAAGCGTCCCGTTTTTGTATGGATATACGGGGGCGGTTTTACCAGTGGCGGCAGCGCTTGCCCGATATATGATGGTGAAGCATTGGCAAAAAAAGGTGTGATATTTGTTTCAATCAATTACAGGGTAGGTGTGTTTGGTTTTTTTGCTCATCCCGAGCTAACCAAAGAATCTAACAGTAAAGCTTCGGGCAACTATGGCCTGCTCGATCAGCTTGCTGCTCTAAAATGGATCAAAAAAAATATTGCAGCTTTTGGTGGTGACCCCAACCGGGTAACTATTGCCGGACAGTCGGCGGGCTCAATGAGTGTTAATGCGCTGGTGGCATCGCCATTGACCAAAGGACTGATCTGCGGTGCAATTTCCGAAAGTGGCTCTTTTACTGTTAATAATCCAACATTGCCTGCAGTGTCGTTAGAGGTAGCCGAAGCGGCTGGTGTAAAAGCTGCCGATAAAATTGGTGCAAAATCGCTGGCTGATTTAAGGGCTCTGTCATCCGAAGATGCTTTGAAAAAGCTTAACGGCAGATACGCCCCAATTGTAGATGGCTATGTATTGCCCGAGCCAATACCCGCAATTTTTGCTCAAAATAAACAGAATCATGTGCCGGTAATAACAGGATGGAACGGTGAAGAGTTTGGTTCAGGTCCGGTTAAAAAAGAAGATTTTATTAAACAGGCGCAACAACAGTATGGCGCCGATGCAGATAAATTTTTAAGTTATTTTCCCGCTAATACCGATGAGCAGGCAACAACTTCGGCCGGTAAAGTTAGTCGCGATCTGGTTTTTGCGCTCTCCGGTTATAACTGGGCAAATATTCAAAGCACCCAAAATGATGCTCCCATCTATGTTTATAATTTCAATCGTAAAGTTCCGGCTGCACCCGATTTTGTAAAATACGGGGCCTTCCACACAGGCGAAGTTTGTTATGTGATGAATAACCTGAAATTCTTAAATAACCGACCATTCGGGTCTATTGATCATGCGCTGGCAAACCTGGTATCTGATTACTGGGTAAACTTTGTTAAAACAGGTACCCCAAATGGTAAGGGCTTGCCCGATTGGCCAAAGTATACAGCCAGTGAAAACCTGGTCAAGGTGTTTGATGCAGAGTCGAAAAATGAAAAGTTGGTTGATAAAGATGCATTGGATTTTCTGTTGTCGAAAGTTGGTAAATAATACAGCGGGTTACTGCGCTGGGATTTATTTACTACGTTATTAAAACACTATTTTTGTGCGGGCCGGTTTGGGCCTGATCATGATCAGAAATCTTAAGATAGACGACTTTATTCAATTGCCCGCATCCATCCCGGTTGCGGATGTACGCACACCTGCCGAATTTGAAAAAGGGCATATCGTTGGTGCATTTAATATCCCATTGTTTACCAACGAAGAAAGGGTTGAGGTAGGTACCACCTATAAACAACAAGGCCGCGAACAAGCCATTTTACTTGGTTTTGATTTAACAGGTTCAAAATGGTCGGGCTTTATCAAGCAGGCCCTTGAACTTTCGCCTCAAAAGAAAATAGCATTGCATTGCTGGCGTGGCGGTATGCGAAGTGGTGCAATGGCCTGGGCACTTAACTTGTATGGCTTCGAGGTGTTTCTGCTGGAAGGCGGTTACAAGCAATATCGCCGTTGGGTTATAGATCAGTTTAATGTAACACGTAACCTGCTTATCCTTGGCGGTATGACCGGTTCGGGCAAGACCCGGGTTTTGCATCAGCTTAAAAACCGGGGAGAACAGGTGATAGATCTGGAAGATCTGGCGCAGCATCAGGGTTCGTCTTATGGCACCATGAACAAGCTTGTACAGCCCAGCCAGGAGCAGTTTGAAAATGAACTGGCATCGCGTTTGGTTGCAACCGATCCTGAAAAGCATACCTGGCTGGAGGATGAAAGCATAACTATCGGTAAAAGATTTATTCCGAAAGCACTTTGGGAGCAAATGCGGGCCGCAACAATATTCAATATCAAGGTTCCATTGGAAAGCCGTATTGAATTTTTGGTGAAAGAATACGGTAGTTTGGATAAAGAGTTCCTGATTGAATGCACTACCCGGATTGGTAAGCGACTTGGCCCTGAGCAAACTAAAAATACCGTGTTAGCGATCAATGAAGACAGGATGGCTGATTTTATCAGGCAGGTGCTGGTTTATTATGATAAAACTTATCGGACCGGATTGTCAAAGCGGTTGCCGGAAAATATTCAGGAGCTTGATTGTCCGGGAAATGACCCGGAGATTAATGCAGATCTGATATTACAAAGTTTGAGGCAATATTTGGCCAGGCCATTATTTAGCGAATAAAATGATAAAGGAAGAAATTAAACTAACGCAATATTCTCACGGTGCTGGCTGCGGCTGTAAGATCAGTCCCGCTATATTGGATAAAATACTTCATAGCCCTATCAAATACCAGCCCGATAGCAATTTATTAGTGGGAAATGACAAACGTGATGATGCTGCAGTATTTGATCTGGGCAACGGTACGGCACTAATTTCAACTACCGATTTTTTTATGCCGATTGTTGACGACGCATTCGACTTTGGACGCGTTGCCTCAGCCAATGCCATCAGCGATGTTTATGCTATGGGTGGCAAACCAGTTTTAGCAATAGCAATTTTGGGCTGGCCTATTGATAAACTACCGGCAGCAATAGCGCAAAAAGTATTGGAAGGTTCGAGAGCTATTTGTGCCGAAGCTGGCATTAGTCTGGCAGGCGGCCACAGTATTGACTGCCCCGAACCTGTTTTTGGACTTGCGGTAAACGGACTGGTTGATATTAAAAATTTAAAACAAAATTCCACGGCCACCGCTGGGTGCCGTTTATACCTTACCAAATCGCTGGGTGTAGGTATACTGACTACGGCACAGAAAAAAGGTATTTTACAGGACGGGCATGCCGCACTTGCATTCAATAGCATGGTGAAATTAAATAGCATCGGCGAGCATTTGGGCAAACTTGATTTTGTAAAAGCGATGACCGATGTAACCGGTTTTGGTTTACTGGGTCACCTGGCCGAAATGTGTGAAGGCAGTGGCTTGAGTGCTGTCATTGAATTTGAAAAAGTGCCTAAGATCGACGCTATCGACTGGTATCTTGATCAGGAAAGTGTACCGGGCGGCACCAACAGAAATTGGTCAAGCTATGGAGATAAGATACAGCCGCTTACCGAAAGGCAACGCAATATTTTGGCAGACCCACAAACAAGTGGAGGTTTATTGGTTGCCGTAACACATGAGCACGAACATGAATTTGAAACCGTACTCAGAGAATATGGTATACCCGAAGAAAATATCAAGCCATTTGGTTGGTTGCAGCAACAGGACGGCGGCAAACTTATCACGGTGATCTGATCGCACCCCGCATCATTTGGGTTTGTGCATAATTGGGGCTGCTATGGCCTTTTTTTAGTTTAACTTTGTACGCGGTATCATTTTACAGGCGGTTTATGGTTAAAAATATACTTTCTATAGTCTTTGCAATTTTCCTGCTCATTCCAGTTGCATTTTTTTGTGGAGCAGCAAGGGCTCAGGAATCAAAAAAGAAGCACCATTTGTCTGCCCTGAAAACCGATACGATAAAAGCGCCAGCCTTCAGGTTTCGTACTGTTGTTATTGATGCAGGCCATGGCGGCAAGGACCCGGGAGCCCATGGTGCCTATGCCAAAGAAAAGAATGTTGCGCTGGCTATCGCTAAAAAATTAAAAATAGCATTGCAACAGCAACTACCCACACTGCACGTGGTGATGACACGCTCAACCGATAATTTTGTTGAGTTGCACCGTCGGGATGAAATAGCTGCTGAAAATAAGGGCGATCTATTTATATCTATCCATTGTAACTCTTCGCCTCAGAAAGTAAGCTCAGATCATGGCGTGTTGCTGCTGGTTTATGGATATCACCGAAAGGAAGAACAACTAGAAGCGATCCAGGAAAACTCGGCGGTTTATCTTGAAAAGGACTATCAAAAAAAATATAGTGGCTATGGGGCAAACGATGCTATAAACACCATTGTATTGAGCGCATTTCAACAAAAATTCAGGAAGCAGTGTATTCGATTTGCTGACCTGGTAAACAAGGAGTTTAAAAATACGGATGGCAGATACAGTCTTGGCGTGAGGGAACAAGGTGTACTGGTTTTGCAGCAAAGTGCCATGCCTGCGGTACTTATTGAAACCGGTTATATAAATAATCCCAAAGATGAAGAATACCTGAGTTCTGACGATGGACAGGATGCTATCGTGCAATCAATAACCAGGGCTGTAAAAAAATACAAATCGGAATTGGAGACTCAACCCTGATCCCAAGCCTTGTTTTTGACGAAACTTTAAACTTTAATTATCGATAAGCCTATTGTTGATTGTAAAATCTTAATTTTATAATAAAACATTGGTTCATGAAAACGCTTAATTCCTGGTCGCGCCGCGAATTTTTACGCGCCGGATCAATTGGTGCCGGGGCACTTGCATTGTCTAATACCCTTTCGGCGTTTACACCTGCATCAAACAAAAAGCTTGGTATTGCACTGGTTGGCTTGGGTTATTATAGTTTTGGGCAGTTGGCTCCGGCCCTGCAGCATACTAAGAACTGTTATCTGGCTGGCATCGTCACTGGACACCCTGCAAAAGCTGCGGCATGGAAAAAGCAATATAATTTGCAGGATAAGAATATCTATAATTATGAGAATTTCGACCAGATAAAAGATAATCCGGATATCGATATCATTTATGTGGTTTTACCTGTTTTTATGCATAAAGAGTTCACCATGCGTGCAGCTCAGGCGGGTAAACATGTGATCTGCGAGAAACCGATGGCGCTCAACGCCAAAGAGTGTGAGGAAATGATAGCGGCCTGTAAAAAAGCAGACAGGTTACTTTCAATTGGCTATCGCTTGCATTTCGAACCGCATAATATGGAAATAATGCGTTTGGGTCAACAACAGATCTATGGAAAAGTTAAATCCATAGATACAGGGAACGGTTTTAATTTTCAGGGCAATAACGACAACTGGCGCCTGAAAAAAGCGATGTCCGGTGGCGGAGCATTGATGGATATGGGAATTTATTCGATACAAGGTGCCCGGTATACGCTGGGGCAGGAACCTGTATCTGTAAAAGCAAGGCAGGAAAAGACCAGACCGGAATTTTTTAAAGAAGTTGATGAAACGATCTACTGGGAGCTTGAATTTCCGGGAGGCTTGATCACAACGGGTAAATCGAGTTATAACAATAACTGGGGCTATTTGCATGTAGAAGCCGAACATGGCAAATTTGGGCTTGAGCCGGCTTATGGATATGGCCAAGTTGAGGGCTATACCTCAGCTGGTGCAATGAAATTACCACAAGTTATTCACCAGGCTTTGCAAATGGATGATTTTGCTGAATGTGTATGGCAGAACCGGCAGTCGCGGGTGCCGGGTGAGGAAGGTTTGAAAGACATGAAAGTGGTAGATGCTATTTACCGTAGTTTGGATACCGGAGAAAAAATCAGCGTTGTTTGATGTTGATATAATTGTAGCTAAAAGGTATTTAGTTTCCAGGCTCATTATTTCAGGTTATCATTTTATGTTTCGGTTTACAGCCGGTATTTAATTTAAAAAGACCCGGGAAATAAGTTTAGCGGCAAAATAAATCTTCTATTTTTGCCCACATGCAATTGGAATCAACCTCGCTCAAAAATAAATTCGACAGTATAATTTTCGATCTGGATGGAACTTTATGGGACTCAACCGGTAATGTTGCCATCGCCTGGGAAAAAGCAAGACAGCAGGTAGGGTATGAGGTAGCGCCAATCACCCGCGAACGGGTTCGTTCAATTACGGGTATGGCCTATGACGTTATCTTTGAGGTTTTACTGCCTGACATGGATGTACAACAGCGCGACCATTTTAAAGCGGTTTGTGCCAAAAGCGAAATCGATACGCTGAATGAAATTGGAGGCGACCTTTATCCGCAGCTGTCAGAAACTATCAAATACCTGTCGCAGCACTATAAATTATATATTGTCAGCAATTGTCAGCGTGGTTATATTGAAACCTTTCTGAGCCATTGCCCGGTGGCTGACCATTTCCTGGCACACCAGTGTTATGGCACCAAGGGCCAACCCAAGGCCGAGAATATCAAAGACATTGTGAACGATCATGGGTTAAGATCTCCGGTTTATGTGGGCGATACCACCGGCGATCGCGATTCGGCTACAAAAGCTGGTGTGCCCTTCATTTTTGCTTCCTATGGATTTGGCGACGTGCAAGAGGGCCTGGTTGCAAGAATTGACGCACTGGCGCAATTGCAGGAATTGCTTTGATGGTTATTCTTCCGAAATAACCGGAAATTGATGTACATAAAGATCTTGCTCGAGAACATCAAGCATGAAACCAGCCGTATTTGATCTGCTGATCTGCAGCCTGGGTTTTGGTTTATTTTCGAGCGTAACTCTGATCGGTTTGTCTGCAAGTGAATTAGTAAGGCCTACCGGGCGCACCACTGTCCACGCAGTATCCGATAATTTTATCAATTCTTCCTGTCGTTCATGATCCAGGTAAGGATAACGGATATTGCTATGTTCTATGAGCCAGCGAAACCAGAAGGGTATATCTTTCCGGGTTTCGGCTACCCCCCAGGCAGTAGTAATGATAATGCGTTTCACTTTAGTTATCTCCATCGCACCGAGGATATTTTTCAGGGATATTGACATAAACTCCCGGCCAGTACGCAAACTGGCCCAGGGGAAATCTGAAGTTCTGGAAATATTTAGTGCACTCATTACCGCATCGCAGCCCTGCATAGCTTCAGCTACTGTATATTGATTGAGCGGCGTACCTTCAAAAACCTTTAAAAGACTGGGGGAAGTTTTCAGCCGATATTCATGACTAACCAATACGTTTACCTGATGTCCGCGTTTTAGTGCTTCGTCTACAAGTATTCGGCCTAGTCTTCCGGTGGGTCCAAGAATAAGAATGCGCATTCAGGCGTATGGTTTGCTACAATGATAATCATTAGTGGAGATATTTAACACATATGATTATTTATAACCAGAATATATCGCTGCGGTAAAATCAATTTAGCCGGCCGCCAGCATCGGATTTTTGATTTCCTTATCAAAATTTTCCATCATCAACACCGCAGCACCGATAAGCTCAGCATCGAAGCCGAGTTCTGAGATCAGTAGTTCAGTACTTTCCGCCAGCCGGGGAATACAATATTTATGCAGGGCCTGTTGAATAGGAGCCAGCAATATTTTGCCTGATCGGGCACCCCGGCCGCTCAAAACCACGGTTTTGGGGTTCATGATATGGATCAGAATAGCTATAGCTTTACCTATTTTGTAACCTGCGTCGCTCAATAGCTCAATTGCAAACTGGTCGCCATTTCCGGCAGCTTCCATTATTGCGTCGCCTAGTTCTTTCGAAGGATAGTTTTCTAAGGATTTTAAACTGGTTACGCGGCCATTTTGTATACCCTCAATTGCCTTCTGGGCTACAACCATTAAAGAGGCTGCAGTTTCCAGGCAACCGCGTTTACCACAGGCACATAATGTGTCGTCTTCCGATAGTGGAATATGACTAAATTCGCCTGCAAGTCCATTATGACCACGGTATATTTCACTTTTTACGATCATACCCAAACCTATTCCCCAGCCCAGGTTTACTACCATAACGTCCTTTTGCGATTTAGCGATCCCGAATTTTTGCTCGGCCAGGGCTATCAGGCTTGAATCATTATCGATGTAAGTAGCAAGTCCGGTCTCATCGCTGATGTATTGCGTCAGGCTCTTGGACCCAGGATGCAGGTAGGTATAATTTATTCCTTCAACTACATTTACAAATCCAGGCATCCCTATACCAATGCCAGCTATGCGCTCCTTTGTAACCGGTGCTTTGTCAATATATCGGTTGATATTGTTAACAAGAATATTTAGTGCATTCGGATTGTTTTGCAATTTCAGGTCAAAGGAAACCGATTCAGAGACCGGGTTATTGAACAGGTCGAGCAGTTGAATTCGGGTGGATAACTGATCCATGGCAATAGCAAGGATATAAATGGCATCAGCCTTGATCGAATAAAGCAAGGGGCGGCGTCCGCCACTTGATGGTGCATATCCCTGCTCAATTACAAAACCTTCATCAATAAGTTCGTTGATTGCTTTGGCTATGGAAGGGATACTTTTGTCAAACAATTCACTCAACTCGGCACACGACATTGCCTTATCAAAATAAAGTCTTTTGATGATCAGATTCTTTAGCTGTGAGCCTTTAATTGCGCTTTTGGGTTTAATCTCCATCCCGATACTATAGGTTTAGCAGGACAGAGGGCCGTCCGCCGGGTACTTTTTAAATTATTTATAAAAGTAATAATTAGCTTACAAAGTACAAGTGTTTTGTTGGAACTAACATCTATTTGCCGGAAATAGAAAAAATAAAAGAAAAAAAAAGCGGCTCCAACCGGAACCGCCTCTTAAAATATCGTCACAGATGCTTAGTTAGCTTTAGCAAACTCACCCGAGGCTTTGAATGTTACTTCATCGCTCAATAAAGGTGAACCAAATTTGCTACCAAATGTAAAGTCAGAACGTTTGATAGTACCGGTGATCTGGAAACCAGCATCCGGGCCTTTGCTCATTGGGTTGGTAATGGTACCGCGATACCAAAGTTCAACACTAATTGGTTTTGTTACGCCAGCCAGGGTCAGGTTACCGGTTAATGTATAGTGACCGGCGCTGGTAGGTGTAATTGTAGTGCTTGTAAAAGTAACAGTAGGATATTTAGCAATATCAAAGAAATCAGGGCTTTTTATGTGGTTGTCACGTGGCTCAACACCAGTAGTTACAGAAGCTGCTTTCGCGGTGAAGCTAAATTTAGCATCGCTGAAATCAGGTTTTGAGGCAGTGATCGTAGCATCAAACTCTTTGAAAGTTCCGTCTACGTCAGAAACAGCTAAGTGGGTAATGGTGAATGTCAGGTGCGAATGTGCCTTGTCTACATTCCAGGTTGCTTGTGCAAAGGTTACAGTGCTGAAAAGAACTGCAACAACAAATAAAAATACTTTTTTCATTTTTCGATTGTAAAGGTGATTTGTCAAATTATACCGCAAATATAAAAGATATATGTTTAAACATCTAATTCGATTCGTCTGCCAAATGTCAAAAATTGATTGGCCGCTGCAATGATAAAAAAATTAATCGATTTCCGCTATAGAATTAGTCGATATTTTCCAGCGACATGATAGCACCATTGAGGAAAAAGAAATGTTCAGAAGAATGTCCGGGAGCAACATCAATCTGGCGATTTGCTGCGGGGATGTTATGCAGGTTCCAGTCGTCCATGTCAATTAAGCCTGGTTCGGTTTGATAGTGACCTTCGCTGTTGGGGCATTTAACAATATATTCGCCTATCTCTGCCATGGCAATGATAGGGCGGGCGCCGCAATATTTGCAGACGGCGCAGGATACAGAAGCAGGAATGGTAATAAAGCCTCGCATAATTATTTTTACGGACGGGTTAAAAAGAAGTTGCTGAAAATTATTAAATGCCTGATTTTAATGTAAAACAGCCACATAGCCTGAAAGCGGCTTAAGACCATTGAGCCCCGATTCGATCACATAATAATAGGTACCGGTTGGTACACTGGCACCCTTTGAGGTACCATCCCAGGGCCTCGGATAACCATGCGACTGAAAAACAAGATTACCGTACCTGGAGTAGATGGAGACCGTGCAATCTGGAAAGTTTACTAATTGGGGGATATTCCAAAGATCGTTAATGCCATCACCATTAGGGGTGAAAGCATTTGGTATAGTAACAAATTGAAGAGAAGCCAATACGTTTAGGATACCGGTATTATACTGAAAGCTGTAATTTGGTGATTCCGCACCGCCCAAATTAATAATGTAGCTTCCAACATCCGAATAAATATCAGCGATAGTTGTTGCTACCGGCAGTTTAGTAAGCTGTGATGGCTGGTCGCCATTCTGAAATCCGGTATAGGTAAAAGTAAACGAAGGATTTGGGGTGCCCTGTGCCTTTGAAATATCATCGGCAGTTATAATGAGCAGTGCTTTATTGACGATACTATTAGGGATAGAAATTTTTACATCGGGTGTGCCATTGCTCGCTAAAATTATATCCCCGGTGTAACTGTTTCCCGCAGCCGTTGCTGCTGCCAGCCTCAGGTAAATGCTGATCGCGTTTACAGTTCCAGTATTACTCAGTGTTAAGCTATTACTAAAACTATTGTTATCGGTACTTATTTCAAAGCCGGGCGGTGCGCTGATCTGAATTGCACCTGACAGATTATTTCCCGAAACCTGAAAACTCTGTGCTGCCGAAGCGCTGCCATAGGTAGTAACAAATCCCTTCAACGATGCATTTGCAGACAGCGTTGGCAGCGGGGCCGGATTAATGGTGATAGTAAATGCCAACGGAGCACTGCTACAAGCCGGATTGGTATTTGTGCTGCCTAATACAGTAATAGTTGCCTTTATAGGCGTAGCGCCGGTATTGATTGCTGTAAAAGTTGGTATGTCGCCGCTTCCGTTTGCTGGCAGGCCTATACCAGGCGAATCATTGGCCCAGGTATATACTGCGCCTGTTCCTGTGATTTGAATGGTCGGAATAACAGCACCGGCAGTTTTAACAATATCAGGGATTGTATTGATGCCAGGTATGGCAAATACTGTTCCGCTTACAGGGATACTTTGACCCGGGACACCAGGTGATGAAAGCACCACGTTGCCATTTATATTCCCGGAGGCTGAAGCTGCCGACCTGATATAAATATTGGTGTTGTTAACCGTTCCGCCATTTTCAGCAATAATCAAATTATTTCCATACCCGCTGGTAGGCGTAAGCGATATTTCAAAACCAGCACTTACAGTTGCCGTGATGTTGCCGTTTAATGCACTGCCTGAAACTGAAAACTGTAGAATGTTGGGATCAATAGAAGCTGTACCAGCACAGGCTGCAATGGTGCCGCTAACATTACCCGCGTTGATTCCCGGCTGAACGGCTGCAGGATTAATCGTAATATTAAAAGAAATGGGTGTTCCGCTGCATCCGGTATTTGAATTATTTGGTGTGACGGTGATTGAAGCAACAACAGCTGAACCACTACCATTACTGGGGATAAATGAACTGATATTGCCTGTACCGGTAGCTGGCAAGCCAATTGCGGGATTGTTGTTGGTCCAGGTATAAACATCGCCTGTGCCAGTAAAATTGATCGGCGAACTGGCAGTACCCGCATTAAAGGTTTGATTGTTAACTGTATTGATGGTGGGCAATGGGTTTACCGAACCGGTGAGAGGAACTGTTGATGGATTCGCCCCGGGCGTGGTGATCGTAACAGAACCCAATATATTACCGGTAGCACCAGCTGCCGATCGAACATAGATTGTTGTACTGATAACTGCGCCAGCTACTTGTTTGATAACAAGGCTTCGTGAATAGCCACCGACGGCAGTAAGCGAAATATCGAAATCGGCAGGAGGTGTTAGGGTAATATCTCCGATCAGGAATGTGCCGGCTACAGTAAACTGCCCGATATTGGGGCTGGCAGAGGCTGTGCCCTCACAACCCTGAATCGTACCCACCACGGTGCTTGTAGTTATAACGGGTAGTTGATTTGGGTTTATCGCGATAGCGCTATTATTTTTTCCGCGACCGTCATTGATAAAGCAAATAAAGGGAAGGATGATCAGACCAATTACTGCCAGTTTTTTTAATGAATTTCTTTCCAGCTTAATGGTCACTTAAGGGATCTATTTAAAGCAAGTTACGAATTTATACCTTTTTCACCGGCGATACCTCATTCAATATAAACTACCTCAAAATTGTAACACTTCCCGACAAAACGGGTAAATCATTCGAAGCATGAATCACATAATAATAAATTCCGGTTGGTAGTGGTGCTCCTTTATAAGTGCCGTCCCAGGGTTTTGGATATCCCCTGGATTGGTAAACAAGGCTGCCATTACGGCCGAATACATTAATCTGGCATTGCGGGAACTGTTCGAGCGCTTTTATGTTCCATAGGTCATTGATCCCATCGCCATTGGGCGAAAATGCATTGGGTACAACAATTGCCGATGGCCTGATGGTAAGTGTGCCATTTGCTGTACTAAGGTGATAGTTTTTTGCTTTTCCCGAACTAAGTACCAGGATTGGGTAGTCGCCCGGAGCAGAGTCGGTGCCTGCGCTGGTTGACAATACCGGCAGGTCGGTCAGAACAGCTTGCGTCTCCCCATAAACAAAACCGCTTGCGGTAAAAGTTAGTTCGGGATTAAGCTGTCCCTGAAATTTGACCAGATCGTTGGCCCTCACCAGCAACGGTGCCTGATTGACAATAAGTTCCTGTACTACCGGAATTGCTGCGCTAAACTGATCATTGCCCGGCTGTTCAGCGGTGATCTGTGTTGTGCCGCAACCGGTAATATGGATAAGTCCGTTTTGAACTATCGCGACATCAGGCTTACTGCTGCTATAATTGATGGCGATAGTATTGTTGCTGCTTGCAGCATTCGGATCAAAATCGTTATCCCCGTAAAACTTATCAGCCAGCGTATTGAAGGTAATTTTTTGCGGTGTTATCGTAGCTGCCTCTACGGTAATCGTAATTTTAGCGGAGCTAATGCCACCGCTATTATAGGCGGTAACAATATAGTCAGTTGCAGGTGCTAAAACAGTTGGTGTGCCGCTGATAATACCAGTTAACGGATCGAAATTTAAACCTGCCGGCAATGGCTTATTGATGGTATATCCGCTTAAGATCAACTGGGTAACTAAATTGCTTCCGTTGCCGGGCACATTAACGCCACCCCAATATTCGGTTATATAGGCATTGCCGGAAGGGTCAATAACTATACCAATGGGTTGATCGAAATTTTTGTCGTTATTGCCAACGCCGCTAACATTACCTGCTATAGTTGTTACCTGTTGCTGTGGGCTGATCTCCCGTATGAGGTCATTTCCGGTATCAGCTACATAAAGGTTTCCGGAGATGTCAAGGCTAATTCCACCGGGATTATTAAAGCTGGCCGAAGTACCTGTGCCATCGGCAGTGCCAGATACATTGCTTCCTGCAAAGGTTGTTACAATACCTGAAGTGCTGATTTTCCGGATATCGTTTTGTTCCGAAACGTAAATATTCCCGCTTGCATCTATTGCAATGCCATAAGGCTGATTGAAACTTGCGTGCAGCGCCGGACCGTTGGTTTGTCCGATAAGGCCATTGCCTGCCAGTGTACTAACAGTACCGCCTGATGTTATTTTACGAATCTTATTATTCAGCTGGTCAACAACGATCAGGTTATTAAATGCGTCAAATGCCAGGCCCGCCGGGTGGTTAAAACCAGCAAGGAGCGCTGCCCCTTCAGTATTGCCTGGTGCGCCATTACCAGCAAAATTGCTCACTGATCCTGTGGGGCTAATTTTACGGATACGATTGTTCAGCGCATCTGCATCATATATATTACCGCTTGCATCTACAGCAATGCCGGTAGGTTTATTAAATCTGGCTGCATTGCCCTGCCCATCTGCAAAGCCGGATGTGCCGGCTTTACCGGCAAGAGTACCAACACTACCCTGAGCGGTTATCAGTCGTACAAGTTCATTCGCCTGATCGCTGACATAAAAACTACCGGACGGACTTATTGCTATACCCGCTGGTTGATTGAAACTTGCAGATTTCCCAGTTCCATCCGCAGCACCGGGTGCTCCGTTCCCTGCAAATGTGCTAACCTGGCCATATAAGGATGCCGGTACTGGTCCGCCATTGTTTGTTGGCACCAGCCGGGCAATGGGTTTTGAGCGCTGATATATTCCCGGATCGGGATAAGATATCTGTGGTGGACGGGCTAAATTTACGCTCGTTTGGTTTACTGTTATCTGAAAAGTAAATGAACTGCTACCACTATTATTATAGGCATTTACCGTGTAATTTGAAGTTGCGGTTGCCAGCGTTGGCGTGCCATTGATATTACCGGTAGTATTATCGAAATTTAATCCAAGTGGCAGTGGTTTATCAATCGTAAAGCCTGAAACATTGATCTTTCTTATCTGTCCTCCATCGGCTACAAAAAGGTTGCCACTTGCATCTATTATAATATCCCGGGGATCCGCTAATTTGATGGAAGTTAAGGGGTAACCATTGGTAGCACCCTGTATGCCATTTCCTGCATAGGTACTTACCGTACCCGTAGGCGTTATCTTTCGGATACTGAAATTCCCCTGGTCGGCAACAAAAAGGTTCCCATCCGGATCTATTGCGATGCCGCTAGGGTGGTTAAAACTTGCCGCAGTACCTATCCCGTTCTGAAATCCCGATCTGCCGCTTCCCGCAACTGTGGTAACAAGACCAGCCGGGCTGATCATGCGGATAGCGTTATTGCCCACATCCGAAACGTATAAATTTCCAGCGCCATCTATGGCCATATACCCTGGTCCGGAAAATAGTGCCGAAGTGCCTTGCCCATTGACAAAGCCGGGTGTGCCATTCGATCCGGCAATGGTAATAACCAAGCCGTCAGGGGTGATTTTACGAATAATATCGTTGTTGTAATCAGAGACATAGAGGTTACCAAAGCCATCAAATACTAGTCCGGTAGGTTGATTAAAACTTGCACCAGTACCAAGCCCATCGGTTGAGCCTGCCACACCCGACCCAGCAAATGTTGCTACCAATCCACCCGGGGTAATTTTCCTGACCAGATTATTTTTCTGATCAGCAACATAAATATTCCCCAAAGCATCAATAGCAATTTGGCCGGGCTCATTAAATCTTGCTGCGGCGCCCTGTCCATTGATGTTTCCGGCCTGGTTGGCTTTTCCAGCTATAACGGTTAGTACACCATCCGGAGTAATGCGCAGTAGTCGTTGTGAACCATCAGTAACAAACAAACTTCCGGTACCATCTGGTTTAATACCATTGATAAAACCAAAGGTGCCCCCGGTCCCCGTACTGCCTGCAAATGTTGAAATACCATAGGATTCGGCCGGAACACTGCCTCCTGTGTTTATCGGGCTAAGTTGTGCAATTCGGGTGCCAACGGTATAAACATTCGGGCTAGGGTAAATGATATTAGGGGCTTGTCCGTAAACCGGAGCAAACCCTAAAAGGAGAAATCCATTTAAAAATATATACAGTAATATATTCAGGTAAAATCTCGACATCCTAAGCTTTGGTTTTAAACCGGATTTTAAATTTAGGAAATAAAAATTGAAATGGGAACCCGTAAAGTATCGGGCCATTGGTAACATCGATAGCGCATATGCGCCTGACTATGCCCAACTACTTTATTGATTACCTGAATTTTCACTTAAAATTTAAGCAGATATCAACAGTTGACCTTTATTTACTACATACAACCTTGCAGTAAAGTGCCTTCACTCAATGGAATCATGCTTTAACTAACTGGCACAGTTATAGGATCTATTAATATTCATAATCAATAGATTTATCATGAAAAAGCATTTTTTAAGACTAATAGCGTTGCTGATTTTTGCTTCGGCTGTTTCGAGCTGCTCTTTGGAATACCGCGAACGCCACCATCATAATGGTCACGCGGACCATGACGAACATGGCCACGATAACCGCGATCACTGAAATATCTGATTCTTAAAGCCCAAAGATCCCGCCGAGGCGGGATCTTTATTGTGCCTATTTTTTCTTCGTTACTAAAACCCAATCCACCAAAATTACAGCTTTCCCTGCTTTGATCTTATCGACTGTAGATTGAGAAATGCCAAAATAAGGGGAAGTGATCTTATTGACGCCGTTGGGGTAGCCGCCGCCCAGGGCAAAATTAAAGATCAAGAATTTGGGGTCATCAAATGCCCATCGACCATATTTTTCTATCATCGAACGGGTTACGGTATAAGTAATTATACCATCAGTTTTGAAAATCATTTTATCACGCGTCCAGTCGACCGAATAGGTATGCCATTGATCAACCTCTTGTTTTTTGGGAAGATAATACCTGTAAGTTATCGGTGTATTTCCGAAATAGTTAGGCCCATGTAGCGCATTGCTGATCCAGCTCGAATCGCCCACGGTCTCCATCATGTCTATTTCGCCGCATTCAGGCCAGGTGCCATTTCCAAGCGCCCAAAATGCAGGCCATAAGCCGGGCCCGGATGATATCTTCATGCGCGCAGTTGCAGTGCCATAAGTAAATTGGAATTTTTTCTCGGTATTGATGCGGGCCGAAAGAAAGTCGTATTTGCGATTTTCTTTGCTGGTATAACCCGGATGGAAAATTGGTTTAATGACCAGTGCTCCCTTCCTGGCTCCCTGAGCAGCTTTGCCATGTACAAAATACAAAACTGAACTTGAGTCGACATAAGCTTGCTGTTCGTCATTATTGGTTGTACCGGTTACCTCAACATTCCATTTGCTGCGATCGAGCGCCGGGCCATTAAAATCGTCGAAAAATACGGTATCGGTTTTGGCCCTTTGGGCAAAGCAAATTGGTGCAGCAAAAAGCAAAAAAAGCAGTACAAGAATAATGCGTCTCATTATTTAACGGGTTATATAATTATAATCGATATAAATATTGGTAAGGTAAGTTTTAATGGTTGTTTTTACCGGAAATCCATCGTTGTTATAAGCATAGGTAAAATGGTCGGCATTTCTTACAATAACGTTATGGATAAGTGTACTTGGATTGCCGATCTTAACTACATACATAAAAAAATAGTTGTTGGCAGTAGTGGCAGAGAATGGATTTCTACGGTTATCATAAGCGAATGATATTTGATTATCGACGCTGTTTGATCCATCTGAGTGGATGGATTGCGTTGACGATACATTGCCCTGGGTATCGTAACCAAATGTTTGAATGCCAGAATGTGCTGTGGTTATCTGCGTTAACTGATGCTTGTTATTAAAGGTAAAATATGCCGTATCTGCTATATCAGTTGGTTGCGGGCCATGAAAATAATAACCAACAACATCGCCTCTGTAAAAGAAATCAAATTGGATGATCAGTCTGTTATAGCTATCAAATTTCCGTGCAACGGTTACCCGGTTTTGATCGTCGTATTCAATAGCGTAACGGATCTGGTTAGGCTTGGTTCCATCAGTAATACCTGATATACGATTCAATGCATCGTAAGTATAGTTGGCGGTATCCAAAGGATAGCCATCTTCCCGATCGTCAGTTATTTGCTGGCTCAACAAATAAACCTTTGAGTTTTGGTAATCCTTTTTACAACTTAATGCTAAACAGGCAAAAAGCAGCAGGTTAAATATTAATACTTTCTTCATCATTTTACTTCACAAAATACTTAAGCTGGAAATTGGTTTGAAAAGGTACTTAATTTTTTGTTATTGAGCGAAAGTCGATTTTACATTTTAATTACCTGCGCTTTTATATCTTGGACCAGTTTATGTTTTTTTATGCACGGTAACGGTATCTTACGTCTATTTTTAATAGTAACAGCAATAACCTTATTGCTTGACTGGTATGTCTATAACGGGCTCCGTACCATCGTTTATGATTGGTCGTCTCAGCGATTGCGAAATTTGGTCCTATGGAGTTTCCTGGCTATTTCTACCGGTACTACGCTGGTGTTTTTAATAGGCGTAAGCAGTTTACGTACTGCACGCGGAATGACTCCTTTTCACGAATGGGTATTGAGTTTGTTTCTGACTTTCTTTTTGTTCAAGATCGTTTTTGCAATTGTATTGCTGGTAGGTGATATTGGTAGATTGTTTTACGGACTGGCCGATCAAATTCTTCATCGGGGCGACAAAAAAGGCAATTCATTTATTCCGGCGCGCCGCAAATTCATCAGCGAAATAGCGTTGGTTTTGGCAGCTATCCCATTAAGCGGGTTATTGTACGGCATGTTTAAAGGCAAGTATGACTATAAAGTTTACAGGCAAACACTATACTTTGATGACCTCCCTGAGGCCTTTGACGGATTTACCATTACCCAGCTCTCTGATATTCATTCGGGAAGTTTTGATAATTCGAGCGCCGTTCAGCGGGGAATTGACCTTGCCAAAGCGCAAAAAAGCGACCTGTTTGTTTTTACCGGCGACCTGGTTAACAATGCTGCCTGGGAAATTGAACCTTATTTGGAGCAATTCAGACAAATAAAGGCGCCATTCGGGCAGTTTTCAATTTTAGGAAACCATGACTACGGCGATTATATACAGTGGGATAGCCCCGAACAAAAAGAAGCTAATCTGGTGGCCCTGAAAAATCAACACAAAAAGCTGGATTACCGTTTGTTGCTGGACGAAAATTTAGAACTGGAAAAAAACGGGCAAAAAATCAATCTGCTTGGCGTTCAAAACTGGGGTAAAGGATTTATCCAGTTAGGCGACCTCGATAAAGCACTTAAAGGCGTTAAAGACGACGCCTTCAAAATATTACTGTCGCACGATCCTACGCATTGGGTAGAAAAAGCCCGAAATCATCAAAGCAAGATACACCTTACCCTGGCAGGACATACCCATGGTGCCCAGTTTGGAGTTGAAACTGCGGGCTTGCGCTGGAGTCCGGTAAAATATATCTATCCTTATTGGGCCGGCCAGGCCGAGTATCAGGGACGCCAGCTATACGTAAACCGTGGCTTCGGCTTCCTGGCCTATTCGGGCCGTATTGGCATCTGGCCCGAGATCACGGTGCTTACGCTTAAAAAGCGGGTTAGTTGATGGCGCATAATGGTGTTCAGTAAATTTTTGAAATTCAATTAGTTAACCTTTGATCTGTGATTAGTTACCTGGGTTTACAGGGTTAACAGAATTCAGGCCAAAAATGATTTAAAATATTGAATATCAATTACTTAAGTTAAAATTGTGTAAACCATAAATCTGCCTGCATTTCAAGTGCGCAACTGTTCTCCGGTTACAAATCAACAATAGCAACTTCTTCAGTCCCTTGCCGGTACCAATTGATTAACTTTACCCAGCAACTCATCCAGTCCGAAGGGTTTAGCAATTATGTCATCGCAGCCCATTTTACTGTAATCGATATTACGGTGGTAATAGGCCGAAGAAAGTATCACCGGCACCTGCCCAAACAAAGGATGCCATTTTATCTGCCGGCAAATGTCTTCGCTGGTGCGTCCTATTGCTTTGTAATCTAAAATAAACAGATCGGGGCGGAATATTTTGGCTATTTCGATAATATTCTGTCCATCGGAAGTGACAAGCACCTGATAGTTTTCATACGAAAGGGTTTCCTCAACAACGTCAAGTACGTCCTTGTTATCATCTAAAACTAATATTCGGTTTAGCATTGGGTAGTTTTTTTGTGATCAAAAGGGTGATTTTGCCAGGGTTTCATCTTATTAAAAGATAAAAACCTTCTTTTATCAGACATGATAACGGTTGCGTGGTTTAAAGTATTTCAGCAAATGCTGTTAAAATATGTTAATGATGCTTTGATGACATTTCGTTAAAAGCATAACTTTGACTCCTAACTATGAAAAAAGGACCCAATTTTAAAACCTACTATTTCACCGCCATTTTTATCGGCCTTGCAGTAGGTATATATACCGAGGATAAATATATTGGTATCCTGCTGGCAATTGCCCTGATGCTGGCAGTTGGTGGCATGAAACAACGTTACGAACAGGGGTTGAAGCAATAATAGAGGCGCCCCATGTGCGCCTCTATTATTGCTTTTAATTATTTAATATGGGCGTGATGGTGTTTTACGCCATCGGCTTTTGCGGTTCTGATATCTTTCTTCAGGTCTTTCTTATCCGCCCTTAAGTCTTTCTGAGCAGCCTGCGCACCCGCAAGATCACCGTTCTTTACATCTTGCTGTTCGGTTTTAGCATCGGCTTTGATATCCTGTTTATCGGCCTTGATGTCTTTTTCATCAGCCTTCTTAATTTGCTTGTCGGCCAGCTTTACAGGATGTTTAACACCTTCGCTTTTTAAAGTCTTAGCGTCGTTTTTTATGTCTTGCTTGTCGGCCTTAGCAGCAGCAAGGTCGGTTTTAGCAGCGTTCAGATCACCTTTGTTGATGGCTTGCTTTGCTTCGGCTTTTTTATTGTGGTATGCGCGTTCGTCTTTACGAAGATCCTTCATTTGTGATTTTACTTCTGTATTGGTCGCCGGCGTGGTAGATGCAGGGGTAGTGGTACTGGTAGTCTGTGCAAATGCTGTTATAGATATCATCAATGATACTGCTAACAAACTTGTAGTTTTAATAATTTTCATGGTCGTTTTTAATTTTTTTTGTTACACGTTTTGTCATTTTGTGGTGATATGACGTCCGCAGTTTAATAAGGTTTAATAAGTGCTCAATAATTATTTATTTATTTTTTAACTATTAAACCTTGGTAACGTATGAGCGTCTATAGTCCTCAATGAACTTATTTTTATAATATGATCAAACACTTTTACTTTACTATATCTACGCTAATATTTGTATTGTTTGCCGGCCGGGCTTTTGCCCAAACCGCGTCGGTAGATACATTAGGCGACCTTAAGCAGCTTAAAAAAGCATCGTTCAAGCTGGGACTAAATTACCTTAACAACTCCGTTTACCTGGGGCGCGCGGATACAGCCAAAACACCCGTAATTGAACCTAACCTTAAATACACCTTCAGTTCGGGGATTTACTTTTCAGGTAATATCCAGATCATTCCAAACCGTGTAGATAATAAATTAGATGGTGGAAGCCTTAGTGCAGGGTATGATTACGAGATAGGTGAAAACGCAAGTGGCAGTATTTCTTTTTCTAAGGTGTTTTATAATGCAACAAGTACCCAGATCGGATCCTCGATTGGCAGCACTTTCAATGCTAATATCGATTATGATATTGCTGATATAATTACACCATCATTAAGCATTGATTATAATTTGCTGAAACAGGGATTTGGTAGTGATGTGCTTTTGAACCTCGGACTTTCGCATGATTTTGCCAAAGAAGGTATTTTTGGTAATGACGACCTGGGCATTTTTTCGCCGACGGTTACAGCCAATATGGGCACCCAAAATTTTTACGATGCGTTTTTAACCCTCAAAAAATACAAACTAACTAAAGCCGGTAAAGCGAAACAAGCTGCTGTACAAAAACTGTTGGCGGCTCAGGATGCTAAATTAGCCAGGTTTGAATTTCTCGACTTTGAATTGGCCGCACCATTGGAATACAAAACCGGTCCGGTATTATTCAGTTTTACGCCTACCTATGCCAGCGCGCAAAATAAGCTTCCGGCCAGCATCAGCAAGGGTATAGTATCTACTACCGGCGGGATATTCTTTTTTGAGATCGGCGCTTCTGTCAAATTTTAACTGTTTCAAGCTTTATTGCGTTAATTATTGTTAAAAGATGTTAAACCCGAAGGTTTGATAACCAATAGCTTACAAAAAGCATTGATATTTAGGTATTGAAAAAATTATACCTACACTCCATGCTTTTTTTTAGCTGCAATAACCTTCGCCGATGGTTGTACTGCCACTGCTGCGAATCGCCGCCATTCAGGCTAGGCCCCAAACCAATAAATCGGCACCTCCAGACTTTCGGGTTCCCGGACTTTCGGACTTCCCGACTTTTTTCCTAATTTCGAAGCTCTTTGTTAAAAGTTGTTAAGCAATAAAATATTAAACGATAAAAGCGGATATTTGCCCGCTCCAAACCAATACCTGGTATCCCATGGAATATAAAAAAACCAATAATCTTTTAGGATGGCTTTGCTTTGTCATCGCATCAATTACGTATATCAGCACGCTTGAACCCTCGGTTAGTTTTTGGGATTGCGGTGAATTTATTTCCTGTGCCTATCGCTTGCAGGTAGCTCACCAGCCAGGTTATCCACTGTTTGCTATGCTGGGAAAGTTTTTCTCCCTGTTCTCTTTAGGCGATAAAACCAAAGTGCCATTCTTCACCAACGCCGGTTCGGCATTGGCCAGTGGCGCAACTATCATGTTTCTTTTTTGGACAATTACTGCCTTGGCGAAAAAGCTTTTAGTGAATAAAGGCGAACAGCCTGATCCCACTAAACTCATTCTGATCATGGGAGGCGGTTTGGTTGGGGCTTTAACCTTTACTTTTACCGATACCTTCTGGTTCTCGGCGGTTGAAACCATCGTATTCGCACTATCTTCTTTATGCACGGCTATCGTATTCTGGGCAATATTAAAATGGGATGCCCATGCTGATGAACCCGGCGCCGATAAATGGATCGTATTTATCGCTTATGTTATCGGTCTATCAATTGGTATACACTTACTTAACTTACTTACCATACCTGCAGTAGTGCTGGTTTACTACTTCCGCCGTGCAAAGGTGGTTACCTCGGGGCGTGCTTTTGGGGCCTTCCTGGTTTCGGTATTGATATTGGTTCTGGTACAATATGGAATCAGAGGCTATACCGTACAATTTGCAGCCTATTTCGATCTTTTCTTTACCAATGTTTTAGGTCTTGGTTTTGGCACTGGAGCTATTGTTTTCTTTTTGATACTCATCAGTCTTATCGTATTAGGTGTTTACTGGAGCCAGAAACTTGCCAAACCAGCATTGAACCTGGCTTTTTTATGTATTGCCTTTATCTATTTCGGCTATAGCTCATTTGCTTATATCCCTATCCGCGCAACTGCCGGTACTAATCTGGATAACTCGCACCCCGACAACGCTTTCATTTTATACGGTTATTTGAATCGTATACAATATGGTGAAACACCTTTGTTGTTCGGTCCTTATTTTGATGCCAAAGTAAAGCGTGATGCCGACGGCAACGCCATAACATCGCCTGGCAGTACAATTTATCGTAAAGGCAAAACTCAATACGAAAATGCTGGTCGCCGCACCAACTATGAATATGACCATACTACTATTCTGCCCCGGATGTATAATACCGACAATACCGATGGCAGTTATGAGCAGGACGCCCAGTTTTACAAACAATGGCTTAGGATGGGCGATAATGATTCTCCAACCTTTAGCAATAACCTGCAATGGATGCTAAGCTGGCAAATGGGGCAAATGTATTTCAGGTACTTCCTATGGAATTTTGTTGGCCGAACCAACCAATTGGATGGTCAGCAGCAAATGGGCCATTTTTATGGATATGTGGATGGCGACTGGACCAGCGGTCTTTTTGACGGTAGCCGTCATTTGCCTAAAACTTTGGTAAACCGCGATGAAAAAACACCGATGTATGCTTACAATGCCTATACCCCTTTATATGCCTTGCCATTAATATTAGGTATCATTGGATTGATCTATCATTTCCAAAAAAATCAGCGCGATGCACTTATCGTGGCCCTGCTTTGGTTCTTTACAGGTTTAGCTATAGTAGTTTATGTTAATCAGCCAAGTGTACAACCCCGCGAAAGGGATTACTCTTATGTTGGGTCTTTTTATGCTTTCGCGATATGGATCGGCATAGGAGCAATTGCTTTGGGCGACTTACTTAAAAAGTTCCTCAGCGGCAAAACGGCAGCAACAGTGGCAACGCTGGTTTGCCTTTTATTGCCGGTGTTGGTTTATTCGAAAGAACATCTGGCGCACGACCGTTCAACCAAACTTACGCCGCATGATATGGCTTACAATTACCTGATATCGTGCCCTAAAAATGCTATACTATTCACCTATGGCGATAACGATACTTATTCGCTTTGGTACGATCAGGAAGTAGAAGGCATAAGGCCCGATGTACGTATAGTAAACCTGAGCTTGTTTAGCGGCGATTGGTATATTCATCAGATGCAGAAAAAGATGAATGAATCTGAACCGCTGCCTATCACCATGCCTTATGAAAAATATGAAGAGGGTGTAAGGGATGCAATTCAGTTTTTCGATAAGAAATTACCGGGTTATACCGATGTTAAAGATGTTTTTGATTTTATTACATCCGATAACAAAGAGGCGCAGGCACAATTACCGGATGGGACAGCAGTTAATTACCTGCCAACCAAAAGCTTTAAACTTACGGTAAATGCCGATTCTGTAATTAAAAACGGCCTGGTTCCTGAATCAGACCGGAGCCGTTTGGCTGATACCATGAGGTGGAAAATAACACCAAATTTTATTACGAAGGATCAGTTGGCATTCATGGACATCATGGCGCACAACAACTGGAAACGCCCTATTTGTTTTACAATTACTGTAGGCTCTGAAAATATGATGGGGCTGCAGCCTTACTTGTATAAAGAAGGCTTTACCTACCGCTTGCTGCCATTTAAACCTGACACTGCATCGCGCGACCAGTTAGGTAAAACAAATAATGACGTAATGTATAACACGCTGATGACCAAGTTTAAATGGGGGAATTACAAAACCGCTAAATACCTTGATCCGGAGTCGACCACTATGTTTTACCCTGTTATTACTTCTACTGTGTTAAATCTGGCGCAAAACCTGTCTTTAGCCGGCGAAAAGGATAAAGCCCTGAAAATTCTTCATAAATATGATCAGGAGATGCCTGATATCTATCCATATATCGACATCGCCAGAAATAAGTATTACCTGGTTGTAAATGCTTACAATTTAAATGATGTAGTTTTAGCGAATAAATTTGCCAACAGTATAGATGCTTATGTTACCGACCAGTTGGAATATAACAACAGCTTATTGGCAGACCATTCAGATAGTGTCGATCCGCATACGGTACAGATAGGCTTGTATATTTTGAAGCAATTGAGTGATCTGGCGCGCGACAATCATCAAACCGCCATTGCCGACAAGCTGCAAAATCATTTCAAAGATTACGAAACAAAGTTTGCCAGTTTAATGGGTCCTGCACCTAAACAATAATTAATATTTAAAGATCTAAACAAGCGACAGGTTTTTAAACCTGTCGCTTGTTTTTTATAAAAACTACTTAAAGTTCGCTAAAGGGTTTCTCAGCCTTTTTTGGGTCGAAGTGCAGGTTTGGGGTGAGCCAGAACAATAATATAACCCGCGAATACCGGTAGTTGAATGGCGACAAGAGTAAGGCTACGCCCAACAGCACACCGAGGTACAGCCATGGTGATTCAGACGAGGTGAGGATATAGGTGCCAATGGCCAGGGTTACCATTTCGGCTACCACCATGCCATAGCTTACAAACATGGCCACATAAAAATAGCCGGGCTCAATTTCAAATTGAAAATTACAATACGGGCATTTGGTATTCATCTTTTGTTTCAGAAATCCTAAAGGTGTTTTTTGAAACATATCTCCCTTGCGACATTTTGGGCATTTGGCATGTAAAGCTGCGTTTAGCTCGGAAACCGGCTTTAATTCAGCAGTATTTTCTTTGGACGACATTGGCGTATTGCGGATTGAATTGAATGGGACAAAAATGAGAATTTTTAAGGGAAATTGCTGCTGCAGGCAGATTTATAATTGAAAGGATAAAGCCCATTAAAAAAAATAATCCCCCACCGGGAGGCGGGGGATATAGTGGTCCGTCTTACTCGCTAATTCGGACCAAACCTAAACCTTATCACTGCAAATTTGTGAATTTATCATGAATAATTAATGAAAAATTTTAAAAAAATACACGTGGATTATTTCCATATTTACGAAAAGCGTTAAAATGACACATTTAAAGCCTGACAGCATTATTTTTGATATGGATGGTACCCTTTGGGATGCTGTAGATACCTATACCGAATCGTGGAATATCGTATTCAGAGAGCTTGGTATTGATATCCATGTCGATCGTAATGAACTGGCAAAAATGGTTGGCTGGGAAGGGAAAAAAGTTCATGCGGCCATCATGCCCGATTTTGATGAACAAAAGCGCCTGAGTATTTACGCGAGGGTAAATGAACTGCGACGGGAAATATTGCCCAAAAACGGTGGTATCTTATACGAAGGTGTCAAAGAAGGTCTGCAAAAACTTGCAGCTAAATATCCCCTGTACATTGTAAGCAACTGCGCTGTTGGTATCATCAGACTATTTATCGACTGGGCCGGTATAGACGAACATATTATTGATGAAATTGCCTATGGTACCAATTATATGCCTAAGCATCATAATATCAAATTATTGATAGACCGGCATGGACTGCAATCGCCGGTATATGTTGGTGATACCGAAGGTGATGGTGAACAGAGCAGGTTGGCTGGTGTTCCTTTTGTATTTGTGAGTTATGGCTTCGGTTTGACCGATGATCACGACCTGCGCTTTGATAATTTTACTGACCTTACCAATTACTTTCTGTCGCTTAGCTAATTTTCGGGTATACCTTAAAAAGCCGGTTTAAATCACCATTTAATTCTTTGAAAATGAAAAAAAATATTCTTTTAATTCTTGTAGCACAAAGTTTAGCATTGTTAAGCCTTGGCCAATCGTACAAACCGGCTGTTTTTACAGACCCTGACCGGTTGAAAAGAATAGAAGCTACTTACGACGTCATCGATAAAATTTATAAGGACTATGCCGATAAAAACCATTTTCCAGGATTGGTTTATGGTATTGTTGTGGATGGCAAACTCGTTCATTTTGGTGGCTCGGGATTTTTAGAATTGCAAAATAAGTCGCTTGCCGATCAAAATTCTGCCTTCCGTATAGCCTCCATGAGTAAAAGTTTTACTGCCCTGGCTATTTTAAAACTACGCGATGAAGGTAGGCTGCGCCTTGATGATCCGATATATCATTACATCCCGGAAGCACGTAATATGAAAGGGCTCACGAAGGATGCTCCGCCTATTACGATACGCAACCTGCTTACGCATACTGCGGGCTTTCCGGAGGATAATCCATGGGGCGACCGGCAACTGGCCAATACGGATCAGCAACTCATCGATCTTTATAAAAAGGGTATATCATTCTCCAATGATCCTGCATTGGGTTATGAGTATAGTAACCTGGGCTTTGCCACATTGGGCTACATTATAAAAAAGGTAACAGGTTTAAGCTACCAACAATATATTACGCAAACTATATTGAAACCGCTGGGGATGAATCATACCTGGTACGAATACAGTAAAGTACCTAAGGAATTGCTGGCTCACGGTTATCGCTGGCTCGATGGAAAATGGGTTGAACAACCAATGCTGCACGACGGCTCTTATGGTGCAATGGGTGGCATGATCACAAGTGTTGAAGATTTTAGCAAATACATGGCATTTCAGTTGTCGGCCTGGCCTCCACGTGATGATGCCGAAAAAGGTCCGGTTAAAAGAAGTTCAGTTCGCGAAATGCAATACCCATGGGATTTTAACAACTTAAATACCACTTACCGTACAGTAAATGGCAGGTGGTATCCTTTTGCTTCGGCCTACTGCTATGGTTTGCGCTGGCGTAAATATGCCGATGGCACAGTAGCCGTTGGCCATACCGGTGGTTTGCCCGGCTTTGGCAGCGAATGGAGCATTTATCCTGAATACGGTATAGGCGTAGTGAGTTTTGCCAATCTTACTTATGCCAACGCAGGCATGGTGAATTTGCAGGTTGCTGATACCCTGATCAGACTTGCCGGAATCGCCCCAAGGCAGTTGCCTCCTTCAGCAATACTGACACTCAGAAAGGATCAGTTGGCGAAACTACTTCCGGACTGGAGCAAAGCTAAAGCCAGTGGAATTTTTGCAATGAACTTTTTTATGGATTATTTTACCGATCAGTTGAAAAGCGAGGCTGAAGCTGCATTTGATAAGGCCGGTAAGATAATTTCGATAGGGGAGGTAGTGCCCGAAAACCAGTTGAGGGGGTTTTTTATCATCAAAGGTGAGCAGGCAAATATTAAAGTTAGTTTTACGCTTACCCCCGAAAATCCGGCTTTGATCCAGGAATATCATCTGGCGCTTATCAATAGATAATTGCCTCGCTGTTTTCTTATTTGTATACTAATTTGCTTAAAATGAGGCAAAAACTTATTTTCGCGGCTTATTAATCACTTGACTGCCCCTTAAAATCACAAATATGAAAAGAACTTTACTGCTGATCACCTTAGTAATAGCAGGATTTTCTGCTTTTTCGCAAACCCCTGCTGCTAGCTCGACTCCAGCTGCAAAAACTGATACTCCATGGAAAATCCACGGTCAGAACACAATCCTGATCAACCAGAGCTCATTTTCAAACTGGGCTTCAGGTGGTGTCAATTCATTAGCTGCAAATGTGCTGTTTGATTATGATTTCGATTATAAAAAAGCACAATGGAGCTGGGATAACAAAGTTATAGTTGGTTATGGCGAGAGCAAGCAAAGCGGTTTGGGCTGGCGTAAAAACGACGACCGTGTCATCCTCAATAGCCTTTTAGGTTATAAAGCAGCACAATACTGGCTATATACCTTTTATGCCAACTTCCAGACACAGTTTACCAAAGGTTATTCTTACGATGCCGCAAATAAACGTACTTTGATATCATCAGCTTTTGCGCCTGCATACTTAACACTCGGTCCAGGTTTTGCTTATAAGAAATCGGATAATTTCAGGATCAACATTTCACCGTTCGCAGCTAAATTTACGATCGTGCAGAATGATTCATTGGCTAATATTGGTTCTTTTGGTGTAACTCCGGGTAACCATGGCTTGTTTGAGTTTGGTTCTTCATTAGACGCTTATTACAAGGTTAATATTGCCAAGAATGTTTCGCTAGAGAATATCCTGAAACTTTACGAGAACTATATCAAAAACCCCGGCAATATATATGCCGACTATTCGGTTAACCTGTTCATGAAAGTAAATAAGCTGGTAACTGTAAATGCTGGTATAGAATTGATCAATGACCCTAATGCGCAGATCGCCGAAACGATCAATGGGGTAACTTCATCACACTCGCTGTTACAGGTTAAACAAATTTTTGGCGCGGGCCTTACTTATAAATTCTGATCGGGTTTATAAACTTTGCTTCGAAGCAGGCTATTATAGTCCATTTGCCGGCGAATCATCCATATCAGGTTTATTGCTTCTCGCGATGATGATCTCTGCAATTACCAGGTTGGGAATCCAGGCGAGCCATGCTATTGTACGGTAGGCATCAATAAAGTTGATGTGGGCCAGTTGCGATAAAGGCAGATAGATCCGTAATGTAACCGCAGCAAAAGTGAGCGCATAATTGCGGATCATCCAGTTGCGGTGTATCTGGAATTCCTTTTTAATGGCGCTATAATAAGCTTTGTTGCCTGAATAAAGCCACACCAGGGCCAGTAAGCTAAAGCCCAGGGTGCTGATGGTGCCACCATTGGCAAAAAGAGCAATGTAAAAGCCTGCAATGCTACTGATCAATATTGACGCGATATATACTTTGCCGATCAGTCTGTGCCTTTTGGGATTATTCACCCGCCATTGATCTATGAACTGGGTCCAGCCGGTAAGCAGCGCTATCCCTCCAAAACTTATATGCAGGTAAAAATTGATATGCCAGAGCTTACTGGAAAGTAATTCGGGTGTTTTACTTGCCAGCAGGCCAGCGCCATGCATATCAATAAAATAGTAGATCAGCGGGTATAACCCGATTGTTATTGCCAGCACAGCAAAAACCGGGCGGTAAATCTTTTGAAACTTCATTAACAGATCAGGTAGTTTGTTTTTTAGACACGAGCTGCCGTTGAAAATTACAAAATCAGATCGTTTTAGCAAACGTCAGTCTGATAGTAAGGCAGATGAAATTTCAGGAAATTTAAATGTATAATGCTATCGGTCTGTTTCGATAATATCGCCACTATCAATGCGACCGCGCTTAAGGTCGGTAAAGCTCCGGCCGCTATAGCGCTTGTAATTATCAAAATAGCAAGGCAAACCTTCTGCAGTCAAAGGTTTGGCATTATTCATTAGCCGGTAATGCAGGTGCGGAAAAGTGATGTCGCCGGAGAAGCCGATCTTTGCAATTTGTTCACCGGTACGCACTAATTGACCTATCCGTACCAAAATACTTCCCTGCTCCAGGTGTTGTAGCATGCTGAACTGCCCGTTGCCATGGTCTATGATAATATAGTTACCCAAGTGGTTTGGATCTGCATCCGAAGCAACCCGGGCAAATTGTAAGGCCTTTCCTTTAAAATCATTGTCGGGCAGCGTGTTCTGCAGGTCGACCACAATCCCAGTTGAAGGCGCATAAACCGGTTTACCAAAGGCATACCAGTCGTCCCTTGAAAATGGGTCCGATCTATATAGGTTGCCATTTTCATCGGCACTGCCGAGGTCAAATGCATACCGGTTTGATTTAAGTGCGACACCTTTTACAGATTGTTCTGCGACACCAGCGGGCCCAACACTTTGGCCGGGGTAATAACTGCGACCGTCCATAACAACTAATTTACCTTTAAGTGGTAGTTTGTAACTGTTTTTTGCCACGTAGGCTTTAGGCGTTATTATTTTTTTAATCGACAGGTCGAAATCGGTTGACAAACGTTTTTTATTGCTTTCCTTTTGTTTTGGCGAATCGGCATAGTCGAAATAAAACTGGTATTGCAAAAAGGTGATCTTTACCTCTGGCGGGTAATTAAAAAAGGGATTAAAGATATCGATGGTCTCACCCGGTTTTAAGGTAGTATTGCCGATGGCTTTAATGCCCGCACCTTGTCCGTTTACATTGATCGACTGGCGGAATACTGGTTTTACAGAAGCATCCATAACTGATGCTTCGATGGTAGCCAGGTACAGCGTATGCGTGCCTGTATTTTTGATCAGGATATCAAAATTCAGGTATTCGCCATTCTGGTCCTTTTCAATAAAAGGATTGTTGGGTATGATGCCTGCTGAGGCCTGTTCTGTTTGCACAGCTACAGTTTCTTTGGCAGGAGAGATTTTATGCGATAAGATGCTGCCGGGGATAAGCAACATACATATCATTATGATCGACTTTGTCATGAATTCAGGTTGAATGGAGTTTATATATAAAATTCGTATTAATTATTGGTTATAAGTAAATTAACGGGTAGTTTTTCTTTGCAGAATTATTCGCCTCAATGTTATTATTTCCATTCCTTTTCTAATTACGTTAGCCGGTTGAAAAAGTTACAATAATGCCATGTGAATGAACAATAGTGACGTAAGTCATAGTTTGGAATAAATAAATTTGTAAAATATTTAAATCTGTTACCTATGTTGATAGATCTTAGCCATACCATCCAAAACCAGCTGATCACCTACAAAGGTTTGCCTGCGCCCGTTATTTGCGATTTTCTGAGCCGCGAGCTTTCAAAAAATTTCTATGATGAAGGTACTACGTTCCAGATCGCTAAGATTGAAATGGTAAGCAATACCGGCACCTATGTCGATTGTCCTTTTCATCGCTTTGAAGATGGGCAGGATATATCGGAAGTGGAACTTGATCGATTTGCTGAGCTGGAGGGTATCGTTATTTCTATTCCCTTTACGAAGCGCCTCGCTATTGGTCCGGAACAATTTGCCGGTTTCGATTTAAACGACAAGGCTGTACTGGTCGATACCGGCTGGGCGCAACATTGGAATACCGACCTGTATTTCGAGGGGCACCCTTATTTGACGAAAGAAGCTGCTGAATACCTGCGGGATGCTGGGGTTAAACTGGTTGGCATCGATTCGCACAATATTGATGATACCGCAGGCCGAAACCGCCCGGTGCATACCACTCTTTTAGGCGCGGGAATATCGATCGTGGAGCATTTGTGTAACCTGGAAGCTTTACCACAAGCTGGCTTCAAATTCAGTGCAGTGCCACCAAAGTTTAAGGGTGTAGGTACTTTTCCAGTTAGGGCAATGGCGAGGGTGTATTGAATTATAGGCCCTGTTTTTTTGCTAGGGGATTCGGGTTGGTACCATCCCTGCGCAAAGATATCAACTGCTATGATCAAGCCACTTTAGGTAAAGTTTTTTTTAATGCCGATATTGCAATAAAGTTTACCAAATTTATACCAAAGATGGCCGGGCTAAATACAGGTGATGTTACTACATTGATCGAAAAGGGCGTCGCTACTATTACCTTTTATCATCCGGCACAAAATTCACTGCCTTCTGTACTACTGAACAAGTTACTTGCTGAAATTGTTGCTTCAGGCCACAATTCCGAGGTACGCATCATTGTGCTGAAAAGTGGTGGCGAGCGCACTTTCTGTGCAGGTGCCAGTTTTGATGAGTTATTGCAAATAAAGGATAAAGCCGCCGGAGCCGAATTTTTTTCGGGATTTGCGAACATGATCAATGCTATTCGAACATCTCCCAAGATAGTTATTGCCCGCATTCAGGGAAAAGCTGTAGGGGGAGGAGTTGGTTTGGCTGCTGCAGCAGATTATTGCCTTGCAACGGAAGCAGCATCCATCAAATTAAGTGAACTGGCTATAGGAATCGGTCCTTTTGTCATCTCGCCAGCCGTAACACGTAAGATAGGATTGCCCGCTTTCTCGCAACTGACAATTCGCGCCTCAGATTTTCAAACGGCACATTGGGCAAAGGAACATGGACTGTTTAATGAAGTTTACCCTGATATCGCCAGTCTGGACGAAGCGCTGAATGCCCTGACGGATAAATTGGCGTCCTACCATCCCGAGGCATTGTCGGGTCTAAAGCAAATTCTTTGGGAGGGCACCGAAAACTGGGACACATTGCTTGCCGAACGAGCCGCAATAAGTGGTGAGCTGGTTTTGTCGGAATTTACGCAGCAGGCATTGCGCGGTTTTTTAGCAGGGAATAAATAATCCGGGCGATCCGGCCAAATTTCAATCGGCTTCAAACCGGTTTACCCGGTTACGTAATTTTCGGGCCTCGTCCTGCAAATCTTCAATACGTGTCAACAGATGGAAAATACTTTCAATACCTGCCAGGTTAATTTCCAGCTCCTGGTGCAGCCTGATTATCTTTTCAAGTTTTTGCAATTCATTTTCGGGGATATACAGCTCACTTTTAATTGTTCTGGTTTCAATCAGTCCCGCTTCATGAAGCGAATGGATAAAGGTGTACTCAACACCGTGGTAAGTGCAAAACTCTAATGCTCCTATTAATCCTGTCACAGTCATCTCAATTTAATTTTGAAAGTTCAGTGAATAATTCTTTCTGTTTTTCGCTCAAATTGGTGGGCACCTTAACCTGGTAAGTCACCAGCAGATCGCCCTGTTGGCCTTCCTGCTTGTACACGGGCAAACCTTTACCTTTTAGTTTTACGATGGTGCCATTCTGCGTACCCGGAGCAACCTTGATCTTAACTTTACCATTCAAAGTATCAATGGTTACTTCACCGCACAATACTGCGGTGTAAAGATCGAGTTGAACATTCTGGTATAAATTGGCGCCATCACGTTTAAAATCAGGATCAGGTGGAATGTTGAATTTTATAAACAGGTCGCCAGCCGGACCACCGTTTGCACCCGGACCACCATGACCTGTTATCTTAATTGTTTGTCCGTTCTCAACGCCCGCCGGTATCGTTAAACGTATATTTTTACCATTAACGGTTAGAGTTTGTTTTTGTGAAGCCAGTATATCGCGCAGGCTTAGCTGCAGTTCGGCATTAAAATCCTGACCACGGTATTTGGCCTGCTTGCCGCTACTGCGTCCGCCTCCACCAAACATCGAATTAAAGAAATCGGAAAAATCGCCTCCTCCGCCAAAGTCGCCATAATCTTCAAAGCCCTGACTTTTTCCGCCGCCAAAGCCACTGTAGGCATTGCCGCCTTGTGCACGTTGCTGTTGAGCATACTTTTCATGTTCTTCGCCATGCTGCCAGTTTTCGCCGTATTTATCGTACTTTTTGCGTTTATCGGCATCGCTCAAAACTTCATTAGCTTCGTTGATCTGCTGGAATTTTTTGTTTGCCTCGGTATCATTAGGATTTAAATCCGGATGATATTTCCGGGCCATTTTACGATAGGCCGCTTTAATATCCTTATCGCTTGCATTTTTGTCGATGCCAAGAATTTTGTAATAATCAATAAAGGCCATAGTATATCGGTTAACCCTTTGAAGCAGCTTTAGTTTTGCCGATATAAAATTAGCAGTTTAGCTAATCCCGTAAAATGATAACTGGCAGTTCTGTAAGTGTATTAGCGCATTTTTTTAAATAAGCGCCACGTTGGCAAGTGCTTACAAAAGCCACTCTGGTTGTTTAAATATCTTGTTGTTACGAGTCCTCATTTATTCCGTTTGGGATTGCATTGGCATTAAAAAAATTCAACGGCTGGGCATAAAATACGCGTTCAGTTTTCTTCAATTTTCCCCGGTTTTTTTAGTGTGAGGCTTTACGCGTTAGCTTTTAATTTATAACACGTTGATTTATAGTATTTTATATATAAAAAATGAACAATATCACTTAGTGTTATTTTTACACTATTGTGATAAATATTAAGCTAATTACCCTCACCTTTGCACCAGGTTAAACCGGGTATGCGGAAAGCCTCAAAATTCTACACTGCCCGCCTTAATTTTTCCGGTTTATCCTGTAAAATTTAATACCAAAAGCAATGAAAAGCAAAAATTTAATTTGGATGTTGTCAATCGTTTTATTGGCAGTATCTGCAACAAACACTAATGCCGCTGTTAATGCTAACAGCAACTACACTGTTTTAAATGACATCAAGGCCATCAGTAAAATAGAAGTAAGAGGAAACGTACAGCTGTATATTTCAGACAATGCACCCGATCAGGTAACAGTTTATAACAAATACTATAAAGAAACCGCACTGGTGCAAAGCAAAAACGGTTTGTTACGCATTTCATCTTATAATACCGAGAAACTGGTCGTATGGATTAAATCTGAAAGTTTGCAGTCTGTTTCTGCCTTTGATAATGCCGAGATCAGTTCATTTGGCAAACTGGCTAAGATCGAATTTAATATCGACCTGCACGATAACGCCACAGCCAATCTGAATTTGGATGCGTTCAATACCTACGTAACGCTCCGCGACCATGCTACGATCATTTTAACCGGTCGCGTTGAGGAATTTGGCATGAGCCGCAATCTGAACACAATTGTAATTAACAAAGATTTTTCGGTAGGACATAATACAGAGAACAGAGTTTTTAACCTGGCCGGAAAAGAAGTGATGGCCGGACTCGAATAATATTTTTAATTATAGGGTTGTTTTTTTAGTGGTTAGGGCTGTGCCGTATTCGGGCAGCCTTTTTTTGTGGGAAATTGTTTTGCCAAACTTTCACTCGTCGATAAAGCAGAATAGTGTAATGATTGTATATTTGAAAGCATAATTTAATCTGATGGACACCAGTATTTTTAAATATTTTGATGATATCAAGGTGAAAGAAGTCGCTCCAGGCTTTTTTTCCCGGTTGATACATACCGACCGCAATACGATCAATTTTATTACCGTAGCAGCGGGATGCACCGTGCCAAGGCATAAACATCCTCATCAGCAATATACTTTTGTCATTGAGGGACAGTTTGAGCTTACGGTCAACGATGATCCGCAGGTGCTTGATCCGGGGCGCTATGCCCTGATCCCATCAGAAGCTTACCACAGTGGTATAGCGATCACTGATTGTAAATTACTGGATATTTTCGACCCCGTGCGCGAAGATTATCGGGCCCTTTAGTACCATAATTAATTTCTATGCCTATTATTAAAGCCACGGTTGCAGATGCTGCCGAATTAACTGCATTGGTAAATAGCGCCTACAGGGGGCCGGTATCTCAATTGGGCTGGACCAGCGAGGCGCATTTACTGGACGGTATCCGCATTGATGAAGAAACGATGCTTGAATACCTGGAGGCCCTGGATACTACAATTTTAAAATATGTGGATGAGCAGTGTAAGATACTTGCCTGTGTTTATCTTCAGCAGCACGAGGGTGGCAGACTTTACCTGGGTATGCTATCAGTTTCGCCTACATTACAGGCTAATGGTATAGGGCGGCAATTATTACATGAGGCCGAGGTTTGGGCCACCCATTTCTTCTGCCCAACCATTTATATGACCGTAATTACCACGCGAACCGAATTAATAGCCTGGTACAAACGCCGGGGTTACCGGGATACCGGCAAAGTTGTTCCGTTCCACGACACTAAAAAATTCGGTATCCCTAAAGCCGAGATCGAATTGCTTGTGCTGGAAAAGGAAGTTTGATGGGGTTGTGGGTATCGGGTATCAGTTATAAGTTATCGGTTATCAGTTTTTGTTTATAAGGTATTTGTTATCTGTTATTAATATCGAATAACGGATAATGAACATTCAATACCTAATACCTAATACCTAATACCTAATGCCCAATACCAAATACCCGATAACCGATACCCAACAATTTGTCAGGGCTTTTCCAGAAGCAGCGATAGCACCTCGTTCAAATGTGCTACTTGTTTGAAGGCGGCATGTTCGGGTTTGATCTCTACGTGCTCGTGTGCCCAAGTTGTATGGAAGGGGACATGGATGGCCTGCCCGCCAATATTGATCACCGGCAGCACATCTGATTTTATTGAATTACCGATCATCAAAAACTCCCCGGGTGCAATGTCGAGGTGCCGGAGTAATTTGCGATAATCACTTTCTCCCTTTTCAGACATAATTTCGATGTGATGGAAAAAGTGGCTCAGGCCGGATTTTTTTAATTTGCGTTCCTGGTCCAGTAAGTCGCCTTTAGTGGCAACAACAAGGCGATAATGCCCTTTCAATGCCTGCAGTACTTCTTTTACATCATCCAAAAGTTCTATCGGTTGATGAAGTAATTCTTTTCCAAAGTCGACAATTTTATTGATCACATCAATGGGAAGTGTATTTTCCGATATTTTTAGCGCAGCCTCAATCATTGACAGAATATAGCCTTTGATGCCGTAGCCATAAATGCCAAGGTTAGCGATCTCGATCTTTAACAATTCCTGCGATAATTCGTGGGGCGGTAAATATGCCTCCATCAGCGTACAAAACTTTTGCTCCGTTTCCTGGAAATAGGGCTCATTTACCCAAAGGGTATCGTCTGCGTCAAAAGCAATTACTTTAATGTCCATGAGTGATTTGCGCAATTATAGCTTTTCATTCGAAAATTGGCGGTACGATTTTTGTAAAATATTTAACAACATTTGGTTACCTAATGATAATCCAATACGTATATAAGGCAATAAAGCGAAAGTATTGAAGTTATTACACGTATATTTCCCCCTAATATGATGAAGAAAATTTACCTATTGAAATGCCTGCCATATTTTGTTTTTACCTTTATTTTACTTGCGGCTGTATCCTGCAAAAAAGATCCTAAAACCAATACCGGCAATAATAATGGCGGTGGCGTAAACCCCGTTGCAACGCCTACCAAACTGGGGTTTTACGAGGTAGATTCTTCCATTTATAAGGTGTTGCTGGAACCAGTGACTAAAATTGGCACACAGACTGTTAATTACGATCTGGTTTTTGATACCGGTTCTGGCGGTTTAGTTATCGACGCAAATGGCATATTGCCTTCGTCGCTTATTACCAGCACCGGATTTAATTTCACCACCGATTCAACGGTTGTTAATGGTATTACAATAACCAATCAAACCAACACGATATCTTACGGCGATGATAATGCTACAACGGATAAAGTTTATGGTAACCTGGCCTATGCAAATATTACTGTAGGTGATGCCAACGGAAATATCACCATAAAACGGCTTCCTTTTTTCTTGTATTATAAAGCGGTAGACGGCAAAGGCAAAGTATTTCCTCCTCACGATTTTGATGTTTTCGGTGTTGCGCAGGAATACGATGTGGTATTCGCCAACAGTGCCTATATTACAAGTCCGTTTAACTATTTTGATCCGGGTACAGGTTTGACAAAGGGGTTTAAAATCGACGCACTGGGTACTGTAAATTATTCGCTGAATGGTACCTGGGTTTCAGCTGTTACCCTGGGTTTAACCAGTACCGATCTGAATTCATCAGGCTATAATTTTTCGCAACTTAACTTTAAACAGGGCGAGGGTTATGTACCCATTTTACCCGCAACACTTGCCTACGCCGGAAGATCGCCTGTCACAGCCGAGGTGTTATTTGATACCGGAACCGAGCCTTACAGTTATCTGGAAGATAAAACCGCCACAAATACAACACCTGTTCTGTTACCCGCCGGAACAGCTGTCAATCTGACCACCACATCCGGATACAGCTATTCCTTTGCGACAGCTACCAATAATAACCTTACCTATTTGGAAAATCCAACTTATTCAGGGTCATTTACTACGATATTGAGTTTGAATTTTTTTACCAATAATGCTTACCTACTTGATTTTACTAACCATAAACTCGGTTTGAAAAGCAATTGATGAAAACTTTTCATCCGATAAAAGGCGCTTGATCAATCAGGTGCCTTTTTTGTTAGTTCAATTTTGTCAAGGTGGCTGTCATGTTTGATCAAAAAAATAACTTGAATATTTTATCCTGAGCCACAACCCGGGCCAATTTATTTTTTAGATGTAATTGCACATCTGATATTTATATTTAGATTTCGTTACCAATTATCTCCTTCATTATGATTGCTTTCAGGTTCACCTTTGTTTTATTGCTGGCTTCGGTTTATCAGGCTGTTGCATCAAAAATTGTCAACCTTAGTTCGCCGGATAAGAACATCGTGTTCAAACTTGAAAATGGCGTAAATGGATTGCGTTATAACCTGAGTTATAAAGGGAATAAGCTCATTGAAAATTCTTCCCTGCGAATTAGTTTGAAGAGTGGTGGCGAATTTGGAGGCAATATCACTTTCGGGAATCCCCGGTATAAACAAATCGAGGAAAATTATGACCTGCTGGTCGGGCGGTCCGGCCATGTTCATAGCCTAAGTAATGTGGTATTGGTGCCTCTTCAGGAACCAGGCGGAGCCGGGCGAGAAATTGATATTGAAATTAGAATATTTAATGATGGAGCTGCATTTCGTTGGGTGTTACCAGCCAAAACGGGATGGGATAAAGTAGAGATCACCGATGAATCGGTTGCTTTTAATTTTAAAGGTGATCCTAAGGCGCTGGTACTGTTCAGGGAAAATTACACCACCTCGCACGAAGGTTTGTACGATCATCTGCCGGTCAGCCAAATAAAAAGCGACACGCTGATGGATCTGCCTGCATTATTCGAATATCCTAAGGGCCTATATCTGGCGGTTACTGAGGCCAACTTATTGGATTACGCCGGCATGTATCTGGTTAAACAAAATGGTGTATTGCAAAGCAGCCTTTCGCCATTGCCTAAGCAAAAAGATATTAGAGTTAGGGCCAGCCTTCCGCACAGTAGCCCCTGGCGCGTTTTAGAGGTGAGTGACCGGGTGGGTGCATTTTTGGAATCAAATATATTGACCAACCTCAGCGAGCCCTGCAGGATAAAAGATACCAGTTGGATCAAGCCAGGTAAAACTACCTTTCCCTGGTGGAATGGTAATGTAACGCCCGATACTTCATGGGCTCCGGGTAACAACTACGAAACCAATATGTATTACGTTGATTTCTGTGCCAAATATGGTTTGGGATATCACTCCGTGGTTGAGTATGGTTTGCACGAATGGTATGTAAACGATGGCGCAACTTTTCAGCCAGGCCCACATGCCGATCCTTCTAAAGCCGTACCGGGCCTTGATATGAAACAGATCTGCGATTCGGCGCGAAAGCGAGGCGTTGGTATCAGGGTATGGATACATTTTTATGCGCTCTATCCCAAACTTGACCAAACATTTGATCAGCTCGAAAAATGGGGCGTACAGGGCCTGATGTGCGATTTTATGGATCGCGACGATCAGGAAATGGTTCAAATGCAGAACGAGATACTGGAGAAAGCTGCACAACACCATTTACATGTTCAATTTCACGGAGCCTATAAACCCACCGGTACTGCCCGAACCTACCCTAATGAGTTTACGAGGGAAGGAACGCTTAATTATGAGAATGATAAATGGGGCAATCGGGTAACGCCGGATGCCGATCTGAACATTGCTTTTACCCGCCTGCTGGCAGGTTCAACAGATTATCATCTGGGGGGCTTCCGGGCAGCAAATGCCAAAACTTTTAAAGTGCATTATACAGCTCCTATGGTTTTGGGTACGCGTTGCCATATGCTGGGTATGTATGTAGTGCTAGAAAACGAACAAGGCATGGTGTGCGATTATCCGCAGGCTTACATTGCTCAGCCGGGATTTGAATTTTTACAACAGGTGCCCTTAACCTGGGACGAGACCAAAGTGCTTAATGCTGAAGTAAGTGAGTATATCACCATTGCACGGCGCAAGGGTGACGAATGGTATATCGGCAGTATAGGAAATAATACGCCTCATGATATCCAAACATCGCTTGCATTTTTGCCACCGGGCTATTATACTGCCGAAATTTATAGTGATGCCCCGGATGCGGACACCGATCCTGATCATTTAACAAAAACGGTGCTGCAGGTAAGCAATAAAAGTGTTATCGCTACCAAAATGGTTGGCGGTGGCGGGCAGGTGATCAGACTTTATAAGAAGATCACAGATTAAAACTGATTGGGGTTATTTCGCAGAATATTTACAAAGGTATATTGCCTATGTAACAACGGAAATAAATTAAAATGAACAAGCTTAGAACAGGTCTGTCACCCGGGTGCTTTTTCGTTTTACATACTTGCGGATATCCAGTACAATCCCGGCAAAAAAGTAAAATATCAGTGGAAAACCAACGGCCAGAAAGGATGAATAAATAAAAAACAACCTGATCTTGGAGATGGAAATATTTAAGCGTTCGCCCAGGTACGTGCATACTCCGAAAGAGTAGCGTTCAAAAAAGGTAATTATCCGTTGCAACATATCACGCCATTTTAATTATCTTGATTCCAACACCGCACTGCAGGCATTTTTTCTGGCTGCAGTAACTATTTTTTAATTCCAGCAAAGCTTGTGAATCAAATGCTGTATTAACCCTTATACCCAACGCATCAAAATTAGTTACAATATGATTAACCTCGGCGGGTATTTTTTCTAACAATTTAAGGCTACGGTTGATAAAGTACTCTTGTTGGTTATGTTTTCCATAACAGAATAAAAATAACACAAAAGAATTTAATAAGAGAATATCGGTCGAAGTTTGTCCCAAACTTTTGGATAATGGTTTCGATGCAACGTCAAAACGATAGTGATTCTCCCAATATGGATTAACCGGCAACTGTTCAAATAATCCTCTGAGTTGTGCAACATCTCTGATCTCGATGATCTTAGAAAATAAATGGTTCGCCTTGCAGATCAAGGCAGCAAACTGCGCCAATCTGATCGTGGGAAAATTTGTAGGCCGCATCCGCATAAATTTCCACAGGTGTTTTGCTACGGGTTGGAGGCCATACTTTTTTTGAAGAAACTGGTATTCGGCTTTTAACTTCCCGGGGTACTCATCGTTGAATTCGTCCTCAAGCATACCTGCCTGGCCAAATATCAGCGCTTCAATTTGCAATGGGTTGTTTTTATGTTTGGCCAATGTTAATTGGGGCAACGATTTTGCCAGTAATTCAAAGGGCAGGGCATTGGTTTTAAAGCCGAAGTTTGCTGCCAAAAACTGATAAAATGTTTCTTCCCAATCGCCTTTGTTTTTTTCAAGAGCGGCATTTACCACAAGGGCTCGTTTTTCCAGCCGATCTATCAATACCCGGGTAAGCCAATTGCGAATTGTTAGCTCATCTACAAACCGGATATTACCCTCGCAGGGAATAAACTGAGGATTGCCAAAAGCAAGTTGATGATACCGTTGGTATAGCTCGGGGGCGATGCGCTTTTGTAACTCCAGGGTGGGTATTTTCCGTCCTTCCGGTAAAACTATCGGATCGTCGTCGCGGTAAACCACGTGTAATATAACGTTTCCATATGCAGCATCATTGGTGTGCTTATGTTTGTGCCAATCGGATGAATTGATATGGATCTCTACATTGCCTGCCCAGGTGGTATCACCAATACGTAAACGGGCATTCTGGAAATCGGGGCCAGAATCGGTATTCGGTAATCCAGCGGAAAACACTTCTATTTTCTCACCATCGGTAGTTAATAAATTATCACGGTCATAGAGCCGGAATTTCCATATATAATTGATAAAGTCTTCGGTAAAAAACATTGGAATAAAGTTAAAGAAAATTCTAATTCAGATAAAGTCTTCCAATGGTTGCCGATTTACAAAAATCCTATATATTTTCTATCTTTCACCAACCATGCCCCAGCTCACAACTTCCTCACGCATCAAATCAATCATCGGCGGCTCGCTGGGCAACCTGGTGGAGTGGTACGACTGGTATATCTATTCTTTTCTGTCGCTTTACTTTGCCGGTTCGTTTTTTCCGAAGGCTGATCAAACTGTACAGTTGCTCAATACTGCGGGCATATTTGCTATCGGGTTTTTAATGCGACCGATAGGCGGCTGGTTAATGGGTACCTATGCTGATAGAAAAGGACGAAAAACCGCACTTACTTTTTCCGTTTTATTGATGAGTGCCGGTTCATTACTTATTGCATTAACCCCGGGTTACAGCCAAATTGGTATTGTTGCACCTATTATGCTGTTACTTGCGCGCATGATACAAGGCTTGAGCGTAGGCGGCGAATACGGCACCAGCGCTACCTATCTGAGTGAAATGGCTACTAAAAAACATCGTGGCTTTTATTCCAGCTTTCAGTATGTTACCCTCATCATGGGGCAATTGGTGGCCGCTGGTGTCCTGGTATTATTACAAAAGGTATTTCTGACCGAAAAGGAATTACATCAATGGGGCTGGCGCATACCTTTTTTTATAGGTGCTTTGCTGGCTATCAGTGTGATGTACCTGCGCAGGAGCTTGTCTGAACCGGAATCGTTTGTAAATGAAGAACCTGCTATAGACAGAGGCAGTTTAAAAGCACTGCTGCAACACCCCAAAGCTGTTTTTACGGTTATATTTTTAACGATGGGGGGTACGGTAGCCTTTTATACCTTCACCACCTATATGCAGAAATTCCTGGTAAATACGGTAAAATTCAGCAACGGCGATGCAACGCTGATCTCTACATTAAGCCTGGTAGTATTTATGCTGGTACAGCCTTTTTTCGGTTGGTTGTCTGATCAGATCGGTCGGAAACCTTTGCTGCTTGCTTTTGGCTTTGCCGGAACCATTGCAACAGTACCAATAATGTCGGCTTTAGAAAATACACATGGTGTTTTACAGGCCTTGCTGCTCGTGATTTTAGCTTTGCTGATCACCAGTGCATATACTTCAATAAATGCGGTTGTAAAGGCTGAGCTTTTCCCTTTAAAAGTTCGTGCTCTTGGGGTTGGTTTTCCTTATGCGATCGCAGTTTCTGTTTTTGGTGGTACGGCGGAGGCTTTAGCATTATTATTTAAACAGCAACATCATGCATCCTGGTTTTACTGGTATGTGAGTGCATGTATTGCAATTTCGCTTGTTGCCTATCTATTAATGCCCGACACCAAAAAGTTTTCTAAGATCGAGGATTGAGGTATTCTAAAATACCATTCGTCGACAAGCATTGTTCAGGGTACCTTATAATAAACTCCATAGCCAGGTGCGCCTATAACCAGATTGCCATTGCCGGCAATCGTATAACTCCCGAAGCCCAGGTTGCCTAACTGCGCTGTCAGGTTGCTGAAGGTTGAAAAATTAGTTGTTTGCATTATGCCAAGCCCGGCAAATGAGAAATAGTAGGAAGATCCTGCTTTGCTGATATTGTCGATATTTGAATAACTGGTGCTGGTATTTTGTTGTGAGAAAACCAGGGTCCAGTTTTGCCCATTGTCGCTCGACTCATAAATATAACCTGTTCCATCGGGTGCATCATGAGGGCCCCCAATGAAAATATTACCGCTATTATCTATAAATATTGACTGTACGCTCGACAAAAGGTAATTGGCATCTGCTGCGATGCTGATCCATGTACCTGTATGTGCCGGAAGTTGATAAACCGATCCATCTGAACCGATAATATAAAGGTCGCCGTTAGATTGCTCACAAGGATAGGTTGATGGTCCGGATGGTAGCCCAAAATCATTCTCGTTCCAGGTTGCACCTTTATCATCCGACTCGTACAAGCCGTTGGCATTTGTATAGAAAAGTTTCCCGGATGGCGTCACTGCAAAATCCGAGAAGTTTAGCACGTTAGGAATGCCGGTACTGATATTGGTCCAGTTTTGACCATTGTTAGTTGAATGAAATACGCCCTGATTTAGTGTTGCCAGGTAAATATCAGTTCCGTTATTCACTATTTTAGAAACTACATAGTTTTTCGAAAATGATTTCAGGGGGTGCCAGCTGACAGCATTATTGTCTGAATAATAGGGATAAGAAGCTTTATTTACCGAAGCCAGAATTCGTCCCGAACTAAGAGCAGTTACTGTATTAACCGGGAAGTTTTGTAAACAACCCCCGCGGTGCCAGCCGTGTGACGATGCTACACCCATGGCAGATACGCTGACCGAATCGCGGTGGTTAAGATTGCCGTCAAGTACTATGGCATTGAGTGATTGCGCGCCAATATCTCCACTCAGGTACCATACAAAAGAAAGCTGTCCGTTAGTATTTGAAACTGCATCAGTAACATCCAGATCTTCGCATCCCGACCTTTTGAATTGTACCGTATAACCGGCGACAGGCGAGCCATTGTTGGTGATCTTTACGATAATGGAATCTTTAAGCGGATTACCAATGGTATCTGTTTGGTTATTGCCTTTTAGCAATTGAATATGCAAGCCATGCTGCAGATTGCCATTTTGCTGATTACCGGAAGGATCTTTTTTACAACCCTCGTTGAAAAACAAGACAAGTAGCGCCAGGTAAAGAAATCTTTTCATCATAGTATCACTCACGAATGAATTTTTTATACGAATGTGCAGGTGATAATGTTACTATAAATCAAATCATTACGGGCCCGCATTTAGAGTAGTTTTCAGGCTGATACCAGACCTGATATAATATTGATACTCAATGCAACAATAGCCGTATTAAATATGAACGAAATGAGCCCATGCAGCCAGGCCAATCGTCTTATTTGTCGCGATGAAATTTCCACGTCGGATACCTGGAAGGTCATGCCGATAACAAATGAAAAATAAACAAAGTCAAGGTAGTCAGGTTCATTTTCATCTGGAAATTGCAGGCCACCCCCTTTTAACGTACTGCCATCATCGGCTTTGGTATCGTAATAAATATGGGCATACCGTGTAGTGAAAATAGTATGAACCAGCCACCAGGAAACAAATACCGCAGTTATAGCCATTAAAATATAACTGTCAGCATGTCCGCCGGGTGCCTTTGCCGACTTTAGCAGGTAATATACGGCAGCCAGACTTGCTACCGAGGATATGATAACAAAGCTAAAAAGCATCAGGCGGCTGGAGTCCTGTATTTTTGCAATTTTTCTAACCTCGCGTGGGTGGCTTGATAAAAATGCGATCCAGATCATAACAATTACGCTCAATGCAAAAGCCATCCAGGTAATAATAAAAGTAGTAGGCCAGGGAAATCGGTCATCGATAAAATATAAGGTTGCAGCGCTGACCAGCAGTCCGGTAATAAAGCGGTGCCGTGCATCAATACGCATAAATAAGTGTGGCCTTGGTGGATTTGAGTTGCTCATGTATATAATGCAAAATTCAGGTTCAGTTCAAGCAGGTAATTTCGGATTTAACGGCTGCTATATTTAGTGTAACTGAATTTTTTGCCGTTTGGTTTCCGGTATAAGCGTTTTATTCGAATATTTCGATCACACGGCCAACCTGTCCATCTTCAAGTCTGACTTTGATGCCGCGTGAATGAAATGCAGCACTCGTCAACAGGTCCTTAACAATTCCCCGGGTTCGTTTGCCGGAGCGCTGGTCCTTTTTAAGAATGATGTCAACTTCGAGGCCGGGATAAATCTCATTTCGGTTTTGGTAACTCATTTTGTCATCAATTAGCTAACCAGCGAATCTATTGCATGGCGTATCTTCTCAAAATCAAAACTTTTCAGCAAGTTATCCATCGCCGCACTGATCTTATCATTGTTTAAATTACCAATACTGCCTTCATGTGTATGAAGCGCCTTTTTCTCGGGATTGAAATTCCCTTGTTCAATGGCAAGTCCAACCTGCTTGTAGGCATCCCGAAAAGGCAGTCCACCCAAAACCAGTTTATTCACTTCATCTACACTAAAAAGGTAAGCATATTTAGGGTCGTTCAGTATATCCTTCTTTACTTCAATATGCTGCAACATAAATGCCGCCATTTGCAGGCAAAGCTTCAGTTCGGTAAACGCTGGAAAAAGTAATTCTTTCAGCAACTGCAGCTCGCGATGATAACCGGAAGGTAAATTGGTTGTCATCAAAGCTACATCATTAGGCAGAGCTTGCAGCCTGTTACATTTGCCGCGCATGATCTCCCAAACATCCGGATTTTTTTTGTGCGGCATAATACTGCTGCCGGTAGTAAGGTTGTCAGGATAACTTACAAAGTTGAAGTTCTGGCTCAGATACAAAGTTTGATCCATAGCCATTTTGGCCAGTGTAGCCGCAACAGATGATAATGCCTGGGCAATAATGCGTTCTGTTTTGCCCCGGCCCATTTGCGCATAGACAACATTATAATTCAGGCTATCGAAGCCGAGGAGCTGGGTTGTCAGCGTTCTGTTGAGCGGAAATGAAGAGCCATAGCCGGCGGCAGAACCAAGCGGGTTTTTATTGGTGATCTTATAAGCTGCGAGCAGCACTTCAAGATCGTCAACCAGGCTTTCAGCATATGCACCAAACCAAAGCCCGAATGACGAAGGCATAGCTATCTGCAAATGCGTATACCCAGGCAGCAATACATCTTTATGCTTTTCACTTAATTCAATCAATTGCTTGAACAGGTTTTCAACTTCTTCAACTACTTCTTGTAATTGCTGCCTGAAAAAAAGCTTCAAATCAACCAGCACCTGGTCATTACGCGACCGTCCGCTATGTATTTTTTTACCGGCATCACCAATCCGGCGGGTTAGCAGAAGTTCTACTTGCGAATGCACATCCTCCACGTCGGCCTCGATCACAAAACTTCCCGATTGTATTTCCTGATAGATTTGCTTTAATTCGGCCTGCACCAGTTCATGGTCGGCTGTGCTAAGCAGGCCAATGCTTTGCAGCATCGTGGTATGTGCGAGCGATCCCAACACATCCGATGCAGCAATTTGAGCATCCAATTCCCGGTCCCGGCCAACGGTAAAGTTTTCCACCAGTTCGTTTACGTTCGTGGTTTTTTGCCATAGCTTACTCATGTTGCAAATATGGGATTAATTTTATTGTTTGATAAAACTGGTATTACAAATCAATCTGCGCACACCTGCTTTTTGTTACCGGACTTGCTATTTTTCGGATTTTAACTGGCTGCTGATTGTTTACCGCCTTGCGGTAAAGTGTAGTTTTGGCTGGTTAAATTAATTGGTTGGATAATCTTATTTTTGATAAGTATAAAAGTATCATGTCTGATATCTACATTGAAACGCCGCGATTGCTTTTGCGGCAGTGGCAGGAAAGCGATGCCGAACCCTTTACAAAATTGAATGCCGACCCTGCCGTGATGGAGTATTTTGAATCTATACGGAGTCCTTCGGAATCGCTGGCGCAAATAAACCGAATCAGCACAAATATCGCGAATCGGGGCTTTGGCTTTTTTGCAATAGAACGTAAAGATTCGGGCGAATTTATCGGTTTTACCGGATTGACGATGGCACCGTTCGAGAGTTGGTTTACACCTTGTATAGAAATAGGCTGGCGTTTAAGTAAGGAACATTGGGGACAGGGTTTTGCAACAGAAGCTGCCGCTGCCTGTTTGAAATTCGGGTTTGAAAAATTAGAAGCAAAGAAAATTTATTCATTCACTTCAATTTATAATAAACGGTCGGAGCAGGTTATGATCCGTATAGGCATGCAGCGTGAGGGGGAGTTTGATCATCCAAATGTTCAAAAAGGACATTTGCTGGTAAGACATGTATTATACAGCGCAGTGCCTTGATAAAAAAAGGAGAAACAGCCAAATGCCGTTTCTCCTTTTTTTAATATGATCTGGTGAATTTACTATGCCTGTTTTTCAATATTCGGGTTTGCAGCAGGCGGTTCGGTTGCTGAAGCTGCTGCGCCCTGCTGAGAGGTTACAACGGTAAACGGCTTCAGCTTTTCTTTTTTGCCAAATTTCAATATATCAGGTTTGAAATAAAATACTGCACCGGCGGCAATAAAAAGCAGGCCTGCTATTATAAACAGCAAATGACTTGCCTTACCCCCCGGAGTCATTTCATAGGTAAATATTGCTTTACCAAATGCATCTTTGTCGGGGTTAACATTACTTGCGCTATTCGGAAAATTAATTTTCCAGAGCGTTTGTATCAAAACGCCATAGGAATTGTAGGTAGTAGTTAATGCAAAGTTATGGTCGCTCATTTTGGTGATATCAGGTTTCTTTTGGTCGATATCAAAAACCCAGTTACCGTTATCGTCAATCTTTGCAATTCCAAGTGCGTCAAAAGAAAGTGTATAAGTATGTTCGGCGCCATCGTCTTTATAGCTCCAGTTTTGAAGATACCAACCTGGTAATGCACGTTCTTCCTGACGTTTCAATAGGTCCAGAGCGTTTGATCCTGCGATCTTCGTATAATTTTCCCACTGGCTGGCGTTATATGCCATACTGATGGTGATATGTCCGTCGCCGAGTTTATCAATATCTATCGAGATGTTTTGTTTTATAGGGTCAACCTGCTGAGCATTAGTTATCAGGCATGCTATCGTTAACAGGGAGGTTAGAATGAGGTATATCTTTTTCATGATTGCAGACTAACGGATAGTTGAAATAATATTATTAAACAATGATTGATAGCTGTTGAAGTTTGAACTACCCAGTGTTACACCTACAACGCCGTTGCCACCAGTTCTGAAAACGCCTTCCCATTGGCTGCTACCACCATTATATGTTGAAGTTCCGTGGTAAATGGTGTAGCCATTTCCCTGGTTTATTTTTTGGTAGGTTATATATTGGCTCCTGGCAGCCAATTGCCCTCTGATGTAATAAAGAGCCTGGTCGGGGTTTGAAGCAGGTACATTCCAGACACCTACTGTGGTAGAAGGCTCTGGTGATACTTTGGCCTCCAATATACTTAATCCGGCTACAGGGTAGCTGGTACGTGACCAGCTTGCAGGATAGCTGAAACTAATGCTTCCCGAATAGCTTGCAATATTTGAACCACCACCGGATGAACTTCTTTCCGAGTTGCCGGATGAGCGACGTACAATCCGGCGATTGTTATTTGCCGGTGCAGTATTGTTAACAGGAGCGGCGCCACCATGAGAGAAAGTATTGGCGATATCATCAACTTTCTTCCGTAAAAAATCGTCGTCTGATAACTCCATAGGTACTACGCCTTTGGATTCGAGGTCGTTTACGTCAATAACAATATTGCGGGTATCGCCCTGTTGGGCACCCTGAAGAAATTTTTGCAATTCCTGTTGTCCTGCCGAAAATGCCTGTTGCGCCGACATGATACTACCCAGCCCTTTACCACCAACACCGGTAGCTTCGATGGCATAGTAATAGTTATTGATCAAAACGCCCGGAAAAGCATGACCTGGAATAAGGAAAATAACCGGGTGCAGTCCTGCCGCTTTGATCACACTGGCATACATCAGCGATAGCTCGATACACAAACCTGTATTGCCGGTAATTACTTCGCGGGGTAAACGGGCACTTTTTACTGTAGAACTGATATCGCCCAGTTTTTGCGGCACCCCTTCGGTACCACTATACACCATACCGCTTGTGCGTGTTGCATCGTAAAGTTTTTCAAGGAATTGTATTGCTGCCTGTTGCGCTTTAACCGGGTCGCTTTCAACCGAAGCATCTTCGCCCTGCATGAATTTATCCTGTACCTGTGAGGTGTAATATTTTACAATAGGATCTTCAGGCGTAACTAAACAGGGAAGCAACTGGGTATTGTGCATCATATCCGGGTAACTGGTCACTTCGTCGGCAGGTATGTCTGTAAAAACGAATTCATTACGTCCCATCATTTTAAACCCGAAACTTTCCTTTTTTACCTTTCCACTGTTATACTCGATCTTAACGTCGCCATTTTCCTGCGACTGCGTCATCTTTTTAACAATATCATCTTTAAAATGCGGGTAACAACGTACAACAACATGTTGCCCCGGGTAAATAATAGGAATCGTTTGCAACTCGGTCCAGTCGATATATCCGGGCACGTCGTAAGATACTTTCACATCGTGCATTGCGGTTGACCCTTCGTTGGTCATCAGCATTTTGAAAAAATAGTACTCTCCCGAGAGTGCCTGAGGGTTGGCATATACCTTATATGCGGAGGGCATAACATAGGTGGCTGCATTGATCTTTACTTTCAGATCGTCTTTGCCGAAACTGAAAAATATAGGCTCAGGCTTATCAGGCCAAGGAAAATCAGCAAAGCTGGTATGATATTTTTTTTCATTTTAAAAACTTGATTCTATTATGTTTACAGGTAAAGGCAGCGGACACGCCCTAAGTAAATCACTTAGGCGAACGCTTTATTTTATGCGTATTTATAGGAAGATACTCGTCCTAAAAATATCTACACTATTACAGAAATATGCAACATCTTACAACTTATTTTAATTCGCATGTGCTTTCTACTATAGGCTTATTTATTTTGTATGAGGTAATAAAATTAACCTGAGATTAAGGCTGTGCTTATTTATAAATCAAAATGTACGGTCAGTGGCCTTTAGTGGTATGATTTGAAATTGAGCGCAGGCGTGTAAGGCGGAAATTTTTGACCGTTCCAGTCTTTTTGCGTTGAACAAACCGGCGTTTCCTTTGAATAAGAAATTCGCTGAGCAGTCGGGTGATTTCCTAAATGCGTTAATAAAATTTCCATTTTTCGACTTGAAAATTCTCTTATTCGTAAAAAAAGTAATTTTTTTGTTGCGAATTAGCAGGTGTAAATAAAAACAGGTAAATCGCAGCAATTCATAATTAATGCTCCAAAATCACGTTATCTGTAAAAATAAATTTATATATGAATAAACTTCGACTACCAGTATTATTAATCATATCTGCCTTTGCTGTGTTTATGATACAAGCTTGCAACAAAGACAGTATATCAGCTACCGCCAATACTACTGCAGCATTTCAGGCAAATATTGATGGTTCTACCTGGGCTCCGGATACGGTAAGCTCTGTAGTAACCTTCGATCCAACTGCAATTACAAAAACATTAACCTGTATTGGTACTGCCAACCAGAAACAGGTGATTTTTTCAGTACAAATTCCAAATGCTCCAAGCACGGCTGGCTTCCCGCTCGGAACTTACGCTATCGATGGCAATCAGGTAAAAGCTCAGTTCAATACCCAGCAATTATCTAATGGCAACTATGTGTTTTTACCTCAGGGAGTTGTAGCGCCCGGCAGCGGTCAAATAGTTGTAACTGCAGTTGATTCTGTTAAAAAGACAATCACTGGCACCTTTAATTTTTATTCGAGGGCTACCGTATATGATGGATCAGGTAATGTGGTTTCTACCACTGTCGACAATATAAGTTCGGGGGCATTTACTGCAATACATTATCTGTTCTCTAATAACCAATAATTTAATTATTCCATAGCACTCTGCATTTTCGGATATGAAACGATCTTTTATAATCATACTATTTTTCTCTGTTCTCTTATTTTCATTGGATGTTCATGCCCAATTGAAAAGTTATTTAACTATTTCTGGTGGAGTCTCTAATCCGCAAGGCGATTACGGAAGCACTGATTACAGCAATAATCACGCTGGGTTTGCAAAAAGGGGAGTTACCTTTGGCTTTGATGGTGCAGTTTATGTATTTAAAAAACTGGCTATTGGTTATACCTTTTCTTTCCAGGACCAGGGAAAATTGACTTACAATGATGTCAACATTCTGGCTCAGGGATATACGGCTTCATTTAAAGCAGACCAAACAACCGTAAATGGTTATGACCGTTTCCACAACTGGAACTTGCTTGTTGGCCCGCAATATTCATTTACCTACAGGAAATTCATCCTTGATCTGCGTGCCTTTGGTGGCCTTGTCGACGTAACTTCAACGCCTGAAACAGTGGTTGAATTGGTAGGTGTTCCAAAGCAGGCTAATTATTTTTATGAGCGCCGCGGACATGGTCTATTATTGGGTTATGGCGCAAGCGCAGGTTTGCGTTTTAAATTAGACGATTCCTGGACCATTGGTATAAAATCAGGCTATATAAGCTCAAAAGGACCTAACATTACCGTTGATGGCTTAACTGATAATATTGGCCGTTACGTTACCAATATTCCAATCAGGGAAATTCAAACTACCTTCGGTATTGGCCTGAGCTTTTAAGCTGTTATTGGTGTTTTTGATCCAGTGCCGCTATTTGCTTGATGTAGGCAGGTGGCATGAGCAGCGTTTTAAGCCGCCCCTCTATTTTTAGCAATCTAAATAATTTGTAGAGGTACAAAACAGGTTTGAGCCATTTGAACGTGCCCAAATGCAATTTTTGTGAAACTTCTGCCGGGGCGACCAGTAATTGCGCTTGTTTCAATACCAAAAAACGGGGGATACCCAAATGCTTTTGATATTGACTGAAAAGGTCGGCAGTATATTTGCTTTGGCAGATACCAGCTTGCAGTTGTTTTGCCCTGCCTGAAAGGTATTGCTCGTAGTTTTTAGCTATTCCTGCCAGGGCCATCCGATCGCCGACGCGTTTAAAAACGTGGAAAACCTCTTGCTTTTCGTGCTCGCCTAACTTTCGCTCCAGTAGTTCATATGCCCGGATCGAATAATCGACCAGCATGTATAAAACTTCCAGATAAGCTTCTGCTGGTATTTTTTCGCCCCGCTTACTTTCTACCTGCTCGTGTATGGATATTAGTTGGTCGATACAATGCAGTGCAGTTTCGTTATCGGCAAAAAGTATCATCCGCGAGTATGCCACCGTACTGAACAAGCGGCCAAGCGGATCAGCAGGTAGCTTACCGGTAAAATACAGCCAATCTACAGCCCTGTTGAGCGCAAACTCTGCTGATGCCCCTGCAAAAATGAACAATATGGTATCAGCCTTGCCCCAGATCGTCCGTACAATCGAGTCGCTTTTGGTAAAATAGTTAATCACTTTTTTCTGAGCCATGTTAGCGTATTTAGCAATAAGACGACAAACGCGGACCGTTTTATGGCTATTATATTGTTGTCCCTAAATTAATAAAAGTACTTTGAATATCAAAGTGAAAAATACTCAGCCATTGGGCCAGCGCCTTTCCAAAATAAGGATTGATCTTTTCCAATATCTGCTCAGTTAACAGGGCACTTATCGAAATTCTGACCCTTTTGCAGCACTAAAAGCTAAAAAAAGCCTAATTAATTAAAAATTAAAAGTGCATTAAAAATTGAGTTAAAAGCTATTTTTAAACTCTTACAGCAATGATTTCATTTAAAGTACAGGCGTTTTACTTTAAATGAAATTGTTTTGGACTGATGTTTGTTTTTCTAAAGCCGAAATCAATATAAATAAAAACGAACCTGTAGAGATTTATTTCGTAAAAGGGGTCAAGCTTTTATTCGAAGCTGATTTAATCTTTTTAGTAGAAACTAAGTCGATAGAAAAAGAAAACGTGCACATGAAAATTAACACTCCAAAAATTATCCTTATCGGTACAGTATTGCTTGCCGGATTAAGTGCCTGCAAAAAGGTTGATAACAATAATACCAGCGGATCAAATACTAATACTAAAACTCGGAATGTCAATCCAAATACCGCCACAGCGATTTGCGATTATGACAAAGGCGATACTGCTTTGACCAATCACGGGTGGACCAGGTCGTTCGATGAAGAATTTAATGGCGATCTTTCAAATTGGAATATTGTACACGGCGGTTTGACTCAGGAACTGCAATGTTACGAGCCCGGAAATGTGGCTGTTAATAATGGCGTGTTACAAATAAACGCAAAGCAGGAAAATGTAAACGGCCCCAAAACCGTGGGTAACGATACTTCTCAGGCATTTAACTATACTTCGGGCTGGGTGTATAGTCAGCAAACTTTTGCAGCAAATTCATCAACGGCTAAAGTACGAATAGTGGCACGCGTTAAAGTGGCCTCAGGTTATGGACTTACCAGTCTGGTTTGGGGATTTGGAGATGGCGAATGGCCACTGGGCGGCGAAATAGACGTAGCCGAAGTGCAGGGTGATAATCCAAAAGTTTATTCAACAGATTATGCCTATGGCCTGCTTCCGCATTTAAATGCTGTGAACGATGCTTTTTTGCTTAATCCAACTACGGAAAATCTCTCCGAATGTTATCATGTTTTTGTACTCGAATGGACTAAAAATTCGCTTACTTCTTATATTGACGGCAGCCTGGTTGAAACAAAAGTAACCGGTGGTCATATTCCCGACCTTTTTGGGAAACCTCAGCACATTTCTTTTAGTTTGCCGGTTGGCGGATTATATTATCCTTCGCTGAATGCTGCCAACATACAAGGTGGCACACTTGCTGTAGACTATGTGAAGGTGTTTACCTCTAATTAATATATCTTTTTAAATATTTGAAAGGCATGACGTAAGTCGTGCCTTTTTTTTTACAATATTGGGAGTTGGCCCTGTAATGTAGGATAAAGCTTGTTAAAAGTGCTTTATGGTTTTTTTTAAAATTTGATCCAATTGGGGTATCTTGTACAAGCTTATCCAAAAACCACGACCATGAAAAATCTATTTGTACAGATCATCCTATGTTTTGTTTTGTTTATTTCGTTGGGAAGCCGGGCTCAAACAATAGATAGTGCAAAAATAAAGGAAGTTGAAAATAGCCTCGAAGGTCCTTCGCATACTGAAGGACAAAAGCCCTGGACCCTGGCCGAGCGTATGCAATTCTATCATATCAACGGACTAAGTATTGCAGTAGTCAGCAATTACAAACTAGCCTGGGCTAAAGGTTATGGATGGGCTAACGATAGTCTGAAAATACCAGTTAGTACTCAAACGCTTTTCCAGGCAGCTTCGATCAGCAAATCATTGAACGCTATAGGGGTATTAAAACTGGTGCAGGACAAGAAACTGGACCTTTATGCCGATATTAATACCTATTTAAGCACCTGGAAATTCCCTTACGATTCGTTATCAAAAGGTAAAAAGATAAATACAGCCAACCTGCTGAGCCATACAGGTGGATTAACCGTGCATGGTTTTGAAGGTTATGAACCCGGCAGCTCGCTTCCCACTATTCAACAGGTCCTCGACGGGAAAAAGTCGGTAAACTCAGCACCGGTACGTTCCATGTATGAACCGGGCTTAAAATTTGAGTATTCGGGCGGTGGCGTAACCATTTCTCAGCAGATCGTGACAGATATAACGCATCAGCCTTATGATAAATATATGTACGATAATGTGTTGAAACCCCTTGGCATGACAAGCAGCACCTACCAGCAACCGCCAGTCGCTAAAGCGCAGAACCAGCTATCTGCTGCCTATCGCGCTGATGGCAAACAACTGAAAGGCAAGTTCAATGCCTATCCCGAGCAGGCCGCCGCGGGTTTGTGGACCAACCCGACCGATCTTTCCAAATACATTATCGAAACCCAACTGGCTAATGAAGGCAGATCGGCAAAAGTACTTAACCAGCAAACTTCAAAGCTTAGGCTAACACCTTATATAGATAAGGCTGCCGCACTGGGGGTATTTGTGATCGACCTGGATGGAACTAAATATTTTTCCCATAGTGGAGCCAACGAAGGCTTCAGAGCCGATTACGTAGGAAGCCTGGAGGGTGGCAATGGATTGGTGATCATGGTCAACTCAGACAATGGTCAGATTATCGGTGAAATAGAAAATGCAATTGCCAGGGTGTATGGATTTAAAGGGCTATACAGGTCGAAAGTGTTAGCAACAACAACGGTAGCGGATAATGTTTTACAAAGCTATTGCGGCGAATATGAACTTGTACCCGGTTTTTCTATTACAGTTACGCGCGAAGGCAGCCACCTATACGGGCAAGCCACCGGGCAAGACCGTTTTGAGCTGTTCCCCGAATCGCAATCCAAATTTTTCCTCAAAGTAGTTGATGCCAAAATGGAATTTTTTAAAGATGAAAAAGGCCAGGTTGTCAAAGCCATTTTATACCAGAATGGCGAGCATGAGGCGAAGAAGGTGAAATGATCGTTTGGTCGATAGTCCATGGTCGATAATCCATAGTCGATAGTCCATAGTCGATAGTCGATAGTCCATAGTCGATAGTCCATGGTCGATAGTCCATGGTCGATAGTCCATAGTCCATGGTCGATAGTCCATAGTCGATAGTCCATGGTCGATAGTCCATAGTCGATAGTCCATGGTCGATAGTCCATAGTCTTTTTTCAAATAGACCAATGCCCAATGCCCCTTTTTTTTTAATCACAGATTTAGGATGATTTTACTGATTTCACAGATTTAGCAGCTTCTAAAGACAATGAAAAGTGACCAATGACCAATGACGAGCAGCAAATGCCCAATCTCCAGTACAACTACTACAACCAATACAACCAATCCAACCACCCCCCACCAACTTATCAACCACCCTCAACTTTTCAACAATCCCGATAAACAAAAGGCAATAATCTAAATTAGCTGATTATTAAAAACACAGCCTTGGCCAAAGAGACGAAAGAGACGCCCTTAATGCAGCAGTATAACCAGGTAAAAGCCAAATACCCGGGTGCGTTGTTGTTATTTCGTGTGGGTGATTTTTATGAAACCTTTGGAGAGGATGCAATAAAAGCCTCGGGCATATTAGGTATCGTATTGACGAGGCGTGCAAACGGAGCTGCTACCCACATCGAACTGGCTGGTTTTCCGCATCATTCGCTCGAGACCTATTTGCCAAAGTTAGTGCGCGCCGGGCAGCGGGTAGCTATATGTGATCAGCTGGAGGATCCCAAAACAACCAAAACAATTGTTAAACGCGGGGTAACCGAACTGGTTACACCAGGTGTAGCCATCAGCGATAATATCCTGCATCAAAAGAGCAATAATTACCTGGCTTCGCTTTATTTTGACAAAAGCAGCATAGGCGTTGCTTTTATTGATATCTCTACCGGAGAGTTTTTGACAGCGCAGGGCAGTGCGGAGTATATCGATAAACTACTGCAGGGATTTAATCCCAGTGAGGTTATTTATCCAAAAACAAAGCATGCAGAATACAAGGATGCCTTTGGCGACAGGTTTTATACCTATAAGCTCGACGATTGGCCCTACACCGGCGATTATGCCCAGGAAAGCCTGCTAAAGCATTTTGGTGTTAAATCATTGAAAGGGTTTGGTATTGAAAGGTTGATCCTCGGGATTGTTGCCGCAGGTGTTGCTTTGCATTACCTGAATGAGACTGAGCACCGCAATTTGCAGCATATCTCGTCAATTAGCCGCATTGAGGAGGGACGCTATCTCTGGCTCGACCGTTATAGCGTGAGAAACCTGGAGCTTATTGGTTCCTCAAACGAACATGCTACCACGCTGGTTGATGTGCTCGATCAAACTTCCTCGCCAATGGGCGCACGTTTGCTAAGACGATGGATCGTAATGCCGCTCAAGGAATTGAAACCCATCAACGACCGCCTTGGCGTGGTGGAATATTTGATCGGCCAGAATGATCTGCGTGAAGCCTTGAAACAAAACATAGCACATATTGGCGACCTTGAACGCCTGATTTCAAAAATAGGTCTCCAACGGGCTAACCCCCGTGAAGTAGTGCAGTTGAAACGGGCTTTGAAAGCAATAGAAACCATCAGGCAGCAGTGTTTGGATGCCGACAGCGAACCTTTGCGTGCCATTGGTGAACAATTGAATCCCTGCAGCACCATTAGTGCAAAAATTGAAAGCGAATTGCAGCCCGAACCGCCGGTAATGCTGGTTAAAGGCTCGGTGATCAATACCGGGGTTAATGATGAACTTGACCGTTTGCGGAAGATAGCATTTGGCGGAAAAGGTTATTTACTGGAGATACAAAAGCGTGAAGCTGAACAAACCGGAATACCCAGCCTGAAAGTAGCTTTTAACAATGTTTTTGGCTATTACCTGGAAGTGACCCACTCGCACCGCGAAAAAGTGCCTTCCGACTGGATACGCAAACAAACCCTGGTGAATGCCGAGCGTTATATTACGCCGGAATTAAAAGAATACGAGGAACAGATATTAGGAGCAGAAGAGAAGATACTGGCCCTGGAAACGCAACTGTA
>Ga0164296_1000106_pt1 | contig 104642 bp, 95 predicted proteins | sample GEODES057metaG_FD_113533 | JGI IMG/M metagenome (GOLD analysis project Ga0164296, IMG submission 113533) | Dystrophic lake water microbial communities from Trout Bog Lake, Wisconsin, USA - GEODES057 metaG | ecosystem: Environmental > Aquatic > Freshwater > Lake | place: USA: Trout Bog Lake...
AGCTGAATTCAACTGAGAGCTGAATTCAACTGAGGTGAGCTGAAGTAGTGAATGCACATAACAGTTTCAGTTATAACGGCTTAAAACTATTTAGATAATCACTATTCTGCTGAAAAATAACTACTCTTAATAAAAATCAAGTAAGAATTCTTTGCCGATTTTAGTCCAGTCTTCAGCTTCTTTATTGAGACTAAACTCAGTCAATGGATGATTTTCAATCCATTTCTTTGAAATCGTTACTTTAAAGCCATTACTGGTCTGTTGTACCAAAATTTCAGGCAACTCTTCAGTAACTCGTCTTCTGGAAAGCAAGAATGCCAAGCGGAGGCAAAACAACATTCGCCAATCAATAAAATTACTACTTGTATACACTTTAGCTAGTTTTCCAGTGTGACCAATCAAAAGTGTCGATAGGCGGGCTTGATCATTTTTTGAAAAGCCTGGCATGTCAGCATTTGCTGAAATATAAGCCGAGTGCTTATGGTAACCATTATGGGAGATAGATAAACCAATCTCATGGAGTTTAGCAGCCCACCCTAGTAAGGATGCATTATTAATGCGATCTTCATCTACTGGCATTGGAAACTGCTCCAAGAAGAATATCGCTAACTCTTCAACCCGCGTTGCTTGCTCCGCATCAACACTGTAACGTTTCATGAATTGCTCTACCGTTACAAAACGCATATCGTGATGCTGAGCACGCCCTAAAAAATCGTATAACACACCCATTCGAAGGGCTGCCTCAACGATTTCCATGGATTCAATTTTTAACTCATCAAAGGCAGCTATCATGATGGCTAAGCCGCCGGGTAGAACTTGACGACGATCTGGTTTTAATCCAATCAATTTCGCATTTTGGACAAACTCAGCTTCAATTAAGATTGACTTCAGCGCTTCTAAGCTTTGCCGCGTAATAGTCCCTGAAGCCTCAGTTCCGAAAGGATCTGGATGCAAATTATTTTCAGTATCTAAGCCATTGAGACTAATCAATTCTGCAATTGCTTTTGCTGTACCGGAGGAACCAATCACCTGATCCCAACCTTTTTTTCTGAACTCTTTGGAGATAATTTGAATTTCTTGTCTTGCGGCTAACTCTGCTTGTTTAAAATTGTATTCATCTACCGCACCATTGGCGAAAAATTTTTGACTATGCGAGACACATCCAATATATAAGCTTTCCAAGAGTTTCGGTTCATATCCCTGACCAATAATAAACTCAGTTGAACCACCACCGATATCAATCACGAGTCGATTTCCTGAATTAGCAGGTGCACCGTGAGCAGCACCTATATAAACCAGGCGCGCCTCTTCTTGACCTGCAATCACTTCAATCGGGAATCCTAAAGCTTTTTCCGCCTGTGTGATAAATTTTGCAGCATTACGAGCAACCCTAAAAGTATTCGTTGCTACTACTCGGACTTGCATTGGCGAAAAATTTCTTAAGCGTTCGCCAAAACGTTTAATTGAATTAATCCCCCGACTAAATGCTTCTACATCAAGATTTTTTTCGTGATCCAAACCTGCAGCAAGCTTGATTGAATCGCGGAGTGTATCTACCGGTCTTAATTGAAAGCCTGAGGGTGTCTCTACTATTTGGGCAACTACCATCCTGAAACTGTTTGAACCCAAGTCTACCGATGCGATTAATTTAGGCTCAGACTGAGCATTTTGGGATGGTTTCAATTCAAGAGCCATAATAGATACAAAGGGATAATTAACAATTAGACAGGCTTATATTTTAATGTTAAAAATGAGAAAAAAATCCTAGGACAAAAATTTATTTCACCCCTACAATTCAAACAATGACAAATAACTTTATTCCATTGCTCAACCGTGAATTAGGCCAACTGGAGTTTAACTCTAGGGTACTTGCGCAGGCAGAAGATCCCAATACGCCTCTTTTAGAAAGACTAAAATTTCTGTCTATTGTTTCAAGTAATATGGATGAGTTTTTTGAAATTCGTATGTCTGGATTAAAGGAACAATTAATAGATAATCCAAATAAAATACAAGCTGACGGATTAACTGTTGCAGAGTCTTATAAACTCATTACTGAACAAGCACATGTATTAGTTCAAAGGAAATATGCCCTATTAAAGGAAAATATCTCCCCGGCTCTCAATCGGGAAAGGATTTTTTTTAAATTTCCATCTACTTGGACACCGCAACAGTTTCAATGGGCTAAAAACTTCTTTCATCGCGAGTTAGTCCCTCTAATAACTCCCATTGCCCTTGATCCTACACACCCTTTCCCAAGAGTCATTAATAAAAGCTTAAATTTTTTAATTTCCCTAGAAGGTAAAGATTCTTTTGGCAGAAATGCTGATCTTGCTGTTGTACAAGCTCCTAGGTCTTTACCGAGGCTGGTGCAATTACCAAATCACTTAGAATCCAAGGGTGAGACTAGTTTCATATTGCTTTCATCATTTATGCAAGCTTTTGTACATGAGCTATTTCCTGGGATCAAATTGACTGGTTGCTATCAATTTAGAATCACTAGGAACTCAGATTTATTTGTTTCAGAAGATGATATTACGGATTTACGAAGTGCCTTGGAGGGAGAATTAACGACGCGCCATTTTGGTGATGCCGTAAGGTTAGAAGTTAACGATAAGATCCCATTGAAATTACTAGATCGATTAAAAATTGAGTGTCAGCTGAATGATGCCGATTGTTATCTAGTAAGTGGTCCGGTCAACTTAGTGCGTTTATTCCAAATGCCTGATTTAATTGATCGCCCCGACTTAAAATACCCAGTCGTCACCCCCAAACTACCAGAAGTGTTTTCCCATCACCAGTCCCTTTTTGATGTCATTTCAAAAAACGATGTATTGTTACATCACCCTTATGAAAGTTTCTCTCCCGTTCTTAACCTGTTAAATGAAGCCGCAAATGACCCTGATGTCCTAGCAATTAAACAAACTGTTTATCGCACCGGAGATGAGTCTTTAGTAATGGACGCACTGATGGAGGCGGCTCGCAATGGTAAAGAGGTCACTGTAGTGGTGGAGCTATTAGCTAGGTTTGATGAGCACACTAACATGCAATGGGCCGCTAAACTCGAAGCAGTTGGAGCTCACGTCGTCTATGGGGTTGTCGGGCATAAGTGTCATGCAAAAATGCTTTTAATTGTTCGAAGAGAAATGATTTCTAAGGGACGCAGCAAAGGTAAATACCAACTAAAAAGATATTCTCATTTTGGAACCGGCAATTACCATCCTAGAACAGCTAAATCCTATACTGACTTTGGATTATTAACTTGCAACCCCCAACTGACTAGTGATATGCATTATGTATTTCAACAACTCACGGGGACTGGCAAACACATTTCTTTGACGAAATTATGGCAATCGCCGTTCACAATGCAAGAGGAAATCATCAAGAGCATTCGTGGTGAGATTAAAAATGTGAAATTAGGTAAAAGGGCGCATATCATTGCAAAAATGAATGCATTGCTTGAACCAAGTGTCATTCAAGAGCTCTATAGAGCTTCACAGGCTGGAGTGAAGATTGACTTAATTATTAGAGGTGTTTGTGCTTTAATGCCTGGTGTAAAGGGTTTATCTGAAAATATCAAGGTACGATCTGTAATCGGTAGATTTTTAGAGCACCACCGTATTTATTATTTTCTTGCCGATGGTAAAGAAAATATTTATTTATCAAGTGCCGATTGGATGGATCGAAATCTTTACCGAAGAGTCGAGGTGGCTTTCCCAGTTGAAGATTCAGTAATCAAAGAACGGGTCATACAAGAAGGTTTAAAAATGCTGTTAAAAGATAATCAATCTGCTTGGGTCATGAATTCTGAAGGCAAATATCGTCGCCTTAAAACCAGAAGTAAGACACCGTATATTGCTCAATTAGAAATTTTAAAATTAATTGAAAAATCTTCTCAGAATTAGTCAGCTTCCACTAAACGATCTTTAGGGAAGTGTATAGAAAAAGTACTGCCAATACTGAGTTCACTTTCAATTTTCAAAGAAGCATTATGTCTCGAAGCGACATGCTTCACAATCGCCAATCCCAGACCAGTTCCACCGGTATCTCTAGAGCGGCTGCGGTCTACTCGGTAAAAACGCTCAGTAATTCTGGGGATATCATCTTGAGCAATGCCAATCCCTGAATCTTTGACTGAGAATACAGCCCCACCCTCACGATCCGCTTTCCATTCAAAAGTAATCGCCCCACCCTCTGGGGTATACCGAATTGCGTTAACGATTAAATTACTAAATGCAGAGAAAATTTCACTTTCTGCGCCAAGGATATCCATGTTTATCAGGCGATGCGCTTCAATCACGTGCTTATCTTGCGATAAGCTTTTAGCATCAAGGATAAGTTTTTCAAACAAATCCTCAATATGTACCTTGGTCGTTTTTGAGGTCAAAGGACTACTATCTAACCGAGTCAAAATCAACAGTTCCTCCACTAGTGTCATCATTCGACTGGTTTGAGCAAACATCAAATCAACATATCTCTTTTGATCCAGCTTGGAAATTTTCAAATCACGAAGTGTCTCTAAAAATCCACTTACAACAGTCAAGGGAGTCCTTAACTCATGGGAAACATTCGCCACAAAATCTTGGCGCATCGATTCATTTTTTTTCAGAATTGTAATATCTTGGCTTAATAGAAGTTTGCGGTTTTCCCCATATGGAAAAACTTGCAACATTAACATTAAACTCCCTTGCTCACCCATATAATCCAAGTGCAGTGGTCGTGTAAAGTCACGCACTTGCATGTAACTTATAAATTGAGGGTTTCGGAGTAAAAATGTAACCGGTTGACCAACATCTTTGAATGGATCCAGTCGGAAATGATCGCGGCAGATATTATTACACCATTCGATATGATCCACTTCATCTAACATAATTAAACCATTCGGTGAAGCTTGTATTCCTTGGATAAATTGATTGTATTGCACCTCAGATTGAAGAACTGCTTGGCGCCATACTTTTGATTTTTTTTCTATCTGATCATAAATTTCTCGCCAAATTCCAATACCTCTTTTTTTTCCTATCAAATCATCTTTTTGAAGGTTGGAAAGAAAGTTAATTTTGTACCATGCTTGAAAAAAACTATAAATTAATAGGACAAAAAATCCAAGATAAAAAGCAGCTGAAAAAGAAAAAATCTCACCCCAAATAAAGCTGATCAAACAAATAGCAAAGGGGAAAAACAGAGCTTTAAAAATCTCTCTGGGCATAATAAATAAGGTGCTTATTTAAGAATTAATTGAAAATCTATAGGTTGAGATAAAGATTAACATATAGATACAAAGAAACTACATTATTTCAATGCAGTATCACACCACTAATGCAGGATTCCTGGTTAGACGATAACCGCTACCACGAACAGTTTCAATCATCGTATCACATCCCACCGGGGCTAAAGCAGCTCGTAAACGCTTGATATGGACATCAACCGTACGTTCTTCAACAAAAACATGATCACCCCAAACTTTGTCAAGTAATTGACCGCGGGCATGAACCCTTTCAGGATTTGACATTAAAAAACGTAATAAACGGAATTCTGTAGGGCCTAAATCAATTTTGATTGTTTCTTCATCAAGTTGACAAGTTACACGATGCGTTGTTGGATCTAACTTAAGAGCATTAATTTCAATCACTTCATCAGTTAATTGGGGTGACTTTCTTCTTAAAACAGCACGAATACGAGCGATTAACTCTTTTGGAGAAAAGGGTTTCGTCAGATAATCATCAGCACCAGCATCTAAACCAGCAATTTTATCCATTTCTTCTGTTCTGGCAGTGAGAAATATAATTGGAATATCTTTGGTTCGGTCATTGTTACGTAAATCTTTGGCAAATTGAATACCTGATTTACCCGGCAACATCCAATCCAGCACGATTAAATCCGGTAATACTTCCTTCATCAGCATCGCTGCTTGATCTGCTTGAAAAGCGCGGACGGGTAAAAACCCCTCATGGCTTAGGTTGATAGAAATTAACTCAGCAATGGAGGGTTCATCTTCAACAATAAGAATGCTACTAGCCATTTTATTTATTTGCCTCTTCAATTAATTTTTCATGAGGAATATGCCTCACATCCATACCTTTGTCGACATAGATAACAAACTCAGATATATTTTTAGCATGGTCTCCAATTCTCTCTACAGCCTTTGCTATAAAGAGAATTTCTAAGGCAGTGGAAATAATACGAGGATCTTCACTCATGTAGGAATTGAGTTTTCGTACAAAGCCTCTAAATTCATTATCAATTTCAATATCATCAGCCACAATCTGCGCCGCAGCCTTAGAGTCCATTCTAGCGAAGGCATCGAGTGAGCGACGTAAAAGACCTAAGGCCATTTGTCCTGCAATACGAATTTCAGCTACGTTAATATGATAGGGAGCATTAACGTCAACGATTTTTCTAATTCTGGCAGCAATATGGTCTGCTTCATCACCAACCCGCTCTAAATTAGAAATCGCCTTTGAGACACCCATAACCAATCTTAAATCTTTAGCGGTAGGCTGACGGCGAGCTAAGATTTCTGCACATTCTGCATCAATCGCAATTTCGTAATCATTCACTGACTTTTCTTTTTGCATTACTTCATCGGCAAGCTCGGCATCCATCGACGAAAAAGCTTTCATCGCTTTCGCAACTTGCGATTCTACCAAACCACCCATTTCAAGTAAATGGGCATTAATATTATTTAAATCAGCGTCAAACTGAGATGATAAATGTTTATCTGGCATGTTGTTCCCCTAAATTTTTATGCTAGCCAAAGCGACCAGTAATGTAATCTTCTGTTTCCTCACGATCAGGCTTTAAGAAGATTTGTTTGGTGTCATTGAACTCAATCAATTCGCCAAGGTACATAAATGCAGTATAGTCTGAAATACGGGCCGCCTGTTGCATGTTATGGGTAACGATAGCAACCGTGTAATCTTTCTTCAGTTCATGAACAAGTTCTTCATCCTTACCGGTTGAAATTGGGTCTAAAGCTGAAGTTGGTTCATCTAGCAATAAAACTGTCGGCTTCACTGCCACGCCTCTGGCAATACATAAACGTTGTTGCTGACCACCGGACAAAGACAAGCCACTTTGATTGAGTTTATCTTTCACTTCATTCCACAAAGCTGCTTTATTCAATGCCCACTCAACGCGTTCATCCATATCAACTTTGCTCAAATTTTCATATAACTTAACGCCAAAAGCGATGTTATCGTAAATTGTCATCGGAAATGGAGTTGGCTTTTGGAAGATCATCCCGACCTTAGATCTTAAAAGGTTTAAGTCTAGTTTTGGATCTAAGATATCTTCACCGTATAAATTAATTTGACCTTCAGCGCGCTGACCAGGATACAAATCATACATCCGATTAAAGGTTCTTAATAGCGTGGATTTGCCACATCCTGAGGGACCAATAAATGCAGTAACTTTGTTTTCAGCAATATTTAAGTTAATAGACTTTAAACCTTTGAACTTCCCATAATAAAAGTCTAGGTTTTTCACTTCGATTGCATTTTTTACATTTGCAGTTTCTAGCATTATGATTTCTCTCTAAAAAATACGCGGGCAAGAACGTTTAGCCCTAAAACAGTTAAAGTAATAATTAAAGCTCCGCCCCAAGCTAGGTTGACCCAGTTCTCATAAGGACTTAACGCAAATTGGTAAATCACCACCGGTAGATTCGACATCGGCTTACTCATATCAGCTGAGAAAAACTGATTATTTAGAGCTGTAAATAATAATGGCGCAGTTTCTCCACTTACCCGAGCAATCGCTAGCAATATGCCAGTGATTACACCGCTTTTAGCCGAACGTAAAATAATTGAGAATGAAACTTTCCACTTCGGTGTTCCAAGAGCATATGCAGCTTCACGCAGTGTGCTAGGCACAAGTCTTAACATGTTTTCAGTTGTTTTAAGGACCACTGGAACAGCAATTAATGAAAGAGCCAACGTTCCAGCAAAGCCTGAGAAGTGCTTAACTTGAGCAACATAAATTGCATAGACAAAAAGCCCAATCACAATGGAGGGAGCTGATAGCATGATGTCGTTAACAAAACGCGTAATACTCGCAATTTTGCTTCTATCACCATACTCAGCCAAAAAGATACCAGCAAGAACACCAATTGGTGTGCTAACAAAAGTACATAATCCAACCATCATTAAGCTACCAACAATAGCGTTAGAAAGACCACCACCTACTGAGCCAGGTGCTGGAGTGCTATTCAAGAAAAAATCTAAACTGAGGGCTGCAAAACCTTTAGAAAAAAGGATAAATAAAATCCATATTAGCGCAGTCATACCCAGTAACATGGCACCCATCGAAAGAGTAAGTCCGACAGTATTACTAATTTTTCTAGATCTATAAATATTTTTATTCATAAATTAGTTCTTACTTCCTTGATTTTTTTCCATGTTAATCAACATCCATTTTGCTAAAGCCAAAACAAATAAAGTGATAATGAAAAGGGTTAAACCGAGTGCGAAAAGTGAGGAGTAGTGAAGTCCAGGCTCTGCTTCACCGAATTCATTTGCTAAGGTGGATGCGATAGAAGACCCAGGTGAGAACAGTGAAGGACTAATGCGATGGGCGTTACCAATCACGAATGTAACTGCCATCGTTTCTCCAAGTGCCCGGCCTAAACCTAACATGACTCCACCCACAACCCCAGTTCGTGTGTAAGGCAGTACCACCCTAGTCACTACTTCCCAAGTAGTACAACCAATTCCATAAGCAGCCTCTTTCAAAACTGGAGGAACAATTTCAAACACATCCCGCATTACTGAAGTAATGAAAGGAATAATCATAAAAGCTAATATTAATGCAGCTGTTAAGAGACCAATACCGTTTGGAGCTCCTTTGAATAAAATACCGATTACTGGTAATTGCCCAAGTGTTGAGGTCAAGAATGGTTGGACGTATTCGCCGAAAACAGGCGCAAACACAAACAAACCGAACATACCGTAAATAATAGAAGGCACAGCAGCAAGAAGTTCAACCGCAGTACCAAGAGGTCTTTTCAACCATGAAGGACACATTTCGGTTAGGAAAACAGAGATTCCGAAACTGACTGGCACTGCAATTAAAAGAGCGATGATGGCAGTAACCAGGGTACCGTAAATAGAGTCAAGTCCGCCAAATTCAGAGTTAACTACATCCCACTCATTACGGAAAAAGAACCCTGGACCATATTTAGCAAACGTTGGCCAAGAGGTAATAATTAAGGAAATAATAATACCGGCCAAAACAACTAGCACAAGTGATGCGAAGGTCAAAGTTACTTTGTGGAAAATAAAATCTTGCAAACGTTGTTTACGAATGATTTTACTCATTTCTGGGGATAGCTTAATCCCTTTACTCACATCAGTTTCTGACATCATATTTTCCATAAAAAACTCAAAATTGATTCAACAATAAATTGAAAGAAACACCTCAACCGAAATTGAGGTGTTTGTTGAAATTACTTGATTTGAGACCAAACGTTTTTAGCAATGTAATCAACTACTGGATCAGGTAATGGTACATAGTCAATTGCAGCAGCCATTGGATCACCAGACTTATAAGCCCATGTTAGGAACTTAATTGTCTCGGCTGATTTTTCCGCATTGGCAGGATTTTTGTACATTATTATGAATGTCGATCCAGTAATAGGCCAAGAATTCGCACCAGGTTGCTGTGTCAAAGAAATACCCATGCCAGGTGTTGAAGACCAGTTAGCACCTGCAGCAGCAGCCTTGAATGTATCCAGTGAGGGACTTACAAACTTACCATCTAAATTCTTCAATTGAAGAAATGTCATGTTGTTAATTTTTGCATAAGCATATTCAACATATCCAATAGAACCCTTAACTCTAGTTACGTTTGCGGAAACGCCTTCATTTCCCTTACCGCCTACTGTAGAAGTTGCAGGCCATTTAACGGTTGCACCAGAACCCACTTTCTCAGCCCACATTTTGTTGGCTTTTGATAAGTAGTCTGTGAAAACAGCAGTTGTTCCTGATCCATCTGAACGTGTTACAACGGTAATTGCTTGGTCAGGTAGCTTTACTCCAGGATTCAGGGCGGCTAGCTTTGCGTCATTCCAATTTGAAATATCACCAGCGAAAATTAAGGCCATTGTTTCACCATCCAACTTCAATTGGCCTGGCTTAAACCCTGCTAAATTAGCTACTGGAACTACTCCACCCATAATTACTGGGAATTGAACCATACCACTTTTTTCTAAATCTTCGCCTTTTAGTGGAGCATCGCTTGCGCCAAAGTCTACAGTCTTTTCACGAATTTGCTTGATACCACCTGAAGAGCCGATAGAGGCATAGTTTACATTGTTACCAGTTTGTTTTTTGTACTCTTCTGCCCATTTACTCATCACTGGAGCAACAAAGGAAGAACCTGCACCGGTGATATCTGTAGCAAATATTTGGCTTGAAACGGCTAATAGTGATCCAATTAGCAATGTATTGGTGATTTTCTTGAACATACTTTCCTCACGGTTTAATTTGACAAACAATAGTGATACTTTAAATGATGAATATGAGGGAAATATGACAACAATTTAATATGTCATATATTAAATTAAATTCTTTATAAAACAATTACTTAAAAAAATCAAGGAATACATTTTGCGATTAATTGCGCGTATTTTTCAGCAATACTTTTATCATTTGCTTCTACCATTACCCGTAAAACAGGCTCGGTTCCAGAGGCTCTGAGTAAAACACGACCGATACCTAAAAGCTCACTTTCAGATTTTTGCACCACTTTAGATAAATTTTCATCTAGCTTAAAGTCATAGCCTTTTTTAAATTTGACGTTTATCAAAATTTGTGGATATAGTGGAACTTCAGCCAATCGCTCAAGAATGACCCCTTTCGTTCTATAAATTGCAGATAAGACCTGAAGTGCGGCTACGATGCCATCACCCGTACTATGCTTATCTAAAAACAATAAATGGCCAGATCCTTCTCCACCAATTTGCCATCCGTTATTTTTTAGTTTTTCCAAAACATATCGATCACCGACATTAGCTCGCTCAAATGGCACGCCTAGGGCCTTAATAGCATTTTCAATAGCTAAATTAGTCATTAAGGTACCTACTACGCCAGGAACTTTATTGCCCGTCTCTAAGCGATCTTTCACCACCAAATAAAGTAGTTGATCACCGTTGAACAAATTGCCATTTTTATCTATCAGTTGCAATCGATCCGCATCCCCGTCAAGGGCAATCCCGAAATCAGCTTTCGTTTCTAAAACTTTATCAATACAAGCTTGAGGCGAAGTCGCTCCAAAGCCATCATTAATATTCATGCCATTTGGCTGGTTACCAATCGGTATCACTTCAGCACCTAGCTCATGAAACACGTGCCTAGCAATATGATAAGCAGCCCCATTGGCCGTATCCACAACCAGTTTCAAATTAAACAAATCAGAGTCATTTGGAAATGTACTCTTACAAAACTCGATATATCTTCCTGCAGCATCGTCTAAGCGCCTTACTTTACCAAGTTGATCAGAAGAACAACAAATAAGAGGCTCACTAATTGCTTGTTCAATTTCATATTCGATCGAATCTGGTAATTTATCCCCGAAGGAGGTAAAGAACTTAATCCCGTTATCTTGATAAGGATTATGTGAAGCTGATATAACCACGCCGGCAGATAATCTGAGCGTTCTAGTTAAATAGGCAATACCGGGGGTCGGTATCGGACCACATAAGACCACATCCACACCAGCAGCACAAAAACCAGCTTCTAAAGCTGATTCCAACATATAGCCAGATATTCTTGTATCTTTGCCAATTAATACTGTTTGACGACCATGACCATCCCAGTATTTTGAAAAAACACGGCCAGCAGCGTAACCTAGTTGCATTACAAAATCAGGGCTGATTGGAGACTTACCCACTTCACCGCGGATACCATCAGTGCCAAAGTATTTTTTCTTCATTATTTTTATCTTCTTTCTGTTAAATGATCTCATTACTCAATGAGGTCCACACCTTAATAGCCTGTACGCTTTCTTTCACATCATGAACTCGCAGTATATTCGCCCCTCGCGAAATACTAAATAGCATGGCAGCAATACTTGCAACAGTTCTATCTTCCGTATCAGATCCTATGATTTTTCCTAAGGTACTTTTTCTGGAAATACCAATAAGGGTAGGCATCCCAAAATGATCAAAGGAACTTAGTTGATTCAGGAGATGTAAATTATGTACTGGGGTTTTACCAAAACCAATGCCTGGATCTAGACAAATTCGATCAAGACAAACTCCCAATGACTCTAAAATTTTAATCCGTTGAAAAAAAAAATCATTCACTTCTTGGATGACATCTTCGTAGCTTGGACGGATTTGCATGGTTTTAGGGTCATTTTGCATATGCATTACGCATAAGCCTATGGCAGGATAATCGACCGCAACTTGTTGGTTGCCTGGGCTTGAAAAACCTGAAATATCATTCAAAATATCAATTCCCGCTTTAGCTGCTAGGGACATTGTTGAGGTTTTATATGAATCCAATGACAAAGCGACTTTAGCGTCTTTGAGCGCCTCAATGATGGGCATCACCCGGTCTTGTTCCTCAGAATCGGAAACTGTTTCAGCGCCTGGCTTGGAAGATTCTCCACCAATATCAAGAATCCTTGCGCCATCTTCAATCATTTGGAAAGCGTGGTCAAGGGCTTTATTTTTACTAAAGTATCTGCCACCATCCGAAAATGAATCTGGCGTCACATTTAAAATGCCCATCACAATCGGCAATGCAGGACTAGCGCAGAGGTCATCACCTGGTGACCAGTTAAAAAGAAAACGCCCGCAACGCCACGTTGCGGGCTTTTGATTACTCAATTCCATACGGTACTAGCTTAAATCGTTGCAGGTGAACTACCCTTAGCAGTATTTGGCGAGTTACCACCGTCACCATTCGTTGAACCAGTCGTACTTTTAGCGTCTTCACTTGGTTTTGGTGGACGAGGAGTATTACCAGCCATGATGTCGTTAACTTGATCAGCGTCGATTGTTTCCCACTCAAGTAATGCCACAACCATTGCATCAACTTTATCTCGATTATTTTCCAAGAGGCTCTTAGCTAGAGCGTACTGCTGATCTAATAATGAACGGATTTCAGCATCCACTTTTTGTTGAGTGACTTCTGAAACGGTTTTTGAATTCATTCGACCAAACACACTATCAGACTCTGTATCAACATAAACCATGGTTCCCAAGGATTCACTCATACCGTAACGAGTCACCATATCTCGGGCTAATTTTGTTGCTCTCTCAAAATCATTGGATGCGCCAGTACTCATGGAGTTCAGGAATACTTCTTCTGCTGCACGACCACCAAATAAAATCGCTAAATCTTCTAGCATACGATCTTTATATAAATTCACGCGATCAAACTCAGGTAATTGCCATGTCACACCTAGCGCCATACCACGTGGCATGATCGTAACCTTGTGAACTGGGTCTGCCTTTGGCAACAACTTTGCAACTACCGCATGTCCGGACTCATGATAAGCCGTATTACGACGCTCATCTTCCCTCATCACAGCAGATTTACGCTCAGGTCCCATGTAAATTTTGTCTTTAGCATCTTCGAAGTCAGACATTTCTACAGAACGCTTGTTTCTTCTAGCAGCAAACAATGCTGCTTCATTCACGAGGTTGGCAAGATCAGCACCTGAAAAACCAGGAGTACCACGCGCCAAGACTGCTGCATCAACATCAGCGTCAATTGGAACTTTGCGCATATGGACTTTTAAAATTTGCTCACGACCACGAATATCAGGCAAACCAACATAAACTTGACGATCAAAACGCCCCGGTCTGAGTAAGGCTTTATCTAATACATCAGACCTATTGGTAGCAGCAATAACGATCACACCGCTATTCGCTTCAAAGCCATCCATCTCAACTAACATTTGGTTCAATGTTTGTTCACGTTCATCATTACCGCCACCTGTACCGGCACCACGATGACGACCAACAGCATCAATCTCATCAATAAAAATGATGCAAGGCGCTTGTTTTTTGGCATTTTCAAACATGTCACGTACTCTTGCAGCACCGACACCTACAAACATTTCCACAAAGTCAGAACCAGAAATAGCAAAAAAAGGTACTTTTGCCTCACCAGCAATAGCGCGTGCTAAGAGGGTCTTACCAGTTCCAGGAGGACCTACCAATAAAACGCCACGTGGAATCCGACCACCTAGTTTTTGAAACTTTGAAGGGTCCTTTAAGAAGTCAACTAACTCTGCTACTTCACCTTTCGCTTCATCACAGCCAGCGACGTCAGTGAAATTTACAGGATTACTGTTTTCATCAATTAAACGTGCTTTTGATTTACCAAATGAGAATGCTCCACCCTTACCGCCACCTTGCATTTGACGCATCATAAAGAACCAGAAACCAATAATGAGTAATGTAGGCCCCAAGTAATACAAGGCAGACACAAAAACACTCGGCTCGTCCTCAGCTTTACCAGTAACCTGCACACCAAACTTCATTAAGTCGCCAACCATCCAGATATCGCCTGGAGAAATAATATTGTATTTGTTACCGTCTGAACCAGTAACTTGTAAAGTTCGCCCTTGCACGTCTACACGCTTGATTTTGCCAACTTTAGCGTCTTCCATAAACTGCGAGTAGGTCAACTGATCCTGCGCGCGAGGTTTGTCAAACTGTTTAAAGAATGTAAATACTACTAAAGCAACAATCAGCCAAATGCCGACTTTTTGCATCATTTGATTATTCAAAATAACTCCAATGGATAAAAGTAAGGTTTCTAACCTTATAAGTAATTCTACTATCCTTCATTTTCAAGTGCTGAACAACTATTTATTTTACTATTTTTGCCTTTTTTTCTCTATAGGTCAATAATTTCAGTTACTTAGTAAATAGTTTATAAGGACTTTAAAAACCTTCCTAACAGAAAGGTTTCTGCCGATCGATCTCTAGATGCCTTTGGTTTTCGAGGGGCAACTACTTTAAAGACTTTTTTAAATGACTCAACGATTTGACTATAACCACTTCCATGGAAACATTTAATCAATAAAGAACCCTCTGGAGTTAAATGTTTTTGAGAAAACTCTAGGGCTAATTCAGCTAAATGGCCCATTCTGGCCGCATCAGCAACAGCAACTCCTGATAGGTTGGGAGCCATATCAGACAACACTAGATTTACTCTACGAACATCGACTTGAGCACCTCCAGGCAGAGCTAGTTCTAGCTGCTGAAAGACACTATCCTCCCGGAAATCACCTTGAATAAATAAAACATCAGCAACCGGCTCCATTGGTAACAGATCAATCGCCACTACTGTGCCGTCTGGTTTACCATCCGCAATATCAGAATTTTTTTTACCTAATTCAGTTAATCGATTTCTTGCGTATTGACTCCAACTACCAGGAGCACTTCCCAAGTCAACAATCACCATACCGGCTTTAATTAAATGATCTTGCTCATCAATTTCTTTCAATTTAAAGGCCGCACGTGCGCGATAACCTTCTCTTTGTGCCATTTTCACATAAGGGTCATTGAGGTGGTCTTGCAACCAGTCTTTGTTAAATTTATTCTTCGACATGATAAAAACTAAAAAAAGGCTTTAAGTGTTGGGTCAAGTGAGAGATAATACACCTCTATGACTATTTTAGAAATTGATTCTTCCGTTCGTTCAGACCTTCGTGCTCAGGCGCATGCACTTTCACCCACCGTAATGATTGGTGCCGATGGCTTAACGCCAGCGGTGATTAAAGAAGCCGACCATGCCTTAAATTCCCATCAACTCATCAAAATTAGAGTGCTTGGAGATGATCGTGAAGCCAGATTGGCAATGTACGATCAAATCTGTGACCAATTAAATGCGGCAAAGGTCCAACACATTGGCAAGCTATTAGTGATTTATCGTCAGCAAATGCTGACAAATGAGGAACTAAAGAACCTACAAAGCAAATCATCCAACCATAAAAGGAACGATGAAGGCTTTGGGGCACCTCGCACTGTAATGGTTAAGAAATACACAAGAAACCCTCAAAAAAGACCTAAACCTGTCGCAACACGCGTTCTAGGCAATGAAAGAGTGGCGGCTGGTGGTCAGTTAAAAAGAGCCAAAGCTAGACAACCCAGTATTAAAAAGAGAAGTTTAGGCTAATTTTTTGAAGTACGACAGTTGATCACTAGTGTTGTATCTTGGTAGATCGCCAAAACACCAATCCGAGTAAAACGAGTTCAACTAAAAAAATACTACTAGAAACGCCGTGTAGTGTTTGGAAAAGTTGAGCTTTATTCGAAAGCAAAACCGGAAAACCCTCTGAAAGTGTGTTTTCTCGGATAGCGACCATCCAAGGCTGGATGATGAAATTGCCAATCATACTTAGGATGAGGGTTCCAAGTAAATACCAACGGATGAGTTTAAATTGCCCAAGCCCTCGACGGACTAAAGTATTTGCAAATAAGAGCAAGCTCATCCCCAAAATAATGCTGATAATACCCGCATTTTTGAAAATCTGGCCAGCAACCATTCCAGCAACTTGTTTATCTGTCAAATAGCTAAAAATAGTCATCGGGACTAATAAACCAACCGCTATCATTAATCCGACCCATATACCAGTAAAGCAAACAAATACTCTTTGAGAGTTGGTATAAGTATTTGTCATGCTATTTTAGGCAAAATCAATTAGATATACTGAACAGAAATAATCTCAACTTCACGTTCACCACCGGGCGTAGCAATTTTTACTACATCTCCAGACTCTTTTCGAATGAGCGCTCTTGCGATCGGTGAACTAATTGAAATTTTATTTACTTCGATATCAGCCTCGTCATCACCAACAATTTGGTAACTCATTTTCTTACTGGTATCTAAGTCTTCTAATTCAACCGTGGCACCAAATACTACTTTGCCATCAGCATCAATCAGCGTAGGATCAATTACTTGTGCTGCAGACAGCTTGCCTTCAATTTCTTGGATTCGACCTTCGATAAATGCTTGCTTTTCTTTAGCAGCATCATATTCGGCATTTTCGGATAAGTCCCCTTGGGCTCTTGCTTCTGAGATGGCAATCACAACTGCTGGACGCTCAATGTGTTTTAAACGATGTAATTCATCTTTTAGGCGTTCGGCACCAACTACTGTGACAGGTATTGTATTCATCAAATATGTTCCAAATAAACTTAAAATTAATTATTAATGCAAAGACTTATGTAAGGTTTGTAAATCATAAACTTCTAATTCATTAATTGCGCCAAGACCTTCCACAACCGCAGCCGCTGCACTAATAGTAGTGTAGTAAGTAACCTTATTAGCTTGTGAAGTGGTTCTGATGGATCTTGAATCAGCAATCTCACTTCGATTTTCATCGACAGTAGTAAAGACCAAAGAAATCTCACCGTTTTTGATCATGTCAACAATATCGGGTCTGCCTTCTTTTACTTTGTTCACAGTCCGAACTGGAACGCCAGCAGCTTCAATTGCTTTTGCAGTTCCTCGTGTTGCCACCAATGGATAGCCCATTTTATGGAGCATCATGGCAACCTCAACGGCTCGCTTTTTATCTCTATTTTTAACAGATAATAAAACAGTGCCACTCTCTGGTAATAGAGTACTTGCTGCCATCTGGGATTTAAATAAAGCCTCTCCAAATGTTTTACCCACTCCCATGACTTCACCTGTAGAGCGCATTTCAGGCCCTAAAATTGGATCAACTCCAGGAAACTTATTAAACGGAAAAACCGCTTCTTTTACTGAATAATAATCAGGTATTACCTCTGCCCCAATCCCTTGTTCATCAAGTGATTGACCAACCATACAACGTGCGGCAATCTTCGCTAATTGCAGGCCAGTTGCTTTAGAAACAAAAGGTACGGTTCTAGAAGCTCTAGGATTTACTTCCAACACATACACGACATCTTTTCCATCATTTTGTTGGATCGCAAACTGCACATTCATCAATCCGACTACATGCAGGCCTTTGGCCATTTCAGTAGTCTGACGACGTAACTCTTGGATTGTTTCTTGAGAGAGTGTGTAAGGTGGTAAAGAGCAGGCGGAGTCACCAGAATGAACACCTGCAAGTTCGATGTGTTCCATCACACCACCAATAAATACTCTTTGCCCATCAGAAATACAATCAACATCGCATTCAATGGCATCATCTAAGAAGCGATCCAGTAGAACTGGTGAGTCGTGTGAAACCTTGACGGCCTCCCGCATATATCTCTCTAGATCATGCACATCATTGACGATTTCCATCGCACGACCGCCGAGCACGTAAGATGGTCTCACAACTAAAGGATACCCAATCTCCACAGATAAACGGACGGCCTCAGACTCTGTTCTTGCAGTTCTATTAGGTGGTTGTAAAAGGTTTAAATCATTTAATAATTTTTGAAATCTTTCACGATCTTCTGCAGCGTCAATCATATCTGGAGAAGTACCAATAATAGGTACTCCATTCGCTTCTAAATCTAAGGCTAACTTCAATGGCGTTTGCCCGCCATATTGAACAATCACACCTAATGGATTTTCAAGAGCAACAATCTCTAAAACATCTTCGAGGGTCAAAGACTCAAAATACAAGCGATCTGAGGTATCGTAGTCAGTGGAGACGGTCTCTGGATTACAGTTGACCATAATGGTTTCATAACCATCGTCACGCATCGCTAAAGCCGCATGGACACAACAATAGTCGAATTCGATACCTTGACCAATTCGATTAGGTCCACCGCCTAAAACCATAATCTTTTTACGATCAGTGGGACGTGATTCACATTCTGCACCTTGCTGCTCATAGGTGGAGTACATATAAGCAGTATTCGTTGAAAATTCTGCGGCACAAGTGTCAACCCGCTTATAAACGGGACGAATCTCTAATTCATGGCGACGCAACCTCACCGAGGTAGCATCGCATTGCATTAGGGTTGCAAGTCTTCGATCGGAAAAACCTTTTTGTTTTATCAATCTTAACTCTTGCTCGGTCAAATCTTGCAATTGCTTTTTACGAATCAAGTCTTCTAGACCAACTAATTCATGAATTTGGTTTAGGAACCAAGGATCAATCGAGGTGAAATTGAAAACTTCTTCAATACTAAGACCTTGTCTAAATGCGTCAGCAACATACCAAATACGATCCGGTCCTGGCGATCTAATTTCTGCGATGATCTGATGAATATCAACACTTACCTCATCTAAGCCATCCACTCCGACCTCTAAACCTCTGAGTGCTTTTTGGAAAGACTCTTGGAAAGTTCTGCCGATGGCCATCACTTCACCAACTGATTTCATTTGCGTCGTTAGATGTTTATCTGCTTCACGAAATTTCTCAAAAGCAAAACGTGGCACTTTGGTAACAACATAATCAATCGAAGGCTCAAAAGAAGCTGGAGTTGCTCCGCCAGTAATTTCATTTTGTAACTCATCCAGCGTAAAACCAACTGCCAGTTTGGCTGCAATTTTAGCGATAGGAAAACCAGTGGCCTTTGATGCCAAAGCAGAGGATCTTGAAACCCTGGGATTCATTTCAATCACAATCATGCGACCATCTTTTGGGTTCACAGCAAACTGGACATTGGAACCACCTGTATCAACACCAATTTCACGTAAAACAGCCAAGGAAGCGTTTCTCATGATTTGATATTCACGATCCGTGAGAGTCTGGGCTGGAGCAACTGTAATCGAATCACCCGTATGAACACCCATTGGATCAAGGTTTTCAATGGAACAAACAATGATGCAGTTATCATTCTTATCCCGCACCACTTCCATCTCATACTCTTTCCAACCGAGCAAAGACTCTTCAATTAATAGTTCATTGGTCGGTGATAGATCTAAACCTCGCTTACAAATCTCTTCAAATTCTTCACGGTTATAAGCAATACCACCGCCGGATCCACCCATCGTGAATGATGGACGAATAATCACCGGGTAACCACTGCCACCAGTAATTTTGGCAACTTTTTGTTGCACTTCCTGCGCTTCTAACCAAGAATGCGCAACATCTGATGTTGCAGATCCCAAGCCAATTTTGGTCATGGCTTGTTTAAATTTTTGGCGATCTTCCGCTTTATCAATTGCCTCTGGGGATGCGCCAATCAGTTCACATCCATATTTCTCTAGGATACCGTGACGGTGCAGATCTAATGCGCAATTTAGAGCAGTTTGTCCACCCATGGTTGGCAAAATCGCATCAGGTTGCTCTTTAGCAATAATTTTTTCAACAATTTCCCAAGTAATCGGTTCAATGTAAGTCACATCGGCCATCTCAGGATCGGTCATGATTGTTGCTGGGTTGCTATTCACCAGAATAACCTTGTACCCTTCCGAACGAAGGGACTTACAGGCCTGAGCTCCTGAATAATCAAACTCACAAGCCTGACCAATAATAATTGGGCCAGCACCAATGATTAAAATACTTTTTATGTCGGTACGCTTGGGCATTTAAACTCTCACATTGATTCAATAAAACGGTCAAACAAATAAGCTACATCTTGTGGGCCAGGTGATGCCTCTGGATGTCCCTGAAAACAGAATGCGGGTCGATCCGTCCAAGACAATCCTTGCAATGATCCGTCAAAGAGGGATATATGGGTGGGCTTCACGTTATCTGGCAAGCTAGCCATATCTACTGCAAAGCCATGATTTTGCGAAGTAATGACAACCCTACCTGTATTTAAGTCTTTAACAGGATGATTAGCACCATGATGTCCAAATTTCATTTTTAAGGTTTTTGCTCCCGCTGCGAGGCCCATAATTTGGTGACCTAAACAGATGCCAAATAAAGGAATCTTTTTTTCTAAAAAAACTTTAGTTGCAGCAATTGCATAGTCACAAGGCTCAGGATCACCAGGACCATTCGAAAGGAAAATACCGTCTGGTTGCATTGCTAGGACTTCTGCAGCAGAAGTTTTAGCGGGTACAACAATCACCTTGCAGCCCCGGCTTGCTAACATCCGAAGAATATTTCTTTTTACACCGAAGTCATAGGCAACAACCGTTTTATGCAGAAGGGGCTTCTTGAAACTTGGCCTGTCTGATTCATCAAAAAGCTGCCACTCGCCCTCAGTCCATTCATAGGAATTCGGGGTCGAAACGACTTGAGCTAAATCTAAACCAGACATACCGGGAAATTCAGAAACAACTTGTTTCGCTTTTGACAATAAAGCATCAAGGGAATCGCCTTTATTACCGGCAACGATAGCGCCACTTTGAGCGCCCTTATCCCTCAAATAACGCGTTAACTCACGGGTATCAATACCGCTAATCCCAACTATTTGTTGGTCAATTAAGTACTGTTGGAGTGTGGATTGGCTTCTAAAGTTGGAGTCAATGATTGATAAGTCTCTAATAATGATTCCAGCAGCACAAAATTTACCTGATTCATCATCTTGGTCGTTGACACCCACGTTACCAATATGAGGATAAGTTAAGGTCACAATTTGCTTGGTATAACTAGGGTCAGTAAAAATTTCTTGATAACCCGTCATCGAGGTATTGAAGACCACCTCTCCTACGGTTGAGCCAAGAATACCGATGCTAAATCCAGCAAAGGATTTGCCATCAGCTAATACCAAAACAGCTGGAGGTAATTGAGGTTTGAGTGAGTATGTATGAGTAATTTTCGATAGTGGCAGCAAAGCATTCTCCAGTTCCCTGCTGCAATTTAACCAACTCCCGTCAAAGAAAAACTTTCAAGGTAATTAATTAGGGGGATTAGTCTATATAAGCGCTAGGGTCTTGATGGAAGTAATTGAACTAGTCATTATTATAACAAGTAAATCAATCGCCACCCCAAAACTCTAGCTGACTCTTATCTTTCTGATTAGTTAGAGGATTCTTGAATGATCTTCTGAATTTGAATTAGAACATTCTTGTCCTCTAAGGTACTCAAATCTCCCGGATCACGGCCCTCCAAGACAGCTTGTAATGCTCTACGAACAATTTTTCCAGAACGTGTTTTCGGTAAGGCTGACACAACAATAACCCGCGCGGGTCTGGCAATCGGACCTAATTGACGATCAACTGTTTTCATGATTTGATCTTCAATTCCAATAATTTGCGTGGCATCTTTGGGAATAGCGAAAGCAATCGCCACCTGCCCCTTTAGAGTATCAGCGATACCGACTACTGCAACCTCTGCAACATTTGGGTGACTAGCAATACTTTCTTCAATCTCCCTTGTTCCTAAACGATGCCCCGCTATATTAATCACATCATCCGTTCTACCTAAGATGAAGTAATAGCCATCTTCATCTTTGATACCCCAGTCGAAAGTGGAGTACAGCATTTTTCCAGGAATTGTTTGCCAATATGTTTTGACGAAACGCTCGTCGTCGCCCCATAGGGTTTGTAAACATCCTGGCGGTAAAGGTCCCTCTATAGCTAATAAGCCCTTTTGATTTGGTCCTAGTTCTGCACCGGTATTTTCATCGATTAATTTCATGTTATAGCCAAACACTGGAAGACCGGGGGACCCTAATTTGGTCGGCATTACCTCAACACCATGTTGTAAAGCCAAAATAGGCCAACCTGTTTCTGTCTGCCAATAATTGTCAATCACAGGCTTTTGAATAGCACTCGTAATCCAGTTGGCCGTAGGCTCATCAAGTGGCTCACCAGCTAAAAACAAGTTTCTCAAAGAAGATAAATCGTATTTTTCTAAATATTTTGGGTCTTGTTTTTTCAAAACCCGAATTGCCGTCGGCGCAGAAAACATCGTCGTGACACGATATTTTTCGACTAAACTCCACCAAATACCAGCATCCGGACTCAATGGCGTTCCCTCAAACATAATCGTCGCCATACCGTTAATCAGTGGAGCATAAATAATATAACCATGACCAACTACCCAACCAATATCGGATGTGCAGAACATCGTTTCACCAGGTTTGGCACAAAAAATGGCTGGCATGGTTGCAGCTAAGGCTACTGCGTAACCTCCGGTATCTCTTTGCACACCTTTTGGCTTACCTGTGGTTCCAGATGTGTAAAGGATGTAGGAGGGGTCTGTCGACTCTAACCAGGTACAAGGAACTCTTGCGTCCAAATGAGTTTCTCGAAGTTGATGATAATCAAGATCCCGACCAGTAACCTTTTCATAATCATACAAATTACGCGATACCACTAATACCTTAGTTGGTTTATGACTTGATAAATTGATTGCCTCATCGAGTAGTGGTTTATAAGGAATTACCTTGCCTCCTCTTAAACCGGCCTCAGTCGAAACAATTAAAGTTGGTTTTGCATCTTCAATGCGGGCAGCCAAACTATGAGAAGCAAATCCGCCAAAGACAACAGAATGAATCGCTCCCAATCTTAGGGCGGCAAGCATTGCAAAACATGCTGTGGCAACCATGGGCATATAAATTAAAACGCGATCCCCTTTTTTAACTCCTTGGGATTGCATAATGGCGGCCATGCGATTGACTTCCTCATACAACTCTTGATAGGTATAAGTCACTTCAGTTTGTGTTTCAACTGAAACGGTAATTAAAGCGGCTTGATTGGCACGCTCTTTTAAATGTCGATCAACTGCGTTGTAACAAATATTTGTTCTGCCGCCAATAAACCATTTCGCAAATGGTGGATTTTGGTAGTCAAGTACCTTCTCAAAAGGTCGATCCCAATCAATTAATTTGGATTGCTCTGCCCAAAAAATCTCCGGTTGTTGAATAGATTGTTGAAAAAAATCAGTGTACTTTGACATTTTTATCCCTCTAACATTTTAATTTTTTGTAATAATTATTTTTTACTATCTAATTCTTTTTTTGTCGAATGGTTTTTACTTTGCTGCTTCTTATTGTTTGATTTTTTCGCAGCCTGTTGCCGATTTTTTTCTACTTTTTTTGCCTCTCCAGCGCTGATTTTGGGAGAATCTGAACTATTTACTTTGTTCAATCCCGTCTTGGTATTAGGCAGATAGTTGGCAAGCCGGCTAGGGGTTGCCGTACACTTTTTCCCTCGACAGTACATTTTTACTGGCACAGCAGTTAGCTCTCTTTCTAGGAGCAATGATCCATTTTGAGCAATATCGGCATTTATATCCTCAGTATGTTCCGTTTTTTTAGGTATTAACAAACTAGATCCTGCTCGAATTTTCATCCCATTGGGGATGTTATTGACCAAGCGAATATCAGCAGGAGAGACTTGAATCTGCTGAGCAATTTTTTCTACTGTTTCAGTTTTATTAACCTTGACAGCCGTCCAAGAAGATAGCGGCTTTTGATGAGCCCTGAGATTATCTTTATAAATTTCTGCCTTGCCATAAGGTAAAAGAATCGATTGATTAAACTCCTTCAAAATAACAGGCTTAGTAAAGGATGGGTTTAGGGCAATAAACTGATCCTTAGCCATATCTGAAAGTTCAATCGCTTTATCTAAATCAATATCGCGCGTGACTGGCACTTCTACAAAATAGGGGTGATTTGGCACACTTGGCAATCTAAAACCATATTTTTCAGGATTTTCGATAATTCGTTTATAAGCCAAGAGCCTTGGGACGTAATTTTTCGTTTCATTAGGCATTGAAAGACTCAAGTAATCGGTATTGAGATTAGCATTTTGGTTTTTTTTAATTGCTCGGCTAACTGAGCCCTCCCCCCAGTTATAGGCAGCAAGAGCTAACTGCCAATCATCAAATTGATAATGTAGTCGCTGTAAATAGTCTAAAGCTGCGCGAGTTGATTTAATAATATCGCCTCGTTCATCCAGAAACATATTTTGTTTTAAATTAAAGCTCTTACCGGTAGTCGGCATAAATTGCCACATCCCAGCCGCTTTTGCTGGTGAGATCGCTTTGGGGTTAAACGCGCTTTCTACAAAAGGGAGTAAAGCAAGTTCAGTAGGTAAGTCTCTTGCTTCAACTTCTTCAATAATATAAAAAAGGTAACTGGATGATCTTTCTAGTAATCGATTAACTGACTCTGGATTTGCCTGCAGTAACCGAATATGCTTTTCAACTAAATCGTACTCTGGATCAGGTATTTCAAAACCAGTACGCAAGCGGTCCCAAATATCTTTCGCTGCAACTACCTCATTTTTTTCAACCTTATCAGTTAATTGAGGAGTTAAAACAGGTGGTTGTTTAGGCGCTAAAGTTGGACCGTCACCTCCCGTTACCAACACTGAATTTGTAGCACATCCTGAAAGTAATCCAAGAATTACCAACGGAAAAATCCAACGAATCACTTAAAAACATCCTTCCAACCACGAATGACCGAAAAAACCTCTTTGGGTTCTGAGACAGGACGACCAGCATAGGATGATGCGGCTGTCATCACCGACGCTTCTTGACATCTCAAAAATGGATTTACGGTAAGCTCTAAACCGATTGTGGTTGGTACTGTATATTTTTCTTCATGCCGAAGAGATTCAGCACGATTTGACCACTCCATTAATTCTTGGTTATTGGGTTCTACCGCTTTAGCAAAGCGAATATTTGACAAGGTGTATTCATGGGCGCAACAAACCAGAGTCTGTGTGGGTAAAATCGCCAATCGTTGTAATGAATCAAACAGCTGATTAGCAGTTCCCTCAAAAATTCTGCCACAACCAGATGCAAAAAGCGTATCTCCACAAAACAACCTGGGTGGGTTTGCTTTCTCTAAATAATAAGCAATATGACCTTTTGTATGACCACCTACGTCAATTACCTGCAAAAGCACGCCATTCAAAATATCAATCACCTCCCCCCCGCTAAACGATTGGGTTTTATGAGGTATTTCTTCTTGACTTGGGCCATATACGATTGGAGTTCCCATCCCTGATGTAATCGCCCAATCCATTAACTCATTGATACCACCGATATGGTCACGATGATGATGGGTAATTAAAAATCCGTCCAAGTATAGGGAATGGTTCTCAAGGTAATCACGAACTACGGAGGCATCTCCCGGATCAACTACCCAAACGTGCCCTGATTTCTCAAGTAGCCAAATATAGTTATCATTAAATGCGGGCAGTTGAATAAATTGCAATTTTTTATCCTAAGTCTATTATTAGTGGTTGAAATCAAATCTGGAAATGGAACCCTACTTGAATTACACTAATTAGTACTTCAAGTTACTACATAAGCATGATATCAACTGAACCAGAAAATGCCAATTACTCTTTAAATGAGTGGAATGAATGGTTGTCGACCTCTGCAGGTCAATATGCCTTGAACTGGGAGCAAAAGCAATTTAATAAAATTGTGGATGACGCCTTTGGCTTCGATGCACTCCAAATTGGTCTGCCCAGCTTGACTTGTCTGGCGCAAAATCGCATGCCGAATCGCTGGTTGATGCTTCTAGACTCTCAACCTAGTAACCAAAACCCATTATTGCCCCACATTCCCACTCTTTGCCAAGCCTCCGTGTATGATTTGCCATTTGCAAATGAAAGCATTGACTTGATCGCTTTGCCCCATGTTCTAGAATTTAGTGAAAATCCCCATGAAGCGTTGAGGGAAATTCACCGTATTTTACGACCGGAGGGAAGGATCGTAATTTCTGGGTTCAACCCCATGAGCCTCTGGGGACTGCGCCAATACACCGGTCGCATCTTTCATCAACCCTTTTTACCCCAATCTGGTCGATTTATTAGTCACTTTCGGATTAAAGATTGGTTAAATTTATTAAATTACTCAATTGATCGAGGAAAGTTCGGTTGTTACGGTTTTCCTACTAAAAAAAGTAATGCTAATCAAGAGTTTACTTTTTTAGATAAGGCTGGAGATAGATGGTGGCCATTTTTTGGCTCCATCTTTATGCTTTCCGCGATAAAAAGAAACCCAGCAATTAGGATGGTTGGCAAAATTAAAGCCAAACGCCCACTTTTAAAACCCCAACTAGCAACAGTTCAGCAGACCAATCAATCGCACGAACTCAAAAATAATGACGACAAATAATCCAACTGTAATTGTTTACACCGATGGCGCCTGTAAAGGTAATCCTGGCTTAGGGGGATGGGGAGCATTCTTAAAGTATGGAGAGCATGAAAAATTCCTCAAAGGTGGAGAAAAATTTACGACCAACAATCGCATGGAACTCAATGCGGTAATTGAAGCCCTGAAAGCACTGAAGTTCGCTTGCACAATTAATCTATATACCGACTCGAAATATGTGCAAAAAGGGGTAACGGAGTGGCTGTCTGGCTGGAAAAGGAATGGTTGGCGCAAGGCAGATAGAAGTCCGTTACTCAATGCCGATCTTTGGCAAGCACTCGACCAAGAAATTCAACAACATATCATTCATTGGCATTGGGTTAAAGGGCATTCTGGGGATCCAGGAAATGAAATCGCAGATCGGTTAGCAAATGAAGGCGCTAGCTCTGTGATTTAAAAAACTTAGATTAAATCAATAAACTTAAAATATAACCAAACTGTTAAAAAATTATGAGAAAATCGAGCCACGATAAGTTAAACAACTATTCAATTTTTTTAGATAATTAACTAATTTTGTTTTTATCCCAATTCATTCGTAAGAAACCAAAAAATTCATGAATAACTCAATTAAATCGACATTTAGTATCAAAAAAATTGGGCTTTCTTTGTTACTCTTAGCAGTACTTGGATACGCAATTTACACTTTCTTCTTTTCCGCACCGAAAGAAGAGAAAAAGCAAAACCAAGGTCCTCAAACGATTGTTTCCGTCAAAGCCGAGAAAAAAGACTTCCCAGTCATTATTGAGACTTCAGGTAATGTCGTTTCAGCTAGTATTGTGGATATTCGCCCTCAAGTGACTAACATCATCTCCAAAATACATTTTAAAGATGGCCAAAACGTCAGAGAGGGAGATATTTTGTTTTCGCTTGATGACCGCGCAGACAAAGCAAATTATGAAAAAGCGAAAGCCTTAGCGGAAGATGCTCAGCGTCAATATCAAAGATCTGTTGAATTACTAAAACAAAACTTTATTTCACAAGCCACTGTTGATACAGCCCTAGCCAATGCAAATTCTGCCCAAGCGACTGCCAACGCCGCAGCGGTAGCCCTTAGCTACGACACCATTCGTTCGCCAATAACCGGTAAAACTGGAGTGATCAATGTGTTTGTGGGTCAACTTGTTCAACCTGGTAATGTGGTTTCAACCTCGACTACTTCAGCTAGTACAACCACTCTGGGCGCAATGGTAACCATCTCGCAAATTAATCCCATTTATGTTCAATTCATGATTCCAGAGGCTTATATGGCCAGCCTAGTTCAATTACAAAAATCAAGTACTGCTTTAGGCGTGAAGGTGGACATCGGCGGTGGTCAGGTTAAAGAAGGAAAAGTATTTGTGATTGATAACCAAATCGATACTTCCATAGGATCAGTGAAGGTAAAAGCAACTATAGACAATTCAGATAATACTTTGGCTCCTGGGCGTTTTGTGAATGTCACTTTGCAAACACAATTAATTAAAGATTCATTAGTTGTTCCAAGTCAAGCAATCATCTCTGATACGATGGGTGACCAAGTCTATGTTGTAGACGAAGAAAATAAAGTTGCATTGAAAAAAATTAAGATCATCGCTCAAAATAATGGTAATGCGGCAATTTCAGGTATCGAAGAAGGTACTCGGGTGGTGGTTGAAGGTAAACAAAACCTACGCCCTGGTTCAAAAGTCGCTGAATCAGCATTTGGAAAATCGGAAGACAAGCCAAAGCCAGCCAAAGAAGCAGCTCCAGGATCAAATTAACGCTTTGTGAGTATTCTTATTCTTCAACTTGAATAACCAACGTAGATATCTTTGACCAGATTCTGCCATGTGAAATTGTGTAAAGTGAAATACTAAAATGACCATATCTGAACTATGTATTAGACGTCCGGTAATGACAATTTTGTTATCTTTGGCTATTGTAGTTGCTGGTGCAATTGCGTATACGAAGATTCCAGTTGCAGCATTACCTAGTTTCAATTCTCCAGTGATTCAAGTTTCAGCGAATCTACCTGGTGCAAGTCCCGAAAATATGGCCTCTAGCGTCGCTCTGCCACTAGAAAAAGAGTTTTCAACCATTGATGGTATTAATGTCATTAGCTCAACGAATTATTTAGCTAATACTAGTATTACTCTTGAGTTCAACAATAATCGAGATATTGACAAGGCTGCAGTTGATGTTCAAGCTGCTATGTTAAGAGCCCAAAAAAGGCTCCCTATCGAAATGTTGATCCCTCCGTCATATCGGAAAGTCAATCCAGCAGATGCTCCCGTTTTGCTCTTGGCCTTGACATCCCCTTCAATGAATTTGGCACAAATTACCGACTTTGCAGAAAACCTAATCTCACCCAATCTGTCAACGATTGACGGAGTTGCCCAAGTTTTAGTCTATGGATCAAAAAGATACGCTGTTCGAGTCCGGGCTATTCCTGCTAAGCTTGCCCAGTATAACCTAACATTGGACGATCTTAATATTGCTATTAATAAGGCGAATTCTAACTCCCCTGTTGGGGTCTTAGATGGGCCAAGGCAATCTTTAACGATTTACGCAAATGCCCAAATGGTGAAGGCTAGTGATTATGCAAACCTCATGATCGCCCAACGAAGTGGCAACCCAATTCGACTCAAAGATGTTGCTGAGGTTTCAGAGTCCTTTGAGAGTATCAAAAGCTTAGGGCGCTTTAAGGATGAACGTAGTATTGTTATTGCTATCCTCAGACAGCCTAGTGCTAATACAGTAAAAGTGGTTGATTCTATTAAAGGGATGATTCCACAATTTGAAAAACAATTACCAGCCTCACTAAAGGTCAATTTACTCAATGACCGCTCGAGGTCCATTAAAGAATCGCTGCACGATGTTAATTTAACCTTAGGTTTAACTATCCTTCTCGTGGTCCTTGTAATTTTCCTATTTTTAAAACAAGCTGCTGCCACATTAATACCTGCATTGAGCTTACCTGTTTCATTAATAGGGGCTTTTTTCTTGATGTATTTTATGGGTTATAGTTTAGATAACGTATCCCTTCTTGGCATTACCTTAGCAGTTGGCTTGGTAGTCGATGACTCGATTGTTGTGCTAGAAAATATCATCCGATATGTTGAGGAGGGTATGCATCCCTTGAAGGCTGCCCTAAAAGGTAGTAAAGAAGTTGGTTTTACGATTATTTCGATTTCAATTTCGCTAGTGGCTGTATTCATCCCAATTTTCTTTATGCCTGGCCCTGTCGGTTTACTATTTAGGGAATTTGCTGTTGTGGTGAGTTTATCTATCTTGGTTTCAGCGGTCGTCTCATTAACTCTCGTCCCAATGTTGTGTAGTAAGTTTTTACCCAATATTGCACATGGTCATCATCCAAAGGATCCTTGGATTGTAAGGAAATTTGAAGTTCTTTTTAATGCGATTTTTAATGGTTATTCAAAAACTCTAGATATTGCATTGAAACATCGTTTTGTTGTGCTATGTGTAGCTTTTGCTACGTTTGCCGTCACAGCCGCTTTGTTTATGTGGATTCCAAAAGGATTTTTTCCAGAGGAAGATATTGGTCAAATTATCATCACAACGGAAGCTTCTGAAGATATTTCTTTTGAAGGAATGTTAGCCCTTCAAGATCAAGCAGCAAACTCTGTCTTAAATGACCCCAATGTGGATACCTTTGTATCAGTATTGGGCGGTGGTGCAAGTACCGGCACCAATATTGGCCGACTCTTCATCAATTTAAAACCCAAAGGTGATCGTCCTAAAATGAGTTTAGTATTGGAAAACTTGAGGAAGAACTTCAGAAAAATTCCAGGGCTATTAGTCTACATGCGTCCAATTCAAAACTTACAACTTGGCGGTAAACAAAGTAAAAGTCGATATCAATACATTCTCCAAAGTGTCGGGATTGAAGGGGTGAACGACTGGTCCGAAAAAGTCCAAGCCAAAATGAAAGCAGATCCTGATTTTAGGGATGTAACAAGTGATTCACAACTAAAGGGTTTAAATGTTCTTGTCAATATTAATCGCGAGCAAGCTGCTAGTGCCGGCGTGACAATGCAGGATATTCGGACTGCCTTGTATTCTGCTTATGGTGAAAAACAAGTATCGACCATTTACACCCCAGTGAATACTTATCAGGTAATCTTGGAGGTGACCGCGGCAGATAAACAATTTGAATCTGATTTAAATTCCATTTATTTACGGGGCCGTGCAACTGACAAATTGGTCCCTCTAAGCGGTATTGCCTCCTTTGAACGCTTTATCGGCCCAACAGCAGTGAACCACCAAGGTCAAATTCCTGCAGTGACGATTTCCTTTAACTTAGCGCCCGATGTTCCTTTAGGTAATGCGACCAAGAAGTTAGAAGATTTCACTAAAGAGATTAAATTACCTACTTCAATTATTACCAGTTATGGTGGTGACGCAGCAGTCTTTAAAGATGGTCAGTCAGGTCAAGCAATCTTATTGATAGCAGCAGTTTTAGTCATTTATGTACTTTTAGGTGTGTTATACGAAAGTTACATTCATCCTTTAACGATTTTAGCTGGCTTACCCTCAGCTGCAATCGGAGCGCTAGTATTCTTACAGCTCTTTGGCATGGAACTCACCATTATTGCTACGATTGGTATTCTGTTACTGATTGGAATTGTGAAGAAAAATGCGATTTTGATGATTGACTTTGCCTTAGACGCAAAACGATCCCAAAACTTACCTGCTGATCAGGCCATCAAACTCGCCTGTTTGGTTCGTTTTAGACCGATTCTAATGACTACTCTAGCCGCTATGATGGGTGCCCTACCGATTGCGTTTGGTCTAGGAGCTGGCGCTGAACTTCGTCAACCTCTCGGCATTGCTGTGGTTGGTGGTCTTGTATTCTCTCAAATTATTACGCTCTATATCACTCCAGTGATTTATATCTATATGGATAAAATTGCCGGTGATGGACCTTTAAATATCCCGCCAGAAATGATGCCGGATTAATCTTTCAATAGAGTCAAAGATCGAATTACCCCAGGGTTAGTGACCTTGGGGTTTCACCAAGAATAGTTTGCTAAAATCCACTTATGCGACAAATTATTCTTGATACTGAAACAACGGGTCTAAGCCCCAAAAATGGTGACCGAATTGTTGAGATTGGTTGTATTGAACTTCTCAATCGTAGGCTTACTGGAAATTCCCTTCATTTCTATATCAACCCTGAAAGAGATATCCCTGAGGAAGCGGCCCGAATCCATGGTTTGCGAGCTGAGTTTCTAAGTGATAAACCCCTGTTTAAAGATTTAGCCGAAGAAATTATTCGCTTTACAAAAGATGCTGAAGTGATTATTCATAACGCCTCTTTTGATATGGGCTTTTTAGATATGGAGTTTAGCAAAGCCGGCTATCCACTCTTTAGTTCAATGGTCTCTGGGGTAATTGATACCCTGAAAGATGCCCAACAAATGTTTCCTGGCAAACGAAATAATTTAGATGCGCTGTGTCAAAGGTTTGAAGTACGAAACGATCACCGGACCTTCCACGGTGCTCTATTGGACGCAGAATTACTAGCGGAAGTCTACTTGTGTATGACCCGGGGTCAAAATGATTTAGGGATGGATGCGAATGATCATTCCGAACAGAATAGCTCTCAGATGCAATTTTTGACCGAACTTCCCAAAAATTTAAAAGTAATCAAAGCTGATCTTAATGAACTGAGTGAACATCAAGAGTTGTTACAAGATCTTCAAAAAAAGTCTAAAAAAGAGCCCGTTTGGCAAATCTAATTGCGTAGGTGGCTTTTTAAAAAAACTGCCAGTGGTCAATGGCCCCCACCACCAGCTGCGAATGGAGGTTTTGCAAACCAAATAATTGGAATTAAGCTCAGCATAATAATTCCGGACATCGTTAATAAGTGATTTGTCGAGAGCATATAGGATTGGGAAGTTACCAACAGATCAACAAGTTGTAATTGAGACGTCTGATCTAATCCAAGTCCAGTCAGATAATTACTTAACTCTATAAATTGAAGGTTGCTTGGTTGAATCGATTCACTTAATACGGCATGATTACGAATGGCTTCATTTTGCCAAATGGTTACGCCTAGAGCTGTTCCAATGCTGCCGCCTAAATTTCTTAAGAAGTTGGTTAAACCCGCCCCGGCTGCAATTTGCGGCCCCTTGAGTCTCGATAGCGAAATCGCTGTTAATGGTACAAAAAATCCAGCAATCCCAAAACCCATAATCAAACGGGTCGTTTGTAAGTTGTGAAAATCAACATCGGTTGTCATCGACCCACTCCAAATAGCTGAAATAGCAAAGCAAATATAACCAAAAGTAGCAACTCGACGTGCTCCAAGCTTAGGTAATTGTGAGCCAAATAATGGTCCCGCAACAATCGCTAAGAGACCCGTACTGGCCATGACCATACCGGCAATGACTGGAGTGTATCCTAATTGCGTTTGCATCCACAGAGGTCCAATCACCACAAAGATATAAAAAGCAAAAGAACCAATGAATAGGCAAAGACAAGAAATTAAGAAATTTGGTATCTTAAATAGCGATAAATCAACGACTGGATGCTCCTCACCTAACTCCCAGATCACAAAACTAATTAAGCTGATGACTGAAATGACGGCCACTGTGGAAATAAAGCTCGATGAAAACCAATCTAGTTCATTGCCTTTATCTAGCATAATTTGTAGACAGCCAATACCAATTGCCAAAAGTAATAAACCAATCGCATCAATTGGTTTTTTGACAGGTACATTATCGCGTCCCTTCATCAGCCAGTAAATCAAACCAGTACATAACAGACCAAAGGGGATATTGATATAAAACACCCACCGCCATGAGTAATGATCGGTTAACCATCCACCGATTAAAGGGCCAGAAACCGGCGCGATAATTGTCGTTAAGGCCCAGATACCAAGAGCCATACCTCGTTTTTCAGGTGGAAAACTTTTAACAATTAATGCTTGAGACAGTGGAATCATCGAAGCACCGACAATACCTTGAAAAATTCGACCAATTAAAAGTACCGGAAAAGACCATGCAAGCCCGCATAACACCGAAAATAAGGTGAAGAGCAAGGTTGCAATAATGAATTGCCTAATCTCACCAAAACGACTAGAAAGCCAGCCGGTAAGAGGTAACATGATGGCTTCACTAACCGCATAAGAAGTAATAACCCAAGTGCCTTGTGCGGGACTTACAGCAAAATCGCCTGCAATCGTTGGCAAAGAGACGTTCGCAATCGAAATATCCAAGACATTCATGAAGGAACCAAGACCCAATGCAATCGTTGCTAAGACGAGTTTAATGCCATGTAATGGCGCTTGGTTGGGCGAACCCCCTTTAGTTAAGGGAGGGTTAATAGCAGACATAGTTATTGATTTGCCTTAGCAAGAAGGATCGAAGCATGCTTTTCCGCTTCAAGTGCTTGCTGTTCAAAAATATGGGTAGAAATCTGCTCACTATGCAACATGGACTCCAAAGGCATTCCTTTGCGATTCGCAATATCAATTTTTGCAACCATCGATAAACCAACTTTGAGTGGATACTTTTTTAAAGTTTCTGCATCAATCTCGATTCTGACGGGTAAACGTTGCACAACCTTTACCCAGTTACCCGTTGCGTTTTGAGCTGGCAATAATGCTAATGAAGCGCCAGTGCCTGGTGAAAAACCAATCACTTTGCCAGGAAAACTGACTTTGGAACCATAAATATCAGCCTCTAATTCAACGGGTTGACCCACCCTAATATTCGCTAATTGATTTTCTTTAAAATTAGCATCTACCCACATCGAGTCATCTAAAATTAAGCCTGCTAATACCGTTCCAGGAATCACACGTTGACCAACTTGAGCATTTCTTTTTGCAACGACGGCATCAACTGGGGCCTTCACTTCAGACCTTAATAGGGTGACGTAATTTCTTTTTACTTGACTGATTGCTTTCATCACATCAGGGTGGCTTGAAATGTTTTCAAATTTAGTAATACCGTAGGCATTTTCTAGGGCTTGATTGTAGAGATTTTTACTGACTTCGAACTGTGTTTTTAAATGCTCAATCTCTTCCGTTGAGTAAGCTGCTGGACCTTTTAGGGCAACTCTCCTTTGATAGTCTTGATTAGCGCGGTCGAGGTCTTGTTTTTTTTGTTCCGCATTTAAAACTAAACTTCTAACTGTTTTAACTGCTTTAACTAAATCGGCGTCTGCCATTTCAGAGGCAATTTTAGACTCAGTCATATCAATCCTATAAAGCGTTTCACCAGCCTTTACAAATTGTGTTTCAGCGACTAAGACTGCAGAGATAGTCCCTTCCACTTGCGAGCTAACCTGCAATTGCGGAGCGCTTACATAGGCGTTATCAGTAGTTTCGTAATGCATCCCAATCGAAAATTGATACCCCAAATAAGCGATTAAGACAATAATCAATAGGATAAAGAAAATCTTAAATGATTTTTTACGATTCAATTTGGCGTTAGTTTCACTCATAGGATTCTTAAATTTAAAGTTATTTTGTTATTGATGTTAATTCTTGTATTGGTGAAGTAAAACCACCACCCAAAGCTTGAATCAGGAAAAGATAAGAGCTTTCAGCATTCAGATTTGTCTGTTCTAGAAGTTGTTTTTGAGCGATCAGAAGTAGCTCATTCTGTAACAATTTCTCATTAGAAATCAAGCCACTTTTCTGCCGTGATACAAGCTGGTCATAAATAAATTGTGATTTCTCTGTTGCTCGACTTTGAGAATACAACTGTTGGGTCGCAAATTTTACTTTGGTAATACCATCAGCAGATTGTTTGAGGGCTTGTAATAAGGCCTCATGGTATCTAGCAATGACTTCATCATTGGTGGCTTTCTTCGCTGCCACGTTGGCATCAATTCTGCCACCATTAAAAATCGGTAAATTAAAAACGGGGCCGATGGAGAAAAACTGACTCGAACTACTCAGAAAACGATCTAGGCCAAAAGACTGGTAACCCACATTGGCTTGTAAGTCAAAGCTTGGCAGATAGTCGAGTTTAGCCGCTGAATATTCCAAGCCACTCGCATCAATTTGACTTAATAAAACCTGTAAATCAGGTCTTCTGGCAATTAAGTCTGAAGGTATTTGTTGATTAGGAACCAGCGATTTTTCTGGGAATTGTATCTTCGGTGTTGTGATATTACTAGCCCAACTTGGAGAGTTACCAGTTAATATCGCAAGTTGGGTAGCATACATATCAACCACCGATTGCGCCATTGCCAATTGCGCAGAGGATCTTTCGACTTCAATTGCTTCTTGCTCTACAGCAAGCTGATCGATTAAGCCATTTTTTTGGCGTATTTTGTAGATTGCTAACAATTCTTGATGAATGGTATTGACTCGTTGCATCAAGTCTCTAGTCTTAAGAGCAATATCGAACTCGGCATAGGCAGCAACGATGGCGATTTGTAAATTTAAGCGCGAGAACTCACTCTCCAGTAAAGCACCCTTCAAACGATACTTGGATGCCTCAAATAACTTTTCATTCTTACCCCATAAATCAAGGGACCAAGAAAATGTTCCAGCAACAAAGCCATAATTTGAAATTCGGTCCATTACCCCAGGAATAAAAATATAATTCTCTGATAATTGCTGGCGATTAACTTGCCCTGTAAGTCCTACTTGTGGCAATAAAACAGAACGACTTGAATTAAGCAGTGCCTGCGAGGCTTGAACTCTCTCATTGGCCACTTTTAAAGTAGGCGAGTTACCAACTCCCAACTCAATGAGTTTGTTGAGTTGGGGATCTTCAAAGGATTCCCACCATTTGGATTCAATAGGGTGAGCATTTGTTTCTAATCTAGATTCAACTTTTGCTATATCGGGTATCGGTGGCTTGGGATCAGACTTAATCAAGCTTGTACATGCTGATAAATTCAACACTACCAGTGTCATTAGGAGATAATAATGGGAGTTTTGGGGTTTCATTAAAGACCGGATATTGTATTGAGAACTTTATAAACGTTAATCCCTAAATCGTAACAGAACTTTTATTTTTTTCTGTGAAGAGTGCATTTTTTTTGCTCCTCATTAAAAATATTATTCTCATTTTCTTCTTTACAGTGCAATTTATGAAACCTTCCGCTAAAAAAGTCCAAGACAAATACGAGATTAAAGAACATCAATCCATTGAGCTTCTAAAAGAACTACATATTTTGACGCGCGATGGAAAAATGAATCAAGATAGTCGGCGTAAACTCAAGCAGGTCTACCACTTAGTTCAATTTATTGAGCCTATCATCGAATCACTCCTTTCTCAACAAGCAAAGGTTCAGTTAGTTGATTTTGGGTCCGGAAAATCTTATTTGGGATTTATTCTTTACGATTTAATTGCCAAACTACAAAGTAAGCCTTTGGAAATTATTGGCATTGAATTACGTAAAGATTTAGTGGATTATTGCCAAGCATTAGCGAGTAAACTCGAATTCAATTCGATGTCGTTTCATCTTCTATCCACTGATGAAGCAATTCAAAGTGACGCCCTCCCCACTGAGCTTGACCTAGTTACAGCACTCCATGCCTGTAATACGGCAACAGATGATGCCATTCGCTTTGCGCTGGCTAAAAACGTTCAGCATCTTGTTTTAGTGCCCTGCTGTCAGGCTGAAGTAGCCTCTTTTTTGAGAAAAAAGAAGTCCATAGAGGGTGAAGATAGTTATCTAGCCCAAATCTGGCGGCACCCGATCCATAGTAGAGAGTTTGGTAGTCACATTACCAATGTACTTAGAACTTTGCAATTAGAATCGCACGGCTACAAAGTAACCGTGACTGAGCTGGTTGGTTGGGAACATTCTATGAAAAATGAACTCATTGTGGCAACGAAAGGCTTGAATTCAAAACAACAATTAAAAGCGCACCAAGATTTAAAGACCCTTTTAAATAAGCTGCACCTTACTGAACTAGAAGAACGTTTTAGTTAGATTTTTTCTTTTTATCAAACGTCAACTTTGTTGGAATGCACTCCGTTATAGAAGTGTACAAACCAATTCCTGACGAAAGGGGAAGATCATGAGATCCGGTGGTTCATTTAGAAAAATTGTTTTTTTCAGCACTCTTATTCTTTTAGGTACAGTTCAACAAGTTAAAGCAGATCCAGTTGGAGCATTGATTGGTGGTATTGCTGGTGCTCAATTTGGTCAAGGGAATGGCAAATTAGCGATGGCGATTATTGGTGCAGTGGCAGGTGATGTAGTAACGAATCAGGTCAGCAATGGTCCAACTGGGTATGGTTATAGTAATGGTTATCAAAGAGCCCACTATGCGCCACCAGTCTATTCATATGGCCCAAGTTATTACCAAAATCCAGCTTATGGGGTTTATTACAACCCACCAGTTGTTCCTCAGGTTTATTATCCCGCACCAGTTTATAGACAACCTTACGAATCATACAGAAGAGATGATGATAGATGGCATGAGGCACGTCGCTACCGTGAGAATGGCTATCGCGAGTATCGCGAGCATGATTACAGAAGAGATTGGCGCTAGGTGCAGAAGAGTTGTGCAAGTAAGGTTACCAACTCTTTTGTAAAGTTTTTCGAAACGAACTTTAGAAAAGAGTTTGGGTTGTTAGGCGGCTTTTTGTTCCCTAGACTGATGTGCAAGGGCTAAGTATTGATAAGAATCAAGGCGGGTTTGAAAGTCATGCGCCCAGGTAATGACCGCGACCTCTTCAATATTGAGGTCATCACAAAGATTGTTCAACTTATTGATGACTTGCGCAGGATTTCCAATCAAGGCTTTTTCACACATACGGTCAAAAGCATTGAGTTCTTGAGAGCTTAAGTTATCTAAAGCAAACTTCGGATCTTGCATGGCACCAAGTAAGCCTTTATTGCGATCTAATTTCCAACGCGCTCTGCTTCTAAAGGCATAAATCGCATTTTCTTCTGTATCTGCAGTTAATGACCAAGCACAGATAATTGCTTTGGGTTTAACCAAGTATTTTGAAGGTTTAAAGTTTTCAAAATATAAATCTAAGGCCTCTTTAGCTCCTACTCCGTCAGTAATGAAGTGCGCAAAGACATAAGGTAAGCCAAAGTGGGCAGCTACCTGTGCACCATAATCTGAACTGCCTAACACCCAAATTTCAGGAACAGTAGAACCCGCCGGATAAGCATGAACCCCACGCGCTGGATGACCAGCAGGAAATTCTTCATCATTTAACCAAAGTTGTAGTTCTTGAATTTGAGTTGGAAAACGGGCTGCGGATTGTGGATCTGGGTTGAGTAACATCGCTGTTCTTTGATCACTCCCAGGTGCTCTGCCCACCCCTAGATCAATTCTTCCAGGTGCCAAAGCATCAAGGACTCGAAACTGTTCAGCCACTTTTAAAGAGCTATAGTGCGGCAACATCACACCAGCGCTGCCAAGACGAATACGTTGGGTCTTCCCGGCAATATGGGCCATCAGAATTTCTGGGGCAGTACCAATTATGCTCGGGTGACTATGGTGTTCAGAAACCCAAAAACGTTCATACCCTAAGCTCTCGCAGTGCACTGCAAGTTTAGTTGCTTGAGTAATCGTCTGTTGAGCACTCTGCCCCATTACGGAGGCAGATTGCTCGAGAACAGAAATTCGCTTTAACATTGAAGGCTCGTCAATTAAATCGCTTGGGCAATCACTTTACCAAAATCAACTGTATTACCTTTGCCACCCATATCAGGAGTTAAAGGTGCGTGATCTGGTCCAGCAGCAAGGACTTTTTCAAATGCATTCACAATCGCGGTGGAGGCTTCCACGTGACCTAGATGCTCAAGCATCATGGCAGCACTCCAAATCTGGCCGATTGGGTTAGCAATGCCTTTACCAGCAATATCTGGGGCAGAGCCATGAACTGGTTCAAATAGTGACGGGTAAATACCTTCTGGGTTGATGTTACCAGATGGTGCGATACCAATGGTGCCAGTACAAGCTGGTCCTAAGTCTGACAAAATATCACCAAACAAATTACTACCAACGACCACGTCAAAATGATGCGGGCGAAGGACAAAAAACGCTGTCAAAATATCGATGTGATACTTGTCTACGAGAATGTCAGGATAACTCTTCGACATGTTTTCTACTCGTTTATCCCAGTAAGGCATCGTAATAGAAATACCGTTTGATTTCGTTGCAGAAGTTAAATGTTTCTTAGGGCGTTTATTAGCAAGTTCAAAAGCGAATTTGAGAATACGATCAACACCAACTCTCGTCATCACAGTTTCTTGGATAGCAAACTCTCTGTCAGTCCCCTCAAACAAAATACCGCCAGCATTTGAATACTCACCTTCGGTATTTTCTCTGACTACATAAAAGTCAATATCCCCAGGTTTTCTGTTTGCAAGAGGACTTGGCACCCCTGGAATTAATTTCACAGGACGTAAATTCACGTATTGATCAAAGCGCTTACGAAACTGAATCAAGCTTCCCCATAAAGAAATATGGTCTGGCACAAGTTTAGGCATCCCTACCGCACCAAAAAATATCGCATCTTGTTTGACTAAAGTATCAAACCAATTATCTGGCATCATTTGGCCGTGTTTTAAGTAGTAATCGCAACTAGCAAAATCATAATGATTGAGCGTCAAATCAATATTGAATTTTCTACATGCTGCATCTAAAGCTCTTAAGCCCTCCGGCATCACCTCGACACCAATACCATCACCGGGAATCACTGCAATTTCGTGTTTATTTGTCATTTTTACTTACTGCCCTTCGTATTTCTTTTAGTTTTTGTATATTTTCCTGATCTTCATCAGACTCATTTGTTACAACATCATTTCCCACTTGTTCCATCCGAATCGTATCCTTTGGACATATAGGCGCACCATAATCAGCCCATTTCTTCAATAAAGTAACCTCATATCCACACTGAGGGCATTTTGCTTTATTTCTGGAGGCATTACTTGGTCTGGGTGGAGGAAAGTTTAATGCACGATGGGGATAAGGGCCTAATTTATTACTCAATGTCATTAAACGCACTTTTAATGCTTCCCCAGCATGAGCCATTCTAGCTGGCCCTTCTAAGCCGACAACTTGAGCAATGCCCTGAAAATCTGCCCCATGACCACTTTGGCAATCATCAATTGCATGACAAATTTCGTGCACAAGTGTGTCAAGAACATCTACAGGATCTTCAATTTTCGGCGAAATGAAGATCTCATTCACCATATCTCCAGACCGCTCCCTAGGCCAGCACTGACCTAATGTGGTTCGGGGACTGCTAGAAGCAGCGAAGCCGCAAGAAACCTTGAGGGGAGGAATTCCATAACCCACCTCTGAAAAAATAGGCTCCAAAATCGAAACGGCCTGTTGAAGCCAAGTTTCCCGGTTTGAATAGTTGTCAGTCATATTGCTTGTTTAGTTATTTTTAGCTTCTTATTATCGCTTGAATTCTGAGATACTGACTTAAAAATATCTATTTATACCGAAAATTCACCAGAGTTGTAAAATGTAACTTATTTAAATAATCCTCTTTTTGGAGATTCCATGTCAGCACCCTTTTATAGCGCATCAGAAGACGTTATTCATTATGTAAATGGACAAAAAACGATCGGTGAATCTGTTCGTTTTAGCGATGTTTTTAATCCTGCCACTGGCCAAAAATCAAGAAGAGTTGCTCTCGCCACCAAAAATGATGTGGCTACTGCAGTTGCAGCGGCTCAAAAAGCGTTTCCGAAGTGGGCTGATACTCCCCCGCTGCGTCGTGCACGTATCATGTTTAAATTTCTGACGCTACTCAATGAGCACCAAGATGAACTCGCTGCAATTATTACAGCCGAACATGGTAAGGTTTTTACCGATGCACAAGGTGAAGTTGTAAGGGGGATAGAAATCGTCGAGTACGCTACTGGAATTCCTGAGTTACTCAAGGGTGACTATACCGATCAAGTTTCTACTAACATTGATAACTGGACAATGCGTCAACCTTTAGGTGTCGTAGCTGGTATTACCCCGTTCAATTTTCCTGTCATGGTTCCAATGTGGATGTTCCCAATGGCAATTGCTGCTGGTAATACCTTTATTCTTAAACCAAGTCCAACTGATCCATCAGCGGCAATGTTAATTGCTGATTTATTCAAAGAAGCTGGATTGCCAGATGGCGTCTTTAACGTGGTGCATGGAGATAAAGAAGCAGTTGATGCCTTAATTGAGCATCCAGATGTCAAGGCAGTCAGCTTTGTTGGATCGACGCCGATTGCAAATTATATTTATGAGCGTGGTGCCCACTTTGGTAAACGTGTACAGGCTTTGGGTGGCGCGAAGAATCACATGGTGATCATGCCAGATGCTGATATTGAGAAATCAGTAGATGCCCTAGTAGGTGCTGCGTATGGATCTGCTGGAGAGCGTTGTATGGCAATTTCAGTTGCTGTATTAGTTGGCTCTGCTGCTGAAAAAATCATGCCTGCATTAATTGAAAGAACAAAAACTTTAAACATTAAAAATGGTATGGACCTTGCCGCAGAAATGGGTCCTATTGTGACGGATGTTGCAAGACAAAGAATTACTGGTTATATCCAGACTGGTGTTGAAGAAGGTGCAAACTTATTGGTCGACGGTAGATCATTTAACGTAGCTGGATTTGAAAATGGTTTTTGGTTAGGCGGAACATTATTTGATAACGTCACACCAGAAATGAAAATCTATAAAGAAGAAATTTTCGGACCTGTTCTATCTTGTGTAAGACTAGCCACATTTAGCGAAGCAGTAGATTTAATTAACGCGCATGAATTTGGTAACGGTGTGTCATGCTTCACTAGTGATGGCAATATCGCTCGTGAGTTTGCTCGTCGTATTCAGGTAGGTATGGTTGGTATCAATGTACCTATTCCTGTTCCGATGGCGTGGCATGGCTTTGGTGGTTGGAAGAAATCATTGTTCGGTGATATGCATGCTTATGGTAAAGAAGGTGTGAGATTCTATACAAAACAGAAGAGTATCATGCAACGCTGGCCAGAAAGTATTTCCAAAGGTAACGAATTCGTAATGCCAACAGCGAAGTAATCGGCTTTATAAGTAAAAATAAACCCGTTGAATTGGATTCAACGGGTTTTTTGTTGATGGGTTTTCTTGGACTTGTGGATCTAAAACAGTAATGAGCCCAAAGAAAGCTATTGAAGTGTGCTCTTGAGGGCTGCAGAAGTGGGTAAAGAGAACACCTCGATGCCTTCGTCAATTAGATTTGCTGCTTCATCAACCGTAGCAACGCCGCGAATACTTCTTTGCGGACTTTCCTTGTAGTGAATTTTCCGAGCTTCTTCTGCAAAAGAATCACCTACATCCTCAGTTTTAGTCATGATTTCTCTAACAACGGAAAGCATTGTTGCCTGCATTTTTTGCTGAAACTCTTGCTTTTGATCCGCAGTGAGATGCATTGAATCATTTGTAGGAACCACAACACCATTTGAAGGAGGTGCTGCTTCTCCATTATTTTCAACTAACTCTTTAGAGTTACTTTTCTTCGTTCCCAAATAAGGTGCCGAAGGCATCCGAGTAATTTCAGCACTTTCGCAGATAGGGCATGACAACATCGATTTTTGCTGTTGCGCAAAAAAATCATCCTCTGACCTAAACCAGCCTTCAAATTGATGAGTTAATGGACAAGCTAAATTGTAGACTTTCATATTCTTTATGTAGTGCTGAAAAATGTAATTTCAAGAGTCAATACTAGATTATGACTGATTTATTAAATACCTATCATCTGATGGGTATTTGTCATCCGAGACTTTACTATTGAAATGAACATTTATTGTGCAGATAAATAATCTTTTAACCAGTAATGGGAAATAATTGTCTTCACATCAGTAATTGAACCCTTTTTGATCCACTCACTAATTTCTGGCAGAGTAGCCCTAAAAATATCTAAAAACTCTTCATCGTCTAATGTGGCTTGTCCCTGAACGAGGCCTTTTGCTAAATAAATATCAATAAACTCAGTGGAGTAAGAAATCACTGGATGAATTTTCCCAAGGAAAATCCACTCCTTGGCCTCATATCCTGTCTCTTCCTTTAGTTCTCTTTTGGCACACAATAATGGATCTTCACCGAACTCTAATTTACCAGCTGGTATTTCTAAAATTGCTTGATGCATTGGATAACGATATTGTCTCTCCAGTAATACGGAGTTATCATCAAAAAGAGGGACTATTGCTACGGCACCAGGATGTTTAATGAATTCACGATTGGCAAGTTTCTGATTAGGTAACTGCACTTCATCGGAAAACACCTTCAAAAACAGACCATCGTATGCTAGGCGACTATCTAGAGTCGTTTCTTTTAGATGGTCATCTCTTTCTGATAGTTCAGAAAAATTTTTTAAATCTGACTTATTACTAGACATTAGCCTTGCATTGTTAAGCGCATTGCCGATAGGCATAACGCAGTCAAAGTTGCCGGGAAAATGCCTGCCAAGAGAATGAAGAGACCGTTCAAGGTAAGAACAGAGCGGGCAAAATTTGAGCCTTCAATCGGCGTCAAGTCAGTCGGTTCTTCAAAGTACATCGTTTTAACGACACGCAGATAATAAAATGCTCCGATTAATGAAGCTAGAACTGCAAACAAAGCTAAGGCAACATAACCCGCATCCACTAGTGCCTCTAGGATGGATAATTTCGCAATGAAGCCAACCGTTGGTGGAATACCGGCTAAGGAGAACATCAATAGCAACATAATGAAGGCAAGTAAAGGATTGCGTTTATTTAAACCCTTCAAGTCGTCAATGGTTTCACATTCGAAGCCTTTTTTGGACAAAAACATCAATAATCCAAAAGTACCTAGGGTGGAGAGAACATAGGTGATGGCATATAGGAAAGCAGCACTATAAGCATGGCTATCAAATACTGACATAAAACCTAAGAGCATGAAACCCATATGAGAAATGGTAGAGTAAGCCAACATGCGCTTAATATTTGTTTGTGCAATCGCCGCTAGGTTACCAATGAGTAAAGAACAAATTGCTAGGAAAATTAAAATCGGTTGCCAATCTGATTGAATAGGCTGTAAACCATCTACTAGTAATCTAAAAGTAATAGCAAAAGCTGCGATTTTTGGGGCACCACCAATCAACAAGGTAACCGCAGTTGGCGCTCCGTCATAGACATCTGGCACCCACATATGAAAGGGGGCAGCACCCAATTTGAATGCCATGCCAGCTAGTAGAAACACGAGTCCAAAGGCCATCACAAGACGCATTACTCCATCATTGGTAGTGGCACGATAAATATCGTCTAAACCTAAGGACCCAGTCGCGCCATAAATCATGGACATACCATATAGCAAAAATCCTGAGGACAAGGCACCCAAGATGAAGTACTTCATCCCTGCTTCGATTCCTCTTGGGAAATTAGGGCGCATTGCGGTCAGTGTATACGTAGACAAAGCCAACAACTCAATGCCCAAGTAAAGGGTCAACATGTTAGAGCCAGAAATCATGATGAACTGGCCGAGCAAAGCGAGTAGAGCAAGTGCAATGAAATCAGTTCTAAAAAGATCTCGATCAATCAGATACTGCTTTGAATAGATGAAGGTAACCATTACGGCAATACATGAAACACTTTTTAAAACATTTGATAATGGATCAACTTTATATAAGTCATTCATAATCATTTGCGGCAAATCGGAAGTTCTGATACCAAACCATATTGCCAAGATGAATAAGGTCAACAAAGAGAGTTGATATGCTAAGGAAGCAGCCTTAGGTGTAAAAAAAACATCTTCCTCTTTTAATTCCACTTCTTTGATAAATGGCGTAACAAGCAGAATAAAACAGACGACTAGCAGTAAGAGTAGTTCAGGTAGTATTTCAATCAGGTCTAAGGCTTGCATGTTGGTTCCAATGTTTTAAATCTTACTGACAGCGATATGTTTGAGTAATTCAATCGTTGCCGGATGAATAATATCCGTAAACGGTTTTGGATAAACTCCCATAGCAATTGTCAAAATAGCGAGTAGGCTCAGAATTAAAAATTCACGTCCGTTAATATCTTTTAATTCCGCCACATGTGCATTCGCAACATCACCAAAAAACACTCGCTTGGTCATCCATAAAGAATAGGCTGCGCCAAGGATTAAAGCTGTTGCTGCTAAAAATCCAATGACAAAATCATAATCAACAGCACCTAAAATCACCATGAACTCGCCAACGAAACCCGAGGTTGCTGGTAAGCCACAATTGGCCATCGCGAATAAAACTCCAAAGGCAGCAAATCGTGGCATGGTATTTACTACCCCACCGTAATCTGCAATTTGACGGGTGTGCATACGATCATACAAAACTCCGATGGAGAAGAACATTGCTCCAGAAATAAATCCATGAGAAATCATTTGTACGATGCCACCTTCAAAGCCCATGGGATTAAAAATGAAAAATCCCAAGGTAACAAAGCCCATATGCGCAATTGAAGAATACGCAACTAGCTTCTTCATGTCTTTTTGAACTAATGCCACGAGCCCAATGTAGATGACCGCAATCAAAGAAAGACTGATCATGAAAGGCGCTAAATATAGACTTGCATCTGGAGCAATCGGTAAGGAGAACCTTAAGAAGCCGTAAGCACCGAGTTTTAACATGATGGCAGCAAGGACGATAGATCCACCGGTTGGTGCCTCAACATGAGCATCTGGTAACCAAGTATGAACTGGCCACATTGGTACTTTCACGGCAAAGGCCATTAAGAAAGCAATGAAGATCAATAACTGCTCTTTAAAGTCTAACTTTGCATTTTGCCAAGTCAGAATATCAAAAGTGTCTGTCGCATTGTATAAATACAAGAACGCAATGAGGGTAAGTAAAGACCCCATTAATGTATATAGGAAAAATTTAAAAGCTGCATAAATTCTGTTTTTTCCACCCCATACCCCAATAATGATATACATCGGGATCAGAGTCGCTTCGAAAAAGACATAGAACAGAAGACCATCAAGTGCAGCAAACACACCAATCATTAAGCCTGAAAGAATTAAAAATGCCGCAAAGTATTGGGCTACCCTTTCTTGAATAACTTCCCAAGCGGCTAGAACCACGATGACCGTAATAAAGGAGGTCAATACAACAAACCAAACAGAGATACCGTCCACCCCTAAGTGGTATTTGATGTCATACCTAGCAACCCAAGAAACGTTCTCAACAAACTGCATCCCTGCATTAGCGATATCAAAATCAATCACGAGTGGTAAGGTAATGACAAAACTAAGAATGGATGCAATCAGAGCAAACACTCTCACAAAACCTGCATTGCGATCGGAACCGCTTGCTAAAATAATGATACCGAAGACAATCGGCATCCAAATTGCTATAGATAAAATCATGACTTGCCGCTTATTTAATTGAACCCATATGGGTATAAAGAATCCATGTAATCAAACCAATGACTCCGATGATCATTGCAAAAGCATAGTGATATAAATATCCTGTTTGCAACTGTCTGGACAAACCAGATAGCCATGCAACCACCTTTGCACTACCGTTGACAACAAAACCATCTATCACGTTTTGATCACCAAACTTCCAAAGTCCTTCACCAATGGCTTTAGCGCCGCCGCCAAAAACCATCTGATTAAAATCATCAAGATAGTATTTGTTGTCTAAAACTTTTTTAATTGGTGCAAAAATACGAGCGATGGTTGTTGGGATAATCGGTAACCACAAGTAAAAGACTGCGGCACAAACCACCCCAGAGAAGGCTAACCAAAACACTAAAGTAGAAAATGCATGCATTGCCATTGGGATCGCTCCATGAAAGGCAGCTTGAAGCTCTTCCATAGTGGCATGCTTTTCAAAGTTAATGAAAATCGCCCCATCGAAAAATCCACCGAACAACATGGGCTCAATCGCAAAGAAACCGATGAGTAGAGATGGAATCGCTAACATAATTAAAGGCACTGTAACCACCCATGGTGATTCGTGTGGCTTCTGGCCTGGTGCCAATCCATGATGTTCATCGTGTGCATGATCATCATGGTGAACGTGGTCGTCATGGTGCTCATGATGATGATTAATACCAAAGCGTTCTGGACCGTGAAAGACCAGGAAGTACATCCTAAAAGAATAAAAAGCAGTTACGAATACGCCAATAATAACTGCGTAGTAAGCAAATGTAGAGCCATAGAGATGACTTTCAGCAACCGCTTCAATAATCGAGTCTTTGGAGTAAAAGCCAGAGAAGAATGGTGTTCCAATTAAAGCTAAACTACCAATTAATGAGGTGATCCATGTAATCGGCATGTACTTTCTTAAACCACCCATATTGCGCATATCTTGATCATGGTGCATACCCATGATGACACTACCGGCTCCTAAAAATAACAATGCTTTGAAAAAAGCATGGGTCATTAGGTGAAAAATCGCAACTGGATATGCTGAAACCCCTAAGGCAACTGTCATGTAACCGAGTTGCGAAAGAGTTGAGTAAGCCACAACTTTTTTAATATCGGTTTGAACAATTCCAAGAAACCCCATAAATAAAGCTGTAATGGAACCAATGATCAGAATGAAAGATAAAGCAACATCTGACAGTTCAAAGAATGGTGACATTCTACTCACCATAAAAATACCAGCCGTTACCATGGTGGCAGCATGGATCAATGCAGAAATTGGGGTTGGACCTTCCATCGAGTCAGGTAACCAAACATGTAATGGGAACTGAGCCGATTTACCCATCGCACCAATAAATAAACAAATACAGGTCACCGTCATTAAATTCCAACTAGTTCCTGGTAGGCTTTGAGCAGCAATGTTATCGACCTGAGAAAAAGCAGTTTGATAATCCATCGTGCCAGTTGATGCAAGTATTAATCCAATACCTAGAATAAAACCGAAATCACCTACTCGGTTCACTAAGAATGCTTTCATATTGGCAAAAATAGCGGTTGACTTTTTGTACCAAAAGCCGATCAAAAGATATGAGACTAAACCTACTGCTTCCCAACCAAAAAACAATTGTAAAAAGTTATTACTCATCACCAGCATTAGCATGGCAAAGGTAAACAGAGAAATATAGGCAAAAAAGCGGTTATAACCCTCATCTTCAGCCATATATCCAATGGTATAAATGTGAACCATTAAAGAGACGAAAGTAACTACCACCATCATCATGGCAGACAAAGGATCAATCAAAAAGCCAACTGGAAGAACGAGTTCATTACCCAGCTTCATCCATTCATAAATATTGCCATTGAATCTTGCGCCGTTCAATACATCTAACAAAACATGAATAGAAAGACCACAAGCGATGGCCACGCCTAAGATAGTAATCCGATGGCAAGATGTTTTATCTAATAGATTACCTAAAAATTTAGTACCAAAAAAACCCGCTATGATTGCACCAAAAAGTGGTGCTAATGGAATAGCTAAAAGCAGGTATGGGTTAAGTGTTTGCGTCATTATCATGTTTACCAAATTTTCCTATTAACCCTTCAATTGACCGAGATCTTCAGTGCTAACGGTATCTCTAGTTCGGAATAAGATCACCAAAATAGCTAAACCTATCGCCGCCTCTGCAGCTGCTACAGTCAAAATAAAGAAGACAAAGACCTGTCCGAGCATATCCCCACTATAATGAGAAAACGCTACAAAATTGGTGTTTACAGCAAGCAACATGAGTTCAATTGACATTAATAAAACAATAATGTTCTTACGATTTAAGAAAATGCCGATAATGCCGGTAGCAAACAATATAGCTGCTAAAACTAAATAATGGGCTAAGGTAATCATATTATTTTTTCCCGTCCTGACGATTGGCTATATCTGCAGGCATTGAAACAATTCGAACGCGGTCTTCTTTCTTGGTTCTAATTTGTGCAGGGACATCTTGAGATTTGTGATCTTTACGGCGACGTAATGTTAATGCAACAGCTGCAACAATAGCCACCAACAAAATAATGCCCGCGATTTCGAAAGCAAATACATAGTCCCCATAAATCAGCTTACCAAGGCTCATCGTATTACTTTCACCCTCGGGTGTTTGCAGTGGCATTGGGATTCTTGAGCCAATGAAACCTCTCACTAGAACAACTGTCATCTCTACCACAATGACAAAACCCACAATGGTCGCTACAGGTAAAAATTGTTTAAATTGATTACGTAAATGTTCGACATCTAAATCAAGCATCATCACAACGAACAGGAACAAGACCATCACTGCACCGACGTATACAAGAATCAATGCAATAGATAAAAATTCAGCTTGCAATAACATCCAGATACCTGCGGCATTAAAAAAAGCTAATACGAGGAACAAGGCAGCATGCACTGGATTTTTAGTACTAATCACTTTGAAGCCAGAAACTAAAAGCACCAAAGCGAAAATATAAAAAAGGATAGTTTGAGAATCAAAATTCATGGTGTCTGTCTTTTATCGGTATTTAGCATCAGCAGTTTTTTTCTCTGCAATTTCATTTTCAAATTGATCACCTACTGCCAAGAGCATATCCTTGGTAAAGTACAAGTCCCCTCGCTTCTCACCGTGGTATTCATGAATATGGGTTTCAACAATAGCGTCGACTGGACATGCCTCTTCACAAAAGCCACAAAAGATACATTTAGTTAAGTCAATGTCATACCTAGTTGTTCGACGAGAACCATCATCTCTTTGGTCAGACTCAATCGTAATAGCTAAAGCAGGGCAAACTGCTTCGCATAATTTACAGGCAATGCATCTTTCCTCGCCATTAGGGTATCTGCGTAAAGCATGCAACCCTCTAAAACGAGGTGACATCGGTGTTTTTTCTTCAGGATATTGAATAGTTGATTTAGGAGAAAATAAATATTTCCCAGTCAAACTCATGCCTTTAAAAACTTCTTTTAAAAGCAAACTATTTAAAAACTCGCGAACATTATTCAACATCTAATTTTTCCAGTAAATGACAGGTCTTTATTTCCATACGCTCAGTGGAGAAACAACCCAAGCACCAACAACAACTACCCAAAATACCGACAGTGGAATAAATACTTTCCAACCTAAACGCATAATTTGGTCGTAACGATAACGAGGTAAAGAAGCTCTTAACCAAATAAAAACGGACAACAACAAGAAGGTTTTAAGAAGCAACCAAAAAAAGCCCGGTATATCTCTTAGAATTGGTAAGTCCACAATTGGTAACCAACCACCTAAAAATAAAGTTGCACACATCGTAGTGATGAGAATCATATTGGCGTACTCAGCCAAGAAAAACATTGCGAATGCCATTCCTGAGTACTCAATCATATGACCAGCAACAATTTCAGACTCCCCTTCAACTACGTCAAAGGGATGACGATTCGTTTCTGCAACACCTGAAATAAAATAAATCACAAACATTGGTAAAAGTGGTAGCCAATTCCATGATAAAAAATTCAAGCCTATCTCTGCAAAGAATCCGTGCGATTGAGATTTGACAATATCACCTAGGTTCAAAGTCCCTGAAATCATTAACACGCCAACCAAAGCAAATCCCATTGCAATTTCATAAGAGACCATTTGAGCTGAGGCTCTCATTGCACCTAAAAAGGCATACTTTGAGTTTGATGCCCAACCAGCGAGAATCACACCATAAACGCCGACTGAAGTAATTGCCATCACATATAGAAGACCTGCATTGACATCAGCCAAAACCAAATCTGCTTGAAAGGGAACAACTGCCCAGGCAGCAAATGCTGGGGCAATGACCATCACCGGACCAATAATAAATAAAACTTTATTCGCTCTTGTCGGTTGAATCACTTCTTTTAACAATAATTTCAGAGCATCTGCGATCGGTTGTAACAAGCCTAGAGGCCCAACTCGATTGGGTCCCATCCGCACGTGCATCCAACCAATCAACTTTCTTTCCCATAACGTTAGGTATGCAACACAGGCAAACATGGGCAGAACAATGATAACAATTCGAACTAAAGCCCAAACAATCGGCCATAACTGGCCAAAAGTCTGTTCACCATGAGCGGTGATGATTTCGATGATATTCATACTCGCTCCAGAGTTAACAAGCCAAACATTGATCCCAACAAAGAACTAGCGGGGGTAGCTGCGGACAAACGAATTACGCCATCTACTAACTCTTTTTCCAAAGTGGCGGGCATGACAACTTGTGATTCACCTTGAGAAATTCGAATCGCATCGCCCTCTTTTAAATTCATTTCTTCAAAGAGTTTTTTAGGCAAGCCAACTTTCAGGGCTTTTTTACTGTCTAATGTTAATTTTAAAGCCGCCGATCTTCTGACTATTGGATCAGTGAAATGAATTGGTATATCGGCTAAACGCTCAAAAGTTGATGAAGTGTGACTTTCCAATTGCGCATTCACCTCAATGGATTGATGAGTAGGCATTACCACTTTATTTTCGTATTGACCGATCGCTACGCTGCGCACTTCTTCAACCGTATTGAAATTAAATGTGGGCAGTTCAAGTAAACCACCTAAAACTCTCAACACTTTCCAAGCCGGTCTAGCTTGCCCTAAAGGTTTTACACTAGCTTGCGTCGATTGAATTTCACCAGCAATATTAATGTAGGTACCAGCTTGTTCAGCATAAGGAGTGATGGGTAAAATTACATCCGCAAGTTCTAATAAATCATCTGAAGCATAAGCGGATAAGGCAATCACAGTTTGCGCGTTTTGTAATGCTGACCTTGCTAGCAAAGGATCAGGTAAATCAACCATTGGCTCAAGATTTAGAAGAACAAAAGCTTTTACCTTGGAATGCAAAATTGCTTGAATACCACCTTGATCGCCAGAACTGACCGCACCCAAGACTTGTGCTCCAACGAAGTTAGCACCATCACCGAGAAAACCTAGACTCGCACCGACTGAACTCGCGATCCAAGTTGCTAAAGCATCAATTTGAGAATAATTTGGGTGAGCTAGTGCTGTGTTGCCAATGAACACTGCTTTTTCTTGACCTGAAATGAGTTTTTTCGCAAACGCCAATATTTGATCAGAGACTTCAACCACCTGACAAGGAGCATTGATGCCTTTTTCGGTTGCAATCGCGCAGGCGAGCTCAATCAGTTGATTGATCCAGTTAGACGGAGCTGATTTAATTCCTGTTGTATTGTTAATTAACCAGTCATCAGAACCACTGTCGATTCTCATTAATTGCAGACCTGATTTTGCAGCTTTTCTTAATCTTGCGGCTAATAAGGGATGATCTTTTCTTAAAAAGCTACCAATCACCAAACAACGATCTAAATGTTCCAGTTTTTCAACCGGCATTCCTAACCAATTCGTACCAGAAGGAATTTGATTATCAATCTGGCGCAAACGAGACTCAATCTTCGATGAACCAAAGTCATTCATTAGTTTCTTGAGCAGATACAACTCTTCAACGGTAGACATGGGATGTGCTAAAGCCGCGATTGAATCAGCGCCATGGTCGGCTTTCACACCACTCAAACCAGACTGAACATACTCTAATGCATCTTGCCAATCACATTCAATCCATTCGTTATTTTGCTTGACCATTGGCGAAGTAATTCGATCATTACTTCTTAATCCTTCATAAGCAAAACGGTCTTTATCTGAAATCCAACATTCGTTGACACTCTCATTTTCGAGGGGTACCACTCTTTTCACTTCATCAGACTTCGTTTGAACAATAATATTTGTCCCAAGTGAATCATGCGGACTTACCGATTTTTTACGTCCGAGTTCCCAAGTTCTAGCAGCATATCTAAACGGTTTACTAGTAAGGGCTCCAACTGGACAAATGTCAATCATATTGCCTGACAATTCAGAATCAACCGTTTGACCAACAAAGGCGGTAATCTCAGAATGTTCACCTCTGTTTAACATGCCTAATTCCATTACTCCAGCAATTTCTTGACCAAAGCGAACGCATCTTGTGCAATGAATACAACGACTCATCTCTTCCATTGAAATTAATGGACCCACATTCTTATGAAAAACGACCCGTTTTTCTTCATGGTATCTAGAGTTTGACTTACCATAACCAACCGTTAAATCTTGTAACTGACACTCACCACCCTGGTCACAAATCGGACAGTCTAAAGGGTGATTGATTAACAAAAACTCCATCACGGCTTTTTGAGCTTCAACGGCTTTCGGTGAACTAGTAAAAACCTTCATTCCGGCATTCACCGGCGTGGCACATGCGGGCATTGGCTTAGGAGCTTTTTCAACCTCGACTAAACACATACGGCAGTTGGCGGCAATCGACAACTTCTTGTGATAGCAAAAATGAGGAATGTACGTCCCAATTTGGTGGGCAGCATTAATTACCGTCGTACCTTCTTTGACTTCAACCGATTTGCCGTCGATTTCGATTTGAACCATTTCTAAATCACCTTAATCATTAAATACTTTAAATGCCTCAAACATATTCAGGCACGATACAACGCTTATTTTCAACGTGGAATACAAACTCATCCATGTAGTGCTTTAACATTCCTCGAACTGGCATCGCTGCCGCGTCGCCAAGTGCACAAATCGTTCTGCCCATGATATTTCCTGCGATTTGATTGAGTTGATCCAAATCTTCCATCTGGCCTTTGCCATGCTCAATTCGATCCACCATCCGCCAAAGCCATCCAGTGCCCTCACGGCACGGTGTACATTGACCGCAGGATTCTTCATGATAGAAGTAAGATAAACGCAATAATGACTTGACCATGCAGCGTGTGTCATTCATCACAATCACAGCACCAGAACCCAACATGGAGCCAGCTTTAGAAATACTGTCATAGTCCATGTCCGTCGCTAACATCATGTCGCCAGGAATCACCGGTGCAGAGGATCCACCTGGAATGACTGCCTTTAATTTACGCCCTTCCCGCATACCACCCGCTAACTCAAGTAAAGTCGAAAAAGGCGTTCCCAAAGGAATTTCATAGTTACCAGGTCGTGCCACATCTCCAGATACTGAAAAGATTTTTGTACCACCATTATTGGGCTTGCCTAAACCCAAATAGGCTTCAGGACCTACCTTAAAAATAAATGGCACCGCAGCAAAGGTCTCCGTATTATTAATCGTGGTTGGTTTACCATACAAACCAAAGCTTGCAGGAAATGGCGGCTTAAATCTTGGCTGACCTTTTTTACCCTCTAGAGATTCCAATAAGGCAGTTTCCTCGCCGCAGATATAGGCACCATATCCGTGATGCGCATATAACTCAAATGAGAAATTGGAGCCCAAAATTGATTTACCAAGATAACCACCCGCTCTTGCCTCTTCGAGCGCTTGTTCAAAGATTTCATATTCATTCCAGATTTCTCCGTGAATATAGTTATAACCCACAGGAATACCCATCGCATAGGCTGCAATTGCCATACCTTCAATCAATGCATGTGGGTTATAGCGAAGAATATCTCTATCTTTAAAAGTACCAGGCTCTCCTTCATCTGAGTTGCAGACAAGGTATTTATCACCAGGCAGTTGCCTTGGCATAAAACTCCATTTGAGACCAGTAGGGAATCCAGCACCACCCCGTCCACGCAGGCCAGAGGCTTTTACCGTGGCAATAACTTGCTCCGGAGGAATATTTTCAGACAAAATTCTTTTCAGCGCACTATATCCGCCGCGAGAAACATAATCAGCTAAATGCCAATTGGAACCATTGAGATCTGCCAATATTAGTGGCTTGATATGTAAGTTATGAAGAGAGCTCATGCTGTGTGTCCTGTTTGCATTGATGCGCTTGCTTTTAATTCGTCCAACATTGCATCAATTTTTTCGTTACTCATCCAACTACACATTTTTTTATCATTAATCAAAGCTACTGGAGCATCGGCACAAGCACCCATGCACTCGCCCTCTTTTAAGGTAAATGTTCCACAAGGCGTTGTCTCATTGAAGGAAATACCGAGTTTTTCTTGAATATAACGGGCAGCTTTTAGACCACCAGATAGCTCACAAGGTAAGTTCGTACAAACCGTAATTTTGAATTTACCAACTGGCTTGTTGTTGTACATGTTGTAAAACGTAGCAACTTCTTGCACCCAGATTGGCGGCATTTCTAAAATTTGTGCGACTTCTTGTAATACTTCAGGTGAAATCCAACCAAATTCATCTTGAGCCACAGTCAGGACAGCCATCACAGCTGATTGTTTTTGGTCTGCTGGGTACTTAGCAATATTTCTTGCTATTTCTTTTAATGCTTTTTCGGAAAAATTTATCATTGGCATCCTTACCTATCAATCTCACCAAATACGATATCTTGCGTACCAATGATGGTAACGGCGTCAGCAATCATATGTCCTTTGGCCATTTCATCTAATGCTGCAAGATGCGGGAATCCAGGTGCACGAATCTTTAATCGATAAGGCTTATTAGCTCCATCCGAGATTGCATAAATACCAAATTCACCCTTAGGATGCTCTACTGCAGCATACGCTTGACCCTTCGGCACATGCAAGCCTTCAGTTGCTAATTTAAAGTGATGAATTAACTCTTCCATATTTGATTTCATATCAATACGGCTAGGCGGGGCTATCTTATGATTATCAGAAATGACTGGGCCAGGATTCGCTCTTAACCAGGAAATACACTGTTTAATGATGTTATTCGATTGACGCATTTCTTCAACACGCACTAAATAACGATCATAACTATCCCCGTTTACACCCACAGGAATGTCAAAATTCAACTTATCGTAAACTTCGTAAGGTTGTTTTTTTCTGAGATCCCATTCTATTCCTGAACCTCTTAACATCGCACCAGTGAAACCTAGTTGAAGAGCACGCTCTGGAGACACAACTCCAATGCCTACTAATCGCTGTTTCCAAATACGGTTGTCTGTTAAAAGCGTCTCATATTCATCCACATAACCAGGGAAGCGGTTCGTAAAGTCCTCAATAAAATCGAGCAAAGAACCTGTTCTATTTTCATTTAATTTTTTCATTGCCTTTTCACCACGAATTTTATTTGCGGTGTATTGCGGCATCTGATCAGGCAAGTCTCTATAAACTCCACCTGGACGATAGTAAGCAGCGTGCATTCTGGCGCCAGAAACAGCTTCATACATATCAAATAAATCTTCACGCTCTCTGAATGCGTATAAGAATACTGCCATCGCTCCAACGTCTAGGCCGTGACAACCAATCCAAAGAAGGTGATTCAAGAGACGAGTAATTTCATCAAACATCACGCGTATATATTGAGCTCGAATAGGAACATCAACTTGCAATAGTTTTTCAATCGCCATCACATATGCATGCTCATTACTCATCATAGATACGTAATCTAAACGATCCATATAAGGAATGTTTTGAATCCATGTTCTAGTTTCTGCTAGTTTTTCAGTTGCTCGGTGCAATAAACCAATATGTGGATCTGCTCTTTGAATCACTTCGCCGTCTAACTCTAGAACTAAACGTAATACTCCATGGGCAGCAGGATGCTGAGGACCAAAATTAAGAGTGTAGTTTTTGATTTCTGCCATTTATTTCACCCCATAACTTTCTTCTCGAATAACCCGAGGAGTCAACTCTCTAGGCTCGATCGTGACAGGCTGGTAAATGACCCTTTTTTGTTCTGCGTCATATCGCATCTCAACCTGACCAGAAACTGGAAAGTCTTTTCTAAAAGGATGGCCAATAAAACCATAATCCGTCAAAATTCTACGCAAATCATCATGACCTTCAAAAATGATTCCAAAAAAGTCAAAAGCTTCACGCTCATACCAATTCGCCGAATTCCAAATAGGGGTAATGCTCGGAATGAGAGGAAAATCTTCATTAGGTACAAAAGTACACAATCTCAATCGCCAGTTATTCGAAACCGATAACAAGTGAGAAACAACCGCGAAACGCAAGCCTGTCCATGCACCATCTGCGTAATCTTGGTAATCCACACCACATAAATCAATCAGTTGTTCAAATCCCAGTGTAGGTATTTCTTTGAGCTTTTGAGCACTCGCAAAATACTGTTCAGATGGAACTGTAACTGTCAGTTCGTTCAAGCTGATCTCAGTCACCACATCAGCTCCCAAGTGTTGCATAACGAGCTGGTTTAATAAATTTAAATTTTCATTCATAGACATTGACTCAAGCTTTTCTAGCAATAGTTGAAGTACGTCTAATTTTTGCTTGTAACTGAATAATTCCGTACATCAATGCTTCAGCTGTTGGCGGACATCCAGGCACATAAATATCAACTGGTACGATACGATCACAACCTCTGACCACTGAATAAGAATAATGGTAATACCCACCGCCGTTGGCACAGGAGCCCATCGATAGAACCCATTTGGGTTCAGGCATTTGATCATAAACTTTGCGAAGTGCTGGGGCCATTTTGTTACATAATGTACCAGCTACAATCATCAGATCAGACTGCCGTGGGGAGGGTCTGAAAACCACCCCAAAACGATCTAAATCATAACGAGCTGCACCTGCGTGCATCATTTCGACCGCACAACAAGCTAGCCCAAAGGTCATAGGCCATAAAGAGCCAGTTCGTGTCCAATTAATGAGTTTGTCAGCAGAGGTAGTGACAAAACCTTCTTTTAATAATCCTTCTAGTGCCATAAGTTTTAGTACCTTGACCTATTCCCAGTCAAGTGCACCCTTTTTCCAAATGTAGACAAAACCGACAATAAACTCCAGGAGAAATACGATCATTGATGCGTATCCAGCCCAACCGATTTCCTTAAGAGCAACTCCCCAAGGAAATAAAAATGCAGTTTCAAGGTCAAATAGAATAAAGAGAATTGCTACTAGATAATATCGAACATCAAATTTCATTCGAGCGTCTTCAAAAGCATCAAACCCACACTCGTAGGGTGATAATTTTTCAGGTTCAGGTTTCGAAGGTCCTAAAATTTTTCCCAAAAACATGGGTACGACACCGACACCAATGCCAACTAAGATAAATAATAGGACAGGTAAGTAGCTTGCTGTGTTCACATTTATTCCTCGTAAATAAATAACAACGAGATTGTTTTTAATAATGATGTAATTGTAGAACAACTTTGATGACAGCATAAAAAATAAGCACTAAAAGTAACCTGAGATTACATGCCATCACTTAAACCAAGCATAATAGATTGATATTTCTTAACTATTGAAAATTTAAAATTAAAAAATTTATGCAAAATCGCCTAATTAAATCTCTTATCCTGCTTTTGACCATTGCGTTAGTAGCAAATAACCACTCTTACGCTGCTAACAAAACCCTTTTAGGAAAAGGCATAGTTCTCACACAAGGAGAGTTCTCAATTTATGAAGGTACGGTATCCAAAATCAATAATAATAATAGAGAATTAACCTTAACTAGCTCTGATGGGCAAACTGTATACAAAGCGCCACCCGAGATGAAGAACTTTCAGCAAGTTCAGATTGGTGACCAAGTAAAAGTCAGTCTTGAAATTTTTGTAACGATTGAAAAGTTATCTAAAACTAGTGCCGTCCTTACCAAAACCTTGGATACTTCGCAATCATCTAATTTAGAGTCTGCCAAGCCAGAAAAAACCATGACTCGCAAAATTGCAATTGAGTCACAGATCATTTCTAAGAATACTGAAGAACACTATGTTGTCATCAAAAACACGAATGGTGAGGAAGAAAAAATACAAGTAAACAAGGCAAGCTTTCTTCGTAAGCTAAACGTCGGAGATACCATTAAGATCACATATTCAGACCAAATGAAAGCGCTAGTCTCCTCCAGTAATCCGAAATTGAACTGAGGCTTTCATTTACAAAAAAAAAGAGTTCATAAAATGAACTCTTAGATGGTGCCGTCGGCGAGACTCGAACTCGCACAGCCGTAAGCCACTACCCCCTCAAGATAGCGTGTCTACCAATTCCACCACGACGGCTTGTTTGTAACAAATTTAATCCGTTATTTTAACTTTTTCTTTTGTGCAAAGCAAAGTTATCTTAAAAATTTTTATTTTGGAACCGATGAAGCGTTTTTATCCGCTTCAACTGGAACATCTGCTGACTTCGCATCACCAGACTTATCTTCTGCTTTATCCGCTGGTAAAACGATACCAGGCTTGGATAAGACACCAGCATCTTTGGGTTGGGTATTACCAATATAACTGATCATTAATGTTGTAATAAAAAATGCTGCTGCAAGGATGCCAGTTGTTCTTGATAAAAAATTAGATGAGCCAGATGCTCCAAAAATACTACCAGAGGCGCCAGAACCAAAGGCAGCACCCATATCTGCGCCCTTACCCTGCTGAATTAATACTAGTCCAATTACACCAATTGCAGCAATAATTTGCACAACCATTAAAATTGATTTCATCCACTCCATATATCCCTACTTTCCTATTTACTATTTAAACTAGATAAACAAATTGCCAAAAACTCGGAGGACATCAACGAGGAACCTCCAACTAATAATCCATCAATATCGGGCGTCCCCAAAAGAACTTGAGCGTTATCAGCTTTTACACTTCCACCGTAAAGTATTGATACTTTTTGCCCACATAACTCGCTATATTGCTGTAAAACCCCACGAATAAATGCATGCGCTTCTTGAGCTTGATCCACCGTTGCAGTAATACCTGTTCCAATTGCCCAAATGGGCTCGTAAGCAAACACTACCTCACTAATGTCATCTTTTAAACAATCGATCACACTCTGAATCTGTTGTTGAATCACCGCATTCATCTTGCCAGAATCTCGCTCCTCGAGTGTTTCACCAACGCAAATAATGGGTATCAATCCACAAGCAAGAGCTGTCTTTGCTTTTAAAGCGACTAACTCGTTCTGTTCTTGATGTCGAACTCTTCTTTCAGAATGGCCAACTAGTGTGTAACGACAGCCAAATTCTTTGAGCATTTGACCAGAAGTCTCACCGGTATAGGCACCAAAGAATTGTTCAGAAACATCCTGTCCACCTAACAGAATAGGTACATCCGTCATTAAGCCATTCAGTTGTTGTAAATAAACGGCAGGTGGGCAAAGAATGATTTCAAGATCATGCCATTGAACTTCCTTTAATCCTAAAGAAAGTTCAGACATCATCACTTCATTAAATGCCCAATTACCATTTAATTTCCAATTCGCAACAATTAACTTCTTACGCATTCGAGACCCTGATTACTGTTCCGAACTTGGTGTAGTTGGCACTTCTTCAGGAGTAATGTCTGCTTTAGGGGCTTGCTGAGAAACTGGAGGTACTGGACCACCTTCTTCTGGGCTTAGCGCCTTCATCGACAATTTCAAACGGCCTCTTTCGTCTGCAGCAAGTAACTTGACTTTAACAATCTGGCCTTCTTGCAAGAAATCTTTTACTTCTTTTACTCTTTCATGAGCAATTTCAGAGATATGAAGTAATCCATCTTTACCTGGCAGAATGTTAACTAAAGCGCCAAACTCAAGAATTTTAACGACTGGGCCTTCGTAAATCTTACCAACTTCAGCTTCAGCAGTAATACCTTCAATCATGCGCTTTGCTTCTTCCATACCTGAGGCACTTGTAGAAGCGATAGTAACAGTTCCATCATCTTTAATATCGATTGAACAGCCAGTATCTTTAGTAATTCCCTGAATCGTTGCGCCGCCTTTACCAATCACTTCACGAATTTTATCTGGATGGATTTTGATAGTTACCATACGTGGAGCGTGCTCAGACAGTTCTGTTCTGATTGCTGCCATTGACTCTTGCATCTTTGACAAAATATGCAGTCTGCCTTCTTTAGCTTGCTCAAGTGCAACTTGCATAATTTCTTTAGTGATACCCTGCACTTTAATATCCATCTGGAGTGCAGTTACGCCATTTGCAGTACCAGCTACTTTAAAGTCCATATCACCTAAGTGATCCTCATCACCTAAGATGTCTGTTAACACTGCAAAACGATTACCATCTAAAATCAAGCCCATTGCAACGCCAGCAACATGCGCCTTCACAGGAACACCAGCATCCATTAATGCTAAACAGCCACCGCAAACAGAAGCCATTGATGATGAACCATTTGATTCAGTAATTTCAGAAACCAAACGAATACTATATGCAAACTCATCACTCTTCGGTAATACAGGGATCAAGGCGCGCTTAGCTAAACGACCGTGACCAATTTCACGGCGCTTTGGACTACCAACACGGCCGGTTTCACCTGTTGCAAAAGGAGGCATGTTGTAATGGAACATGAAACGATCACGGTATTCACCATCCAACGCATCAATAATTTGTTCATCTTTAGCAGTACCTAAAGTAGCCACTACTAATGCCTGAGTTTCACCACGCGTAAAGAGTGCTGAACCATGGGTACGAGGTAAAACACCTGTTCTAATTTCGATTGGACGAACAGTTCTTGTATCACGTCCATCAATCCGTGGCTCGCCACTTAAAACTTGACTACGAACGATTTTAGATTCAAGTGCAAATAAGATATTACCGACTGCTACCTCATCAACTTCACCGTCCTGAGCAAGTTGAGTCATAACAGAAGAGGTCACTTCTTTTAATTTTGTAGAACGAGCTTGTTTTTGACGAATCTGGTATGCATCTCTCATTGCTTGCTCAGCAATCGTGTTAACACGTGCAATTAACTCCTCATTTTTTGCTGCAGGAGTCCAATCCCATTCAGGTTTACCAGCATCTTTTACCAAATCCTGAATTGCATTAATTGCAATTTGAGCTTGATCGTGTCCATACACTACACCACCCAACATGATGGCTTCAGATAGCTCATGCGCCTCTGACTCGACCATGAGAACAGCAGTCTGAGTGCCAGCAACAATTAAATCAAGCTGACTATCCAACTGTTCTGTACGAGTTGGGTTTAGTAAGTATTCACCATCTTTATAACCTACCCGGGCTGCACCAAGTGGACCATTAAAAGGAATACCTGAAACGGCTAATGCGGCAGATGCACCAAGTAAGGCAACGATATCAGATGGCACTTCAGGATTGATCGACATGACATGAATCACGATCTGAACTTCATTGTAGAAGTCTTCAGGGAAAAGTGGGCGAATTGGACGATCGATGAGGCGAGAAATTAATGTTTCACCTTCAGATGGACGACCTTCACGGCGGAAAAAACCACCAGGGATTTTTCCAGCAGCATATGTTTTTTCAACATAATCAACTGTTAACGGGAAGAAATCTTGTCCAGGTTTTGCTTTTTTAGCACCAACAACGGTAGCTAAAATAACTGTTTCATCCATATCAACTAAAACTGCTCCACCTGATTGACGTGCAATCTCACCAGTTTCCATGCGAACTGTGTGCTTTCCCCATTGGAAAGTTTTTGTAACCTTATTAAACATACTCATTATTTTTCTCCAATAAATATAGTTGTATGAACACCATACAACTACCGCCGTAGTAAAAGTGCTACGACATCACCAGAGTAGAGCTATTGCTTAGAAAAAATATGAGAAAAGGGCATGCCATTCCATAGATTGTTTTACTTAAACAATCTATGGAATGACACATACCCAATGATTTCCAAACTTATAGACCACCCAATTACTACAATTTAACTACCAACAAAACAATAATGCCCGCTTTTTATTGCGGGCATATCGCGATTTACTTACGTAAACCTAATTTTTCAATCAAAGTGCGATAACGATTTAAATCTTTACCTTTCAGATAATCCAACAATCTGCGACGGCGAGAAACCATCTTCAACAAGCCACGACGGCTATGATGATCTTTAGCATTGGATTTGAAATGGGGAGTTAAATCATTAATGCGAGCAGTCAATAAAGCGACTTGAACTTCTGGACTACCCGTATCATTTTCAGCACGTGCATGCTCTTTAACAATACTTGCTTTTGCTTCTGTATTTACAGACATTTGTAACTCCTAACTTGCGAACACTGCAGCTTATCAATCAAAATGAGAGTAAACCGCATAAAGTGTCGTGATTAAAAAAAGCTAACCTATTTCAGATTAGCCTCTTATTATATCAAGATTGAAGATTTATTTCACTAAAATCTTCTGAAGGTATCTCAAGATGACATTTGAGCGTTCAATTTTTCTTGTGATGGATCATACAACCTATTTAAAGCGGCTAGATAAGCCTTTGCCGAAGCAGCCACAATATCCGGATCCGTGCCGACTCCATTCACAACCCGACCACCTTTGGATAATCGAACTGTCACCTCCCCTTGCGACTGGGTACCAGTCGTGATGGCATTTACTGAATAAATCAATAAATCCGTACCACTTTTTGCTTGTAATTCAATCGCGTTAAAGGTGGCGTCCACGGGTCCATTGCCATGCGCTTCTGAAACATGCTCTAAACCAGCATGTTTTAAGACAATCTTTGCAAATGGTTGTTCCCCGGTTTCTGACTTTTGCGACAAAGAGATGAATTGGTAAAAATCTTCATCTACATTTTGCTGGGCAGAAGAAATAATCGACATAATGTCTTCATCAAAAATTTCTGCCTTTTGATCTGCTAAGGCCTTAAATTTTGCAAAAGCTTCGTTTAAATCTGCCTCAGATTCCATGCTTACGCCAAGCTCTTGTAATCTCTGTCTAAAAGCATTTCTACCAGAAAGCTTTCCTAAAACAATCTTATTCGCACTCCAACCAACATCCTCTGCACGCATAATTTCATAAGTATTTCGGGATTTCAAGACGCCATCTTGATGAATACCAGAGGCATGTGCAAACGCATTTGCTCCCACAACCGCTTTATTGGGCTGAACCACAAAACCAGTGATTTGAGAGACCATTTTTGAACTAGCCACAATTTGACTAATATCAGTCCCGACCGAAAGGTTAAAGTAATCTTTCCGTGTCTTAATTGCCATTACCACTTCTTCCAAAGCAGTATTTCCGGCTCTCTCACCTAAACCGTTAATCGTGCACTCAACCTGTCTTGCCCCGCCAATATGCACACCAGCTAATGAGTTAGCAACCGCCAAGCCAAGATCATTATGACAATGGACCGACCAAATAGCTTTATCTGAATTGGGGATTTTGTTACGTAAATCCAAAATGAATTGACCATAAAGTTCAGGAATTGCATAGCCAACCGTATCAGGCACATTGATTGTGGTCGCCCCTTCTTTAATCACTGCTTCAAGCACTTGATATAAAAACTCGGGATCAGATCGATAACCGTCTTCAGGAGAAAACTCAATATCATCCGTAAAGTTGCGGGCAAATCGAATTGACTGTATTGCCTGTTCGAGTACCTGCTCCCTCGTCATACGAAGTTTCATCTTCATATGTAACTCACTGGTGGCTAGGAAAACGTGAATTCTCTTAGAATTTGCCGCAGCAATTGCCTCCGCGGCTTTAGAGATATCCTTATCGTTTGCTCTGGCCAAAGAACAAATAGTGGAATCTTTTACTGCTGCAGCAACCGCTTTAATCGCCTCAAAATCTCCGGGAGAACTGGCAGCAAAACCTGCCTCAATGACATCCACTTTCAACCTTTCAAGTTGCCTAGCAATGCGCACTTTTTCCTCTTTGGTCATTGATGCACCAGGAGACTGTTCACCATCACGTAATGTGGTGTCAAAAATAATTAATTTTTCTGTTGCTGATTGATTCATAAAAAGCTCCTCAAATGTCCAACCTCAAAAATAAAAACCCCAGCTATTAGCTGGGGTTGGTGATGATTAGTTGCGATTATTTATTACCCAAGCGCATTCTCACGAACCCCAAAATAATGGTCCAGTTTCAGAAGGTTTAATAATAATAATGCAAAAAATTTTGTATTCATGTAAATATCATACACCTAATTAAAGTAGATGTCATTCCTGAAAAAATTAGTTAATTTGATAATGTTGGATTTTTTGGTTTTTTCAAAGCCAACCAAACCCATCTTATATAGCCAGATAGAGCATAAATAACAAATAAACAGAATAATGTTAATGGCGGATCACTTGAAATAAGAACAAAGGCTAAAATCACCAATAACATGACACCAAACGATACCTTATATTTGATGTCTAAGGCTTTTCCGCTATAAAAGAGGACATTAGAGACCATGGTAGTTCCCGCATAGATAGTCAGAAAAAACATGATCAAAGGAATTGCATAGGAATGAACGGGTAATTTATTATCTTCAACCAACCATACAAATCCGGCAATAATCGAAGCGGCAGCAGGACTCGGTAATCCTTGAAAGAAACGCTTATCAACTACAGTGGTAGAGATATTGAAGCGTGCTAACCTTAGTGCTGCACCGGCGCAATAGACAAAAGCAGCCAACCAACCCCATCGGCCTAGTCCTTTTAAAGACCATTCATATGCCACAAGTGCAGGCGCAACACCGAAAGATACCATATCGGCTAATGAATCATATTGCTCGCCAAAGGCGCTTTGCGTGTTAGTCATTCTGGCTACACGTCCGTCCATACCATCAAGAACTAGCGAACAAAAAATTGCAATTGCCGCCATTTCCCACTTTTGATTCATGGCTTGAACTATCGAAAAGAAGCCAAAAAATAATGCCGCTGTAGTGAATGCGTTCGGCAATAAATAAATTGCCTTACTTCTAGGTCTTGCTGGGAAAAAATCTTCAGCATCTGGCTGAGAAGCCAGTTGAATATCCATTTGCTGTCTTTTTTGTCGACTACGACTAAAGATTTTAGGGCGAATGTGTTTCGCTTTTTTGGTTATCTTAGATGAATCGGTCATCAGTCTAAATTTGGAATAATCGCCAACAAAGAAGATGTTGCAGCAACCTTATCACCCACTGAAACTAGGGGTTCTGCATCCAAAGGCAAATACACATCGACTCTTGATCCAAATCGGATAAAGCCATAACGTTCGCCTTTTTTTACAACATCACCAACTCTTGCGTAACAAAGAATTCTTCTAGCAATTAAGCCTGCGACTTGTACCAAAGTAATCGTATGTCTACCGGTATTGATAACCATCGCATTACGCTCATTTTCCAAGGAAGCTTTATCAAAATCTGCATTTACAAACTTACCAGGAAAATACTCAATTTTTGTTATGCGACCATTCACTGCAATACGATTTGAATGAACATTAAATACGTTCATGAAAATACTTATCTTCAGTGCCGGTCTATTCGCGTAAGGATCTTCTGTTTTTTCAACGATGATGACCCTTCCATCTGCAGGTGCTAAAACCGCATTTTCTGCAATGGGCAACAATCTTGGTGGATCTCTAAAAAACTGTAATACAAAAAAGAAAATAATCCAAAATGGCCATGCATACACCATCCCTGCAAAATAAGTTACTAATAAAACAACGAGGCCAATGCCAAATAAAAATGGCCAACCTTCTTTTGCGATCAGGGGATGGTTATATGTCATGTATTTTCTAGAGTCTTCTGAATTTAGTTCTTAGATTGATCAACTAACTTGTTCTTCGCAATCCAAGGCATCATGGCACGAAGTTTACTTCCAACTTGCTCAATCTGATGCTCAGAATTTAAACGGCGACGGGAAATCAAAGTAGGAGCTCCTGCACGATTTTCTAAAATGAAACTCTTCGCATATTCCCCAGTTTGAATATCTTTTAAAACATCGCGCATCACTTGCTTCGTTTCATCAGTAACAATTCTTGGACCAGTCACATACTCACCATACTCAGCATTATTTGAAATTGAGTAATTCATGTTGGCGATACCACCTTCATAAATCAAATCTACAATCAATTTCAATTCATGTAAACACTCAAAGTAAGCCATCTCTGGAGCGTAACCAGCTTCAACTAAAGTTTCGAAACCAGCTTTGATTAACTCTACCGCGCCACCACATAAAACTGCCTGTTCACCGAATAAGTCAGTTTCAGTTTCTTCACGGAAATTAGTTTCGATAATTCCAGCGCGTCCACCACCATTGGCAGTTGCATAGGAAAGGGCGATGTCTCTAGCAGCGCCAGATTTATCTTGATATACAGCGATTAAGTGCGGTACACCGCCACCTTGTGAATAAGTACCACGAACAGTGTGGCCAGGTGCCTTAGGCGCAATCATAATCACGTCGATATCAGCTCTAGGAATAACTTGACCATAATGAACATTGAAGCCATGAGCAAATGCTAAAGCTGCGCCTGGTTTAATATTTTCAGCTACTTCATTTTTATATACTTCTGCAATCTGTTCGTCAGGTAATAACATCATCACGATATCAGCACCTTTTACAGCTTCTGCAACTTCTTTAACATTTAATCCAGCGTTAACCGCTTTATTCCATGATGCTCCGCCTTTACGTAGTCCAACCGTAATATTTACGCCTGACTCATGTAAATTTAAAGAGTGTGCATGACCCTGTGAACCATAGCCAATGATGGTTACTTGTTTACCTTTAACTAGAGATAAATCCGCGTCTTTATCGTAAAAAACTTTCATAAAAATTCCTATCAATATTTGTTTTAATAATTAACTTCAACCAAAGATTACTAATCGGTTAGACTCGTAAAATTCTTTCACCACGACCGATTCCTGAAGCACCTGTTCTGACAGTTTCTAAAATCGAGGACTTATCAATCGCTTCAATAAATGCATCTAGTTTAGAGGAGTCGCCAGTCAGTTCAAGTGTGTAGCTTTTATCAGTGACGTCAATGACCCGACCTCTGAAAATATCAGCTGTTCTTTTCATCTCTTCACGTTCTTTACCTACTGCGCGCACTTTAATTAACATGAGTTCGCGTTCAATATGTGAACCTTCGCTGAGATCATATACTTTTACAACTTCTACCAATCGGTTTAGATGTTTGGTGATTTGTTCAATCACCTCATCTGAGCCGTTAGTAACAATTGTCATTCTAGACAAGGATGGGTCCTCTGTAGGAGCAACAGTCAGACTTTCAATGTTGTAACCTCTAGCAGAAAACAAACCTACAACTCTTGACAATGCACCAGGTTCATTCTCGAGTAGGACTGAAATGATATGTCTCATTCCTTACCCTCCCCACTTAACAACATTTCAGTAATTCCTTTACCAGCTTCAACCATTGGCCATACGTTTTCGGTAGGGTCTGTTTGGAAATCCATAAAAACCGTTCTATTCTTGAGTTTTAAAGCTTCTCTGAGAGCGCCTTCTACATCGGATGTTTTTTCAATTCGCATACCAACGTGACCATAAGCCTCGGCAAGTTTGACAAAGTCAGGCAAAGAATCCATGTAGGAGTGTGAGTAACGCTTGCTATAACTTAATTCCTGCCATTGACGCACCATACCTAAATAACGGTTATTCAAGGAGATAATCTTGATTGGTGTTTCATATTGAAGACAAGTAGAAAGTTCCTGAATACACATCTGGATTGATCCTTCGCCAGTAATTGTGCAAACTTCTTCATTTGGAAAAGCTTTTTTAACACCCATTGCATAGGGGAGACCAACTCCCATTGTGCCTAAACCGCCAGAGTTAATCCAACGACGTGGTTTATTGTATTTGTAAAACTGGGCAGCCCACATTTGGTGTTGGCCCACATCAGAACAAATAAAAGCATCACCATTAGTGAGTTTACAGAGTGTTTCAACCACATATTGTGGCTTCACAATTTCTGATTTTCGGTCAAATCTTAAACAGTCGGTTTTACGCCATTCGTTAATTTGACTCCACCAATTTTGTAAACTTTCTTTATTCTTATAGCCGCCAGATGCACGAATCTGGGCAATCATATCAACTAATATTTCCTTCAAATTCCCCACGATTGGCACATCAGCGCGAACTCTTTTAGAAATAACGGATGGGTCGATGTCAATATGGATGACTTTTCTTGGAACGCTCATGAAATGACTTGGATTACCGATTACTCGGTCATCAAATCTAGCACCGATAGCAATCACCACATCAGAATGCTGCATCGACATATTGGCTTCATAAGTTCCATGCATCCCAAGCATACCCACAAATTGTGGATTCGTCCCAGGAAAACCACCCAGCCCCATCAGAGTATTGGTAACAGGAAAGCCAAGCAACTCAGCAAATTCCTTTAATTCTTTCGAAGCATCAGCAAGAATTACCCCACCACCAGTGTAAATGTAAGGCTTTTTCGCCTCAAGCAACATACCAATTGCTTTTTTTATCTGTCCTGAGTGACCGCGCACTACAGGATTATAAGAACGCATTTCAATTTCTTTAGGATATATGTACGCTGCTTTTTGGAATGAAATATCTTTAGGGATATCAATTACAACAGGTCCAGGACGGCCTGTTCTTGCAATGTGAAAGGCTTTTTTGATGATCAGCGCTAAATCTTTAGCATCTTTCACTAAAAAATTATGCTTGACGATTGGGCGCGTAATACCCACTGTGTCGCACTCTTGGAAGGCGTCCTCGCCAATCATGTGAGAAGGTACGTTACCGGTAATTACCACCAATGGAATTGAATCCATGTAGGCAGTTGCAATTCCCGTTACAGCATTGGTAACTCCAGGACCTGAGGTCACTAGAGCGACACCAACATTTCCGGTTGCTCGTGCATATCCGTCGGCAGCGTGCACAGCACCCTGCTCGTGACGCACTAAAATATGTTCAAACTTATCTTGTTTGTGAATCTCATCATAAATATATAAGACGGATCCACCTGGATAGCCCCATACAAATTCAACTTTCTCTTCAGCTAAAGCACGAACAAGAATTTCTGCCCCAATTATCACTGGCGCATTGGCGAGCTCTTCTTGAGTAGGGTTAAGATTTGAGTGAGGGAGTACTGCTTCGTTTATCGAATTCATTATATAAAAGTCCTTTGCAATTTTCGGCAAAAAATTGTTTGGTCTGCCCGTATTCATGCTTTTGACTTGACTTAGGGCGGCGAATGCTTGTTAAGTTCCAATCCATCTTTTGAAAGGTTAGTACAAGCGAACTGTAAATTATATTACAGATTAATGATTTTTATCTACAATTTAACGCAATGCAGTCTAAAATCTTAATATGGCTTCAAATAAAGAACTTTCCGATTTTCTCATCTCGAGTGAAAAACGCGCCTTTAAACAGGTGCTTTTTGCGGTTCGAGATGAGGATGCAGCATTGGATATTGTGCAAGATGCAATGATTAAACTTGCGGAAAGCTACGGCGACAAAAATATTGCTGAATTACCACCACTTTTCACTAGAATTGTGCAAAACTGTACAAAAGACTGGTTCAGACGGCAAAAAGTTAGGAATACTTGGGTCACCCTCTTCTCAAAATTTGGTAAAAATAGTGATGGGGAAGAAATTGATCCTGAAGAGTTTTTTGAAAACCCAGAGGATGCTCTTTTTGGTCAGGAATCTTCAAAGCAGTTAGAAAGGATGGAACTTTCAACAATTTTGGAAAAAGAGATAGAAAAATTACCAAAACGTCAACGCGAAGCCTTCCTCATGCGTTATTGGGAAGAGTTAGATATTTCTGAAACTGCCAAAATCATGGGAGTTTCTGAAGGAAGCGTTAAAACACATTGCTCTAGGGCAAGTCAAAGTTTGGCAGCAGCACTAAAAAAATTGGGAATTAGTTTTTAAAATAGGCAGATAATCATTATGAACACTACAAATCAAATACTTTTATCTGGTGAAGAGTCACACTCACTTCAGTCTCAGGACTTGATTATTGACCAAATTGGCAAAACTGTTGCTGTTTCTCTTGATAAAGAATTAAAACATTTATCTCCCCATGTGCTCGCTCGTCTTGAAAATGCTCGGGAAATTGCCCTAACTAAGCAAAAGATTAGCTCTCGTACCTCTTCTTCTGCCACTTTTGACCTACTAAACCTCAGATCTTCTATTAATTGGGTTGGTATGTTGCTAGTGACATCCATTGTTCTGTACTTTGTAGTTGATTGGCAACAAAACTCTCGGATCAGCGATATTGCTGACTTAGATACTGCAATTTTGAGTGACTCAGTGCCACCCGACGCTTACGCCGATGAAGGCTTTCGTGTTTTCTTGAAAGAAATGATTCAACGTAAAGAGACTGAAAAAGAGCAAGCCATCAAAAATAAAGATCAGATAACTGTTCAAGATACTGTTCAAGATACTGCTCATACCGAGGCCGTCAAAGATGCTAGCCAAAACCCTTGATCAGCAAAGCCGAACAATTTCTTATAAAACAGTAGTCTTCCATTTACTTTTACTACTCGCAATCTTCAGTGGTTTGATGGCTCAACAACCTCTGAAGGCGCAATCACTGCCATTAATTGGTGGCAGTAGCCTCGCCAAAGCTTCTAATTGGTCAGATTTATCGACTGTTCAAAAAGAGGTTCTATCATCACTTGAGGAGGACTGGTCTAATTTAACGGTAGAACAAAGAGTTAAATGGATTCAGTTAGCGAATCGTTTCGATAACCTAACTGAGGCGGAAAAAGAACGTCTTAGAGCCAGAATGGCAGACTGGTCTAAACTCCCAGCTAACGAGAAAAGAATCGCCAGAGCCAATTTTTTAAAAGCACAATCTGTTTCGAACGATCAAAAGCTAGAAGCTTGGGAAGCGTATCAACAACTTACTGCCGAAGAAAAAAAAGAGCTTGCTGAGCACGCTCTGTCGAAGAAACAAAAGAAACCATCCCTAGTGAATTCACCATCGCTAAAATCAAATTGATGTTTTTGGTTTGATAATAACTATCTAAGAGCTATTTTGAATACTTTTTTACCTGCTGTAACAATCAAACGTCGCATTTATATTGGCCTTTACGAAATGTTGATGTTACTCGGGGTTTGGGCTCTAGGTTATTTGGTTCCTACACTCTTATTGGGCATCATTTTCAATATACAACTACCAAATTGGCTAGCTTTTGGTTTAGTCTATTCATTATTTGGTATTTATTTTGTATGGTACTGGAAGAAGACCGGTCAAACCTTAGCCATGCAAACTTGGCATGTCAAACTGGTTAATCTTGAAGGAAAGCTTCTGAGTCAAAACCAAGGTCTAATTCGGTATGCCTTAAGCACACTCTGGTTAATCCCAACAGTGATCATTTATGGAGTCTTCAAAATCCTGATGGGGCATCCTTTAGGCCATTGGCCAACCATTGAGTTAATGTTTTTTATGGCTTTACTCTTTTGGCCGATGACTTGTTTATTAGATAGAGATCGAATAAATGGGCCACAGTCCCTTGTCGATCGTCTGGCTAAAACTAGGCTTGTGCAATTACCAAAAACTAAATCCACCTAATTAGGCTGATTACGCATCCAATCCGCTGTATCTAAAAAAGCCTTCAGCAATCTCTCCCAAAGCGCTTCTGGCAATTGCATGTCATACATTGCCTGGCCCATGCATTGCAACCATTGGTCACGCATGGCCAAATTAATCGGGAAAGGGAGGTGGCGAGCTCTCAATTTAGGATGACCATATTTTTCAATGTACAAATTGGGTCCACCAGTCCAACCACTAAGAAACATGGTTAATTTTTCTCTAGATGAGTCTAACTGATTAGGATGTAACTTTCGTAACTCCGAAAACGCGCTATCTAGTTCCATCAAGTCATAAAACTGGTCCACCAGTTCTTTGATTTTGTCGTATCCCCCTATTTCGTCGAATAAGGTCGGTGATGTTTTATTTTCAGAATCGGACATATCAAAAACTTTGGAGAATTTTTACTGTGGAAACATTACTAATTTTGTATTTTAAATAGAGGCCGGATACAAAGCTACAAACTACTCCTAAAACGATCGCCATGCCAATCAACCAAAAAGGATAATCCATATCGGTTTCTAAGAAGTTTTTTACCAAAACCCAAGCCGAAACTCCTGCGATATTGCCACTTAAAATACCAGCTAGTATTCCTACCGTTATAAATTCAAAAAACCAAACTCGATTTAGGTAGTTTTGATCTGCACCATAAGTTTTCAGGATTGCGGCTTCTCTTAGTCGTTTAGTTTGAACCCCTAAAACAGAAATAAATAAGACAATCAAACCCGCTAGCAAAGCAAAAATAAATAATGCTTGAACCGCATAAAAAAGTTTTCCCAACATTTGATTCACTTGCCCAATGGTTTGCTCTACATTAATTGCTGAGACATTAGGAAATTGCTCAATAATCCTATCATCGACCGGTGAATTAGGCGATTGGTGATAGGCCATAATCCAAGTTTGAGGTGCCTCTTTTAATAATGTGGGTGGCATTATGGCAAAGAAATTGACCCTCATTGAGTTCCAATCCAATTTTCGAATCGAAGTTATTTTGACATCATAGGCAACACCTGCAACATCAAAAGTAATTTGATCCCCTAACTTCAAGCCTAGCGATTTCATGATGCCTGCTTCCATCGATACCTCACGAGCATCTTTAGCATCACCGAACCACTTACCCGCAATCACTGAATTTTTAACCGGTAAGTTCTGTGTATAGGATAAATTAAACTCTCGGTCAATTAGTCTTTTGGCATTCTCATCGACAAAACTCTCAGAAGATAATGCCGTTTGGTTTACCTTTACTAACCTGCCTCGAATCATAGGATAGACATCCCAATTCTTTTTTACAGGAGATTCTTCTAATAACTTATTTACTTCTAGCTTTTGTTCAGGAGCGATATTTAATAAAAAACGATTAGGTGCATCGGGCGATATACTCGATTGCCAGGTACTCAGTACATCCGTTCTAATTACAGTTAACAAAAGCAAAGCTAACATGGCAATTGAGAGGGAAGTGATTTGGACTACCGTAAATTGTGTGCCGCCAAACATTCTTTGACCTATAAATTTAAGGCCTAGTGGAGCGTTAGTAAGACCGGTAATCAGTTTACCGAGCCATTTAGAAATTGCCCAAGCAAACATCACAACAACTAAAGCACCCAAAACAAAGCTTGTTAGAACCGTTAAACTCAAATAAATGTTTCGAGAAATAGCAATCAAGAGGACTGCATAGGTTAAAAGGCTCGCGACAATACTAATAAAGAACCATTTAGACTTTTTGTACTCTAATTGACGCAGCGCCGTAACCGGAGAGATCATCGTCAACTCTAAAAGCGATGGACCCGAAAAGCCAAGCAATAAAGTAAAAGCAACTAAAAAAGCCCAAATAACAGGCAATATGCTTGGTGGCAGGATGTCTTGAGTAACGAGAGAGCCAATCCAATGCAACAATAATTGATGCGTTAGGTAACCTGTACCGATACCAATTAAAGTCGCAACGAATCCAATCAATAAAAGTGGCTTGAGGTGACTGACTAAAATTTGCTTTCTAGAAGCGCCAAAGCAACGCCAAATAGCCACACTAGTGATATGTTTTTGGGAGTATCGATGCGTGGATAGAGCAATCCCTACAGCAGCAATCATTGCTGTAAATAATGCCGCCAAAGACATCATCTTATTTGCTTGTTGAATCGTTTTTCTGGCAACAGGTTGACCGTTTTCTAATTCCTCGATTTTCACTCCACGTAGCCCTTTTTGGAGGATATGATCTTTTGTCCACTCTTGAAATTGACTGATCTGTTTCTGAGTACTTCTAAAATCTAGGGAATCCTGACTCGCTAACAGGAGTCGATAGGTAGCTCGACTTCCCAAACCCAATAATTCCGTTTTTGCCAAATCGGCTTCTCTAATCATGACTCTGGGTGAGAAGTTGATAAAGGCAGCTCCTCGATCCATTTCTTTGAGAATAATATCCGTGATTTTGAACTCACTACTACCTAACTCAATCCTTTGCCCTATCGAAAGATCGAGTTGCTTAGCTAGTTGCTCATCAATCCATATCTCCTGAGCGGATAAACCTTTAGATCCAAACTTTAAAGTTAACTGACCTCGCAAGGGGTACTCGTCTGATACGGCTTTCAGCGCAACCAATTTCGATTGACTTTGGAAGCGAGCCATTGTGGGGAAAATTATAGTTTTCGCAGTTCGAAGTCCTTCTTGCTTTGCTTTAGTTTCAAAGGCTGGATCAAGTACTTGATCCCCTCGAACGAGAAGGTCTGCAGCTATTAGCTCGTGGGCATTTTTCTCAAAAGTTTGATCTAGTCGATCCATCAAAAAAGTGACACTACTTAATGATGCAATCGAAATCCACAGCGCTAAACCTAGCCAAATCAACTCACTGGATAAAGTGTAGCGCTTCAAGAAAGTAAGCCATTGATTCATCAAAATTAGAGCCTAAAAGCCAGAGAAACTGCCTCCATCAATGCGTAGAGAAGTTCCCGTAATGTAAGAGGCTTTGGACGAGGCTAGAAAAGTGACAGCATCGCCATATTCAGTTGGCGTACCGTAGCGCCCCATAGGGATCGAGGCAATCATGCGTGTCGCAATCTCATCAACCGTCTTACCCTCTTTTTGCGCCCTAAACTGGTCAAGTTGGCCTAATCTTTCGGTCGCAACTCTGCCAGGTAAAACGATATTTACGGTGATGCCATGCTTAGCAACTTCACTCGCTAAGGTTTTTGACCAACCCATGATAGATGCTCTGAGTGTATTGGAGATGGCAAGTCCAGGGATTGGTGAAATCATGCCAGAACTTGTACTCGTGATGATACGTCCCCAAGATTTCTCTTTCATACCAGGCAGAACTCTGTCTGTAATCTTAATCACCATTAAAACCATCTGTTGAAATTGAGTAAGCCATAAATCAGAAGATTGATTCTCTGCTGTAGTCGGAGGCGGGCCACCAGTGTTATTGACTAAAATATCAACTGTTCCCCACTCTTTTTCAATGGTCGATATTTTTTCCTCAATTGAATTCAAATCCGACATATCCCAAGGTAACACCATCACTTGACCACCAAATTGACGAATTTGGTTTGCAGTCTCATCGAGTGCAGCCACTGTTCTGCCTGAAATAACCACTTTGGCACCCTCACGCGCTAATGAAATAGCAATCGCACGACCAAGGCCCTTACTGGATGCTAAAACTAGAGCGACTTTTCCTTGAATTCCTAAATCCATCTTAATCTCCTTAATTAATTTCTAAATCCTTACTGGATAACTCATCCCACCGGATCATTAATTTTTCTAAATCTTCATTCATTTGCGTCATTTTCGATTGTAATGACTTAGCTCGTTTGAGATCTTCAGTATAAATTTTAGGGTCGCTCAACTGTTGAGAAATTTCACTTTGCGCAAGTTCTAAGGCTTCAATTTGAGAGGTGATTTTTTCTAATTCTTTTTCTTCGTACTTATTTAAACCACTCTTTTTATTACTGGTTTCTTTGACTGAAGTGCCCTGTGTCTTTTTCACATCAGATGCCTGATTACTAGCAGAGCCCGGCGATTTTTGTGACTTTGAGATAGATGCTAATCTTCTTGCATTTTGAATTTTCCAGTCTTCATATCCGCCTTCGTATTCGCGCCAAAAGCCATCGCCTTCAAAGGCAATCATACTGGTCACTACATTATCCAAAAACTGACGATCATGACTTACTAAAAACACAGTACCACGATAGTCTTGTAAGAACTCTTCTAACAAATCCAAGGTATCAATATCTAAGTCATTCGTTGGCTCATCTAATACCAAAACGTTCGCTGGTTTAGCAAAAAGTCTGGCTAACAGCAATCGATTGCGCTCTCCACCGGATAGTGTTTTAACTGGTGAACGTGCTCTCTCAGGAGAGAATAAGAAATCATTTAAGTAAGATTTAACATGTTTTCGTTGGCCGCCAATTTCAATCCACTCACTACCTGGACTAATAAAGTCTTCCAAGCTGGCTTCCAAATTCAATGATTCTCTTAATTGATCAAAATAAGCAATTTCAATTTGACTGCCTTGTTTTATATCACCACGATCAGGTGGTAATTCACCCAGGATTAGTTTTAATAGGGTCGATTTACCAGCGCCATTCGGCCCCAAAATACCAACCTTATCGCCACGTAAAATGGTTGCAGTAAAGTTTTTAACAACTTGTTTCTCACCAAAAGCTAAATCCACATTTTCAAGGGCAGCCACAATCTTGCCAGACCTGTCCCCAGTATTAATATCTAACTTTACCTGACCTACTGTATTACGTCTGGCACTACGCTGTTCACGTAACTGCTCTAGACGACCGATTCTGCTGACGCTCCTTGTTCTTCTAGCTTCGACCCCTTGACGAATCCAAACTTCCTCTTGAGCAAGTAGTTTATCTGCCCGAGCATTCGCTAAAGCCTCATCGGCTAACTGTTTTTCTTTTAAATCTAAATAGGCTGTGAAGTTACCGGGGTAGCTACGAATAATGCCACGATCCAATTCAATAATTCGGGTCGCAACCTTATCTAAAAACGCTCTATCATGGGTAATAAATACCAACGAGCAATGCATATCCACTAACAGTTGCTCTAACCATTCAATCGAATCCATATCAAGGTGGTTCGTTGGCTCATCGAGTAATAACACTTCAGGTTGAATGACTAATGCTTGGGCTAAAGCAACCCGTTTCTTGTTTCCACCGGATAACTCTGACATCAAGCGAGAACCATCTAGGTGTAGCTTTTGCAACACCTCATCAATTTTCTGCTCCCAAGCCCAACCTTGATTGGCATCAATCTGAGAATATAAAACATCCATTTGATGTTGTATGTCATCATTCCAATCCTGCATACTCAAGGCTTCGTAATCGGCCCGCATTTGTTTCACATCTTGCAAACCGACAGAAACCGTATCAAAAACCGTATCGGACGATAAAAACGCTGGCTCCTGAGCTACATAGGCAATCCGTATTCCCTGCTGTTTCTGAATCAAACCATCATCTAATTTTTCAATTTCGGCAATAATTTTTAAGAATGAAGATTTTCCTGCACCATTTCTGCCAATTAAACCAACCCGCTCTCCCTCTTCTAATGAAAATGAAGTATTAGCAAGTAAGTCAACGTGCCCATAGGCGAGTTTGGCGTTATTTAAGACAAAGAGGGCCATGTAAATCCAGTAAGGTAGGTAATTTAAGTGTTGAAAATAGATGTATTTTCAATGAAGCATCAATTTTAAGCCACTCTGATGTAATTTGTTCGATAATACGGATTATGGAAAAAGTACGCATATCAAAACTACTCTCTGAACAAGGTCTTTGTTCAAGACGTGAAGCAGATCAATATATCGAACAAGGATTAGTAACCGTTGACGGGGAAGTCGTTTCCGAGTTAGGGTCACGGGCATATCCTCATCAAAAGATTGAACTCAAAAAAGAGGCGTTGAAGTTACAAGACGCAAGGGCCACGATCCTGCTCAATAAGCCAATCAGTTATATTTCTCATTTTGATGATGCAAAAGAATATCCCCCAGCTGCAGCCTTGGTTACACCTGAAAATTTCTTTAGAACGCATTTAGATGCCAATAGAAATGCAAAATTTAATACTAGGGGTTTAGCTCCTGCTGGGCGTTTGGATATTGATTCATCAGGCTTATTGGTATTAACGCAAGACGGTCGCATTGCCAAACTGTTGATTGGTGAGAATAGCCCCATTGAAAAAGAATACTTAGTTCGGGTTGAGGGCAAAATTGCTCCGAACGGTTTACAACTGCTGTGTCATGGTTTGTCTTTAGACGAAGTCCCATTAAAACCGGCAAAAGTAAGTTGGCAAAATGAAGATCAATTGCGATTTGTTCTAAAAGAAGGACGCAATCGACAAATCAGAAGAATGTGTGAATTAGTTGGCCTTCATGTGGTTGGCTTAAAGCGTATTCGGATCGGCCAAATTCCTCTAGGTAACATTCCAGTTGGACAATGGCGATTCTTGAGGGATAACGAAAAGTTTTAACTCGGTGAAGTAGACATCCGTTGATTGAATAGATTTATTTATGATGTTTAAATATAATTGTTGAATATGGAAATAACCCAAGTTGAAGCCCCAAAAAAAAGTATCAGTGACAAGGTCTATTGGCATGGATATATTCCCTTCTACGAAACTTTTTTTGCTGGACGAGAATTTACTCGAATAGCTGAGTTCGGAGTCTACAAAGGGAATTCGATCCGCTGGTTGCTTGAAAGATTTCCAAACTCTAAAATATTTGGCGCGGATCTTTTTTTAACTTTCCAAAGCGAATGGCCGACGGATGCTCGGTTTGAATTTACGCAATTGGATCAAGGAGATCCGAGTCAAATCGCTGACTTTCTGAAGCAGGATCAATTTGATTTAATTATTGAAGATGGCTCACACATTCCCCAGCATCAAATTAATTGTTTACTTGCAGGTCTCAAGTCGCTAAAAAGTAATGGCATTTATATACTAGAAGATATAGATACTTCATTACCCGGCCATGTATGGTGGACAAGCGATATGATTCGTCCTAGATGGTGGAAATTCAAAAAAGTAAAAGAATATAAAAAATTGAAGGCTCAGGTTGAAGTGGGTAATGCTTTTCATGCGCTCATTAGTTTGCAGCATTTTCAAAGAATCAACGTTAAAGTCAACGATGAAATCGCTAATAAAATCGCAGAAAACTCTTTACTAACTAAAAACCAAATTTTATTTTTATCAGAATCAATTAAACAAGTTCACTTTTATAGACGTTCGCATCTTCCCGACTGGTGTCATCAATGTGGATCAGAAATTTATAATTTCAGTCAATTAAAATGCATTTGCGGACAAGAAGTTTTTTCTAACGCAACTTCGATGTCCTTCGTATTAATCAAACGATAAAAATGTAAAAAAGGTATCTGCTCGATGTAATCTTCTTAGAAATGGTGCACCTCCCGCTGTTAAATTGCGGGAGTGAACTCAACTAATAAGTAATTCAAAATGCTCCATCGCTGGGGGCTTTTCAAAGAATGGCCCCACATAACCGCGCCACTGCGCAAACTCAGGAGACTCACGAAAATCAACCATGTGATTTTCTAAAGTTTCCCATTCGATCATTAGCAAGTATCGATTCGGGTTTTCAATCCCTTTTTGGACCTTAAAGCCAATAAATCCTTTCGCCTTTGAAATGACTTCTTTCACACCGGCGGCAATTGCAAGTTCAAACTCGGCATTTTTTCCGGGCAAAATGCTTAAATCCGCAATTTCTAGAACCATGATTAGCCTATTCTTTTGAGTGTTTCTTTGAAGATTTTTGCTCGGTTAGCATAACCAATCGTGCCTTTTGCTAGGCGATCAATCATTTCTTGACTGACATCTTTAACTTCCTTAGCAGGCGCACCAATCGCCATTTTGCGGGGTCCAACGACCTTGCCTTCCGTTACTACAGCTCCGGCACCAACTAAAGCCTCTTTACCGATCAAGGCATTATTTAAGACAATCGCTTGAATACCAATCAAGGCGCCATCTTCAATCGTGCAACCATGCAACATCGCCTGATGACCAATCGTGACATTGTTACCGACCGTCAGTGGGCAACCTTTATCGACGTGCATAATCGTACCTTCTTGAACACTGGTTGAATCACCGATGGTAATGGGTTCATTGTCTCCACGAATCACAACACCTGCCCAAATAGTTGATTTCGCGCCAATAATCACATGGCCAATCACTACCGCTTCTTCTGCTACATAAGCCTCTGGGTGGATCTGTGGGATTTTATCCCCTAATTGATAAATTGCCATTTGAAGCTCCTATTTAAAAAATTTAAAAATATAAATACCAATGAATGTCATGCATAAGGACCCCATCACATGCAGCAGAATCGTCAACAATGCGGTGGTTAAATCGCCATCTTGAATCATTTGCGTGACTTCAGCTGAGAAGGTGGAAAAGGTTGTTAGCCCCCCTAAAAAGCCCGTAATGATGAGTAATCGCCATTGTGGCGGGAGGTCTTGATGTTGCTCAAAAAAGGTAATAGCCAAACCGATTAATAAACCACCTATCAGATTTGCCATCAAGGTCCCAATCGGGACGGATTTGGAAACAGTATTCAACATCAATGCTAGCGACCAGCGCAGTAATGCCCCTAATGAGGCACCTATACTAATGGCAAGAATGGATGGAAACATAGTTAGATGAGTGCTGAATTATTAAAAAAATAAAAGTTGGAATTTTTAATCCAAAAGGCGTTGTGATGTCTCATCTCTAATTCTTAATTTTTTATATTTAATATTGTTAAGCTTCATTGTATTTTAAACTAAACGAAGTGATCTTTTGCTATCCATTTTTTCATCGTAATTAACAATATAAGACTTATGACTAAAAATATTGCTGTTTTCTGTGGCTCTCGGTTTGGAAATGTTCCTGAATGGAAAGACTGGGCTTACAATCTGGGCCAAGGAATTGCTGAAAGAGGCTGGGGCTTGGTCTTTGGTGGGGGTAGTAGAGGTCTCATGGGCCAGGTTTCTGATGGCGTTTTTCAGAATCAAGGTCGGGTAACCGGCGTCATACCCGAAAATTTACTTTCAGAAAAACCAGATCAAGAACGACTTACCGAATTACATTTTGTAAAAACAATGAGTGAGCGCAAAATGTTGATGGGCCAATTATCAGATGCCTTTGTCATCATCCCCGGCGGCATTGGGACCTTTGATGAATTGTTTGATGTATGGGCAACTGCGCAAATTGGCTCCCATCAAAAAACAATTGTTCTGGCAAACTGGTCTGGGTATTACGATCCACTAATCCAATTTCTCCAACATAGCTTAGATCATGGCTTCATGGTCGATACGCATTTTGAAAAGATTCAGATTGTTTCAAACGTAGCGGATATTTTTAGTCGACTGCACCCAATAAGCGAATGATTGGCTGGGACATTTGACTGGGAAAGCAATCTAAAAATACGCCCATCACTTATAATCAATTTTCTGACCTTACGGACTTCCCATGAAAACCACCACTTCCCCATCTACACTTCGTCAGCAATTCAAACGTTTACTTACTAAACGCTTAATTCCTTTAATGGGCATAGGATTCGCTGCTATGAGTATGCACTCGCTCGTGCACGCACAAGCCTACCCAAATAAAACGATTACGATTGTGGTTCCTACCGCACCTGGCGGAGCTAATGATGCGATGGCCAGAATTATTGGTCAAGGTCTCAGTAGTAGACTAGGCCAACCCGTCATTATCGAAAATAAGGCTGGTGCCAATGGTGCCATTGCCAGTGAATTTGTGGCACGTGCTAATCCCGATGGTTATACCCTCATGTTTGGTTATATTGGGACTCACGGCATCAACCCTGTCTTACAAAAATTACGTTACGATCCAATTAAAAACTTTGAGCCTATCACCATGGTTGCGACATCACCCACCTTGTTGGTAGTCAATCCTAGTGTAAATGTTAATTCTGCAAAAGAATTGATTGCCCTACTAAAGTCACAACCGAATAAATTTAGCTATGCATCTGCAGGAAAAGGCACGGCACCACATTTAACCGGTGAGCTTTTTAAATTAAATACTGGTACTGACATGCTTCACGTTCCGTATAAAGGATCGTCACCCGCAATCGTCGATACGATGGCAGGGGTTACACAGGTCATGTTTCCAAGTTTATTTACTGCCTATCCTCAAGTTAAAGGTGGCAAGCTTAAGGCGCTCGGGATCGCTGGTAAAAAGAGATCTGCAGTACTCCCTAATGTGCCAACTTTAAATGAACAAGGTATTTCAAATATTGAAGTAGATCAGTGGTATGCAATGTTTGCCCCCGCTGGTACGCCAAAACCAATCATTACCGAACTCAATAAGGTCTTAATAGAATTACTACACGATAAAGCGGTTGAGAAGAAAATTGAAGAGCAAGGTGCTGATGTAGAAACGACCACACCGGAAGAACTATCTGCCTTTGTGAAAAAAGAAGCGATTCGTTGGAAAAAAGTCGTGGACGATGCAAAAATTACGGTAGATTAATCGCCCGGTCTAGCTGGATACTGTGGGGCATCATCGAGAATATCGTCCCACAGTGGTTTGGAATCAACGAAGATATGGAACGCAACTTTTTTATCAATTTTCGTATCCAGAGTACCTAGTCGCACCCGCATCGAATCAGGAGTGGCCTCTCGTTGACTAAAGAGCTGAGAGCCACAGCGTTTGCAGAAGAAACGGTTTACTTGACCTGGGTTTTCATAACACTGCACTAAATCATTGCCTTGCGTAATCGCAAAGTCACTACGCTGGATTTCAACGGAATGAACGCTAGCAGAGCCACTCGCTTTTTGACAACGTTGGCAATGACAATAAACAATCGGTCCAAGTTGATTTGTAATTTTGTAGTGCACGCCAGAACACAAACAAGAACCTAAATATTCCTGCATAAAATCTCCCTAGTACAGTTCAAGCAAATAATTTTTCATTGAAAGGCAATACTGTCACAGCCACAGATAAATGGTGATTACCACCGCCATGAATCACCCCCCGGATGGGCGAGACATCTGTATAATCTCTACCTCTGGATAAGATAACATATTCCTCTCCAGGTGCGTGACGCCCCCAGCGATTGTTCGTTGGGTCAAAATGAAACCAACCTGCCTCAGAAAAACCGTTTACAGCAGGAATATAGATCGCCACCCAAGCATGAGAAGCATCACTGCCAATTAACCTTGGTTTACCAGGTGGTGGTTTAGTTAACATATAACCACTTACATACTGCGCCGGTAAGCCTAACATCCGTAAGCAAGAAATCATAATATGGGCAAAATCTTGACAGACCCCTTTACGATTTTTGAGGGAATCAATCGCACGGGTATTGACATCAGTCGAAGCTGTTTCATATTGCAGCTCATGATGAATTTTTTGCATCAAAGCAACAACTGCAATAAGGATAGGTGTTTTAGGCAAAAAACACTCCTTTGCAAACTGTATAAATGCATCGTCAAACAAAATCATCGGCGAAGAAAAAACGAAGTCTGCTGCGGGTGCAATGGGTTGGTGCGCTTGATAGCGATGAAAATTTCGGGCATCTTCCCATACTGGACTGATTAAGTTATTTTGCACATAAGCATTGGCAGGATCGATTTCGATGACACTTTTGGCAACTGTCTTTAAGCGGGTATGCCTAGACTCAATTGAGAAAAACGTACTAACATTACCGAAAATGTCGGTTCGATCTTCGAAGTAGTCTGGTTCAGGACTCACCATTAGGCTTGTGGATAAAACCCGTTGACCAAGACAATCATTGGGTTTTAGATGCGCTAAATGTTGGGTAATATCGACTGGAAAATCATAATCGTAAACCGTCTCATGCAGAATATCGAGCTTCACATTTACCTCTGAATTTTATAAGCGCTATTTTTGATATGCGTGAAATAGCGCCCCGTAATTTCATCAGAAATCGTCCAGGCTTGACGAATACAATCTTTCACACAATCCAGTAAATCTTCAAAAGCCACTTCTTTTACATGAGGCACTAAATGCACTAAAACATCGACATGGCTATTTTCAACCCGTGTTTCTGAATTTGTTAATTTTGCTAACCGATTTCTTAATTTACGACTAATCCATGCGATTGAACGCGGATTTTCAGTATTAAAAACGAGTAACTCTAGTAGTTCATTTAAATCGCGACTTTGCTGATGTTGAGCTTGAAACGTAATAGTGCTATCAAACAATCCTAAGAGGGTATTAAATCCAGAAGTATCGTTAAATGGATTCGATAACACACCCTCTTCAATTGCGCTTTCCAAAATACTCGAGAAAAATTGTAAACGTTCAATCAAACGTCCAATATTCATCAGAGTCCAACCAGCATCCCTAGTCATTCGATCGTTTTGCGCACCCGTAATAGCAGATAAAAATTGATTAGCAGTTGATAAACTTTGAAGCGCTAGGGTAATTGAATAATCATTTCCCACCTTCATCAATTGACAATCATTTTCAAAACGCTCCACACAACGATTAATCATCGACCACAAGTCTGTGGAGAGAGATTCACGAACTTTGGAAGCTGCTGATTGCACTGCCCGTAGGTTAAAACCGACGCTCATGAGGGTCGACGAGTTCAACTGCGACAAAAGCATCCGTTCATCTCTCGGTTCCATTTCTTCCGAGGTCGTTGGCATAACAGCTTGGGAGAAGGGCATCAGACCATTCATTTGACATGATTTATCCAACCAATTCCAAAGTAGATCAGATTGAGAGTTTTCACTATTTAAACTCTCTAAGTACATCGTCGCTAAAGCGATGGTATTTTCACTACGTTCTGTGTATCTACCAAACCAATATAAATTTTCAGCAGATCGACTCGTAATCACCCTATCTCGATGGGCTTTACCTACCGAGGTGGCTTTACTCGGAAATAAGATGGGTAACTGAGTATAGCTTTGTCCTTGAACCCAAACATCGGTACTACTGCCCCCTCTTTGCATGGAGGCAACGCCGTCTGGATCGGCCGCAATCCTAGCTAAACCACCAGGCAAAATCTGCCAAGAATTCCCAATACCATCGCTCATCGCAAACACACGCAGCATATAAGAGCGCGGTTCAATACACTTTTCTAAATCAGGATTACTATCAGCTTGCCAAGTCGGTATTTGAGCGAGAGGCAAATAGGACTGAATCGTAAAATCATCCGGTGATTTTTTAATTTTTTCAAGAAGTTTCGAAGACTCTTTAGCACTTAAGTTTTTGACTAAAAAGGAATCAAAATGTTGATGCCCTTCTAACGAAGGATAAGTCGCTTTTACAGCACTATTCACCAAATTCTCTTTGGCAGATTCAAAGGCAGCATCTTCACCACACCACCAAGTATCGACTGCGGGCAATAACAAAGGTTGCCCTAGTAAACGCTCACTAATACTGGGTAAAAAGGCCAGTAAGCCCGGAGACTCTAAAAATCCACTACCAGGTGCATTAGCGATCACGACATTGCCAGCACGAATAACTTGCATCAGCCCTGGCACCCCTAAGGTCGAATCTTCTTTCAACTCTAAAGGGTCTAAAAAGGTATCATCTAAGCGTTTAATGATGACATGGACCGGTTCTAAACCATGAATAGTTCGCAGATATGCGCACTGATTGCGTACTGTCAAATCATTGCCTTCAACTAGGGTCAAACCTAAATATCTGGCCAGGTAGGCATGTTCAAAATACGTTTCGTTATAGGGTCCTGGCGTGAGCAACACAATGTGCGCATTTTGGCCTGCCTTACTTTCCCGCTTTAAAGACTGAACTAAACCACGGTACACCCTCGTCAAAGACTCAATGCGCATTTGCTCATAGGCTTTGGGAAACTGCTTCGAAACTAAGTTACGATTTTCTAATAAATAACCAAGGCCTGAAGGGGCTTGAGTGCGTTGCGATAAAACGGACCAATTACCATTTGGACCACGGGCCAAATCAAAGGCCATAATGTGTAAGTGCTTCTTATCTTTTGGAATCGCCTGATGCATGGCCCGTAAATAACCAGGATGGCCATTCACTAAAGCCGGTGGAATTAAACCTTCTTTGATTAAATTACCCGGCCCATAAACGTCTTGCATCATGGCTTCGAGCAATTGCGCTCGTTGCATAATCCCGGCTTGAATAACGAGCCATTCCTCATGCGGAATAATTAAGGGAAATAGATCGATGGTCCAGGGTCTTTGAGGACCATTTTCGTCGACGTAAATATTATAGGTAATGCCATTATCTCGAACTTGTCGTTCTATTTCTTTCGTACGAGCATTAAAGTCACTCAGTCCTTTGGGTTGTAAATAGCCAAAGAAATCTCGCCAATGCGCACGCATGGTTGGCGAGCCTGGTTGCTCAGAATCATACAACTCATCGTAATGAGTTGCATCTGCTTTCGAAACAGACTCATACTGCTCGTTACTCGACTGCTGCTGAGTCGTTAGTTCTTTAAAGAAACTCGATTGACTTTGAGATTGGGACATGCCTTATTATCAACTAAAGTCAAATCTAGCGGCGTAAATCTAGCGTAAATGGAAACTCCTTACTACCTGCTAAGTCAATATTTGGTACAGTCTGTAAGGAAACTCCTGGCGTATGACCCATCGTAAAGAATCTAGACAAACGACGCGCTTCCGCTTCATATGCATTAATTGGGAAACCAGCGTAATTCGTACCACCCGGGTGAATCACATGATATTGGCAACCGCCTACTGAACGTTTCGTCCATGTATCAATTAAATCAAACGTCAACGGTGAATGAATCCCAATACTAGGGTGCAAACTAGACGGTGGATTCCACGCTTTATAGCGCACTCCAGCACTAAACTCACCTGCACGCCCCGTTGACATCAGTGGCACAGCTCGTCCATTACAAGTTACAACATAGCGACTTTGATTCAAACCACGCACTAAAACTTCAACCCGCTCAAGAGAAGAATCAACATAGCGCACTGTTCCACCATCCTCTTCACCCATCACATGCCAAGGTTCGAGTGCTGTGCGTAATTCCAACTCACAGCCCATCGTACGCACTTGACCAATCAATGGGAAGCGGAATTCGAAATGAGGTGCAAACCACTCAAGATCAAAATCAAAGCCAGCGGTTTTTAACTCTTGGATAACATCAGCAAAATCTGCCTTCACAAAAGATGATAACAAGCAACGATCATGTAACTCAGTTCCCCAACGGGTTGCTGGCGCAAGATAAGGTTCATCCCAGAAACGGGCGATCAAAGCTCTGAGTAATAACTGTTGCACGATACTCATACGAGCATGCGGCGGCATCTCAAAAGCACGTAGTTCTAATAAACCTAATCGACCAGTAGAGCTATCCGGTGAATACAGTTTATCGATACAAAACTCGCTACGGTGGGTGTTACCCGTAACATCAATCAAAATATTTCTTAGCGAACGATCCACCAACCAAGGTGGCATTTGTGTGCCATATTTTTTACGATTTGCATAAATTTCTTTAATAGCGATTTCTAATTCGTAGAGTTGATCATTTCTAGCTTCATCGACCCGTGGTGCTTGGCTTGTTGGGCCAATGAAAATACCACTAAACAAATAAGAAAGACTTGGATGGTTATGCCAGAATAAAATCAGGCTAGCCAAGAGCTCAGGCCTTCTCAAGAATGGGCTATCGGCTGGTGTTGCACCGCCCATGACAAAGTGGTTACCACCACCCGTCCCGGTATGGCGTCCGTCCATCATGAATTTTTCAGCCGTTAAACGCGATTCAAAAGCCGCTTGATATAAGAACTCCGTATTATCTTTGAGTTCAGTCCAGTTATAGGCCGGATGAATATTCACCTCAATTACACCTGGATCAGGGGTCACGCTTAAGGTCTTCAGGCGGAAGTCTTTCGGCGGTCCGTAACCTTCGAGCACAATCTTATATTGCAGTTGATCCGCTGTTTTTTCTATCGCAACGAGTAAAGTTAAGTAATCTTCTAAACGTGAAAGTGGCGGCATAAAGACATACATCACACCATTCTTACCACCAAATTCAGCGACTGCATCAGGTCCGTTAGCACGCATTGGATCACGCACTTCAACGCACAATGCAGTGCGAGTAACCCAGTGTGCTGACTCTTGAAAGTCTGGCACTTTACGGATATCTGTCACCATCTTGCTGGTGACTTTACCAGGGCCTGTGACGGCAGTCATGTCAGACTGTTTACCACTCACTTCAAACTGTTTACGACGTGGATCAGTCTTAGAAGACCCAAAGGTGACAGATTGCATGCCGGACGGGAAATGACCATCGTCTAACTGTTGTCGAATTTGTGCATGGGAAGCAAGTGGCGCTTTAGGAGCGAAATGATCTTCTTCAATCAAATAAGGATATTGCTCTTTAGAGACCCAGGGCAAGGAATTTAAAGGTAAGCGATAACCCATTGGTGAATCACCAGGCAACAAGTACATCCGGTCATCTCTAATTAACCATGGACCTGTGGACCAAGTGGTTTCAGAAAGAGTATGACTAGGCTTAGCACTGATCGGTAAAACATAACCAATTACTGCATCATTTTTTTGTTCAAAAACCCGTTTTAAACGTTGACGCTCAAGTGGATCTTCTAGGTTTGACTCAAAAGGATCGACATTGACTGGCAACTTTGATTCACGCCACAAATAATAAAAGACATCCTCATAAGCTGGGCGAATAAACTCATCGGTCAGACCCAGGTTTTTAGTTAATGTGTCAATAAACTTTTTAGAGTCGCTACTCGTGTAATGCAAGTCATCGCGTTCATCCGCAAATAATTCAGGCTTACCCCAGACTTTTTCACCATCAGCACGCCAATGGATTGACAAAGCCCAACGTGGTAACTGCTCACCGGGATACCACTTACCTTGACCAAAATGTAGGAAGCCACCTTTACCATATTGCTCATAAAGATGTCCCACTAATTCAGTAGCAAAACCACGCTTCGTAGGGCCAAGTGCCTCGGTATTCCATTCGGGAGCGTCTAGGTTATCGATACCCACATAGGTTGGCTCACCACCCATGGTTAAGCGAACATCCCCGTCCACTAATTGTTGTTCGACATAAGCACCCAACTCATTAATCCTCTCCCACTGATCTTCAGTGTAAGGTTTGGTGACTCTTGGAGATTCGTAAATACGGGTCACTTGCATGTGATGCGCGAACTCTACCTCTGACTTATCAACCGCTCCTTCAATTGGTGCAGCACCACTTGGATCTGGCGTACAGGCGAGTGGTACATGGCCTTCACCAGCCAAGAGTCCGGAAGTTGGATCTAAACCGACCCAGCCGGCACCTGGTAAAAACACTTCACACCAAGCGTGTAAATCCGTAAAGTCCACATCTGTTCCACTAGGACCATCGAGAGCCATTACGTCTGCTTTTAGCTGAATTAAATAGCCTGAAACAAAACGGGCTGCCAAACCGCAATGTCTTAATAGTTGCACCATTAACCAGGCTGAGTCACGACAAGAACCACTCCCCAGTGTCAGCGTTTCTTCAGGTGTTTGAACGCCTGGCTCCATACGGATGAGGTACTTAATATCTTTTTGTAATTTCTGATTTAACTTCACCAAGTAATCAATTGTCCTGACCTCAGTACGGTCAACACTAGCCAAATACTTCTTAAAATTAGGTGATAATTCGATGAGTTCTAAGTAAGGTAAAAGTTCCTTTTTTTCACTCGAGGTATACGTAAATGGATATTTCTCAGCATGCTTTTCTAAGAAAAAATCAAAGGGGTTAAAAACAGCCATTTCAACCACAAGGTCGACCGTCACTTTAAAGAGATTGGTTTTTTCAGGGAAGACCAATCTTGCTTGATAGTTTGCAAAAGGATCTTGCTGCCAGTTAACAAAATGGGTTTTTGGTTCAATCTTGAGGGAATAAGAAATAATCTTACTTCTGGTATGGGGAGCAGGCCGTAAGCGCACCACTTGCGGTCCTAAATTGATCATACGATCATATTTATATTCAGTAACGTGATTTAAAGAGATATGGATAGACATAGTTTCAGAATAAGGTAGAAATCGTTGATTAAAGTTGACCTAAAGAAGTACTAGGAGAATATTTTGCACTGCATTCATGAAATAGTCATGTAAATAGTAATTTAACAACACATAGTAATGAACTCAGACTTTATATACCCTATTTAAAAAGGGTATGCCCCACTTTGAAGCATTTATTCAGTGAAGAGCTCTCACCAGAGTTGCTCTTTTAAGTTATTAAGTTAGGATATTAGGATTAGAAGGGGACATTGTTGGAGCTAGAACCACCAGAATTACCCGTAAAAGGATTTGATTGGTAACCATGAGCTAGATTATCAAATTTAGTGAACTCTCCCTGCCAAGACAATTCGACGACACCAATTGGGCCATTTCGTTGTTTACCAATAATAACTTCTGCGACACCGGGGCGGTCCGTCTCAGGGTGATAGACAATATCACGATAAATAAAAATAATCACGTCCGCATCCTGCTCAATCGCACCAGAGTTGTGGCAAACGATGCCACCAGCTAACCATGAGCCGTGACTAGGTACGGTTAAATCAAAAACTTCCTCTTCACCAGCATCCTCCATGGTAACAATTGGATCCCAGGATATACCGCTAGAAGTATTCGGTGCAAGAGATAGGGTTGGCTTTGCTATCGCAACCGCATCACCAATCGTTATATCGGCAACAGTCTGCCAACCTTTTTGGGTATAAATACGGTGATTCTTGGTTGCTGTAAGGGTTAGGCCACTTTGTGTCTGAAGCCGTTGCACTGCCTTGACTCCGACTGACCAAACACAATCACTCACCGCACTTTGCAGTTGCTGTTGTTCATCCATCGCAATCACAGTTGGGGTTGTGCCGACTAATTCTTGAATTGGTCTGGTCGTTCCGTCCGCGAGCACTACTTGGGTGTTACCAGAGACGCACTCGCGTAAATCGGACATAATCGGGCGCTTGTTTTCGCGGTTTTCTAAACTACGATTTAACTGCGATAAAGCAATCACCGGACAGCCCATTTCTTTAGCTAGAGACTTTAACGAGCGAGAGATTTCAGAGATTTCGGTTGTACGGTTATCGCCTGAAGTGCCACCTTTACCAGCCATTAATTGCAAATAGTCAATCACGACTAAACCGACTTTGCCGTACTTACGAGCCATTCTTCTAGCACGAGCACGCAACTCAAGAGAACTCAAAGAGCCCGTCTCATCGATGAGCATTGGCGCTTTATTCAAAAGGCCAATGGCATTGGTAAAGCGACTCCACTCCTCATCGTTTAAATTACCAGTCTTTAATCGTCCTTGATTAACGCGACCGACTGAACCGAGCATTCTGGTTGCGAGCTGAGAAGCACCCATCTCCATCGAAAATACTAAAACTGGCAAGCCTTCTTTAATTGCTACGTGCTCTGCGATATTCATCGCAAAAGAGGTATTGTGGGTTACTACATAGTCATCAGTGAGATAGGTTTTACTGGGATGACTAACCGAAATACACTGAGCCTGCGCCCTTCTTACCATTTCGATCTTCGCTAATGTAACTACAGGTGTATGGTTATCATCAGGTAAATCAATTTGCAATTGATAGATAGGTAATGAAGGCTCTATAACTTGATTTGTAAGCTCACAAGTCCCGCCTAATGACCTCACTAGAGAAGTAATATCTTTAGCAAATGAAGCTGACAATACAGTCAGTGATTGCTGTTGAGACGAATTAACCTGGGTGTTTGCAAAACTGGCCATGAGCCCCTGCAGAAGTGCTGTACGAGCCGGCTTTTTCGCTAGTAAATAATTGCTTGGAATGTTGGGGGCATAGGAGTCCAGTTGTAAACCAACCTGACTGAAAGCCTCGGTAATAGGACATGGCGTAGTAAACGATGGGCCGTTGACGAGTAATCTACTCGGCAACACTCTGCGCCAGCGCAACTGACCGGAATTTGTTTTTACTATTGCAAAAGTCGTAAGGATGTCCTGAAATTCTTGAGTGAGTTCAGTTTGAAGTTTTTCTAAAAAGAGCCCATTGAGGTCTTTAAAAGTAATTTCGTCAGCGTCAATGCTTTCGATACTGCCGAGTAAAGCACCGAATAACCAAGGGTCCATCGGTAAGGGTTTTGTTACACCAAAATCACCCGTAATGGCATCAATGGAGAACTGACTTGGTTGGTCATCTTGCTTTAAAGCATTTGCTAGCTCTACTGTAGAGATTACTTTTGAAGCACTCCAATCAGGATGAGAGACTTTCCACAAGTGCTCAGCGCAACATTGGGTAGCTCTTCCATCAGAAAAAACCACTTGATAAATTTCTTTTAACCCTTGTGGATAAATACCTGTCACAAAGGATGCTTGACCGTCGATGGAGGCAAGTGCATCGCCGACCATTACATCTTGCATCTGCTTCCAACCGCTGTAGGTTTTAATCTGAGCATCGAGTGGTTGGGCTTTACCCATACTCGGACGACCAGCAACAATGATCAAATCGCCTTTTTGTAAACCACTGGTTTTTTTATCTAAATCAATAAAGCCAGTTGCCACACCCGTAATTTCGTTCGTTCCATTGCGTGCTTGTAGTTCTTGAATACGTACTACAGCTTCAGTCATTAATTCTTCCATCTCGAAGAATTCGCGAGTGCTACCACCCACTTCACCAATGGCTAAGATTCTCGTCTCTGCCTCATCGAGCAGGGTACGTACTGCTTTGCCTTCAGGATCAAACGCGGAGTTCGCAATACTATCTGCAGTCTGAATGAGACGGCGCAAAATACTACGGTCCCTAATAATCTGGGCATAGCCGCGGATGTTCGCAGAGCTCGGCGTATTGCTACTCAGTTGATTTAAATAAGTGATACCAAAGTTTTCGGCTAGACCCGTTGATTTGAGTTCTTCATGGACTGTAAGCACATCTGCTGGCTTGTTTTCATTTACGAGTTTGCCAATCGTGCGAAATATAACTGCATGTTCAGTGCGATAAAAATCAACTTCACCAAGAATTGGTGCGACAAAGTCCCAGCTAGTATTATCAAGTAACAAAGCACCGAGTACGGATTGCTCTGCTTCTACTGAATGAGGGGGAATTTTTAGACCTTGTACAGCCCGATCCAACTCACCCGTGGGGGTTTGAGGTAGAAGGGGATCTGTACTTGGCATCTTCAATCTTTAATAGTTGAAGATTTAGACTTAAGCAGCTGCGCCAATAACCTTGACGTTGACTTCAACTACGACGTCAGTGTGAAGTGCAATCGCTACTGGGTATTCACCAACCGCTTTTAATGGACCATTCGGAAGACGAACAGCACCTTTTTCGATTGTGAAACCTTTGCTGATTAATACTGCAGCAATATCGTGGTTAGTAACTGAGCCGAAGAGACGACCATCAACACCAGCTTTTTGGCTGATTTCGATAATCTGACCGGCTAATTTTTCACCAACAGCTTGTGACTGTGCGAGTTTTTCAGCAGCAACTTTTTCTAACTCTGCACGACGTGCTTCGAAATCAGCAATCGCTGATTCAGTAGCGCGACGAGCCATACGTTGTGGAATTAAGAAGTTACGTGCAAAACCATCTTTAACACGAACTACATCACCTAGATTGCCTAAATTGGCTACTTTTTCAAGAAGAATGACTTGCATGAATATTTCTCCAATTAGTTTTTATGTTGATCAGTAAACGGCAAGAACGCTAAGAAACGTGCGCGCTTGATTGCTGTATCTAACTGACGCTGATACTTTGCTTTCGTACCAGTTAGACGAGCTGGGGTAATTTTACCGTTTTCGCCAACGAAATCTTTTAATGTTTCGACATCTTTATAGTCGATTTGATCAACGTTTGCTACAGTAAAACGGCAAAAACGCTTACGCTTAAACAGCGGGTTTTGTGCCGGCTTTTTCTTAAAATCTACATTTTTTTTGCCAAAGGCCATGATATTTCCTTAATGTATTAAGTATTAATGTTAGTTATATGAAAGACAAGTGCTTTACGATTAAATCCCATCTGCGCCATAAACCCTGTTGCATCAACTAACTGCCCTATTTCTAATTGGTCTAGAACTTCTACAACTTGTCCTACTCCAATTGCCATCAAACTCATTTCCACTTTTCGCACCATATTTGCTTCTAAGGCGGTACCGGAATGTTGTAACTCACATTTCAATACTGCTTGTCCTGCTGGTGTATATCGAATAGCTTCTTTTGAACTGAGGCGAGCTGTTAATCTGAAAGAATTAATGTTCAGACTCGGGTCAATCATTAAGCAGCAGGTGCCTCCACTTGCTGAGTTTTGCGAGATTCTTCACGCTGAACTTCTTTCATCATGATGGAAGGTTCAGTTTCAGCTTTTTTCATTTGAATAATCAAATGACGTAAAACAGCGTCGTTAAATTTAAATGCATGCTCGAGCTCAGACAAAGTCGCCTGATCACACTCAATATTCATACATACATAATGGGCTTTGGCTAATTTGTTGATTAGGTAAGCCATTTGGCGACGGCCCCAATCTTCAACACGATGTACTTTACCGTTAGCAGCAGTTAAAGTTGCTTTGTAACGATCAATCATCGCGGGCACTTGCTCGCTTTGGTCCGGATGGACGATAAATACGATTTCATAATGACGCATCAAACACTCCTTATGGTAATAGCTACCTGGGCGTCCAAGCCTTAAAAGAGACTTGTCAGTGTAGCAAGGGTGACAACTAAAAACTTCACTCAAAGAGAAAAAACTCATTTCGTAAAGGGTAGCCTTAGATTGTATCAAATAATTGCCCTAAATCCAAGTCCTTCTTACTCAGACATGCATAGAGAAATAATTGCAAAGCAATTCTCGCTTTAGCTGGGGAGAAGTTTCTGGCAGCAATTGTGCCTAAAAATTGATCACTGACCGGCACTTCTGGACGTATATCACCCAAAAGTGTCCGAGAGGCTCTGATCATGGGAATCTTCTGCTCTTTTGCTTCTAAAATGCTCGCAATTAAATTTTGGTGAACATTACCCTGCCCAGTACCAGCCAATACAACCCCCTCAACTCCTTGATTGATTAGCCACCTTAATAAATCTGGTCGAGCTCCTGAATGACTTGTTAGTATCTCCACCCAAGGCCAAGATTCGCCCTTTTTTGGAAAATCTAAAGCAAATTCAGTGCTCTTTATTGGTATAGACATTGACTCAGAACTTAAATTAGGACTATCCATGACTGGGGCATTGATTTGATTAGAGCTTCTTTTGAGGTAATCTTTAGCGAAAACCACCTTACCTGCAAAGGTCCCGTAAACTCCACCATCTAATTGAAGGCTAGGCTCCAAGGAAGCTCCTAAAAATGCCGCTAGTTCTACAGCCTTAGATAAATTTTGTGGCCCATCCGCGAAAGGTGCATTCGATGGCAACATAGCGCCGGTTAATACCACCGCCTTGGAAAGCTTCCTTGCCAATTCGGAACAGACCAAATGCAAAAAGATACCGCTCTCTTCGATTGTATCCGTACCGTGCGTGATGACGATGCCATCACAATTGGGGTTTTGAAGGGCTTGGCGAACAGCTTCTCCAAGTTCAGACAGTAAATCCTCAGTTAAATCAGCACTATTAATATTGGCGAGTTGTAAGGTTTCTAAATGAACTTGGTCGCTGAGTAGAATCGGTAAGCTATTTTTTAAGAGGTCCGCAATACTCAGTTGACCTGCAGCGTAATGTAAAGGATCAAGATCAGGATTGGGGGCTACACCTGCAATCGTGCCGCCCATGCCAATGATTAAAATATTTTTCAACGTTATTATCTCCTCGACCATCCAGCAACCTCAAAAACACACTCTTCTAGGTTATTGATTTTATATCTCAGCACTCACTTTAAACTGGAAAAACGGTATCTCCATAGAAAACAAGGTGAAACTGTTGCATTGACTAGAAAAACTGTATAAAATGACACCATGTATATAACAACAGAGAAAGTCGCCTATTATGAGTGATTTACCTAAATTAACCCCAAGGCAAGCTGAAATATTAAAGTTGGTGGAAGATTCAATTCGTGAATTCGGAGCCCCGCCAACTCGCTCTGAAATTGCCCAACAATTTGGCTTTGCCTCTGCCAATGCCGCCGAAGAGCATTTAAAAGCCCTAGCTAAAAAAGGTTATTTAGAACTTAGTCCCGGTACATCTCGTGGCATCCGTTTATCCGAGCACCTCAGAAAAGCAGCAAAACAATTAATACTACCCTCCCAAGCTTTTGCGCAGTTGACACTCCCTTTAATTGGTCGTGTTGCAGCAGGTTCGCCAATCCTAGCAGTTGAACATGTTGAAAAACAAATTCCAGTTGATCCCTCTTTATTTTCACAAGGAGCTGATTACTTACTCAAAGTCCGTGGGATGAGTATGCGCGATGCTGGCATCTTAGATGGCGACTACTTAGCTGTAAAAAAAGCCCATGAAGCACGCAACGGCGATATCGTCGTAGCCAGAATTGAAGACGAAGTCACCGTCAAACGCTGGCTCAAACTAAAAACGGCACAAGGTCCACAAATTCAATTAATAGCTGAAAATCCAGACTTTGAACCGATTATTGTTAACTCCGGTGTAGATTTTGCAATTGAGGGTCTCGCCGTTGGTTTAATTCGGCCAAACGGTTTATAGCAGATAAGCTAAATCTGGTTTTAAGAGTGTAATTTTAAGCCTAAGTTTTCTCCATGGGAAATTCGCGACCAACAATTTAGACGGATTGAAGAGACTTTTCGTCGTAAATGACGATATACCGTTCTGTTCTTTTACCTCTTTTAATTTATTAACCAATTTCCTAAAGAGTTCAATTATTCGATAGTAGAAATAAAAAATAAATTTCATTTAAGTTGTATTCTTTTTACCTAACGTGTGCGTTATTGAGATAGAAGTATTTTTTATCTGATCGAAATTCGATTAATAAAAATATTTTTAATTTTGCGTAAGTAATATGCACGATGAGTAGTCATAATAGAAAGTGTTTAAAGATTTAATTTAAGAACAACATCAATGGATTGGAGTCAAATGAAAAAAATACAACTACTTATACTATCCCTCGTAACCATTATCTCAATTGGTAATGCTAATGCATATGGTTATGGTCACTGGCATGGTGGTTGGGGTCCACGTTTTGGGATTGGTGTCAATTTAGGTCCCTACCCCTACTATGGCCCTATTTATCCTTACCCTTATTATGGACCTGTAGCTGTGCCAGCAAATCCTGCTCCAGTAATTATTCAAGAACAAGCTCCAACATATATTCAACCTGCTCAAGCGTCGAATAATTGGTATTTCTGTGAAAGCAAAAACACCTATTATCCCTATGTCAAAGAATGCGCTGAAGGGTGGAAAACAGTTCCATCTCAACCGCAGCCTCAAAGGCCTAATTGAAAATTATCATTGGAAGCTTTAAAGTAGAAAGGTAAAACTGCCAACGATTACTTCGCTAGCAAAGTATCGCTACGAGCTGACTACTGACATTGTCGAAGGGAAGGTGTTTGAACTGTTTTGAAACAGATTAAACGCCGTAACAAGACCCTTAAGGTTAAGTAGTACCGAAGTAGTGTTATTAACGTAAGAGGATTTTGATACTTGAATGGTTTTTGTGCTGGATCAACACAGTAAGGTCTTAATGCCTTGCACCGAAAAGCGGGCTAGATTACTTCTAGAGCGCAATCGTGCTGGCATCCATCGTTTATATGCGATGGTCCTTCGAGTGCGCGATCGTTTAGCTCAAAACTGCAAGGTGGCTATTCGGGAATCAGGTGGTTTTAATAACAGCACCAACGCTGGTGTGATTCAAGGTGTATCGTATCGATACTGCAAGGTAGTTCAACGCGCAGATGGCTATGGATACTTGTTCAACCAAGATAGCTTACTCAGTCGAGACAAGGGGCTTGTACAACAAGCCGCGCTATCCCTCCCCGGCATGAATGCCGAGGTATCTCGCGCATGATGATGAATAAAACAATTTTGACTATCGCATTAATTGCTACACTAACTGCCTGCGCAACAAAGCCACCTGGGCCAAGTGTTGCAGTAATGCCTGGCGCTGGTAAACCTTTTGATGTCTTCAGATTTGAAGATTATGAATGTCGTCAATTTGCAGATTCTTCAGTGGGTACTGATCCAAACAAATCTGCTGCAACAGATACAGCTAAAACTGCCGCAGTAGGTGCAGCCCTCGGTGCAGTTGCTGGTGTCTTGATGGGTGACAGCGGTAGATCTGCAGCTACAGGTGCAGGGATTGGTCTGGTCGGTGGCGCGATCGCTGGCTCAGGTGCTGGCTCAAGATCTTCAGATGATGTGCAACGTCGCTATGACATTGCCTATCAACAATGTATGTATAGCAAAGGGAATCAAATACCTGGTTACAGAAGTCAACCACAGAGCAAGGCTCCAGTACCGATGAATCCACCACCGCCGCCACCTGGATATACCCCTCGCTAAGTACTCAGTAATAATCAATCACTCCAAAAACAGCATCCACACGGTCTATACCTTGTGGATGTTATTTTTTTAGACAGCGTATTGTCAGCTGAATCTTGATGGAAAAAACATCACTATCCCTCGGAAAGAGGAAGATAACAACTTAAACTCACTTTAAAACAAGCAAAGTCTGCCGAAATAACCTACAATTGGGCACTAATTATGGGCGATCCTAAACTACCTTTCTCAATACCATCAGCACCGTCCCTGAATTCTTACCCTAAATACTGGGCAGAATGTTATGGTCGCGCCCCATTCTTTCCGATGAGTCGTAAAGAAATGGATGATCTAGGTTGGGATAGTTGTGACATCATCATCGTTACTGGTGATGCATATGTTGATCACCCTAGCTTCGGTATGGCTATTATTGGTCGTTTACTCGAATCACAAGGTTTTCGTGTGGGGATTATTTCTCAACCAGCTTGGCAGTCCGCTGATCCTTTTAAAATTCTGGGTGAGCCAAATCTCTATTTCGGAGTCACTGCCGGCAATATGGATTCGATGATCAATGGCTATACGGCCGATCATAAAATTCGCAGAGATGACGCTTATACAGCCGGTGGTGAGGGTGGCAAACGTCCTGATCGTTGCTCTCTCGTATACGCTCAACGTTGCCAAGAGGCTTATCCAGGTGTGCCGATTGTGATGGGTGGTATTGAAGCCTCTCTTCGTCGTATTGCTCACTATGATTATTGGCAAGATAAAGTTCGTCGCTCGATTTTAGTTGATGCTAAAGCGGATATTTTGTTGTATGGCAATGCAGAGAGAGCCTTAGTTGAAATTAGCCATCGTTTAGCGAATGGTGAAGCGATTAGTGATATTACGGACGTTCGCGGTACTGCTTTTATTCGCAGAAGCTCAGCCAAAGGATATTTGGAAATTGACTCTACCGAGGTGGATGAACCCGGTAAGATTGATCCGCCAATTAATCCGTATTTAATGCCAGATGAACAGGCAGCAGCGCAAGGTGAAACCTGCGCCAAGGAAGATGCTAATCTTGCCAGTAGTATTAATGCAGAAGCGCCAGCACCTGCTATGACCAAGCCTGTTTTTACGCCGGTACAGATTACTTTATCTTCTAAACAACGTTTAACCAGAGATACCACTGTAATTCGTCTGCCGAGTTATGAGGCAGTTAAAAGAGATCCTGTTCTATACGCACATGCAAGTCGTATTTTGCATTTAGAAACCAATCCTGGTAATGCACGCGCTCTCGTGCAACAGCATGGTGATGGTCCCTCCAAGCGCGATGTCTGGTTGAATCCACCACCGATTCCGCTGACGACAGAAGAGATGGACTTTGTCTTTGACCAACCCTATGCTCGCGCACCGCACCCTAGTTATGGCGATGCCAAAATTCCCGCATGGGAAATGATTCGTTTTTCAGTCAATATTATGCGTGGCTGTTTTGGTGGCTGTACTTTCTGTTCAATTACAGAACATGAAGGTCGTATTATTCAGAACCGCTCTTCTGATTCGATTATTCGTGAGATTGAAGATATTCGGGATAAAGTCCCTGGTTTTACTGGTGTCATTTCTGACTTAGGTGGACCAACAGCGAACATGTACCGGATTGCTTGTAAGTCCAAAGAGATTGAGGCGCATTGCCGTAAACCTTCTTGCGTTTACCCAGATGTCTGCCCTAATTTAAATACCGACCACACGCCACTTATTCAGCTTTATCGTCGTGCCCGCACCCTTAAAGGTGTGAAGAAGATTTTAATCAGTTCAGGCTTAAGATATGACTTGGCGGTTAAAGCCCCAGCTTATATTAAAGAACTCGTCACGCATCACGTTGGTGGTTATCTCAAGATTGCTCCGGAGCATACCGAAGGTGGCCCGCTATCAAAGATGATGAAACCAGGTATTGGTAGTTATGACCGCTTTAAAGAGTTATTTGATAAATACTCAAAAGAAGCCGGTAAAGAACAGTATCTCATCCCCTACTTTATTGCTGCCCATCCAGGTACCAGTGATGAAGATATGATGCATCTCGCGATGTGGCTCAAGAAAAATGGCTTTAGAGCCGATCAAGTACAAACCTTTTATCCGTCCCCGATGGCAACCGCTACAGCGATGTATCACACGAGTAAAAATCCTTTGCGTAAAGTCACCAAAGACAGTGAAGTGGTTGATATTGTGCGCGGTGAAAAACGTCGTCGTCTGCACAAAGCGTTCTTACGTTATCACGATGCCAATAATTGGCCGCTACTACGTGAGGCTTTGAAAAAAATGGGTCGGGCAGATTTAATTGGGAATGGAAAACATCATCTCATTCCAAACTATCAGCCGCAAACGGATGGTAGCTATCAAAGTGCTAGACGTAAAAACTCCTCTACTGCCAGTACAGTGAGTTCAGCAGCTAATCCGCGTGTACCAGCGAGAGTGACTACCAAGCTCGTGAATAATCCACGTGACTTTACTTTGCCTGAAAATAACATTAGTTCTAAACCAGCAAGGCCTGGAATAAAAAGTCAGGGACGACCTGGTTTGGCCAGCAAGACTGCCAATCCAACTAGGTCCAGCTCAGCAAGAACCACGGTAGGAAGAACAAACTCTCCTGTTAAAGGTCAAATTTTGACGCAGCATACCGGTTTGCCTCCAAGATCGACTAGACCTAGCAAAAAAATTAAATAAACCAAGAATTAAAGGCTCCCCATGTCTGATGCTATTTCTACGCCCTTTCCCGGTGAAGCCATGGATAAACTTTTACAAGCTTACTATTTGCAGTACCCTGCAGAAAAAGTAGTCCTAGAACCTTTATGCGCATTTATTGCGACTGCAACGGATCCTTTTGTACGAAGTAACCTACCCGGTCACATCACCGGTAGCGGCTTCGTTATTCAAGGTGAGGAAATGTTACTCATTCATCATCGCTACATTAAAGAGTGGTTCCAACCTGGTGGTCATGTTGACCCCGGAGAAAACCCACTACAAACTGCCCTGCGTGAAATTGAAGAAGAAACTGGATGGCATACGACGGCTAGACCAACGAATATCAATCCGCTTGTACCGATTGATATTGATGCGCATTTAATACCAGCAAATCCCATTAAAAATGAACCGGAACATTGGCATATTGATTTTGCTTATTTATTAGATCCTGTTGAACTGCGCGCTGCGTCGGATTTAGAGCAGAACAAATGGTTTGCAATGAATGATCTGACTGCCACAAGGCTGGCACGGGTCATCAAAAAATATCGAGCAATTAAGTAATTTTTGTAAAAGAGTGAACACTCTCGTCTTTTAACTGGACGCCAGACAATTGCTTTTCAAAAGCATTACATAAAAGATAATACAGTTTGAGTGCTGCCTGCTCATCTGGCAAACCTTCAGGTCGAACATTAGAAATACAATTTCGACCGGAGTCTAGGTTGCCCACTTTCGGCTCATAAGTCATATAAATACCCAAACTATCCGGCGAACTCAATCCAGGTCTTTCACCAATTAAGATCACTACCATCTTCGCTTTGAAGATACTGGCAATTTCATCACCCAAAGCAACTCTAGCTTGCTCAGCAATGACAATCGGCGCTATTTTGAAACCTTTTGATTCTACTAAAGGTAAAAATGCCTTTAAAAAAGCTTGCGTTCTTTTTTCAATCGCTAAGGGAGATAGGCCGTCTCCCACCACAATCAATAAATCAAAAGTTTGATTATTGTTGACAATAAATGACTCCAACTCCAGCTTGGATTGTTCACTAAGTTTTCTTCCAAAGTCTGGTCTTTGTAAATACGTTACGCGGTCCTTTGCGGCACTTTTCACAGACAACAAATCGTAATTTAACTGGCTTAATTCTTGTTTAAATTGGGTAAAGTTCATTTGATAATGCACAGCGTCTCGAGCTAGCGCGTGATCCAACTGGAAGGCAAGTTGAGCATGTGTTGGCAAACTCGTTCCTACTCGACCGAGCGCAATTCTGGCATTGGTAAATTGCTTTAAATCCTGCCAATCATCCCGATGCACGAGGGCACGAGGATCCTCTATCGCTTCAATATCATTAGACTCCTGAGAAGAATCGAAGGTACTCATGGCTTCAGATTACTTTCCATTTAATTTCAAAATTTCTCTCAAACCAGAGGTGATCTGATTATTCAATCGACTTGAATTACTTGGATCAACAATACCCATTTTTTCTAACCAAGCTTCAAACTCCGGTGCAGGTTTTAAACCTAACACTTTTCGTGCGTATAAAGCGTCATGAAAAGAGGTGGTTTGATAATTCAGCATAATGTCATCAGAGCCTGCCACACCCATGATGTAATTGACTCCAGCTACCGATAACAAGGTTAAGAGTGTATCCACATCATTTTGATCAGCTTCGGTGTGATTGGTGTAGCAAATATCGCAGCCCATTGGCAAGCCTAATAATTTTCCACAAAAATGATCTTCTAATCCTGCTCGAATAATCTGTTTACCATCATACAAATATTCAGGACCAATAAATCCAACGACGGTATTGACCAGCAGAGGCGCAAAAGCTCTAGCTACACCATAGGCTCTGACTTCACAGGTCTGTTGATCCACCGAGGCATGAGAATTAGAAGATAAAGCACTACCCTGACCTGTTTCGAAGTACATCACATTCTCTCCAACGGTACCTCTTTTTAAAGAGAGGGCTGCATCCTGTCCCTCTTTGAGTAAAGCGAGATTAATGCCAAAACCTTGATTTGCAGCCTGTGTTCCCGCAATTGATTGAAACACTAAGTCAACCGGTGCTCCTTGGTTAATTGCGGCAATAGTACTGGTGATATGGGTGAGAACACAAGATTGTGTGGGGATTTCAAACTTACTAATTACCCCATCTAATAAATGATTCAGTAAGCTGATCGTGGCAGTATTATCCGTTGCAGGATTAATGCCAATCACTGCATCACCGCTGGCATACATTAAACCATCAATGATGGCAGCAGAGATGCCAATTGGGTCATCCGTCGAATGATTCGGTTGTAAGCGCGTTGAGAGTCGACCACGTAAGCCAATCGTATTTCTAAACCGCGAGGTAATTTCACATTTTTGAGCGACTAAAATCAAATCTTGGTTACGCATAATTTTAGAAACAGCCGAGACCATTTCAGGCGTGAGTCCTTTTGAAACACTGGCAATCAGATCTCCGTTTGTCTCATCCGCTAAAAGCCAATTTCTAAAATCACCCACGGTTAAATGACTAATCAATTGAAAGGCGCTTTGATCATGACTATCAATAATCAAACGCGTCACCTCATCGTCTTCGTAAGGGATCACTGCTTCATTTAAGAAATGTTTGAGTGGTAAATCAGCTAAAGCGAGCTGTGCCGCGACTCTTTCCGTATCTCCAATAGCTGCAATGCCAGCGAGACAATCACCTGAGCGCAAGGGAGTTGCTTTTGCAAGCAACACTTTAAGACTATCAAATTGAAATGTCTGAAATCCTACAGAACTGGTGAACAAGAGCTTCGCTTCCTAGCAATGAATGATCGAA
>Ga0164296_1000107_pt1 | contig 104248 bp, 88 predicted proteins | sample GEODES057metaG_FD_113533 | JGI IMG/M metagenome (GOLD analysis project Ga0164296, IMG submission 113533) | Dystrophic lake water microbial communities from Trout Bog Lake, Wisconsin, USA - GEODES057 metaG | ecosystem: Environmental > Aquatic > Freshwater > Lake | place: USA: Trout Bog Lake...
CCTGGATGCCCATGCCGATCGTCAACAGCCTGGGCCGCAAGGCCACGAACGGCGCGCTGAGCAAGGGACCAAGGAATAGACCGATGCCATAGGGAACGATGGCAAGCCCCGTCTGAAGCGGCGCAACGCCGCGCCCCTCCTGCTGGTAAAGGCCGAATAGAAGGTAAAAACTGGTGGTGAAAAAGAACAACATCGCCACCAGCACACCGCGGCGAAAACTGGGGATGCGGAATAGCGCCAGATCGACCAATGGCATGCCGCCGGCTTTGCGCAACCGGTCTTCCCACACCACGAAAGCAGCGCCGAAGACGGGCATGCACAGCAGCGCCAAGAACACCCAGGCCGGCCAGCCTTGCTCCCGCCCCTCCGACACCGGCACCACCAGGCAGGCGAGGGCCAGTGTAATCAGTGCCGCGCCCACCAAATCCAGTTTAACCGCGCCGCTTCGTCCCGTCTCCGGCACCAGGCGCGTGCCCATCAGGATCAGCAGGCAGACAGGGAGAGGGAGCAGGAACACGGTGCGCCAACCCAGGTCCCACGGGCTCCATTGGATCAGCGCACCACCGCTGAACTGGCCGGTCGCTCCTGCCATACCCATCATGATCCCATAGGCACTCATGGCGCGGGCCAACTCGCGCTCCTGCGGGAATAAGGCGCGCAGCGCGCCCAGAACCTGCGGCTGGATGATCGCCGCCGAGGCCCCCTGCGCAAACCGCCCCGCCAGCAACATCAACGGAGACGTCGCCAAGCCGCACGCCGCGCTCGCGAGGGTGAAACACAACAATCCAATCAGGAAGCAGCGCTTGCGCCCATACAAATCACCCAGACGCCCACCGGTGATCAGAAATACCGCATAGGCCGTCGCATAGGTGGAAATCACCAGTTGCAGTTCGGCCGCAGACGCCCCAAGGCTGTCGTGGATCGACGGCAAGGCCACATTGACGATGAAGAAATCCAGCGGTGGCAGAAAACCGCCCGCCAGCAACACAATCATGGCTGCCAAGCGACGAGCGTCCGGTCTATCTGTTAACACGCTGTCTCCGTCAGATGTCGCTTGGCCGGTTCCCACCGGCACATAAATCCTAGGGCGGTGTCAGCAGGATCACACTAGTCGCGTCCTTGGGCGCTTTCCCTTGGCCGCTTCCCCTCTGGCCCTTCCCCTGGGGCGCTTCCCTGGGGCGCTTCCCTGGGGCGCTCCCTCGACCACTTTCCCGCTGACGCTTCCTGCCATCTCTTATCCGCACCGGACCCTAGCACCAAACCACGATGCAGCCACCCCGCCCAAGCCTCGATCCGCAGGGATACTATATGCGGCTCGGTCTCCCCACCGACGCGACGAAGGAAGAGATCCTGGCAGCCTATCGCAGCAAGGCCAGGGTGCTGCACCCGGACATCCCCGGCACCGGCGACACCAAATCCTTCGTCGCCGTGAAACAAGCGTATGACGTGCTGTCCAATGCGACCGCGCGCGATGCCTATGATCGCGAGGCCCGCCGTGCCGCGATCGCGTCGACCGAAGCCGAGATCACCGCGCCCCAAACGATCCACACCATGGCGCCACGCCGGTCCGAGACCATCGTCTCGCGCGCGCCCCGCCTATCGGACATTCCCCTGCCACTCTGGCTCGGCGTTGCCCTGGTGATCATCGTCGGAACCTATCAGGTCCTTATGCGCCTTCACGATGCGGAAACGCCGAAATCGCGCACGCCGATCCCCGCCACCGCCGCAGTCGTTGCACCGCAATCCACCACCGCTCGGCATGAAGCGCTGTACGGACCACAACCGATTTATCTACCCGGCAACGCCAATTTCTACGTCGCCCCCAGCGCGACACGGACGAAACTTTATCAATTGCAACCAGATCAGAAAACGTTGCTACCGACCACAGATCTGCCACCGTTCAGTTCGGTGGAGGCGCTGCGATTGTTCCGCCAGAATGGCATGATCGAAATCGTCACCGGCGAGCACACGACCGGCTTCGTGCAGGCGCAACACCTCTCCCCCGGAAATCGGGTCGTGGCACGCCAAGCGTATTGCACCTATTACGCCGGCGCCGCGCCCTTCGATGGCGAAATCCTGCAGCGCGGCGTCAGCGGCAAAGACTCATTGCAGGTCGAAAATCACAGTGTGCAGCCGGCAGTCCTGCGGCTGCGAACGCACACCGGGGCGCTTGCCGTATCGGTGTTTCTGGCCCCCGGCGGACAGGCGGAACTGGAATGGCTACCGGCTGGTGAGCTGAGGCAGGAAATCGCGATCGGCGAATTATGGAGCCGAGCGTGTAATAGTTTCGTGGCGGGGATGAGAGCGTGGCGGCTGGAGGACACGGTGCGGGTTCCGTATTCGTCGGTGCTGATCGTCAATGACGAAAACGGCAATCCGAATGCCGAACGGATGCAAGACGACGCCTTCGCGCAACAATAAGGTCACGAAAAAAGGCCATGAAAAAGGCTGGGATCACGCGGCCTGCCCGGTGATCCCAGCCTGATCCCATCGTGTTGTGGGAAACGGTATTATTACACGATCGCGGAACCGCCGCCCTGGTTGCGACGGCTCTGCCACAGCGCCACGAAATCGATCGGCTGCAGCAGCACGGGCGGGAAGCCACCGTCGCGTGTGACATCGGACAGAATATTGCGCGCGAACGGAAACAGGATACGCGGGCATTCGACCAGCAGCACCGGCTCGATCGCCGTGTCCGGCAGACCGTTCAAGGTGAAAACACCAGCATAGGTCAGTTCGGCGACAAACACCGTCGGGCCAGGGCCGGTCTGCCCTTCCTGCTGCCCGGGATCATGCGCTTCGGCGCGGATCATCAGAGAAACCTCGAACACCGGCTGACCTTCCTGCACCCGGCGCGCCTGAACATCCAGATTGATATTCACCTGCGGCTGCGCGCGAAGCTGGGTGAAGATCTGCGGCGCGCCCGGCACCTCGAACGAGAGATCTTTAACATACTGGATGTTGACGACCAGCGGTTGCGGAGCGGTTCCGGCCGGCTGCTGGTTGGTTTCGGACATGATTATCTCCGTTCAGTGTAGAAGGGCCGCCGCGGGGCGACTGATCGCGCAGGGCGGGTAGCATGGTTGTCAGGGTTTTGCCACCGCCTTACCGACGCGTGAAGGCGCGGCTTGACGACGGTGCTGTCCCCGCCTGCGCGTTGCCGAAAGACACATCTCCTCGACGAAGACGCGGAACAGGGAAACTGCAGCGCTTTGGACCCGTCCCCTGCTAGGCGTGCCACGTCAAGCTAGCGGGCGGCGGTGCCAACGGGTCGCAGCGCAGCCATTGACCATTGGCCACGCTTTGCCCCGTCATGCTCAGGATGAACCCCCAGTGGCTGACGACCAGCGTATGCTCCCAATCGTCGCGTGCCGCGAGATCGGCACGAAAGCGCGCGGCGCGATCGACGATGGAGGCCTCGGGCTCTTCCTCTTGCGGCCACCAAATTTCCGTGATGGCGGAAAAATCATGGTGCGGCCAATCACGCTCCAACGCGCTGCGGCGCGAGCCGATGTCGCAGGCATAGGCATAACGCTCCCGCACGATGGGATCGATCGTGACGGGCAGGCCCAAGGCCGCGGCGACGGGACGGACCGTCTGCAAGGCGCGCGTGTAGGGGGAGACGACGATGCGTCGAATCCCTGCCGAGGCCAGTTGTTCGGCGGCTTCGGCCGCTTGGGTGTGCCCCAGATCGGTCAGCCGCGGATCGACGATACCGGGATCGCGGCGGGTGGCACCGAAATGCAGGTTGAATTCACTTTGTCCGTGGCGCAGCAGGATCATGACCAGCGGCCTTACCGACGCTCTGGCAGCGTTGCAAGCCGGCGGCGCGGGGATATGGCCGTCTTTTAACCCCGCCAGACATGGCTGCTGCCGATTTTTCACCGCTTTCGTTTGTCAGATGCCGCGCCAGCGCCTATCTGTGATGTCGAAAAGGAGTGCAGGGATGGGTTCGAGCGGTAGTTTCCCGATCGATCTTGTGTTGTTCGGCATGATCGCGGCGTTTCTGGTGCTGCGTCTGCGCAGCATCCTGGGCAAACGCACAGGGTTTGAGCGTTCGGCACCGCCGGAAATGCCGGCGCAGCCGCGCGCGGCCGCCGCGCCGATCATCCAAGGCACCGCCGAACCGGCACAGGCTGCCCCTGCCAGGATGCAGATGCCTGATCCGGCCAGCGCCGCCAGTCAGGCTTTGCAGGCGATGCGCGCGATCGATCCAAGCTTCGATCCAGCGCGCTTCGTGGCCGGCGCCGAACAAGCGTTCCGCATGATCGTGCGCGCCTTCGCCGCCAGCGATCGGGCGACGCTGAAGCCGCTGCTTGGGGATGAAACCTTTGCCGCCTTCGACCATGCCATCGCCGCGCGTGAGAAGGACGGGCAAACGCAGGTCAGTGACATCCGCGCGATCCAGTCGATCGACATTCTGGACGCAACGCTGCGCGGAAGCGTCGCCAACCTGACTGTTCGCATCGCTTCGGATCAGATCAGCTACACCACCGACCAGAATGGGCGTCACCTGACAGGCACCGATGCGGTGACCGAGATCATCGATCTCTGGACGTTTGAGCGTGATCTGACCCAGCCCGACCCGACATGGCGTCTGGTCGCGGTGCGCAGCGGCTAACAGGACGTCAGGACGATGACCGAAACAAAACCGCGGGTTGCCCTGTTCGTGACCTGCTTGGTGGATTTGCAGCGCCCAACCGTCGGCTTCGCCGCGATCAAACTGCTGGAACAAGCAGGCTGCCGGGTGGAGGTGCCGCGGGCGCAGACCTGCTGCGGCCAGCCGGCCTATAATTCCGGCGATCGCGCGACGGCGCGAGACTTGGCGCGCGACATCATCACGGCATTTCGCGGCTACGACTATATCGTCGCACCATCCGGTTCCTGTGCCGGCATGCTGAAACACCACATGCCGCATTTGTTCGAGGACGATCCGAATATGCGCGCGCTGGCCGATGGCGTGGCCGGCAAAGTCTACGAATTGGTTAGTTTCCTGACGGATGTCATGGGCGTGACGGACACCGGTGCGCGCGTCTCCGGCAGCGTCACATATCACGACAGTTGCTCGGGCCTGCGAGAGATGGGCGTGAAGCACCAGCCGCGCGACTTGCTGCGCGCCGCCGGGGCCGAGATCAAGGAAATGGCAGAGCCCGAGATCTGCTGTGGCTTCGGCGGTACGTTCTGCGTGAAATACCCGGATATTTCCGTCCGCATGGTGTCGGACAAGACGCGCGACATCGTGCAAACCGGCGCGGATACCATTCTGGCGGGCGATCTCGGGTGCTTGCTGAACATGGCAGGACGCCTGCAACGCGAAGGTCATCGCACCCATGTCCGGCATGTGGCCGAGGTGCTGGCCGGCATGACCAATGACGTGCCGCCGATCGGCGAAGGCCGCGGCTAGCCAGCCCAGTCGAACGACCGTCCGACGGCCTTTTTCCATGCTGCGGCCAATGTTGCGCGCTGCGTCGCTGCCATGGAGGGGGTCCAACGCTCCGCCTCTGCCCAGTTGGCGCGCAGATCGTCCAAGCCGGACCAGTAACCCACCGCCAATCCGGCCGCGTAGGCGGCGCCAAGCGCCGTCGTCTCCACACAGGCCGGGCGCACTACCGGCACATCCAGCATATCGGCCTGAAACTGCATCAGCGTCTGATTGGCCACCATCCCGCCATCGACTCGCAGCGCCGTGGTGGTCAGGCCACTATCCTGCTCCATCGCTCTGACGACATCCATGACTTGATACGCCACAGCCTCTAACGCTGCCCGGGCGATGTGACCGGCCGTGGCAAACCGCGTCAGGCCGGCGATCACCCCGCGCGCATCCGACCGCCAATAAGGCGCATACAGGCCCGAGAAAGCCGGCACGAAATAGACATCGCCATTATCGGCCACCGAGTTGGCCAATGCCTCGACTTCAGCGCTCTGCTTGATCAAGCCCAGACCGTCGCGCAGCCACTGAACAAGTGCGCCGGTGATGGCGATCGAGCCTTCTAGCGCGTAGGTCGCGGGTTGATCGCCGATCTGCGCCGCCACCGTGGTGATCAAGCCATGCTGCGATGGCACCGGCGCAGTGCCGGTGTGCAGCAGCAAAAAACACCCCGTGCCGTAGGTATTTTTCGCTTCACCCGGGGCGAAGCAGGCTTGCCCCATCAGCGCCGCCTGCTGGTCGCCCAAAATCCCGGCCACCGGCACGCCGGGCAGCCAATTCCGGGCCTCGGCATAGACGGACGACGACGGCACGATCGTGGGTAGAACGGCGCGCGGAATGCCGAAGGCGGACAGCAACGTCGGATCCCAGTCCAACGTGTGCAGGTTCATCAACTGCGTGCGACTGGCATTCGTCACATCCGTCAGATGCTGCGCCGATGCGTGCCCGCTGGTCCGCGTCCCTCCCGCCCCTTGCCCACTGGTCAAATGCCCATTGGTCAAATCCCCACTGGTCAGATCCCCACTGGTCAGATGCCAAAGCAGCCAAGTATCGACGGTGCCGAAGGCCAGATCGCCGGCCTCGGCCCGCGCCCGCGCACCGGGCACGTTATCCAGCAGCCAGCGCAGTTTCAGGCCGGAAAAATAGCTCGCCAGCGGCAGGCCCGTCTGGGCACGAAAGCGATCCTGGCCACCATCGCGCGCCATCTCCGCCACCATGGGATCGACGCGGGTATCTTGCCATACCAACGCATTGTGCAGCGCTTGGCCTGTCCGCCGATCCCACAGCAACGTCGTCTCACGCTGATTGGTGATGCCGACGGAGGCCAAATCGGCTGGCGCGAGGCCGGCCGAGGCCAAGGCATCGCCGATCACCGCCTTCGTATTAACCAGGATCTCCACCGGATCATGCTCGACCCAGCCGGGATGGGCGTAGATTTGCCGATGCTCTTTCTGTGCGAGAGCGACGGTATTGCCGGCACGATCGAAAACGATGAAGCGTGTGGATGTGGTGCCCTGGTCGATGGCACCGACATAGCGACTCATACTGTGTATCCTCCGCCCCGTCCCTTGGGCCGAATGCAAGCCTAGCGCAACCGGCGACGGCTGCGAACGCAGCACACGGGGCAGACGCTGCTGCCGCCATCGCGTCCACCGGCACGACGCCCACCGGCACGACGCCCACCGGCACGACGCCCACCGGCACGGCGACACTGCCCCCCTCCCGCGCCCCCCCCCCCGCTGGCACCACACCCACCGGCGCTGGGGTTGGCGCTGGAACTGGCATCAAGCCTCGGGCTTGCCGCCTCAAACGCCTCAGGCCGAAATGGCATCTTGCCGATACCGGCGCGCCGTCCTTCACTGCACCCATTACAAAGGAGCGATCCATGGCAGGACGATTTGACGGACGCACCGCCGTTGTCACCGGCGGCGCATCAGGCATCGGGGCGGGCATCGCCGCTCGGCTTGCGGCCGAGGGGGCCACACTCAGCCTTTGGGACCGCGATGCGGCAGCCTTGGCACAATCCGGCGCGCATCACACCGTGACGCTGGATGTCACCGACGCTGATGCCGTCGCACAGGCTGCGGCTGCAACCGCCAAAGCGCTGGGCCGGATCGACATTCTGGTAACCTCGGCCGGCGTCACCGGCCCGAACCACACGACGTGGGACTATCCCGTCGATGCCTGGGACAAGGTGATCGACATCAATCTGAAGGGCGTCTTCTACTGCTGCCGCGCCGTGGTGCCGACGATGCAGGCGCAGGGCTACGGCCGGATCGTCAACATCGCGTCCATCGCCGGTAAAGAGGGCAATCCGATGGCCTCCGCCTACTCGGCGTCCAAGGCCGGCGTCATTGGCCTGACCAAGTCGCTGGGCAAGGAGTTGGCGACGAGCGAGATCAGGGTGAATTGCGTCACGCCGGCGGCCGTCAGGACACCGTTGTTCTCGCAGATGACGCAACAGCAGGTCGATTGGATGCTGTCGAAAATCCCCATCGGCCGCTTTGGCGAAATCGATGAGGTTGCTTCGTTGGTGCTGTGGCTGGCGAGCAAGGAATGCAGTTTTTCCACCGGCGGGGTGTTCGATATCTCCGGCGGCCGAGCAACGTATTGATAGGGGGGCGTGATGAACGCTGAAGATCTGGGGTATCTGCCCGCGACCGCATTGGCCGAGATGATCCGCACCAAGCAGATCTCCCCGGTCGAATACATGACGACACTCTTGGCACGGATCGACGCGGTGGAACCGCAGGTCAACGCCTTCGCCTATCTGGCCGCCGAACAGGCGATGGAGGGCGCGCGTCAGGCTGAAAAGGCGGTGATGTCGGGCCAAAGCCTCGGCCGCCTGCACGGCGTGCCGGCAACGATCAAAGATTTGGCGATCACCAAGGACATGCCCACGCAGATGGGCAGCGAAATCTACAAAGGCAACCAACCGGTGGAGGATGCACCGATGGTCGCGCGCCTGAAGGACGCCGGCGCGATCATCCTCGGCAAGACCACGACCAGCGAATTCGGGTGGACCGGCGTGTCGCACTCACCGCTGACCGGTATCACCCACAACCCCTGGAAGCATGGCTACAATGCCGGTGCCTCGTCCGCTGGCGCGGGCGCCGCCGCGGCGGCCGGGTTTGGGCCGCTGCACCAGGGCAGCGACGGTGCCGGCTCGGTCCGCATGCCGTCGCATTTCTGCGGCATCTTCGGCCTCAAGCCGTCTTTTGGCCGCGTGCCGAACTATCCTGTCAGCACCAATGACCTGACCTCCCATATCGGCCCGATGACCCGCACGGTCGGGGACGCGGCGGTGATGATGGAGGTGATGGCGGGTCCGCACCCGTTGGACTACACCAGCCTGGAAGCGTGGCCGGCCGCCTATGCCGCGCGTCTTGGCGAGGGCATCAAGGGCAAGAAAATCGCCTACAGCCCGGATCTTGGGGTGGCGAAGGTCGATCCCGAAATTGCCGAACTGGTGAAGAAAGCGGCTGCGCGCTTCAGCGAACTCGGTGCGATCGTCGAGGAGGTGAAAACCCCTTGGGCCGCGCCCGGGCCGGAGTTGGTGCGGTTCTTCTGGCCAGCGCATCTCGCGCGCCTGATCCCGCATCTTGAGAAATGGGAAGGCCGGATGGATCCCGGTCTGGTCGCCTGCATCAAGGAGTCGGTTGGGGTGTCCATCAAGGACTATCAGCTGATGCGCGAACGGAAGATGGCCTATGTCGCCAGCATCCACCGCTGGTTCCAGGACTGGGATTTGCTGCTGACGCCATCCGTCTCGGTCGCGGCGTTCCCGGCCGAGCTGCTGCAGCCGCCGCATTGGCCGCAACATGCCTGGGATTGGGTTAGCTGGGCCGAATTCTCCCATCCGTTCAACATGTCCTGGAATCCGGCGGCCAGCGTGCCCTGCGGCTTCACCGACCAGGGGCTGCCCGTCGGCCTGCAGATCGTTGGGCGGCGCTACGATGATCTGGGCGTTCTGCAAGCGTCGGCGGCGTTCGAGGCGGTGCAGCCTTGGGCGCATAAGCGCCCGGCGTTGGGATAGCCGCCTGGATCGAGGCAGCGCCTCTGCCCGGGCCTCGAGGTCTTTTCCCTGTTGGGGGCGTTTTGCCGATCTGACCGGCGCTGCGGTCGTTATCGGCGGCGTGTGTCGCCGCGGTACCGTGCGGGATACGTCGTGGGGCTATGCGCGGGATACGTCGCGGGGGCTACGCGCGGGATACGGCTTGGGGGTAACGCGCAGCATGGCTCGTGCATCCCTTGCTGCCGCCGGCGCATACAGCCCAGCATGAGCTTTGGCGGCAACACGGTCGATGCCGGCGATTGCCGCCCTCCCCGGCTGTGTTTCCGGCGTCAAATCCAGAAAAACAGGGCCAATGGCGTCATGGCGGCCCTGTTTGCGCTGCATTCATCATAACGGTCCTTGGCGGATATCGGGGGCAACCGCTACATTGAGGGGTACGAATCGCTTTTCCCCGCGCAATCGGGGTGACGGCCCGACCCGAGGTTAGGAATCAGATCATGAAACTCAAGGCCGACCGCGCCACCCTCATCAAGGCGCTGGCCCACGTGCAAAGCGTCGTCGAACGTCGCAATACGATCCCGATCCTGGCGAATGTCATGATCGCCGTGCGCGACGGCAAGCTGACGCTGACGGCAACCGACATGGAAATCGCCATCGTCGAGGATGTGCCCGCCAGTGCGGCACGCAACGGCGCCTGCACGGCACCGGCCGCGACGCTGTATGAGATCGTGCGCAAGCTGCCCGACGGGGCGGAGGTCGAGCTGGATCACCCGGGCGGCGATGCCCAGTTGTCGCTTCGCGCCGGCCGCTACGACACCAAGCTGGTGGTGCTGCCGGTCGAGGATTTCCCGTCGATGACCGCGGGCAGCCTGCCGCACAAGTTCAGCCTGACGGCGCATCAGCTGCGTGGCCTGATCGACCGCACCAAGTTCGCCATCAGCACCGAGGAAACGCGCTACTACCTGAACGGCATCTACCTGCACCACGCCGAGAGCGATGGCACGCAGGTGTTGCGCGCGGTGGCAACGGACGGACACCGGCTGGCGCGCGTCGAAGAGCCGCTGCCGGAGGGTGCGGCGTCGATGCCCGGCGTGATCATCCCGCGCAAGACGGTGAACGAACTGCGCAAGCTGCTCGATGAGGTCAACGGCAATGTGGAAATCGGCCTGTCCGAAACCCGCGTGCAGTTCCGCGCCGACGCGATGCTGCTGACCAGCAAGCTGATCGACGGCACCTTCCCCGAATATGATCGTGTCATCCCACGCGGCAACGACAAGGTGCTGCGCGTCGGCAAAAAGGACTTCTCCGACGCCGTCGCCCGCGTGGCGGCGATCTCGTCAGAGCGGTCTCGGCCGGTGAAGCTATCGCTGCAGCGCGATCTGCTGACCCTGTCGGCAGCCAGCCCCGAGCAAGGCACGGCGACCGAGGAACTCGACGCCGATCACGTCAAATACGACGCATCACCGTTGGAAATCGGCTTTCAGGCCCGCTATCTGAACGACATCACCGATCAGATCCAGGAAGAGGTGGAATTCCGCTTCGCCGACGGCCAGGCGCCGACGGTCGTGCAGGATGCCGCGGATTCAAGCGCACTCTACGTTCTGATGCCGATGCGGGTGTAGGCTTGGGTCCGGCCGTGTAACCGCCCACGGCCGGATCCCCCAAGCCCAGATCCGCCACGCCCAGATCCCCCAAGGCCGGATCTCACGGCTGGATCCCAAGCCTAGATCCCACGGCCGGATCGTTTACCAGCGCAGCCGGTAAGCCCTCGCCCTAGGACCGGCCATTCTTATTGGCCGAAATCCCCCCCCTTGCCGGCAACGCCCCTTATTGCTCGAGCAACGCCAGCACGGCAGCGGCGGCACACGCCGACGGCGTGCCCCCCTGTGACGGGGCGGAGCCTGATGGCGGCCGCAGCATGGCCAGGGCGGCAGCGACGTCAGCGCGCTGCGCAGCCGCGGCGGCCGGATCGGTGAGCAAACGCCCGACTGCCTCCGCCAGACGCTCCGGCGTGCCGTGCTGTTGCAGCAACTCAGGCACCGCCAGCCGGTCCAGCAGCAGGTTCAGGATCGAGGCATATTTGATGTTCGCGATCCGCTCGACGATGAAACTGGTGATCGGATTGACCCGATAGGTCACCACCATCGGCACCCCCGCCACCGCCAGTTCCAACGTCGAGGTGCCGGATTTCGTCAACGCCACGGCCGACGCGGCGAAGGCATCGAATTTTTCCGTGCTCGAGGACACGAGGATCGGTTTCACCGGCCAGGATGCCGTTGCCTGACGCACCGTTTCGGCCACCGGGCCAGCGAGCGGCATGACGGGTACCAGGTCGGGCGGCAGCAGGCGGAGCGTGGCCGCCAACACCGGCAATAGGCGGGAAACTTCGGTATGGCGGCTGCCTGGCATGACGGTCAGGACACGCGCATCGGCCGCCAGCCCATGACGCGCACGAAACCGCGCCGCGTTGCCCTGGTCTGCGCCCGATTCCAGCACCGGATGGCCGACGAAGGTGGCGCGTAAGCCATGGCGTGCGAAAAACGCCGGTTCGAAGGGCAAAAGGCACAGCAGCGCGTCCCACAGGCCAGGGAAGCGTTTGACCCGGCTTTCCCGCCAGGCCCAGACCTGCGGCGCCACGTAGTGTGCTCGCTTGATGCCACTGTCACGCAGGGCATTCAGCACACGGAGCGTGAAGCCGGGCGAATCGATCGTGACCAACACATCAGGCCGCCGTGTCTGCACATCCGCGATCGCTCGGCGCAACAAGGCGCGCAGGCGCCGGATACGGGGCAGCACTTCGAACAACCCCATCACCGCGAGGTCGCTGATCGGAAACAGACTGTCCAGCCCCTCCGCCGCCATGGTGTGACCACCGATGCCAACGAAGTCGACATCCGGACGACGGGCACGGATCGCGCGGATCAGGCGGGCCCCCAGAACGTCGCCGCTTTGTTCACCGGCGATCAGGTAGATCACGGGGCGGCGGCTCATGGCGGCGCCCCTGCATTGGCACGTATGAGTGCGCCGAGGCGCGGGGTCCGGGACGGCAGCGCCACTACTTCACCGCCGCGATCAGGAAATTCACGCCCAGATCCTGGCTGATGCGCCAGTTGCCCCGCAGCGGATCCATCGACAGACCGGCGGATCGCGTCACGCGCAACCCGGCGGCACGCATCATACCGGATAGCTCGACCGGGGTGATGAACTGGCGCCAGTCATGCGTGCCGACCGGCAGCATCCGCAGGATGTATTCCGCCCCCAGTTTCGCCGTCAGCCAGGATCGCCGCGTGCGGTTCAGCGTCGACATCACCAGCACGCCGCCGGGCTCCAGCAGCGCGGCCAGTTGATCCATGAAAGTGGCGCAATCGGCGACATGTTCGATCACTTCCAACGCGATCACCGCCGGAAACCGCTGCCCTTCGGCGATGATCTCCTCTGCCATCGCCGCGCGGTAGGCCAGTGCCAAGCCAGCACCTTCGGCATGGGCGCGGGCGGCGTCGATCGCTTCACCGGCGGCGTCGATGCCCAGCACGTCATGGCCAAGCCGCGCGAGGGCTTCGGATGCGAGCCCGGCGCCGCAGCCGACATCGAGCACGCGGCAGCCAGCGGGGATCAGGCCCTCGATCCAGCCGATGCGTGCCGGATTCATCCGATGCAACGGCTTCATCGGGCCGTCCGGATCCCACCAGCGCCCCGCGAGGCGGTCGAATTTGTCGACTTCAGCATCCCGGACCGTCGTGTTGCTCATGTCTGCTCACTCCTTCCTGGGTTGCCCCATCCGCCTGCGGTCAGTATGTGTGCGCCCGCACTTCACTCTGGCAATTGTTCATAATCGCCCCATGGCCCGCATCGTGATGAAATTCGGCGGCACCTCCGTCGCCGATCTCGACCGTATCCGCAACGTCGCCCGACGCGTGAAGCAGGAGGTCGAGGCCGGTAACCAAGTTGCCGTCGTCGTCTCCGCCATGTCTGGCGTGACCAACCAGCTTGTCAAATACTGCTCCGACCTGTCGCCGTTGCACGATGCGCGTGAATACGACGCCGTGGTGGCGACGGGGGAGCAGGTGACGTCCGGGCTGCTGGCCATTTATCTGCAGGAGATCGGCGTGAACGCCCGCTCCTGGCAGGGCTGGCAAGTGCCGATCCGGACCGACACGGCGCACGGCAAGGCGCGGATTCTGGACATCGATGCGTCGGCGTTGATCGGCCGCATGGTGGATGACAATCAAGTCGCCGTCATGGCCGGCTTCCAGGGTGTGGCCGCAGATAATCGCATCACCACGCTGGGCCGCGGCGGGTCGGACACATCGGCGGTCGCCCTGGCCGCGGCGCTGCACGCGGACCGTTGCGACATCTACACCGATGTCGACGGTGTCTACACCACGGACCCGCGCATCGTGCCGAAGGCGCGCAAGCTGTCGAAAATCTCCTACGAAGAAATGTTGGAACTGGCCTCGGTCGGTGCCAAGGTGCTGCAGACCCGCAGCGTTGAACTTGCGATGAACGAACGCGTCCGCGTCCGTGTGCTGTCCAGCTTCCTGGACACGCCCCCGGACGATAGTTCCGGAACGCTTGTGGTCGATGAGGATGAGATCGTGGAAAAGCAGAACGTATCCGGGATCGCCTACTCCCGCGACGAGGCGAAGATCACCGTCCGCCGCGTGCCGGACCGGCCTGGCATCGCCGCCTCGATCTTCGGGGCGCTGGCCGATCAGAACGCCAATGTCGATATGATCGTGCAGAACATCTCGGCCGATGGCACCACCGACATGACCTTCACCGTCGGCAAATCCGACCTGCCGCGGGCGCGTTCGGCGCTATCGGCGATCAAGGATCAGATCGGCTATGCGGAAGTGCAGGAAGATCCCGACGTCGCCAAGATCAGCGTCGTTGGCGTCGGCATGCGCAGCCATGCCGGTGTCGCCAATACGATGTTCCGCGCGCTGGCTGACAAGGCGATCAATATTCAGGTGATTTCCACCTCCGAAATCAAGGTCTCGGTCCTGATCGCCGCCGAATATACGGAACTCGCCGTACGGGCGCTGCATACGGCGTACGGCCTCGATGCTTGATCCCCGCGCACAACTCGATCAGCTCTGGAGCCGCGGCACCGCGTTCCTTGGCACGCAATACGCCATCATGGGCGGTGCGATGTCCTGGGTTAGCGAAAAAAATCTGGTCTCCGCCATCTCCAACGCCGGTGGCTTCGGCGTCATCGCCTGCGGCGCGATGTCACCCGATCAACTCGCGGCGCAGATCGCGGGCACGCAGGCGCTGACCGACAAACCCTTCGGCGTGAATCTGATCACGATGCACCCGGAGCTTCTGGATCTGGTGCGCGTGTGTCTAGAGGCCAAGGTCGGGCATATCGTGCTGGCCGGTGGCATCCCGCCCGGGCCCGCGGTGCGCGCGGTCAAGGACGGCGGTGCCAAGCTCATCACCTTCACGCCCTCGCTCGCCCTCGGCAAACGCATGGTCCGCTCGGGTGCCGATGCGATCGTGATCGAGGGGTCGGAGGCCGGCGGCCATATCGGTCCGGTGTCACTGACCGTGCTGGCGCAGGAGATCCTGCCGCATCTGCGCGATGTCCCGGTTTTCGTCGCCGGCGGGCTGGGCCGAGGCGAAGCGATTCTGGCGTATCTGGAGATGGGGGCCTCGGGCGCCCAGCTCGGCACACGGTTTGCCGCCTCCGCTGAATCGATCGCGCATGAACGGTTCAAGAAATTCTTCGTGCAATCCGCCGCCCGCGATGCGCTACCGTCGATCGAACTCGATCCGCGGTTCCCGGTTATTCCTGTGCGCGGCTTGGTCAACGATGGCACCAAGCAGTTCATGGCGCATCAGGCGGAAACGCGTGACAAGTTCCTTGCCGGGGAACTGACCAAAGAAGAAGCGCAATTGGTCATCGAACGATTCTGGGCCGGCGCCCTGCGACGCGCGGTGATCGACGGTGATATTGAAACCGGGTCGGTGATGGCGGGGCAGTCGGTCGGGATGGTGACCAAGATCCAGCCTGTGGCCGAGATCATCGGTGAACTGGTGGACCAAGCGGTCGCCGCGATCGCAGCGCGTCAAGCGGCCGATTAACGGCGGGCGCGCCGCCCGCTTGCCGGGCATCGCCCTGCTGCACGCGCCATTACCGGGCGCGCCCTTGCTGGATGCGCCCCAGCCCGATGTGCCGTTGCCGGATGCGCCCCGCTGGCCTCGCCATTGCCGGGCGCGCCGCATCAGGATTGCCGCAGGCGGATGTGCCCCAGGCGGGGATGCACCCTAGCCGGATGCACCCCAGCCGGGTGTGCCCTTTCCGGACGCCCTTCTGCCGGGCCTGACGCAGCCACTTGGCGGCACCGGCAACGTTTCGTGACATTTTTTCGTCGGCATCCGGCATGACTGCCGAAATATTGCCATCTGTTTACTTTCCAATGCGGCTCCAAGCCGCCAGATACAGGGGGCGGACAGACAACACAGCGGAGGGGGCACAAACCGGATGGCAACCCGGCCGGCGGTAAGACCGATGACGATGGGATACCGGCGATGACACAGCCGCGGCGCCTGCTTGCCCGCTTGCGGAGCCTGCGCGCGCATGGTTCGCCGCCCCTGTCCGTTCTCGTCCGCCTCGTTGCCACGGAACTCGTCAGCGAGGTGTGCTCCATCTATGTGCATCGCCCCGGTGACATCCTGGAACTGGCAGCGACCCAGGGCTTGAACCCGGATTCCGTCGGACGCACGCATCTGCGGGTTGGCGAGGGCGTCGTTGGCCTATGCGCCGCCACGGGCACGGTGATGAACCTGCCGGATGCGCAGAACCACCCCGCCTTCGCCTATCGGCCGGAGACCGGAGAGGAGCCTTTCGCCTCCTTGCTGGCCGTGCCGGTGCGGCGCGCCGGGCGGACAATGGGCGTTTTGGTGGTGCAGAACCGCACGCCGCGCAATTTCACCGAAGACGAGATCGACGATCTTGAAACGGTTGCCATGCTGCTGGCGGAGATGCTGCCGGCGACCACCGGAGCGACAGAAGCCTCTCGCGAGGGTCTTGGCGCGACCGTACCGCGCCAGTTTGCCGGCACACCGCTGAACGGCGGCATTGCCGTCGGACCCGTCGTGCTGCTGAACGCCGTGCGCCCCATCGTTCGCATCCTTGCCGATGACCCGGTTCAGGAGCAGGCCCGCCTGGATGACGCCGTCTCTAGCATGCAGCGCGGCCTGGACGATCTGTTCGCCGATGTGCCGCAGCGGGGAAAGAAGGCGGATCGCAACGCGTCTCGCGAAGTGTTGGAGGCCTATCGCCTGGTCGCGGCGGATGCCGGGTGGCTGCGCCGCGTGTCAGAGGCCATCGCCGGCGGCATGACGGCCGAGGCCGCGGTGCAAAAGATCGCCGCCGATCTGCATGCGCGCATGCGCCGGATCAGCGACGCCTATCTGCGCGAGCGCCTTGCCGATATGGAAGACTTGGCCAATCGCCTGCTTAGCACCTTGTCCGGCCGCGATGCGGCCGTCGATGTGCCGCCCGGGGCGATTCTGGTCGCTCGGCGCATGGGGCCGGCCGAATTGCTGGACTGGCACTTGCGCGGGATCGCCGCGATTGCCGTGGAAGAAGCCAGCCCCGCCGGTCACGCCGCCATTCTGTCGCGTGCGTTGGGTCTGCCGGCGATCGGCAATCTTCGCGGCATCCTCGATAGCGCCGAGCGCGGCGATGAAGCCGTCGTCGACGCTGATGACGGGCAATTCATCCTGCGCCCGGAAGCCGAGGTGCGGAACACCTATCTGCGGGTGCACCAAGAGCGGACGGCGAAAAGTGCCGGCTTGGCGGCTTGGCGCCCGCGACCGGCGGTCACCAAGGATGGCGTCGGCCTGACGCTGATGCTGAATGTCGGCCTCGGCCTGGAGCTACCGCAACTCGACCGCACCGGCGCAGACGGCATTGGGCTGTTTCGCACCGAAATTGCCATGCTGGCGCGTGGCACCATGGCGGATATCGCGGAACAGGCGGCGATCTACGCCCGCGTGCTGGAACACGCCGGCGACCGGCCGGTGATTTTCCGCACGCTGGACCTGGGTGCGGACAAGTTGCTACCCGGCACACAGACCGAGGAAGAGAATCCCGCCATGGGCTGGCGGTCGCTGCGCGTCGGCCTGGACCGCCCGGCGCTGCTGCGACGCCAGCTTAGGGCGCTGTTGCTGGCAGCCGGGGACCGGGCCTTGTCGGTGATGTTTCCGATGGTGGCGACGGTGGAGGAGTTCCGCGCCGCCAAGGCGCTTCTGTTGGCCGAAGCAAATCGCGTCAGGCCGGCGCCGCGCAGCCTGAAGATCGGCACGATGCTGGAGGTGCCGGCCCTGATGTGGCAGTTGCCGGCGCTGCTGAAGGAGGTCGATTTCATCTCGATCGGCAGCAACGATCTGCTTCAGTTCGTCTTTGCCGCCGACCGAGGCACGCCGTCGCTTTATGATCGCTATGATTTCCTGTCCGCGCCGATGCTGACGATCCTCGAACAGGTGGCTGTCGCCGGCGCCGCTGCCGGCGTGCCGGTGTCGGTTTGCGGTGAGGCTGCGTCCGACCCACTGGAAGCGCTGGTGATCGCTGCGCTGGGTATCCGCACGCTGTCCATGCCGGCAGGCAGCGTGCTGCCGATCAAGGCAATGTTCAGCCATGTGGACCTGGGCGCGTTTCAGGCGGTTCTGACCGCCATCAGGCGCGGCGGCGGCATGAATCTGCGGGAGCCGATTGCAACCTGGGCGCGTGAACAGGGCATTGTGGGCTAAAGCGAGCGCGCAGCCTCTGTCCTGGTGCATACGATTCGTGCCGAGAACGGCAGATAATAGCATGGAAAATACGCGATTCGTTTGCAATCCGGTCATTTTGGGGCATTGGAAAAATGGGCTGTCTGGTCTAGAACCACCGGGTTTGCTGCGCTGCGGCGATGAATGGCGCAGATCGGCAAATGCTTCTCGTGGTGGGATAGAACGGGGAACCAGTGCTGCAAGATAGCAGATCTAGGCTGGTCGAAAGTCGGCGATGGATGTCGGAGGTCGCATCCGATTCGGCAGGCACGCCGGTTGCCGGGCGCGCCGGCGCTGATCTGCGCGCAGCACGAGAGCGGCTGGGTTGGTCTCTGCCGGCGATCGCCGAACATGTGCGCATCCGCAAAGTCCATCTCGAAGCCTTGGAAGATGGCCGCCTTTCCGACCTGCCGAGCCATGCCTATGCGCTCGCGTTCCTGCGCAGCTATGCACGGGCGCTCGGCCTTGATCCTGATGAAACGGTCCGTCGCTTCAAGAACGAAAGCGGGGAGGCCGAAGCCCGTCCCGATCTTATTTTCCCCGCCCCCGTGCCCGAACGTGGCCTGCCGTCCGGCGCGATCGTCCTGCTGGCGTTCGTCTTGTGCATTTGTGCCTATGCCGGTTGGTATCGGTTGTCCGCCGAGGGCCGTCTGCCCGCGGAAACCGTTATTTCCGTTCCGGAGCGGCTAGCGCCATTGGCTGAACAGGCAATCCCACCGGCCGCCCCTTCGTCATCAGCCAATGCGTCGGGCACGCCGATGGCGGCTGCTTCATCTGGCGCTGTTTCCGCGAGCGCGGGCGCTGCTACGGCGCGCGGCGGTGCGACGTCCGACACGTCCCCCCCTGCCCCGGCGATCTCGCCGACATCGGCGGCCGCTGCTTCGATCCAAGGCCGGCCGCAAGAGACCATGCCGCCCCAAGCCCTGGCGCCGGTGCCGGCACCTGCGGCGGATGAAAGCCGCATCGTGCTGCGCGCCAGCGCACCAACGTGGCTGTTCGTGAAGGACAAGGCGGGCGCCGTGCTGTTGAACCGCACCCTGAAGCCGGGTGAAACATGGCCCGTCCCGGCGCGCGGCGACCTGCTGTTGACCACCGGCAATGCGGCCGGGACCGATATCCTGGTGGATGGCGCGGAAACCGCAAGCATCGGCGGTCAGGGGGTGGTGCGCCGGGACCTGCCGTTGGATATCGATCAAATCCGCGACGGCAAGCTGGCAATGACCGTCACATCCCAGCTTACGCCCCCCAAGCCGCGCCCGTAGCGAATTGCGCCACGACACTCCATACTATCAGACGATAAACGCTACCGCCGCCGCAAAAGACCGGCAGGCGGTGGCTGATGATACACTGTGCCGAATCGGTTTGAACGCGCCCGCACCGCGGACCGGTTCCCTTTGAACAGGAGACCTGCATGACGGCCTATCGCCCATATCAAGAGATCCTCCGGCGCAAATCGCGCCGCGTGTATGTGGGCAACGTGCCGATCGGTGATGGCGCGCCGATCAGTGTGCAGACGATGACCAATACCCTGACGCATGATGTTGCGGCGACGGTTGGCCAGATCAAGCGCGCCGAAGCCGCCGGCGTCGACATCGTTCGCGTGTCCTGCCCCGATCAAGAAAGCGCACTGGCGCTGAAGGAGATCGTCAAGCAGGTAAACGTGCCGATCGTCGCGGACATCCACTTCCATTACCGGCGCGCGATCGAAGCGGCGGAAAGCGGCGCCGCCTGCCTGCGCATCAACCCAGGCAACATCGGCAGCGATGAGCGCGTAAAAGAGGTGGTAAAGGCCGCCCGCGACCACGGCTGCTCGATGCGCATCGGCGTCAACGCCGGCTCGCTGGAAAAGCATCTGCTGGAAAAATACGGCGAACCGAACCCCGAAGCTCTGGTGGAAAGTGCGCTGTATCACGCCAACATCCTGCAGCAGCACGACTTCCACGACTTCAAGATCAGCGTGAAAGCATCCGACGTCTTCCTAGCGGTCGCTGCGTATCAGCAACTGGCCGAAGTCTGCGACCATCCGCTGCATATCGGCATCACCGAAGCCGGCGGGCGGCGGATGGGAACGGTGAAATCCTCCATCGGCCTCGGCTCCCTGCTGTGGGCGGGCATCGGCGATACCATGCGGGTCTCTCTGTCCGATGAACCGGAAGAGGAAGTGCGGGTCGCCTGGGATATCCTGAAATCCCTCGGCCTGCGCCACCGTGGCGTGAAGGTCGTATCCTGCCCGTCCTGCGCACGTCAGGGCTTCAACGTCATCAAGACGGTCGAAACCTTGGAAGAGCGGCTCGGCCACATCGAAACGCCGCTGACCCTGTCGATCATCGGCTGCGTGGTGAACGGACCGGGCGAAGCGCTGATGACCGATATCGGCGTGACTGGCGGTGGCAATGGCCGTCACATGGTCTACCGCGCCGGCAAGACCGATCACACGATCGACGGCGACACGATGATCGACCACATCGTCGAACTGGTAGAAGCCAAGGCGGCCGAGATCGAGGCAACGAAAGCCGCGGCAAAAGCCGCCGCAGAGTAATCAGGCTCGGGCTTTCCTGCCCAATCCTGTTTCGGCGATACGGGTCAGGTGCCCCGGTTATAGAAACACCGGGGACACCTGATCACCTGCCGCGCGCCACCCGGACGGTGATCGGGTGAGGCGCCCGGATGGTATGGTCGATCGGAAAACGGAGCATCAAGGCCCGACCTGCAGGTAGTGCGGGTGCATCAACGCGTCGAGGATCGGCAGATTGATGAAGAACAGCGCAACCACGGCAACAAAGGTCAGGATCGCGAAACTCATGAAGGCACGCTCCTGATAGAGTTTTTCCGGTGCCTGTGCCGCTGAGTCCGCCTTCAGGCTGATCGCCAGGTACCAGGTAAACAGAACCGCGAACAACGGAAGACTGAGCAGGAGTTCGATCTTGTACTTGATCAGGAATATCCCGATCAGAAAGGCCGAACACAGCGCATAAAAAAAGGACGACAGCAACAGCGAGGCTTCGGTGTAGGACTGAAAGGACCGCCGGTAGAGCCCGGCCTGATGGGGATCGCCGATGCGGCGGTATTCCGCGTAGCGTTTAACCCCCATCAAAAAGGCACCGCCCATCCAGTATGCCAGCAGAACGGAACCCGGCGGGATCACCACGCTACTGACGGCGAACCACCCCAAGAGAAAGCGGATCGGATTGTTCACGGATTCCGACAGCACATCCAGATATGGGCGGTCCTTCGTGCGCATTGGCCGCACATTATATGCGGTCCCCATCACCAGCAGAGCAAAACACGTCACCTCGAACGCTGTATTGATCGTCTTGGCGAACAACATCCCAAGCACCACCAAGACAAAATACTGCGCACCGACCAAGCGCTGATCAAGCCGCCCCTCGGCCCCCGGCCGGGAGCGTTTCAGCGGGTGGAAACGATCGAACGGCGCATCCAGATACTCGTTGATCGTGTAGTTGGCAGACGCGACCAGACAAAGGGCGATCATTGCCATCGCGACATGCATCAGGACCAGAGCCGGATCGCCGTGCCGCAAGAGCACATAGGCCAAAGCTGCCCCAGGTATCATGAAGATGTTCTTCACCCAGTGATCCGGACGGGCGATGCGGACATAGTCGCGAAACGTGCCGCTGGGGGGCGATATGTCGAATATCTGGCTCATGGTCAGATCATGCCGATCTCAGTGACGGGGCCACATGTCAGCCGAAACGAACGGCACCAATGCCTAACGGGCATCGGCGGTTGGCGGACACAGCCGTGGATATTTTGTACCAGCAACAGATAACGGCTGGCGCACTGGTTTGCGAGCAAAATCCAAGCCTGCGGTTTGCTGTCCATGCCTGCCGCCTGCTTTGGCGACCGCCGGCGTCGGCACTGCCCCCAACCACATACCCGCATGACCCAAGCGGCAGCCGGCTGCGTATCCGCCCGCAGCGTGTAGCCCCGGACGACTGCTGCGCCTATATAGTGCGCCGACCACGCAACAAGGACGAAACCGCTTTGAGCGACCTGCAACCCGCCCGCGGCACGCATGACCTGATCGGCGAGGAAATGCGCCGGTTTCACCGCGTTACCGATACCGCACGCCGGATCGCCGCAGTCTATGGCTTCGACGAATGGATCACACCGATCTTTGAGGACACGCGCGTCTTTTCCCGCACCCTGGGGGAAACATCCGACGTTGTGACCAAAGAGATGTACACGTTCGACGACCGCGGCGGCGATTCCATCACCCTCCGCCCCGAGGGCACCGCCGGCGTCTGCCGAGCGATGGTGACCAACGGGCTGACGCAGAGTTTGCCGCAGAAGGTGTTCTACGCCGGGCCGATGTTCCGGTATGAGCGCCCGCAAAAAGGCCGCTACCGCCAGTTTCACCAAATTGGCACCGAGTTGATCGGTCCGGCCGAACCCTTGGCGGACGCCGAGGTGATCGCTTGCGGCTGGGCCATCCTGCAGGCGCTGGATGTCGCCACCGACACGGTGCTGGAACTCAATACGCTGGGCGACAAAGACTCGCGTGATGCGTACCGCGCTGCCCTGGTCGCCTATTTCACCGACCACAAAGACGCTCTGTCCAAGGACAGCTTAATGCGGTTGGAGCGTAATCCGCTGCGCATTCTGGACAGCAAGGACGAAAGCGACAAACGCATCGTCGCCGGCGCACCGACGATCGAACCGCATCTCAGCGACCCGGCGCGCAGCTTTTGGGATAAGGTGCGCGAACATCTGACCGCCTTTCATGTCCCCTTCGTGGAGAACCCGCGCATCGTGCGAGGCCTCGATTACTACGGCCATACAGCGTTTGAATTCGTGACGACCAAGCTTGGCGCGCAAGGCACCGTCATGGCCGGCGGACGCTATGATGGCTTGGTGCAAGAAATGGGTGGCCCGGCAACGCCCGCCGTGGGTTGGGCGGCGGGGATCGAGCGCCTGGCAATGCTGATGGAAGCGGCCCCGCCGGCGCCCGCACCCGTGACCATCATCCCGATCGGCGATGCGGCCGAGGCCAAGGGGATCGAGGTCCTGCAAGCCCTGCGGCAAAACGGGATCCGCGCCGAAATCGGCTATCGCGGTAACCTCAAGCGCCGGATGGAGCGCGCGAACAAGGCTGGCAGCAGGGCTGCCGTGATTATTGGGCAGGATGATATTGCCGCCGGCCATGCCCAGGTGAAAGACCTGACGACCGGCACACAAGACGCTATTCCGTTCTCTGACCTCGCATCGCGACTGAAATGACACTGGACTACAAACTCGACCGCATTGCTGCCCGTGCCGACGAACTGCGGGCCATGCTGACAGAGGCCATTGGCGGCGACGCCTTCGTCAAGGCATCCCGCGAACTGGCGGATATCGAACCCGTGGTCGCGCGCATCGGCGACCTTCGCCAGGCCGAACGCGCCCGCGACGAAGCCGAGGCGATGCTGCAAGACCCGGAGATGAAGGAACTGGCGGAAGCCGAACTCTATGCGCTGAAAGAGCAGATCCCGGCGCTGGAACACGAGTTGCGCCTGGCCTTGCTGCCGAAAGACGAGGCTGACGCACGCTCCGCCATCCTGGAAATCCGCCCCGCCGCCGGCGGCGATGAGGCAGGGCTGTTCGCCGCCGAACTCTTTGCGATGTATCAGAAATACGCCGAGGGCAAAGGCTGGCGCTTCGAAATCATGGACTATAGCGACACCGGCCTGGGCGGGATCAAGGAAGCCACCGCCGAAATCACCGGCCGCAACGTCTTCGCCCGGTTGAAATACGAATCCGGCGTGCATCGCGTGCAACGCGTGCCCGCCACCGAAAGCCAAGGCCGCATCCATACCTCCACCGTCACGGTGGCGGTGCTGCCGGAAGCCGAGGAAGTGGATGTGCAGATCGACGAAGCCGATCTGCGGATCGACATCTACCGTGCCTCCGGCGCCGGCGGCCAGCACGTCAACAAAACCGACAGCGCGGTGCGCATCACGCATATCCCCACCGGCATCGTCGTGGCGATGCAGGAAGAGCGAAGCCAGCACAAGAACCGCGCCAAGGCGATGAAGATCCTGCGCGCGCGCATGTATGAGCAACAGCGTGCCTCGCTGCACGCCGCACGCTCCGCGGATCGGAAATCCCAGGTCGGCACCGGCGACCGCAGTGAGCGCATCCGCACGTATAACTTCCCGCAGGGGCGGGTTTCGGATCACCGCATCAACCTGACACTGTACAAGATCGATCGCGTGATGCTGGGCGATCTGGATGAGTTCATCGACGCGCTGACGGCCGAGGACCAGGCGGCACGCCTCGCCGCCGAGGAATGAGCCGCAGCATCGCCGACGCCCTGCGCGACGGCGCCGTTCGGCTGGCCGGGATCGCCGATGACCCACGCCGCGAGGCCCGGATGCTGTTGGCGCACGCGCTGGGGGTGACGGCGGCGGACCTGATCCGCGATGCGGGCAAGACGGTGGAAACCGCTGCCTATACGGCGTTGCTCGCACGCAGGGGCTCGCACGAGCCGATGGCGCTGATCCTGGGCAGTCGCGGTTTCTGGACACTCGACCTGGAGGTTTCGCGGGCCACCCTGATCCCGCGCGCCGATAGCGAAGCCGTCGTCGAAGCGGTGCTGGCGCGTCGCGCGCAGCCGCCGGCACGCATCTTGGACCTGGGGACCGGGACGGGCTGCCTACTGCTGGCGCTGCTGCGTGAATATCCCACCGCCTTCGGCATCGGCGTGGACCGCGTGCCGGCCGCGGTTGCGTTGGCAGAGCGCAACGCCCGCCGTAATGGCCTGAGCACGCAATGCGGTTTCGTCGCAGCGAACTGGTCCGACCCGCTCGATGGTCGTTTCGATGTCATCGTTTCAAACCCACCCTATATCCCGGCGGGCGACATTCCAGGCTTGATGCCGGAGGTCGCCGCGTGGGAGCCAGCCTCGGCGCTGGATGGCGGACCGGACGGTTATGACGCCTATCGGACCATCCTGGCACGACTCGACCCTTTGCTCGCACCGGGCGGGCTGGTGGCGCTTGAAGTCGGCGCCGGGCAAGCGGCGGACGTCGCTTCGATGGCGCGGGACGCGGGGTTTGATGCCGACACGACGCGCGATCTGGGTGGAATCGACCGCTGTATCGTGCTTTCCGCACCGTTGCGCTAAAAAAGCGTTTGGCAGCGGTGTTTTGGATGTATAGGGTCGCGTCGTGGCAGAGGAACTGTGATGCACAGGCCTTGGCGGCGAAGGTGGGATTTTACGAAACCTCCGCAAGTCACGATCCAAGCCGATTGAACATGGCAGGCAACGGACGATCCCGGCGGGTGCCCATAGGTGCCTATCCTTATCCGAGCCCCTGCCGACGATGGGAAAGCACGACGGCAAACACATGAACATGAAAAGAATGCGCGGCCGCGGTCATCGCCAGGGCGGTGGAGGCGGCGGAGGCGGCGGCGGTCCGATCAGGCACCATGCCGGCGGCGGTATCCCGCTCAATCGCAACCACGTCTTCGACAGCAACGGCCCCGATGTCCGCGTCCGCGGCACATCCCAACAATTGTTCGAGAAGTATCTGCAACTCGGCCGCGATGCGACCAGCAGCGGCGATCGGGTGACGGCGGAAGCCTACTTCCAGCATGCCGAACATTATTTCCGCATTCTGAATGCGATGAACCAGGCGGCGCAGCAGAACCAGGGCGCACCGCAGCAGGGGGGCCATCGCCGGCCGTACCAGAATGGCGAAGGCGGCCAATCTGGGGAGGGCGGACCGTCCGGCGAAGAAACCATGGTGCCGATCAACCTCTCGGAACCCGAGGATCTGACCCCGGCCGGTCTTGGGGAGCAGCCCGAAGCCCGTGACATTCCAATCGCCGCACTGCCGCCGGAAGCCTGAACGGCCCCATCACCGCGGGTGACGGACCGGGCAGACGTCCGGTCCGCGCGCCGTGGTTAAGTCACGACGCGGCAATGCCGTTGGCCAGCCCGGCGCGGAGTTCAACGGCCTCTGCCCCGTCGATCAGGCCACGGCGGATGAACAGATCAATCAGGACCAGGTTGACGTTGAACTTGAAGTCGTCGGTGTCACGCACCGCGGCCATGGCACGTTCGATCGGCCATAATTCGAACGCCTCCACCTCCCCATCGGCGGGCACGGGCGTAAACGTGGCCGGAAGAATCAGATCGTAGCAATATAAAAGGTCCCGCCGCAGCCCCTCGGGTCGCGCCATGGCATAGCCGATATGGCCGACGAGCCGCGCCGAACGAGCAAGTGCCTCGGGGATCGCCGCCTCCTCGGCCGCTTCTTTGATCACCGTCTCCCATGGCCCCAGGCCAGCCGGCACGCCACCGGCAACCACATGATCCAGCTTGCCCGGATCGAGCGTCTTGTTCGACGCTCGGCGCGCCACCCAAATCTTCAACCCGGCTGGCGTTTCCACCAGGCCATTGACGTGGACCCCATGGGCGCGGACGCCGAATTGCGGGATCGCGCCGCGGTCGATCCGTGCCAAGGACGGTCCGTCCGGGTCGGCGCGGACATCGAATTGCTCCCCCCGCGTGCGACTGAGGCCACGGTCTGTCAGCCGCAGGCACAGCGCCGGCAGTTGGCTGGGATCGGTCAGAATGATGGTCCCGTCGCCTGGCTGGCTCAGCCCCGGCGCCCCGGCCAGCGCTGCGGCGATGTTCGGTGCCACCCAGCCCACCGCGGCCTGCCCGATCAGAAGGCGCAGCCGGTCGCCGGGAAGGTCGACATTGTTGCAAGCCCGCACATGACGGACGAATCCGGTGGTATTTGTCATTTCGTTCAAGCTCGTCGCCTTTCCAACCGCCCATCCGCATGCCACATGCGCAAGCATGAGACGAAACAGCCCACCCCCAGCCCCGACGATCACGCCACAGGCCGACCGATCAACGTGGCAAACCGTGCTGTCGCTGCTGCCCTATCTTTGGCCGCAGGGAAATACGCCCGCACGCTTCCGGGTTGTCGTTGCCGTGGTGTTCATGCTGCTGGCGAAAGTGGCGACTGTCTATGTGCCGATGATATATGGCCGAGTCGTCGATGCCATGGCGCCGCAGAACATGGCAGTCTACGTGCTGCCGACGGCATTGATCCTTGCGTATGGCATCGTGCGCATCGCCGCAGCGGCATTCGGGGAACTGCGGGATGCCCTCTTCGCCTCGGTCCAGCAGCGCGCCGTCAGGCTGCTGGCGCTGCAGACATTTCGGCATCTGCATGCACTCAGCCTGCGCTTTCATCTAGACCGCCAGACCGGCGGCATGTCGCGCGTGATCGATCGCGGCGTGCTGGGCATGCAGTCCGTGCTGCGTCTGGCGGTGTTCAACGTGGTGCCGACGGCGCTGGAACTGGTGCTGGTCACCGGGATCATCTGGCACATGTTCGACTGGCGCTACGCCGCCATCACCTTCGTCGCCGTCGCCCTTTATGTCGCGTTCACCGCGGTGCTGGCCGGCCGGCGCGGCCGCTACCGGCGAACGATGAACGACACCGACAACGACGCCTCGTCGAAGTCCTTGGACAGCCTGCTGAACTACGAAACGGTGAAGTATTTCAACAACGAGGAACACGAATCCAACCGTTATGACGGTGCCTTGGCGCGTTATGAACGGGCGGCGATCCGGGTGCAGGTTTCGTTGAACATGCTGAACCTGGGCCAGGCGGCGATCATCGCCATCGGGCTGACGGCGATCATGCTTCTGGCCGCGTCCGATATGCCCCATAACGGAATGACCGTCGGCCGCTTCGTGGTGGTCAACACCTATTTGATCCAGCTTTATCAGCCGCTGAACTTCCTGGGTGTCGTCTACATGACGATCAAGCAGGGCTTGGTGGATATGGAGCAGATGTTCGCACTCCTGCGGGTGGAACGGGAAATCGTCGACAAGCCCGGTGCGCCATCCCTGCCCGCGCAACTCGCCGCGGGCGCCGCCGGAGAGGTCGTGTTCGACGACGTGCATTTCGGCTACCAGCCGGTCCGGCCGATCCTGAAGGGCGTCAGCTTCCACCTGCCCGCCGGCGGCAAGCTGGCCGTTGTCGGCCCCACCGGTGCCGGCAAGTCTACCATCAGCCGGTTACTGTTCCGCTTTTACGACGTCTCTGCGGGGCGCATCCTGATCGACGGGCATGACATACGCGATGTCACGCAAGACAGTGTCCGCGCCGCCATCGGCGTGGTCCCGCAGGACACCGTGCTGTTCAACGATACCATCCGCTACAACATCGCCTATGGCCGCCCCGGCGCGACACAAGAAGAGGTCGAGCAGGCGGCCAAGCTGGCGCAGGTGCATGATTTCGTCCTGGGTCTACCCGACGGTTACGATACCAAGGTAGGGGAGCGCGGGCTGAAACTATCGGGGGGCGAAAAACAGCGCGTGGCGATCGCGCGCACCATCCTGAAGGACCCGCGTATCCTGATCCTGGATGAGGCAACCAGTGCGTTGGACACCCGCACCGAACAGGATATCCAGACCGCGCTGCGTGCCGTTTCTCAGCGCCGGACGACCCTGGTGATCGCCCACCGCCTTTCCACCGTCGTCGATGCCGACGAAATCCTTGTCCTGCAGGATGGCAAAGTGGCCGAGCGCGGGACACATATGGGATTATTGGCTCAAAATGGGCTTTATGCGCGCATGTGGGCGCTTCAGGCCGTTGAGCAGGATCTGGAAACCGCCACCTAAACGACGGCGCCGGCCGGTTTTTTACCCGGTTTTTTTTACAAGGATGACACCATGAGCGACCAACACGACCCCCACGCCCACCTGTCGCACGCCGGCGCGGTCGTCGATAAGGCGATCGAATATATGGCCGGGCAGAATATCGGTGAGGTTGAAATCGCCTCCGCGCTGCTAGGCGGGTCTCTCGCTTTGCTGGCGCGCTCGATGCCGGATGAGGCCATTGTCGGCATTTTGAGCAGCGCGATCGAGTCTGTACGGTCGGGCGAACTGCGCGCACAGATGGAAGAACCACCCGCGCAGGCCTGAGTCTGCGAGAACCACCTTGACGGCGGCGGCCGAGGTGGCCATAACCCGCGCCTTCAAGATGAACCGAGGATCGATACGCGATGTCACGTCGCTGTGAAATTACGGGTAAGGGCGTGCTGAGCGGCAATAACGTCAGCCACGCCAACAACAAGACCCGCCGCCGTTTCCTGCCCAACCTGCAGGTTGCGTCCCTACTGTCCGACGTGCTGGGCCATGAAGTCCGCATGCGCCTGTCTACGCGCGGTATCCGCACCGTGGAGCACAACGGCGGCATCGACGCCTACCTGCTCGGCACGGCCAACACCAAGCTGACCGAAGAGGCGCGCACGCTCAAGCGCCGCATCGAGAAGGCGAAGGCCAAGCGCGACGCCGCAACCGCGGCCGCCTAAAGCCCGCCTCGGGCTCTAACGGCATCCACATGGACGCCGACGCGCTTTGCAACCAGCGTTAGCAGCCGAATCGTCCTTGGTTCGGCTGCTTTTTCCTGTCGCCATGCAATGGCCGCCCACTGGGATCCCCAGGGCATCTCCAGTGGCATCTCCAGGAACACGCTGGGGCACCCCCTGGGGGCACGCTGGGCGCGCGCGGTTGGTCCAGCGCGTACGGTGCCCAGAGGACGGACGGCTCGGGACGGACGGCTCGGGACGGACGGCTCGGGACGGACGGCTCGGGGCGCAGGATTCCGGCCTCTGCGCGGGCAAAGCGGCCCACCGAACACTGTCAGGCAGCGGCGCGGCCGGCTTCGAACAGGTCTTTCAAGAATGCCTCTTCGCCATTCATCTTCGATGAGATCGGCAAATGCATCAGCGCATCATCGGCATCGAAGGTCCGCAGCCGCACCGATGACGGCAATGCCGCCAACTCCGCCAGCAACACGTTCTGACAGGCGATCTCGTTCAGGCGATCGGTGATCTGCGTCGGCGTCACCGGAACGCCCGGACGGTGCACAACCTGGGCGCGGACCAGCAGCAATTCGTCCGGCAACGGATCCAGCAAAGGACCCAGCGGCGGATTACCGGAATAGGCGCCGTCCCAGAATGCGCGACCACCGATTTCCACCGCCGGAAAAACGAACGGCAGGCAGGCCGAGGCACAGAGAACCTCGACGGTGATCTCGGCGTTACCGAAATAAACCGCCCGCCCGGTGGCGACATCGGTTGCAGCGACGGTCAGTTTCGGCGCGGCAGGATCGGCCAGCAGTTTCGGGTGCACCAGATCGTCGAGCAGCAGGCGCATCGGATTATGCCCGAACGGGTTCAACTGGGCGGGGCTGAACATCCGCATCGCCACTTCCCAGCCCTGCCACATCAGGTTGTTGGACAGATCGGAATGTCCCCATAGCCAGCGTTCCAAGGGTGCCGCCTGCAGCGGGCTCAACGCATGGGCATGCGACACGCGCTGCCAGAGCCGCCGCATCTCGGCCCGCGCGCCCTCTGGACCGCCACGCACCCAGCCTTGCACCAGCATCGCCGCGGTCAGCGCACCCGAGGATACGCCACAGATGCAATCGATCCGCTGGCCGCGCTCCATCAACCGGTCCAGCACGCCCCAGACGAACGCGCCATGCGCACCACCGCCTTGCAGGGCAAGGGCGACTCGACCGCCCCCCGGCTGCCCGGGCGGGTCTTTGCGCGACGACTGAGAGGCTTTGGTCATATCGAGACAATCCTAAGGAGACGATGCCCCGCGCCAACACTCACGGCAATCGTGAGAGGGCGCGCACCAGCGATCTGGTCCGCGGCGCGAACAGCATGGGCGCAAAAACACTCGCCGCCGCACGCTTACCCGCCTCGGACCGGGTCGGATAGGGCACGATCAGGTCTGCCAGAGCCGAGACCGGTATGCCGCGGGCGATCGCCAGGCTCCAAAGGCTGATCATTTCGCCGGCACCGGGCGCCAGGATGCCAGCGCCGATGATGCGCCGACCATCCAATACCAGCTTCACCAGGCCCGCCCGATCCCCATCGGCCCGCGCGCGATCATTATCCGCCAACGACCACCGCAGCACGCGCGGCTTCAGGCCAGCCGCTCTGGCCGCGGATTCGGTCATGCCGGTCTGGGCCAGTTCGGGGTCGGTGTAGATGACCCGCGGCAGCGCGGCATAGTTCACCCGCCCCGGAAGGCGGAACAGCATGCGGCGCAATACGATGCCGGCGTGGTGGCTGGCGACATGGGTGAAATTGCGCGGACCGATACTGGCCGGGGCGGCGATATCGCCCGCCGCGAAGACGCGCCGATTGGTCAGGCTCCGCAGCCCCGCATCAACCGCGATACCGTCCGGACCGACCGCGATGCCGCCCGCCTCCAGCCCCAGATCCTCCAGATTGGGGCGGCGTCCCGCGGCAACCAGCAGATGCGACCCGGCGATCTGCGACCCATCGGCCAAGATCAGAACCGGTCCGGGTCGCACATGTGTCACACGCGCCTGCTCGCGGATCGTCACGCCGCGCAAGGCCAACGCCGAACGCAGGCCGGCGACAAGCTCGGGGTCCTCGGCGGCCGCGATCTGCCCGGCTTCAACCACGGTGACGCGGCACCCCAGGCCCGAGAAGGCATCCGCCATTTCCAGCCCGATCGGCCCACCGCCAAGGATCAGCAAATGTGCCGGCTGCTGCGCCAGATCGAACAGGGTCTCATTTGTCCAGTATGGGACCTGATCCAGCCCCGGAATCGCCGGCACCGCCGCACGCCCCCCTGCGGCGATCACGAAACGCCGAGCGGTGATCCGAGCGCCGTGGAGTTGGATTGCACGCGGATCGATAAAGCGCGCCGCGCCGATCCGCACTGTTGCTCCCAGGCCTTCGAAGCGGGCGATCGAGTCGGTCGGCGCGATATCGGCAACAACGGCCTGGACATAGGCGCGGACGGCATCCCAGGACAGATCGGCCGCGGCGGTCCGGATGCCGAACCGCGCCGCGTCCCGCACCGCGCGCATCCGCCGCGACGCCGCCAGCAACGCCTTGCTCGGCACGCAGCCAGTGTTCAAACAATCGCCGCCCATGCGGTGACGCTCGATCAGCAGCACGTTTTGTCGCAGTTGCGCGGCAATGGCAGTCACCGACAGGCCGGCCGCGCCGGCGCCAATCACCACGATATCGAAATCAGGCATGCTGCCCCCGGCGACGCAGCAGGACCGGCAGAAGCGACAGCACGGCAAGCCCGATCAAGGGCAACAGGATATGCGGTGCGAACACCACCATCAGATCGGGGATCTGCCCGGCGGCCAACACATCGCCGATCCCCGCGCCGATCGAGGCGACGGCAAAGGTGACCGGCAGGACACCGACGCAGGTGCCAAGAATAAAAACCGGCAGTTTCAGGCCGGCCACGGCGGCAGCAAGATTGACCAGCCAGAACGGAAAGACCGGCAGCAGACGGGCAAACAGCAAGTAGCTCAATCCATCACGTTGCAGACGCAGACGCATCGATTCGGGGATGCGCTGGCGTTGCCGTGCCAGCGTTTCGGGCAAAACCGAGCGCAGCAGCAGGATCAGCAGCACCCCGCCGGCCGAGGCGGCGACTGCCACCATCAGCGACGCCCGCACCGGGCCGAACAACAACCCGCCTGCCGCCGTCAGCAGCGCGCCATGCGGCAACGACAACGCGACAGAGGCCGTATAGACCAGCATGAAGGTCAATCCGGCCAGCAGCGGATGCGCCTCGACCCAGCCGGCCAGGGCGGCCTGGTACCGCGCCAGCACCGGCCAGCCGACGCCCCAGGTCAGCCAGAAGGCGACCATAACGATCAGCAACAGCGTCAGCAGAGGCAGCAGGCGGCGCATGCCTCCACCTAGCCGCAGGAGGCGCACGCTGTCGTGTGAAATTGTCGGCGCTGAACATAGTGCCGAGCGCGCAGTCGCTTGCCCGTGACCGCGCGCCGCCGATAAGAGAGGGTATGAGCCAGACACATCATACCAAAGTCCTGATCATCGGCGCCGGCCCCGCCGGCTATACCGCCGCGATCTACGCCGCCCGCGCCAGCCTGTCGCCTTTGCTCGTCGCCGGCATGCAGCCGGGCGGGCAGCTTACGATCACCACGGATGTCGAGAATTACCCCGGCTTTGCCCAGGTGATTCAGGGGCCGTGGCTGATGGAGCAGATGCAGGCGCAAGCGGAACATGTCGGCACGACGATCATCTACGACCTGATCACCGACGTTGATTTCAGCCGTCGCCCGTTCCGTTGCACGGGCGACTCGGGCGACATCTACACCGCCGACTCGATCATCATCGCCACCGGCGCACAGGCGCGCTGGCTGGGCCTGGAGTCGGAGCAGACGCTGCAAGGGCGTGGCGTATCGGCCTGCGCGACATGCGACGGATTTTTCTATCGCGGCCGCACCGTCGCCGTGATTGGCGGTGGCAACACGGCGGTCGAGGAGGCGCTTTATCTGACGCACCACGCCGACAAGGTGATCCTGATCCACCGGCGCGACAGTTTGCGCGCCGAAAAAATCCTGCAAACACGCCTGTTCGCCCATCCGAAGATCGAGGTTCTATGGAACCGGCGCGTGGCCGAAATCCTGGCCGGCGGCACGCCCGAGGTGGTCAATGCGCTGCGCCTTGCCGATAGCATGACAGGCGCCGAGACGATCCTGCCTGTGGATGGCGTCTTCATCGCCATCGGCCACACCCCGGCGACGGCCGTGTTCACCGGCCAGGTCGATCTGGACCAGGATGGCTTCGTGCGCACCGTGCCTGGCAGCACACGCACCTCGGTTCCCGGCGTCTTTGCCGCGGGCGATGTGCAGGACAAGATTTTCCGCCAGGCGGTCACAGCCGCCGGCACGGGCTGCATGGCGGCGCTGGAGGCGGAGAAATTCCTTGCGGAACACGCTGCGGAGCCCGCGGCGGCGGAATGAATGCGAAAATTTGCATAGCAGGGTAATTTGCGCCACATGACTCCATGAAGACTGGTTAGAGTGTTGCATCGCACACAACCAACCGGACGCAATGGCGGTCAGGATCGGATTTGCGGCCGCCGGCAGGAGAGGGTTGACGATGGACTGGGATAAGCTGCGCGTCTTCCATGCGGTGGCGGAAGCTGGAAGCTTCACGCATGCCGGCGACACGCTGAGCCTGAGCCAGTCCGCGGTATCCCGACAAATTTCAGCGTTGGAAGAGGCACTTCAGGTGCCGCTGTTCCACCGCCACGCGCGCGGCCTGATCCTGACCGAGCAAGGCGAATCGCTGAACCGAACGGTGCGGGAAGTTTTCGCCAAGTTGGCGATTACCGAAGCCTTGCTGACTGAAAGCAAGGAAAAGCCGGCCGGCCGGCTGAAGGTGACGACGACGGTCGGATTCGGTTCTTCCTGGCTCGCCCCGCGCCTGCACGGGTTTCTCGATGCTTATCCGGATGTGACGATTTCCCTGCTGCTTGATGATACCGACCTCGATCTGGCGATGCGGGAAGCCGATGTCGCCATTCGCATGCATGCGCCCAAGCAGCCGGACTTGGTGCAACGCCATCTGATGACGCTGAACTGGCATGTTTGTGCGTCGCCCGAGTACCTCAAACGGCACGGCGTGCCGCAGCGGGCCGAGGATCTGGACGCACATCGTCTGATCCTATTCGGGCAGCACCATCCGCCGGTCGCCGAGGTGAATTGGTTGGCAGAAGCCGGCCGCCGCCCCGGCGCCCCGCGCAGAGCGGTGCTGGAGGTCAACTCGATGCATGCGATGCTGCTCGCGATCCGCGCGGGCACGGGGATCGGCGCGCTGCCCGACTTCTCCGTGGCGGAGAATCCGGACCTTGTGCAGGTGCTGACCGATCTGAAGGGCCCCAAGGTGGACGTGTTTTTCGTCTATCCCGAAGAGTTGCGGAACTCCAAGCGTGTCTCGGTCTTCCGGGACTTCCTGCTGGCGCGTTTGCAAGAACTGCACTGAGCGCACACTAGGCATCACTGCCTGTCACGCCCCTCGCCTTCGCCGGCGCAGGGGCGTTTTGCATTTGGATAAGGCACAAACCGACGAATGCGTTTTTTCACGCCAATGCGCCACTTTATGCATCATTGTGCGCCCGAGGTATGCATGTGACATTCATACTACTCGGTAGATATGCGATACCCGCATGGAAGCTGCCGGATTTTGGGTATAGTCGGGCTACTGGCCGGAAGCTACCTAGGCGCCGCGAGTTACGGCGCATCCACAAAAAACGTAGGTGTCGTCAGAGTTCCAGCGCAAGTCGCTGGAAAGGGGCCTTAGGGTCCCTGCGTCTCCCAGACGTGAAGCCTCCCTGTATACTTGCCCCCGGTTTTTACCGGGGGCCCTCTTCTCGGCAGGCAGTTCCACGCATTTTATCCTGCAACGCTGCATCGATGAGCGGCGCTGGCGCAAGGTTCTTCCGCCCCCATTGTCATCAACGACCGGCACGCGGTCGCGCCGTCGTGCTATCCGGCCGATGCGAGGGTGCTATTGGGTGTGACGCTGGCCGGTGCTCTAACCAGCACTCTGGGCAGCACTGTCGGATCCACTGAGATCGGCCCCCGCGATAGGGGGTGCTGGCAGCGTTTTGGCAAAAAACACCGTGCCGCAGGCCTGCCGCGCGGCGTCCAGGGCGTAGCCTGCAAGGCGGCCATACTCCTGCCAGCCCTCCGCGCGATACAGCGCCTCCGCGCTGTCGCCCAGCTTTGTGTCCAGCACCAGCAAGGACCGCCCTGCCCGCGCGGCAGCGACCTCACCGGCACGCAGGATATCGCGCGCCAAGCCCTGGCGGCGAAAGGCGGGATCAACCATCAGCTTCTGGATTTCGCCTCGATGCGGCTGATTTTCCGGCATCGCCAGATCAACCATACCCGTTCCCGCCAATACCCCCTGCCGCCATCCAGCGAGCAAGATACGCTGGCCGGACGCGACCGCCCGCGCCGCACGCTGCCAGAAGGCGCGCGCCTTGACGGGATCGAGCGGCGGCAGAAACGATACCGAGGCACCGCCATCGACACAGGCGACCAGGATCTCCGCCAAGCGCCGTTCGGCCGAGGCGGCGGCCGCGGCATCCAGCACCATCAGGCCGTTTACCGGCTTGGCATAGCCGAACTCCAGCGAGTTGGATTTGTCTCGCAGTGCCCTGACGCCGCCCTGCCGGACAAAGGATCGTTTCTCATAGAACCGGTGTGCGCGGTCGAAGCGCGTATCGCTCCACAGAAACAGGCGATCCGCGCCGGCGGCAATCGCATAAGACTGTGCCGTATCCAGCAGACGATGTGCGAGGCCATGCCCGTGCAGGGCGGGGCTGACATAGACACGGCACATCTCCCACCCCGAAGGACCGTCCGGCCGGGTTGCGATCATGCCGAGAAGGGTATTGTCGTCTTCGGCGACCCACAGCGCTCCGCCCTGCCGCGCGTAATAGGACGCCAGGGCGTGCAGTTCGGGCATTTCCCCGTCCACATCCATGACGCAGCCGGGATAGGGCGCCCAGCAGGCAGCGATCAACGCGATCAGACCGGGACCATCCGCGTCCCGGCCGGGTCGTATACGCGCCGTCAGTGCAGGCCCTCACAGAAGGTCTGGATGCGCTTCAGGCCTTCCAACAGTTCATCGTCCGCGGTCGCGGTGCTGATCCGCAGATAGGGGCTCACGTGATAGGCCGCGCCGTGCACGGTGGCGACGTAGTGTTCTTCCAGCAGCGCCAGGCAGACATCTTCATCGGTTTGGAGCAGACGTCCGCCGCTGGTGGTCTTACCCAGGCAGCCCGCGACATTGGGGAATACGTAGAAGGCGCCTTCCGGCTTATGGCACGAGATCCCGGGCGCATCGTTCAGCATTTGCACGGCAAGGTCGCGGCGGCGCTGATACGCCTCGATCTGGATTTGCACGCCATCTTGCGGGCCATCCAGAGCCGCGGCGGCGGCCGCCTGACCGACGGTGGATGTGCCTGCGGTGGCTTGGCCCTGCATCACCGTCATCGCTTTGATCAGCGCTTTTGGCCCACCGGCAAAACCGATCCGCCAGCCTGTCATGGCATAGGTTTTCGACACGCCCGTGACCGTCAGCGTGCGATCCTTCAGATCCGGCGCCACGGCCGCCAGTGTCGCGTGCTTGAAGCCGTCGAACACCAGATGCTCATACATGTCGTCCGACAGCAGCCACACATGCGGATGCTTGCGCATCACCGCGGCGACGGCGGCGATTTCCTCGGCCGAACAGCAGGCGCCGGTCGGGTTGTTCGGATTGTTCAGCACCAGCCACTTGGTCTTCGGCGTGATCGCGGCATCGATATCTTCGGGCCGGGGCTTGAAGCCGTTATTCTGCGGGCAGTTCACCAAGACCGGCTTACCGCCGCAGAGTTGCACCATCTGCGCGTAGGCGATCCACGACGGCACGGGGATGACAACCTCATCCCCCTCATCGACGGTGGCCATGATGGCGTTGAACAGCGCCTGCTTGCCGCCGTTGCTGACGGCGATCTCATCGAGCGCATAATCAAGCCCCGAATCGCGCTTGAATTTACGCTGGATTGCCTGCTTCAGGACACGTGTGCCGTCCTGCGGCGGGTATTTGGTATCGCCGAGCAGCGCGGCTTGATGTGCGGCTTCGATGGCATGGGGCGGGGAGTCGAAATTCGGCTCCCCTGTCGTCAGGGTCACCACCGGCTTGCCGGCTGCTTTCAACTCCCGTGCCTTGATCGTCATCCGCACCGAGGCCGCGAGTTCGACCCGGCTTAGTCTTTCGGCGAAACCCGGCATCGTGGCGGACATATCAGCGCAGACCTTGGCAGAAGCGCTGGATACGGAGCATTGCTTCCTTCAATTCGTCGGTTGCGTTGGCGTAGCTGATGCGGATGTAGCCGGGGTAGCAGAACGCCGCGCCATGCACGGTGGCCACGCCTTCCTCGGCCAGCAGGGCCAGCGCGAAGGCTTCGTCATCCTTGACCAGCGTGCCGGCAGCCGTGGTCTTGCCCATGCAGCCTTGGATCGAGGGATAGACGTAAAAAGCGCCGTCGGGGCGCGAGCAATGGATGCCAGGGCAGGCGTTCAGCGCGTCAACGACGAGGTCGCGCCGCTCCTCGAACACCTTGCGCATCGCCTCAACCGTTTCCTGCTGACCGGTCAGCGCTTCCACGGCCGCGGCCTGGGCGATGGAGTTCGGGTTGGAGGTGGATTGGCTCTGCAGCTTGTCCATCGCCTTGATCAGCGGAACCGGGCCGCCGGCGAAACCGATGCGCCAGCCGGTCATGGCATAGGCCTTGGAGACGCCGTGCACGGTCAGCGTGCGCTCTTTCAAGCGCGGCTCCACCGCCAGCACGGTGGCGGGCTTGAAGCCGCCATAGGCCAGGCTGTCATAGATATCGTCGGTCAGCACCCAGACATGCGGATGGCGCATCAGCACATCGGTCAGCGCCTTCATCTCCGCCGCGCTGTAGGCGGCGCCAGTCGGGTTACAGGGGTTGTTCAGCATGAACCACCGGGTCTTCGGTGTGATCGCCGCCTCCAGGTCTTCCGGGCGCAGCTTGAAGCCGTTGTTCTGGCTGCATGGTACCAGCACGGGCTTGCCGTCGGCCAGCGTAACGATATCGGGATAGCTGACCCAGCAGGGGCTGGGGATCACGACCTCATCACCGGCGTTCAGTGTCGCGACCATGGCGTTGAACAACACCTGCTTCGCGCCGGTGGAGATGATGATCTCTTCCGGCTTGTAGTCGATCCCTTCATCTCGGGCGAACTTGGTCACCACGGCCTTGCGCAGGGCCTGCGTGCCGGACACGTCGGTATATTTCGTTTCCCCCCGCTCCATCGCGGCGATGGCAGCGTCTTTGACGTTGCGTGGGGTATCGAAGTCCGGTTCACCCTGGCTGAGGCTGATGACGTTTTTCCCGTCCGCGATCATCTTCCGGGCGACCGTCGAAATGGCGATGGTCAGGCTAGGTTGGATGCGGTCGAGACGTTCACTGGTGAGGGACATGACACGGGTCCTGGTGAATGGAAGCCGCGGACCCTAATCAAGAGGCGCGCGCGGGGCAACTATCCGAGGCGCATTTCTGCTACGAGGGACCCGCGCACATCGCATCGCGGACGCTGCGCCGCCATGGGTTGCCGCCGTTCAGCCGCTGCGGCGCGGATCACATCAGCCGCTGAACGAACTTCGCCCCTCATCAATCGCAGGCTACACTCGCGCGCATGCAACGCCTCTTTGTCGATACCGCTCTCGCCCCCGACAGCCTGATCCAGGCAACGCCCAATCAAGCCCACTACCTCGGCACCGTGATGCGCCGGTCCATCGGCGATTCGGTGGCATTGTTCAATGGACGCGACGGCGAATGGGCGGCGCGTATCGAGGCCATCGGTCGCGGTAAGGCCAGTTTCCGCTGCCAGACCCAGACACGGCCTCAGTCGGCGGAAACCGACTTGTGGCTGGTTTTCGCCTTACTCAAACGCGACACCACCGATCTGCTGGTGGAGAAAGCCACCGAACTGGGTGCCAGCGCCATCCTGCCGACGATCACGGAACGCACCAACGCCGCCCGGGTCAACCAAGCGCGTCTGCATGCCATCGCCGTCGAAGCGGCGGAACAATGCGAACGCCTGACGGTGCCCAGCATCGAGCCGCCGCGCAAACTTCACGAAATTCTTTCGACCTGGCCCGTCGATCGTCCGCTGTTCGTCGGCGCCGAACGCCAGGACGCGCCAAGACTCCGCCCCCATAGCGGGCCTGTCGGCCTGCTGATCGGCCCGGAAGGCGGCTTTGGCCCGCTCGATCAGGCCACGCTCCGGCGCCACGCCTTCATCCGCCCTATCAGCCTGGGGCCACGCATTCTGCGCGCCGAAACCGCCGCCATCGCCGGGATGGTCTTGTTGCAAGTACCAGACTGTGGCTAGTACGCTAACTCTCATAACGATGCGTGCCGTCCGTCCGCCCGGACAGCCGGCGAGCTCGACCGCCGAGTTGGTGCGGCAACCGCACAGGCTTGGCGTCAACCGGTTGAAATTTGAGTAAGAAATGTCCAATCCAGGAGACGCCGACGACACCCGGCTGACGTCGGTCCGCCAAATGGCCGAATACTTCGCCGCCGGCTGCAAGCCGCGGGAGCGATTCCGGATCGGCACCGAGCACGAACAATTCGGCTTCCGCCACGCCGACCTGGCCCCGCCGCCCTATAAACCGGCAGATGGCCAGCCCGGCGCGATCCGCGACATGCTCGCCGGCCTAGTGGCGCTGGGTGGCACCCCGATCATGGATGGCGACAACGCGATCGGCATCAAGCGCGGCGGTGCGTCGATATCCTTGGAACCCGCCGGACAACTGGAATTGTCGGGTGACGCAGTGGAAACCCTGCATCAAACGCAGGCGGAAATCGACGCCCACATGGCGCAGGTTCACGCGGTCGCCAACACACTGGATCTGGGCTTCGCACCGCTGGGCTTCCATCCGCTGAAGCCGCGCGCCGACATGCCGTGGATGCCGAAAGGCCGCTACGCCATCATGCGGCGCTACATGCCGCTGGTCGGCAGCATGGGCCTGGATATGATGACGCGCACCTGCACCGTGCAGGTCAATCTCGACTTCGCCTCGGAAACGGATATGCGGCGCAAAATGCGGGTATCGCTTCTGCTGCAGCCCTTGGCGACCGCGCTCTTCGCCAATTCCCCCTTCACCGAGGGCAAGCCCAACGGCTTTCTGTCCTACCGCGCCAATGTCTGGACCGACACGGACAACCAACGCGCCGGCATCCCGCCGGTGATGCTGGAAGACGGCTTCAGCTTCGAACGCTACGCGCAATGGCTGATCGAAACAGTGCCGATGTATTTCGTCTACCGCGACGGACGCTACATCGACGTCGCAGGCCGGTCCTTCATCGATTTCATGGCCGGCCGGGTGCCGGAATTGACCGGCATCACCGCAACGATGGGCGACTTCGCCGACCACGTGACCACCGCGTTCACCGATGTCCGCCTGAAACGCTATATCGAAATGCGCGGCGCCGATGCCGGTCGGGTTGATATGATGGTCGCCCAATCGGCCCTATGGGTCGGGCTACTGTACGACGACGCCGCGCTGACCGCGGCCGAGGCGTTGCTGGCCGGTGCCGGCTGGCAGGATGCCATCACGGCGCGCAACGCCGTCCCACGGCAGGGCCTGGCCGCACCGTGGCGCGGCGGCACGCTGCGCGATATCCTGCCCGATGTCCTCGCCATTGCCACGGACGGCCTGCACGCACGCGCCCGCCGCAATGCGGCCGGACAGACGGAGACAATCTACCTCGATCCGCTGCGCGAAATCGCCGCCGGCGGGCCAACGCAAGCCGAATACTGGCTCGGCCGCCACCAGAATGCCTGGGGCGGCGATGTCCGGCGGATTTTTCAGGAAGCCGCGATCTGAGCGACGGACGCGCGGTTAGAACTGCGCTCAGTCGGCCAATTAGCGAAAACGGCACACGCCCGCGCAAACAGAAATCGGTCCCGCCGCGCAACCTGTCCTTGCCCAATAGGGCACAAGTGATCATAACCTGCCGCCGAAATGGCAGTTGCAGACGATATCCTCTCGGTTCTCGCCCCGCCGCATCCGGCGGGGCGCCCCTTCATCATGGGCGGCCTTGTCGTCTTGCTTCTGGGCTTTGGCATTGGCCAGTGGCTGATCTGGCTTGGCCTGATCTTCACGCTGTTCTGCCTGTATTTCTTCCGCGATCCGGAACGCACGCCGCCGCCCCGGCCGAATACCTTCGTCTCGCCCGCCGACGGGCGCGTGGTTTCCGTCGCCCAAGCACCGCCGCCCGCCGAACTCGGCCTTGGTGCGGAGCCGCGCTGGCGCGTATCGATCTTCCTCTCGGTGCTGAACGTGCACGTCAACCGGATGCCGATCGCCGGCGTCGTGACCCGCATCGCCTACCGCCACGGCGCCTTCGTCAGCGCCTCCTTGGACAAGGCCAGCACATCCAACGAACGCAATGCCGTTGCCATCCGCCTTGCCGACGGACGCGAAATCGCCGTCGTGCAAATCGCCGGGCTGATCGCGCGCCGCATCCTTTGCTCCGTGTCAGAAGGCGATGCCGTCCGCACCGGTGAGCGCTTCGGGATCATCCGCTTCGGCAGCCGCACGGACCTGTATCTGCCCCCCGGCGTGATGCCGCTGGTGGTCGAGGGGCAAACCATGATCGGTGGCGAAACCGTTATCGCCGAGGAAAACCGACCTGGAGAAGCGGCCGATCACGATAGGGTAACGGCTTGAGCGAACGCCCCAACGTTCTGCCAATCCGCGACCGCTTGCGCCGCTACAAGCCCCGTAAACGCGCTCGGCCGCGCTTCTCCGGGCCATCGTTCAATCGGATGATCCCCAATATCCTGACGATGCTGGGCCTGTGCGCCGGGCTGACCGCCATGCGCTTCGCACTAGAGGACCGGTTCGGCGCCGGCGCCGTGGCCATCGTCGTCGCCGCGGCGATCGACGGGTTGGACGGCCGTATCGCCAGATTATTGAAAGCAACCTCCAAATTCGGCGCCGAGTTCGATAGCCTGTCGGACTTCCTGTGCTTTGGCGTCGCCGCGCCGTTCTTGATCTATCTCTGGGCGCTGAAATCAGGCGGCGGTTATGGCTATGCACCCTGCCTGATGTTCTCGGTCTGTATGGCGTTGCGCCTGGCGCGCTTCAACGCCTCCTTGGAAGGCGCGCCAAAGCCGGCATACGCCTATAATTTCTTCACCGGCGTACCGGCCCCCGCCGGGGCTGCCCTGGCGCTATTCCCGCTCTTTGTCGGGTTGGAAGGTGTCCATCTGGATCTGCCATGGCTAACGGCGATCGGCCGCAACCCGGCTTTGTGCGCCGGCGTGCTGATCGGCACCGCGGTCTTGCTGATCTCCACCCTGCCGATCTGGAGTTTCAAGAACTTCAAAGTGCCCGCACCCTTCGTGCTGCCATTGCTCGTCGGCACCGGCCTGTATGCGACTGTCTTGGTCGCCGACCCCTGGGCAGCCCTCGCCGGCGCAAGTTTCATCTATCTGGTGATGCTGCCCTTCAGCGTCCGCAGCTTCAACCGCCTGCGCCGGGAAGCCGAGGCGGTTCAGGACGAGACGGCGTAACCCAGCTCTCGCCGCAGAACGCGCCGCCGCCACCGGCCGCGATGACGTGGTTTGACCGGCGCTGAAACGCCGTCCAGACTGCGGCGCAAGAAAGACTGACATCATAAGGAAACGTCATGACCAGCAGCCTTACCCGCCGTTCGGCGTTGACGCTGGCCGCTGCCGCAGCGGTGCCGTTGCGGCCGGCACGTGCCGCGAGCCAAACGATCCGCGTCGGCGTGCTGACGGATCTCAACGGCCCGAACGCCAACGGCACCGGCATGGGATCCGTCACCGCCACGCGCATGGCGGCCGAGGATTTCATGAAAGCGAACCCCGACATCGCGGTGGAGGTTCTCTATGCAGACTATCAGTCCAAGCCCGACGTCGCGCAGTCCATCGCCCGCGATTGGTTCGACCGCCAAGGCGTCGATTTCATCTCGAACGTCAATAATTCGTCAGCTGCGCTGGCGATCGCCACCTTGGTGCGCGACAAGAACAAGGCCGCGGTGTTCACCACCCCAGCCAGTTCCGAATTGACCGGAAAATCCTGCGGCCCGAACCACGTGCAATGGAATTACGACACCTACGCCCTAGGCTCGTGCACCGGCAAGGCCCTGGTGGCCGACGGCGGGGATACATGGTTCTTCATCGCCGCCGACTATACATTCGGCAAACTGCTCGCGGGCGACACTGCGCGTGCCGTCACCTCGGTCGGCGGGAAGGTGCTTGGGCAAGTTTCCCATCCGTTTCCGGATACGACGGATTTCTCGACCTTCCTCGTCCAGGCGCAGGCCAGCGGCGCAAAGGTGATCGGCTTGGCGAACAGCGGCGAAAACACCGTCAACTGCGTCAAGCAGGCGGCGGAGTTCGGCATCACCGCGCATGGCCAAAAGCTTGCGGCGCTGCTGCTGACCATTCCCGATGTGCATGGGCTTGGTTTGGCGACCGCCAAAGGCTTGCTGCTGACCGAAGCCTGGTATTGGGACCTGAACGATCAGAGCCGCGCCTTCGGCAAACGATTTGCCGAGCGCATGAACAGCCGGATGCCGAATATGTTGCAGGCCGGGGATTACTCGGCGATCAACCACACGCTGAAAGCCATGAAAGCGCTGGGTGTGGCCGAGGCGAAGGCATCCGGTCAGGCGATGATCGCCAAGATGAAAGACATCCCCGTGGAAGACGATATCTACGGCAAGGTCTCGATCCGGGCGGATGGTCGGTTGATGAACCCGATGCACCTGTTCCAGGTGAAGGCGCCCGAAGACAGCAAATATCCATGGGACTATTACAAACTCGTCCACACCGTTTCGGCTGAAGACGCGTTCCGTCCGTTGGATCAGGGCAATTGCCCGATGATCAAGGCCTGATCACGACGCGGCCATAACAGCCTATGGCGGGCGGCCAACCCGGTGCGGCCAAAAACCCGCCGGGTTCACGCGCACCCATTGCACATGCTTGTTAAGCGGCGCTTTTCTTCCGGGCAGCGGTCTTGCCAGGTAGTTTTTGGCCAGGGGTTTTGGGAGCTGATGCTTTCTTGCCCGGGGCTTTCTTGCCTGGGGCTTTCTTAGCGCCCGCCTTCTTCGCTGCCGCCGGCTTTGCGGCATCTCCATCGGCACGGGCCGCCGCCATGCGCGGCGCAGCGCGGCGCGTCGCTGACTTGCCGGCACCTTTGCCAGCAGTTTTGGCACCCGCTTTGGCCTTCAGCACCTTGCCCTTTTCAGCCAGCAGCGCCACCGCCTCATCCAGCGTGATATCGTCCATGCTGACGCCACGCGCTAGGTTCGCCACCGTCTTACCATGCTGCACGTAGGGGCCGAAGCGGCCCTTGCGCACCGTCACAGGCTCTTTGTCGCCAGGATGCGCGCCAATCGCGCGGACCGAGGCCAATTTCTTCGCCAGCAGATCCACCGCGCGGTTCAGCCCCAGCGCCAGCACGTCGTCGTCACGGTCCAGCGAGCCGAAGACCGCGCCCATTTTGACATAAGGCCCAAAGCGGCCGATCCCGGCCTCGATCGGCAGTTGCGTCTCCGGATGGATACCGACCAGACGCGGCAAAGACAGCAGCCCGAGTGCCTGCTCTAGCGTCAGACTTTCACCCGTGACGCCACGCGGCAGCGATGTGCGGCGTGGTTTGGCGGCTTTCTTGTCATCGGGGGCGGCATCGCCCTGCTGCACATAAAGACCATAGGGGCCGCGGCGAACGGTGATTTCCTCCCCCGTATCCGGGTGATGACCAAGGACGCGCAGACCGTCCTTCAACGTCTCGCCGCCGTCCTCTCCCTGATCGACCGCTAGCCGGCGGGTATATTGGCAGGCCGGATAGTTGGAGCAGCCGATGAAACTGCCATAGCGACCCAATTTCAGCCCCAAGCGGCCATTGCCGCAGGCTGTGCAGGCACGCGGATCGCCGCCATCGGCCGGAACCGGGAAGAAATGCGGGCCAAGGTCCTGGTCCAGCGCCGAAATCACGTCGCTGATCTTCAGTTCCTTCGTCTGCTCAACCGCCTTGGAGAAGCCATCCCAGAAGGCATGCATGACGCTGCGCCATTCCAGTTGTCCGGCGGAGATGTCATCGAGTTTCTCCTCCAGCGCCGCGGTAAAACCGGTATCGACGTAGTCTTGGAAGAAACTGACCAGAAACGCCGTCACCAGGCGGCCTCGGTCCTCGGGGATGAAGCGCCGCTTATCCAAGCGGACATAGTTGCGGTCTTGCAGCACCGACAGAATAGACGCGTAGGTGGAAGGTCGACCAATGCCGAGTTCTTCCATCTTTTTGACTAGGCTGGCTTCCGAATAGCGCGGCGGCGGCTGGGTAAAATGCTGGGTGGCGTCGATCTTTCCGCGCTTGAGCGGATCTTTTTCCGCCATCGGCGGCAACATGCGGTTGTCTTCGTCGTCTGGCTGGTCGTCCGTATCCTCCCGATACAGTTTCAGGAACCCGTCGAAGGCGACGATCGAGCCGGTGGCCCGCAGTTTGATCCCTTTGCCATCGGTCACGTCGACGCTGACTTGATCGAGTTCGGCCGACTGCATCTGCGACGCGACGGCGCGCTTCCAGATCAGTTCATACAGGCGGCGCTGATCGTGGTTCAGCACCCGCGCCACGCTGTCGGGTATGCGCGCGACATCCGTCGGCCGGATCGCTTCGTGGGCTTCTTGTGCGTTCTTGGCGCGCGAGGTGTATTCGCGCGGCGCCCCGGGCAGATAATCGGCGCCGAATGCGTCTTTGACATGATCGCGGATCGAGAAGATCGCTTCCCGCGCCATCTGCACGCCATCGGTCCGCATATAGGTTATCAGGCCAACGGTTTCGCCGCCCAGATCAACCCCTTCATAGAGTTGCTGCGCCACCCGCATCGTCTGCTGCGCGCCGAAGCCCAGCTTGCGAGACGCTTCCTGCTGCAGGGTCGAGGTCGTGAAGGGCGGTGGCGGGTTGCGCTTGACGCGCTTGCGCTCCACCTGGCCGACGCTGAAGCTTCCGGCCTCGACAGCGGCTTTCGCCGCCTGCGCCAAAGCTTCGCTGTTCAGATCGAACTGATCCAGCCGCTTGCCGTTCAGATGTGTCAGTTTCGCGGTGAAGGGCGCGCCGGCCGGCGTGGTGAACAGCGCTTCCACCGTCCAGTATTCGCGGGCCTTGAAGACCTCGATCTCTGCCTCGCGCTCACAAATCAGGCGAAGGGCGACGGACTGCACGCGCCCAGCGCTGCGGCTGCCGGGCAGTTTGCGCCACAACACCGGCGAGAGCGTAAAACCCACCAGGTAATCCAACGCGCGGCGGGCCAGATAAGCCTCGATCAACGGCTGATCCAAATCGCGCGGGTGACGCATTGCGTTTTGGATGGCGTTGCGGGTGATTTCATTGAAGGTGATGCGGCGAACATTGACGCCTTTCAGCGCATTCTTCGCCTGCAGCATGGCACGCACATGCCAGGAGATCGCTTCGCCTTCCCGATCCGGGTCGGTGGCGAGATAAAGGGTTTTCGCGCCCTTCAGCGCCTTGACGATGGCGCCGACCTGTTTTTCGCCGCGGGAGTCAGACTCCCAATCCATAGCGAAATCCTGATCGGGGCGGACGCTGCCATCCTTTGGCGGCAGGTCGCGGACATGGCCGAAGCTGGCAAGCACGGTGAACCCGCCACCGAGATACCGGTTGATGGTCTTTGCCTTGGCAGGTGATTCAACGACGACGACGTCCGACATTGATCCGCGCGGTATCCTAAGCAATAGGGTCAGGCAAACGTGCAACCCTGTTGCCTGGCAAGGTCTCTACACGGCCCGCCAGTTCGAGTTCCAGAAGAATGGCCATCGTGACGGACGGCGACAGTTGGCAGCGCCGAAGAAGATCGTCAACCATTGTTGGATCGGCGCTGAGTTGCGACAGCACCGCCAAGCGGGCGTCGGCGGGAGCATCCGGTTCCGCCGCGGCACCGAAAAGACCGCAATCCTCCTCGGTCGCATGCTGGGTCCGAGCCGAGACCGATGTATGCAGCATCGGCAGGTTTTCCAAAACGTCGGCAGCCGTTTCGACCAGGATCGCCCCTTGGCGGATCAGGTCATTGCCCCCCCGGGCGCGCGGATCCAGCGGTGATCCCGGCACGGCAAAAACTTCGCGCCCTTGGTCTTGGGCAATACGCGCGGTGATCAAACTGCCCGACCGCTGCGCTGCCTCGATCACCACCACGCCCAGGGATAGGCCGGCGATGATGCGGTTACGGCGGGGGAAATGCCGAGCCTGGGGGATGGTGCCGATGGGTGATTCGGTGACGATCAGGTGCGCCGTCGCGATCGCCTGTTGCAGGTCGGCGTTTTCCGCCGGATAGGGGCAATCGATCCCGCCGGCGATCACGGCGACGGTGCGGCCGGTGCGCATGGCCCCCTTGTGCGCGGCGGTATCGATACCGCGTGCCAGGCCGGAGACGACCGAGACAAAAGGGACGAGTTCGGCCGCCAGCGTCTCCGCCATACGCTGCCCATTGGTGGACGCATTGCGCCCGCCGACGGCGGCAACGCCACGCGCCGCCAGCAGCGTGACGTCGCCCTGCACGATCAGACATGGCGGTGCGTCGTCGGTTTGTGCCAGCGCGCGTGGATAATCGGGGTCGCCCAGGAAGATGTGGCGCCCGCCCGCACGGGCGGTGGCGGCGAATTCCGCCGCGATCACCGCTTCCGGCGGAATGGCCTGAACGGCCGATCGGCCGCCCGCTTGCGCCAGCCTCGGCAAGGCGTTCAACGCGGCGGCCGCGGAATGGAACCGATCCAGCAAGCGGCGGTAGGTAACGGGGCCGACACCTTCGGTGCGGATCAAGCGCAGCTTGGCGATCCGATCGGCTTCAGCGTCCGGCTGTGCCGCCGGCCGTTTCGAAGTTCGGCTGAGCATATGCCTGGCAGCGGGCAGCACGTCGGCGACACGGTTGGACATGGAGGCGTTCGGCTTTCCCTGCCACCGCCGGCAGGGCGCGGGCGGGTCGTATCAGGCGCCGCCTTTGTTGCGGCGGCCGACGCGCGGTTCGGTGCCGGCAAGCAAGCGGCGGATATTCGCCTGATGGCGCACGAACACCAGCACGGCGACAGTTAATGCCAGATTAAAGGCGCCGATATTTCCCAGAGCCAGGGCTGCAACCGGGGCGCTGGCATAGGCCACGAGCGCACCGACCGAGGAAATGCGGAATAGCCCGAACCCCACAAGCCACATGGCACAGGCAATCACCCCAACGGGCCAGGACGCGGCCAGCAGGACACCGAGGCCCGTCGCCACCCCCTTGCCGCCCTTGAACCCGAGCCAGACCGGAAAGAGATGTCCCAGAACCGAGAAGCATCCAGCCCAGAGCGCGGCTGGCTCGGACACATAGGCGCGCGCGATCAGCACCGCCACGACGCCTTTGACCGCGTCCAGCACGACGGTCGCCGCCGCCAAGCCTTTGTTGCCGGTGCGCAGCACATTGGTGGCACCGATATTCCCCGAGCCGATTTTGCGGATATCGCCCAGCCCGGCTGCCCGGGTCAGCACCAGACCAAACGGGATCGAGCCCAGAAGATAGGCGAGCACACAGACAATCGCCGTCATCACCGCGTCGCTCATGACCAGAATGCCCCGAAAAACCTAAAGCGACGCACCGCCCCCCTTGCCGCGACGCCCCCCGCACGCTCGGCAGCAGCAAAGCCGCCTGCGCGATTGGCCGGATCGGCACCGGTTCCAGGAAAAGCCATCGTCACCGCACCCCATGTCCACCGCCGGCCATGCCGGCAGCGCATCGACCTGATCAAACAGCTTTATTATGCGCCGCCCGCGCCGGAGGGAACACCCCCTTCCCTTGCGCCAAGGGCGGCAGACAAAGCCGAGGCGACAGGGACTGGGGGAGATCCGGCGCAGATGCGGGTGCGGGTTCTGATGCAGAGCCCTGATGCAGAGCCCTGGGGAGGATACGGGGGTAGATTTTTGGCGGCGTCCGATTCTTCTCTTTCGTTTGGGCGTCTTCGTGCTATTCTACCGCCCTTGGATGGGTTTACGCCGATGGAGGTAACGCTAATGGATACGGCATTCAGCCTGCTCTATTATGGTCTGCCCCTGGTGATTCTGGGCTTCGGCACCGCCGCGCTTTTCGCGCATCTGGCCCAGGCCCAGACGCTGGTTCCAGTCCCGGTGCGTGCACGCCGCCGCCGCGGCTAACGGAACCTGTTCGGTATCGGGTATCCTCGCCCCGTCGCGGGCATGAAGCACGGCCCATGACGCAGCCGGCCAACACAGTCTCCTTTCACGATCACGTTTAATCACGCGCGCAGATGCCCAGTGGCCGGTCGCTGCCGGCGTGTTGCAATGCGCGACTGGCGCGGTCTGACCGATGCGATGCATACACCTTAGGGGCAGGCGCCTTTGGGGCATGCGCTGCGGGCGCGTCACAAAGACGCGTGTGACCGCTTCATCTTCGGCGTCGAGGCTGCGGGAAACGCCGCATCCCTGATTTACGGCATCTGCGCCATTAAAGCCGAGCGGTGGTGAGTCGCGTGGGGATGGTTGGGACAAAGGGCCAAAGCGAGGTCGAAGGCCTCTTTCGCCTCCGACCGCCGGTTCAGTGCCTGCAGCACGACGCCGCGCGCGGTATGCGCCTCGGGCTCATTTGGGGCGAGGACGATGGCGCGGTCATAGGCGGCCAGGGCCTCCGGCAGACGGCCCAGGGCCGCCAGCGTGGCACCGCGATGGACATGGGCCGGCGCGTAGTTCGGGCTGCGTGATAGGGCGGCGTCATGGCTGGCCAGCGCGGCCGAGGCATCGCCGGTTTCCCGCAGCGCCACGCCGCGGCTATCCAGGGCGCCCACATGCGTGGGGTTCTGGTGCAACGCCGCATCCAGGGCGGGCAGAGCCTCCTGAAAGCGGCCGAGTTTCACCAACGTGAGCCCGCGGTTGGCGTGGATGTCCGCCGAGGACGGATCCAACGCCAAGGCCGCATCGAAGCAGGCCAGCGCGGCGCCATGCGCGCCAAGGACGCCATAGACGTTGCCGAGGTTGAAATGGAACGGGGCGTGGTGCGGCGCCAAGCTGATCGCGTCCTGCAGCGGCGGCACGGCCTCGGCCACGCGGCGCGACTGGATCATCAGCATCGCCAGCAGAAACAGCGTATCGGGGTTGCGGCCGTATTCCGCCAATACGGCCCGATAGGCGGCCTCGGCCTGGTCCGTCTCTCCCTGGCGGTGCAAGGCGACGGCGGCGGCGAGGGCTTGTGCCATCGGCGTGGTCGCCGGTGGGGGTGCCGCCGGGGGTGCCGGTGGGGGCGCCGGTGGGGGCAGCGGTTCCGATCGCTGTTCAGGCACGATCAGAACAGCCCCTCGATCTCGCCGGCCGCATCCAGATGGATCGCTTCGGCGGCGGGGACGCGCGGCAGGCCGGGCATGGTCATGATATCGCCGCAGATGGCGACGACGAAGCCAGCACCGGCCGACAACCGCACCTCCCGCACCGGGAGGACATGACCGGTCGGCGCGCCCAGCACCGTGGGATCAGCCGAGAAGCTATATTGCGTCTTGGCGATACACACAGGCACATCGCCAAAGCCAGCCGCCTCGAACGCGGCAAGTTTCTTGGCCACCGCGTCCGGCAGGGCGATATCGGATGCGCGATAGATCTCCCGCGCGATGGTGCGGATTTTATCGGCCAGCGGTATATCCAGCGGATACAAGGGGCGATAATCCGCCGTTCCGGCATCGATCCGCTGCATCACCGCGCGCGCCAGATCTTCCGCCCCCGCGCCGCCGTTCGCCCAATGGGTGCAGGAGATCGCCTCTACCCCCAGCGCCGCCATGGCCTCGTGGATGGCGTCGAATTCGGCCGCGGTGTCCGTCGTGAAATGATTCACCGCGACCACCACGGGCAGGCCGAATTTGCCCATATTCTCCACATGGCGGGCGAGATTGGCGATGCCGCGCCGCACGGCTTCGACGTTCTCGGCACCCAGCGCGTTGCGGGGCACGCCGCCGTGCATCTTCAAGGCCCGCACCGTGGCGACCACCACCGCGCAGGACGGGCGCAGGCCGGCAGAGCGGCATTTGATGTCGAGGAATTTCTCCCCGCCCAAATCGGCGCCGAAGCCCGCCTCGGTCACCACGACATCGGCCAGTTTCAAGCCCAGCCGCGTCGCCATCACGCTGTTGCAGCCATGCGCGATATTGGCGAAGGGGCCGCCGTGGACAAGCGCTGGGGAGCCTTCCAGCGTCTGCACCAGGTTCGGCGCGATGGCATCCTTCAGCAGCACCGACATGGCCCCGTCGGCCTTCACATCCGCAGCGGTGACATTGGTGCCGTCGCGGCGCTGGGCAACCACCATCCGCCCAAGGCGCGCCTGCAAGTCCGCCAGATCCTTGGCCAAGCAAAAGACCGCCATGACCTCGGACGCGACGGTGATGTCGAACCCATCCTCACGCGGGAAGCCATTCGCCACGCCGCCCAGGCTGCCGACGATCGCACGCAGCGCGCGATCATTCATGTCCAGGCAGCGGCGCCAGGAGATCCGGCGGGGATCGATCCCCTGCGGGTTGCCCCAATAGATCGCGTTATCGACCATCGCCGCCAGCAGATTATTGGCCGAGGTGATGGCGTGGAAATCGCCGGTGAAGTGCAGATTGATCTGATCCATCGGCACGACCTGGGCATGCCCACCGCCGGCGGCACCACCCTTCATGCCGAAACTTGGCCCCAGGCTGGGTTCGCGCAAGCAGATCGCCGCGCGCTTGCCGATCCGGTTCAGCGCGTCGCCCAGGCCAACGGTCGTGGTCGTCTTACCTTCCCCCGCCGGGGTCGGCGAAATCCCGGTGACCAGCACCAGTGCGCCATCCGGGCGGCTTTCCACACTGCGCACGAAGTCCAGGGCGATCTTCGCCTTGGTGCGGCCATAAGGCTCCACCGCGTCAGGCGGAATACCAAGCCGGTCGGCGATCTGCTGGATGGGGCGCAACTGTGCCGCGCGCGCAATGGCGAGATCTGGGTTCATGCTGTCACGGGCTCCCTGTGCTTTATGCCGATCTCATCCAGCGACTCGCCAATCGCGGCGACGGCCGCCGCCATATCCTCCGGCGTGATCGCGCCGATGCAGCCGATGCGGATCGTCGGCGTGGGTGTGTTGAAGAAATTGCTGATCAGCACGCCGCGGCGTTTCAAGGCATCGACGAACTGCTGCAGGTTCCACTGCGGGTCGGCCGGCGCATGGACGTTGACGATGATCGGCCCCTGCACGTCCTGCAGCAACCAGGGCGTCAGCCCGAGATCCCGCACCCCGCGATACAGCACCTGCATATTCGCCGTATAGCGGGCCAGACGCGCGGCTTGCCCCTCGGCATCGAAATGATCCAGCGCGGTATCCAGCGCCTTCAAGATCTGCGCGGGCGGGGTAAACCGAAAACTCCCCCACCCCGCTTTCAGGGCATGATCGTAGATATTGGACAGATCGAACGACCAGCTTCCCGCCTGATTGGCACTTTCCACCAACCGATCGATGCGTGCCACGGCGAAGGCGATGCCAGGCAGCGCCTCCAGACACTTGTTGGTGGTGAAAACCACCGCATCGACTTCGGGCTGCGCCGAGACATCCATCGGCAGCGCCCCGAAAGCCGAGACGGCATCGACGATCATGCGCCGTCCCGCCCGCCGCACGGCTGCGCCGATGGCCGGCACGTCGTGGATCACGCCGCTACCGGTTTCGGAATACACCACGCCCACATGCGACAGGCTCGGATCCACCTCGAGCGCGTGGAAGATGGCGTCGGGGTTGGCTTTCGTGCCCATCGGAACGGGCAGCAGCACCGGCTCGCGTCCCGCCTCACGCGCAAGGCGGATCATGCGGTCGGCATAGGCACCCGATGCCGGGATCAGGATCCGCCCGCCCACCGGCAGGAAGGTGCGCAACGCCGCCTCGGTGATGAAGTGACCGCAACCCTGCAACGGCAGGGTCGCATGGGTTGTTTCCCGACCACCGGCGATGTGCAGGATGCGGGTGCGCAACCGGACCAGGAAGTCGCGAAACGCGTTGTCCCAGGGCGCGATATCCTGGCACAGCGCGGCGCGGACATCTGGGCGGGTGGTGACGGGGCCGGGTATAAGCAGCAACATGCGTGGAAAGTCGCATGAAGATGGTCGAAAATCCATCCACCAACGATGGTTTCGGTGCTAACAGGCGGATATGTCGATGCCCTTCTCTTTCCCTGACTGGGTGCCTTGGTGGGTGCCCATGACGTTGCTGGTGCCGGCACTGCTATTCGCGCTGGCGTTTCTGTTCATGCCCTTTTCGGTGCTGGGGGTGAAATCCCGTTTGGAAGCGGTGGAAGAACGTTTGTTCGAAATCCAGCAGGAACTGCGGATCCTGACCGGCGATCTGTCAGGCCCCCGGCAGGAGTTGGACTACGAGGACGTTTATGCGCCACCGCCACCTCGGCACGAAGCGCACGTTCGGGATCGCCCGCCGATCCCGCCGACGTTGGATGATTATGACGCAGATTATGGCCGCATGGAGCGGCCACCGATGTCATCGCATGCGCGTCAAGATCGCCGTCAGGACACCGCACCCCCACGCGCCACGCGCGCCGAACCGCGCCTGGACCGTCGCTGAGCGGGACACGCGGGTCGACCGGCACGCGGTCTTCAAAGGGGGAGATCAGGCGGCTGCGATAAGGCCGTGGACCAGGCCGCGCAGCCAACCAAACCCGTTGCTCGCCGCCCCCCCTGCTCCTGCCGGTTTGCCGGAAGCGCTGTCGTGATCGACGCTGTCCTTATCGCGCCTCGGCCCTTATCGCGCCTGGGCCTTATCGCGCCTGGGCCTTATCGCGCCTGGGCCATTATCGCGCCTGGGCCATTATCGCGCCTGGGCGCTCGCTTCCGACCGCGTCGCACCGGAGCGGGCGGCCAAGGCGGCGGCCATGAAGGCATCGAGGTCACCGTCGAGCACCGACGACGGGTTGCCGGTTTCAACCCCGGTGCGCAAGTCTTTCACCAGCTGATACGGCGCCAGCACGTAGTTCCGGATCTGATGCCCCCAGCCGATATCGGTCTTGGCATTCTCCTGCGCCGTCGCCGCCGCTTCGCGCTTCTGCAGTTCCGCCTCATACATGCGGGCTTTCAGCATCGCCATGGCGGTTGCACGGTTGCGGTGTTGGCTGCGGTCCGTCTGACAGGCAACGACGATCCCGGTCGGGATATGCGTGATACGAATAGCACTTTCCGTCTTGTTGACGTGCTGACCACCGGCGCCGGATGCGCGGTAGGTATCGACGCGCAGATCACTCTCGTTGATCTCGATCTCGATCGAGTCATCCACCACCGGATAGACCCAGACCGACGCGAAGCTGGTCTGACGCCGAGCATTGGCATCGAAGGGGGATATGCGCACAAGGCGATGCACGCCGCCCTCGGTCTTGAGCCAACCATATGCATTCGGCCCGGAGACCTGCAGCGTCGCCGATTTGATCCCGGCCTGCTCGCCTTCGGACTCTTCCATCAGTTGCACTTTGTAGCCATGCTGTTCAGCCCAGCGCATATACATGCGCATCAGCATCTCGGCCCAGTCCTGCGCTTCGGTCCCGCCGGCGCCGGCATTCAGTTCGATATAGCAGTCGTTGCCGTCTGCCTCGCCGGATAGCAGGCTTTCGATCTCCCGGCGCTTGGCTTCCTCGGCATAGGCTTTCAGCGCCGCCATGGCTTCCGCCAGCATTGCCTCATCGCTATCGGCCTCGGCCAGTTCGATCAGTTCCAGCGTATCGGCAACATCCTGCTCAAGCTTGCGGACCCCTTCGATCGCGCCGGCGAGCTGGTTGCGTTCGCGCATCACCTTCTGTGCGGCGGCGGCGTCGTTCCACAGTGCCGGATCTTCGGCGCGATTATTCAGTTCGGCGAGGCGGGCTTCGGCGACATCCCAGTCAAAGATGCCTCCTCAGCAGTGCGACGGACTGCTTGATCTGTTCGTTCAGGGCGTCGGATTCAGCGGACATGGCCACCATCTGCTTCCACGGGAGGCCGGGTCAATACAGCCCGCCCAGGCTGTGATCAATCCCGCTTGGCGCGGCGGCGCCGGGTGCCGGCGCATCGTCTCGGGCCGCGGGGGGGCCACCGATATCACCAAGCGGGCCGGATGCGCCCGGCACCTGATCGGCCTTGAACGCATCCGTCACCGTGCCTGAGCCCGTATTCCACTGTGCCAGGGTAACCCCGGGCGGCATCGGAAAAGGTAGAACCGGGCGGCCGGCGAGCGCCGTTCCCATATACTCGCGCCAGATCGGCGCCGCGATGGCACCGCCCGTCTCGTTCTCACCCAAGGACGCCGGCGTATCGAACCCTACCCATACCACCGTGACCAGATCGGCGGTGAAGCCGGCAAACCAAGCGTCATCGAAATCTTGCGATGTCCCGGTTTTACCGGCGATCGGCCGGTTCAGCCCCCGCCCTGCCGCCACGCCGGTGCCGCGCTGAACGACACCCTGCATCATGGTGACCAACTGAAAGACACTTTGCGGATCGGCGATCTGGGTGCGCTGATCCTGCACGTCGGGCATCCGGGATGCCTCTGCGCAGGTGCTGCAATCCAAGCCCTGCGTCCGCATGACGACATGCCCGCTCTGATCCTGGACCGAGTCGATCAGGCTGGGGGTCACCTCCCGCCCACCCGCGGCGAGCGAAGCATAGGCGCCGGCCTCTCGGATCACCGTCGTTTCCACCGCGCCCAAAGCCGCCGGCAGCACGCGTGGCATCTGATCGACCATGTGGAAGGCAATCGCGGTGTCGGCAACGGCCTGCATGCCGACACGCTGGGCAACGCGCAGCGTCACCAGGTTCAACGATTGCTCCAGCGCGATGCGCAGCGGCGTCGGGCCGCCGAACGTGCCTTCGAAATTGCCCGGACGCCACTTGCTGCCATCGCCGGCCTCGACCACCACCGGGGCATCGAGGAAACGCTGGCTGGGGGAGATGCCGTCTTCCAGCGCCGTCAGATAGACCATCGGCTTGAAACTGGAGCCAGGCTGGCGCAACGCCTGAACGGCGCGGTTATATTGGCTTTGCTCGAAGCTCCACCCGCCGACCATGGCCAGCACCCGGCCGGTATGGGGGTCGAGGGAGACCAGCGCGCCCTGCACCAGAGGGATCTGCCGCAACAGCGCACGGTTCTGCGGCGCAGGGGCGGGCGGCCTGACCTTGCTGCTGGGCGCGGTTGGCGCCGGCAGGAGTTGTTGAGGCGGTTCGATCATGACGATATCGCCCTGCTGGACGATGTCGGCCATGCGCTTGGGCGCCGGACCCGGCTTGCCTTCGGCCACCGGCCGCGCCCACTGCGTGTCGGACAGGGCCATCGTCGCGGTCCGCCGTTCCCCCTTCGGATTGAGCCAATCCACCTGCGCTTCGGCATCCGCGACCGTGGCAACGATGGCAACGCGCCAGGATGGCAGCATGCCCGGTGGGCGCGGTGTATCGTTCAACGCGCTGGGCCAGCGCGTTTCGAAATCGGCCGGCGCGACGCTCAGATGGCCGACCGGACCGCGCCAGCCGCCCTTCTTGCGATCATAGGCCATCAAACCGTTACGCAGCGACGTCTCGGCGGCAATCTGCAGGGCCGGATCCAGGCTGGTGCGCACCATCAGGCCACCTTGGGTCGTGGCATCTTGGCCGAAACGCTGGATCAATTCCCGCCGCACTTCCTCGGTGAACCAGTCAGCGCCCGGGATCGGCGCCGCACGGCGGAACTCTGCCGGCACAATCGGCTCCGCCTTCGCCTGCGCGAATTGTTCGGCGGTTATGACTTTGTCCTCGAGCATACGGTCCAAGACGTAATCGCGCCGCGTGCGCGCCGCGTCGGGATAGCGGAACGGGTTGAAATTGTTGGGGGCCTTTGGCAAGGCTGCCAGAAAAGCCGCCTCGGCAAGCGTTAGTTTATCCAGCGGCTTGTTGAAATAAGCCTGCGCCGCCGCGGCAACCCCGTAGGAGCCGAGGCCGAGGTAAATCTCGTTCAAATAGAGCTCGAGAATACGGTTCTTGGTCAGATCCTGCTCGATCCGCGTCGCGAGGATGGCTTCCTTGATCTTGCGCGACATCGACATCGAATTGTCCAGCAGCATGTTCTTGGCCACCTGCTGGGTGATGGTCGATGCGCCGATCGGCCGCCGCTGGCCGGCATGCATCAGATCGAACAAGGCGGCACGCGCAATGGCCAAGGGATCGACGCCGGCGTGCTGGTAGAAATTATGGTCCTCGGCGGAGATGAAGGCTTGCTTGACCACGGGTGGGATGGCGCCGATCGGCACGAAAATGCGCCGCTCGGTCGCCAACTCCGCCAACAACCGGGCATCATCGGCGAAAACCCGGCTCATGACCGGCGGCTTGTAATTGCGCAAACCGTCAACCCCCGGCAGATCGGCGGCATAGCGCTCATACATCATGTAACCGACGCCGCCGGCAATGACGACAGCCAGAACGGCAAGGCCGAGTATCGTGGCGACGATACCCTGGGCGACGCGCACCAGAAATGGCTGACGGCGGCGCTTTTTCGGCTGGCGGGTCCTGCGGCGACGCGCGGTGCCGTCGCCTTCGCTGGCCCCTTCATTCCCCCCTGGGACATTCCCTGGGCCCTCCGGCACACCAGCGGGTGCACCGTCCGGTGCAACACCGGCGGAATTCTCGGGGGACTTCCCTCGGGACCGTCCAGAGGGCTGTGATGTCGCGGCCAACCGCTCGCCTGCTTTGAGGTAGTCAGTCATGACCCGCATATGTACGCTTTTGCGTGCAGGCGCCACGAAACAGTTTACGCCGCCACATGAAGCTTTGGTCATCGGCGCAGCGGAGCCTGCCAGTGAGGCTTGCGGGATTTCCCGCCACAGCCCTATAGCGCGGGCAATGAACGACAGGCGCTCCTTGACGATTTTCGCTCCCATGGCCCAAGCCCTTGGTCAGTTGGATGACAAGGTCTTCATCGGCGTCGTCTGGCGCAGTGTCGGCTGGGCTTTGTTATGCGCCATTGCATTGCACCTTGCCGTGCTGTGGGGCGTGCGCAGCTTCGTGCATGTGCAAGGCTGGTTGGCCTGGATCACCGATTTCGCCAGCGGGATCGGTGCGACGATCCTGACCGTCTTCCTGTTTCTGCCGATCGCCGCCGCCATCGGCATGTTCTACCTCGAACGCATCGCCCGCGCCGTAGAGGCTCGGCATTACCCATGGCTGCCACCACCGGCGGGCGAGACGCTGCTGGTGCAGACCTGGGATGGCGTGGCTGTCGGTCTGAAAGTGCTGGGGTTGAATATTCTGGCACTGATCCTGACGTTGCTATTGCCGGTGCTGGGGTGGGGGCTGGGGTGGATGATCGGCGCCTACGCGATCGGCCGCGGCCTATTCGTCGCCGTGGCGATGCGCCGGATGCCACGACCGGCGGCGGAAGCCCTGTATGCAGCGAACCGGTTTTCGGTCTTGACGCAGGGAGCGGCGCTGGCGCTGGCGGCCTATATCCCCGCTCTTAATCTGCTGATCCCGGTCATCGGCACGGCAGCGATGGTGCACGTGATGGATCAGGCCTTGACCCGGCAGAACACGCCCCGCACCCGATCCATGGCGCAGCCATAGACAGTGCCCGCATACAAACGTCTGCAACTTTCCGGTCGCGCCGTGGTTTGCAGCCCAGGCCCGGCGATCGGTCACGCGAATCGTTGTTCTTGCCACCATCGGCATGCTAGGCCGAAGCCTCTTTCCTGAACCGGGTGAAGTGTCTTGTTCAAACGCCGCAAACCCGACGAACAATCGTCGGCTGCCACCGAGCTGTCGAAACCCCCCGGAGCGTCTATTTCGCCGGAGGGCACGTCGATGACTGACCGCGATCATGAGAACCGTTCCACGACGTCTGGCCACGCCCCGTCTGCCGGGGACTCTGGATTGGGCGTTCCACCATTTCGTCCCGCACCGCCGAAGGAAGGGCCCAGCATGTCCAGACCGCCGTTCCCCTCGACCTCTGCCACGCCGTCATCGACAGGCAGCGGCGCGGCATCGCCGGCGTCCGTTGCCGCCCCGCCCGCGGCCCGTGGGTTAGCGGCGCCGATGCGCCCCGCGATGCGCGAAACCTCCGACCGCCGCACCTTGGTCGTCGGCCGCGGGATCAGCGTTCAAGGGCTGGTGCAGGACGCCGAGCGCTTGGTGGTAGAAGGGACGTTTGAGGCGTCGATGATCCATGCGGCGGAATTGTCGATATCGCATGGCGGTATCTTCAAGGGGGAGATCGAAGTCGAAGAGGCAGAGATCGCCGGCACCATCGACGGCACGGTGACAGCCCGATCCAGCCTGATCGTCCGTGGCAGCGGCAAGGTGCTTGGCATCGCGCGCTGCCGCCGCTTGCAGGTTGAAGATGGCGGACAGATCACCGGCCGGATCGAAATGATCACCGATCAACCCGGGTCGGACCCGTCCCCCCGCTTGCCGACCGAAACGGCGGAATAAGGCCGACGGCCAGGGGGGGCGCGGCCAGGGGGGCGCGGCCAGGGGTTCGCGGCCAGGGATTTGCGGGCGGTCCCTCGCTTGGGGCTCGTCCGCCACTGCTTGTCTGTCTGCGTCAGACGGGCCGGAAGCCCGGCCTGCGGCACGGCGGATGTCCTGTTGCCGTGCCGCTGCTGGACCGATGCGTCCGCCTATCTGATCGCCGCAGCCTGATTGGATGCAAGGCAGGCTTGGTAGGCAGCCAGGCAGGCCAGATCGACGATCTGACTTGTGGATGCATCCATCGAGACGATCTGCACCGGCTTTTCCATCCCTAACAGCAGCGGCCCGATCGTCGTGCCACCCCCCAGGTGATGCGCCAGCCGCGCCGCGATATGCGCCGAATGCAAGCCGGGCACGACCAGCACGTTCGCGTCGCCCGTCAGGCGACAGAACGGATAGAGCGCCCTGATGGACGATTCCAGCGCGACATCCGGGCTCATCTCGCCGTCATACTCGAAATCGACTTTCCGCTCATCCAGGATCGCCACCGCGTCACGCATCGGCTGTGCCCGATCATGCGGCGGATCGCCGAATGTGGAATGCGACAGCAACGCCACCCGCGGTTCGTGACCGAGATGCCGCGCCGCCGCCGCCGCGCCGATGACGATATCGGCCACCTCGTTTGCATTGGGGCGGAAGTTCACCAACGAGTCGGCCAGGAAGATGGTCTTGCCCTGCATCCCCACCAGCAGCGTCAGTCCGAACGGAATGGCGTTCTTGGCCGGCCCGATGGCGTGGCGGATATCGTTCAGGCAGACCGAGGCAGAGCGGGTTAGCCCCGTCACCATCGCATCGGCATCACCTGTCGCCACCATGGCGGCGGCAAAGATGTTGCGATCCTGATTGACCATACGCACCACATCGCGCCGCATCAGCCCACTGCGCTGCAAGCGCGCATAGAGGAATTCGACATACTTGGCGTTGTTGGCGGACAGGCGCGCATTGTGGATCTCCAATCCTTCGGTGCCCGCCAAGCCCAGACGCTCGATCGTCCCGCGCACGCGATCCTCGCGGCCGATCAGCACCGGGCGGCCGAAGCCGGCTTGATGGAAGGCAAGAGCGGCGCGCACGACTTTTTCTTCTTCGCCCTCGGCGAAAACGACGCGTTTCCCCTTGTTGCGCACCGCCTCCATCGTGGCATCCAGCGCGTCCGCCGTGGGATCCAGGCGTCCGGACAGGCTGCGCGCATAGCGACGCAGGTCTTCCATCGGCTTGCGGGCAACCCCCGAGTCCATCGCGGCCTTTGCTACCGCCGGCGGCACGCGGGAAATCAACCGCGGATCGAACGCGTTGGGAATGATATACTCGGGCCCGAAGGCCAGTCGCCGGCCGGTGGAGGCACTGTGCACCTCGTCGGGCACGTCCTCTCGCGCCAGGGTTGCCAGAGCCTCGGCCGCGGCGATCTTCATCGCATCATTGATGGTGCTGGCGCGGACATCCAGCGCGCCGCGGAAGATATAGGGAAAGCCCAGGACGTTATTGACCTGGTTGGGATAGTCGCTGCGGCCGGTGGCGATGATTGCCTGGGGGCTGACGGCGCGCGCTTCTTCCGGCGTGATTTCCGGGTCGGGATTGGCCATGGCTAAGTTGATCGGCTTGTCGGCCATCGACCGCACCATGTCCTGGGTCAGCGCGCCCTTCACCGACAGGCCGAAAAAGCAATCCGAGCCTTCGATCGCCTCGGCCAAGGTGCGCGCCTTGGTATTGGCGGCATGCGCCGACTTCCATTGGTTCATGCCTTCGGTGCGGCCTTGGTAGACGACCCCCTTGGTATCGCACAGGATGACGTGATCGGGCCGCACGCCCATCGCCTTGAGCAGTTCGACGCAGGCGATCGCCGCCGCGCCGGCACCGTTGACGACCAGTTTCGTCTCTTTCAGGGACCGGCCGGTCAGGTGGCAGGCATTGATCAGACCCGCTGCGGCAACGATCGCCGTGCCATGCTGGTCATCATGGAAAACCGGAATATCCATCAACTCGCGCAGCCGCTGCTCGATCACGAAGCATTCCGGCGCCTTGATGTCTTCCAGGTTGATGCCGCCAAAGCCTGGGCCGAGGAAGCGGACGGCGTTGACGAACTCATCGACATCCTCGGTGCCGACCTCGAGGTCGATACCGTCGACGTCGGCGAAGCGTTTGAACAACGCAACCTTGCCCTCCATCACCGGCTTGGATGCGACGGCGCCCAGATTGCCCAGTCCCAGGACGGCGGTGCCGTTGGAGATGACGGCCACCATGTTGCCCTTGGTGGTGTAGTCGTAGGCCAGATTGGGATCGCGCTGGATGTGCAGGCAGGGTTCCGCCACGCCGGGTGAATAAGCCAGCGACAGATCGCGCGCCGTCGTAATCGGCTTGCTGATGCGCGTCTCCAGCTTTCCCGGCCGGCCGCTGGCGTGCATCGCCAAGGCTTCTTCCGCGGAAACGCGCGCAGTACGGGTATCGATCGTTGCGTCGGCCATGGCCGCTCCCCTTCCCTGTCCCTCCGGCTCGTGTCGCCGGAACGTCAGCCTATCATGGACAGAGGTTCGGTCCGACGAAAGGGGGGGGCCGCATGCAGTGGCAGACAAACCCCGAGCCCGGAGCAGAGGGCGTCGGCACAGGGCTCAGCCGCCATCGCCGCAGGGAGCCGCCGCCGGGCATTCAAGCCGGCGCGGTCGCAAAGGATTTATTAATATTTTCTGTGGCATGCTGCCGCGCAAAGGCGAACAGGTCGCGCCGTTGAAACACACGCGAACCCAATCGCACGCAGTCGTATCGCCAAAAGGGCGTTCATGAGTTTTTTGTCCCCGACGGAAGCCATCATCGCACCAGGCCTGGATGGCACGAGCGCCGTTAGCCCTTGCCAATTCTGCGTCGTCGTCCCGATGTTCAACGAAGCCGCGGTGATTGCGCTATTTCACGCTAGGCTGGCCGCGGTGATGGATCGGCTGGGAAGTTGGCAGGTCATTTACGTGAACGATGGCAGCACGGATGCAACGCTTGCCATCGTGCATGGGTTGCGCGCCCAGGACCCGCGCATCGGCCTGATCAATCTATCGCGTAATTTCGGCAAGGAAGCGGCGATGACCGCGGGGCTGGACCATGCCCATGCGCATGCGGTCATCATCATCGATGCCGACCTGCAAGATCCGCCTGAGGTGATCCCCGACCTCGTGGCCGGTTGGCAAGAAGGCTATGACGTCGTTTACGCCCAGCGCACGGTCCGCCATGGCGAGGACTGGCTGAAGCGCACCACGGCCGCGTGGTTCTACCGCATCGCCCGCAATCTCGGTCGCGTCTCGCTGCCGCAGAATGTCGGTGACTTTCGGCTGCTGAGTTGGCGCGCCGTGCTGGCGCTGCGCCAACTGCGCGAGCATCACCGCTTCATGAAGGGACTTTTCGCCTGGATCGGCTATCCGACGAAGGCTGTCCTTTACGAGCGCGCGCCGCGTCAGGCGGGCGAGACGAAATGGAACTACTGGAGCCTGTGGAATTTCGCCCTGGAGGGTATAACCGGGTTCACGGTCATGCCACTGAAAATGGCCAGCTATTTGGGTCTGGGCGTGTCGGTTCTGGCCGGGGTTTATATCTTACAGTTGGTCTTCCGCACCCTGCTGTTCGGCAACCCGGTGGCCGGTTATCCAAGCCTGATGGCCGTCGTGCTGTTCCTGGGCGGCACGCAATTACTGACCCTCGGGATCATCGGCGAATACCTCGGCCGCGTATTCAATGAAACGAAGCAGCGGCCGCTCTATGTCGTTGAAACCGCCCTGCGCGCCAGCCCAGCGGCACCGTTTGGTCAGCCCGCGGCCGCAACGGCTGCCCCGCGTGCGGTGAAATAGGCCTCGATCGCGCGCTGCATGGCCTGCGCCACCTGATGGCGGTGATCAGGCCGACGCAGCGCCGCTTCGTCGCGCGGATTTGACATGAAGCCCATCTCCACCAAGACGCTGGGGATGCTGGCCGACTGCAGCACGGCAAAACCGGCATGGCGCGCGGGGTTGGGCAGCATGGGCAGATCGCGATCCAGGCTGCCGACCATCTGGCGCGCGATACGAAGCGATCCATCCCGTGCCTCTTGCCGCATCATATTCACGATAACCTGCGCAACCTCCCAATCCGGTTCAACCGCTCGGCTGCGGGAGCCGCCGGCGGCGTTTTCCCGGTGCGCCAACGCCGCGGATTGCGGATCGGAAGCGCCATTGCCCAGGGTATAAACCGAGGCACCGCGCACCGAATGATCCATCAGGGCGTCCGCGTGCATGGATACGAACAGCGCCGCCCCATTCTCCTGCGCGCGGGCAACGCGCTCTTCAAGCGGCACGAAGACGTCGCGGCTGCGGGTCAGCCGAACCCGATAGCGACCACCAGCCTCTAGCAACCGGCGCAATTCCAGTGCCGTCGCCAGAGAGATCGCCTTTTCATACGTGCCGGAGACGCCGATCGCGCCGGGATCCTTGCCGCCATGGCCGGGGTCCAGCATCACGATCGGCGGCGGCGCGGATGGTGCGGCGGGCGGCATGGGCGGCAGCGGCAATGGCGCAGCCGATAATCCAGCGCCCCTCGACGAGAGTGTGCCGGCAAGCGACGCAGCGCTGGCGACGGCCGGCAACAGAATGGTTGCGCAGACCGGGCCGGCCTGGGCAAAGCGGCGAAGCACAAGACGACGGCCAACCGGTTGGACCGAAAACATCGAACGCCCACTTACCATACAAGGTGCAGAATCAGAGCTTGCGCATTGAAAGCGGCGAATTCAAGGCCGTGTGCATGATCTGCTTGCGCCTCGGGCGGGTTTGCGCCATGGTTACCGGGCTTCAGCGGTGCGATCTGGGACGCTGTTTTCGCCGTTCCTATGCCAACTCCGCGTCGTGTGGTCCCGTTCTGGTTCCCTGGTCGGAGACAGGTGGCAGAAATAGGTGACGGATCCGCGGCGCTTGGCTGCAACGCTGTCCGTGTCGCGCCCGCCGGTCAGGTAGTGCCATGCAGGCAGTATCAGACGGCAATGGTGTCGCGCAGGAGTGACGATCGTGCTGGGTAGCATGCCGCGCGGTCGTTAGCAGGCACAGACTTTCACACGGGGCTGCGTTCCATGTCGGGACGCGCCGACCGGACGCCAGGGATTGATGACGCACGTTTCGTTCAGCCTGTCCGACTTTGGACGTTTGCCCGGTTTGCCGAGCGGCATGACGAATGCGCGTTTCCTTCGCCAGCAACAGCAGGTTTGCTCTGCCGGCTTTTTGTTTCCCAGACCTTCGGACGGGCCCCTTCCCGCAAGCCTTGCATGCCATCCGACGACCCTGATCCCGCACCGGATCGGTTCGCAGCGACGGGTTTCGTACCCCGGGATGGCCCACCGGAGTTCACGACTTTATGACCAAACGTATGCTGATCGACGCCACCCACGCGGAAGAAACCCGCGTGGTGGTGCTGGACGGTAACCGCCTCGAAGACTTCGACGTCGAGACGTCGACGAAGCGGCAGCTAAAAGGCAACATCTACCTCGCGAAGGTCATTCGCGTCGAACCAAGCCTGCAGGCCGCGTTCGTCGAATATGGCGGCAACCGCCACGGGTTCCTCGCGTTCAGCGAAATCCATCCGGATTACTACCAAATCCCGATTGCCGACCGGCAACGCCTGCTGGACATGCAGGCCGAGGAAGCCCGCCGGGAAGAGGAAGAGGAAGATCTGGAACTGGCGCTGAGTCAGGCAGCCGGCGGCGGCGACCATCCCACCTCTGAAGCGTCGCCCGAGCAACCGGCCCTTCTCCCGGCCGAGACGCGTCCCGAACCGGCCGTCGCGCCGGAAGCATGGGCGACGCCAGCGATGCCGCTGCTGATCAAGCCCGAGGTCATCGTCGCCGCTGTTTCGGTGACGGACGACGCGGCTGATGTTTCGCGTGCTGACGACGCATTCGGCGCCCCACTTGATGCGTCCGGTGGCGACGCGACCGAAACGGCCGCGTTGGCTGATGACGGTCGCAGAGACACGGGCGTCGAAGAACCCGTGTCAGCCGCTGAAGCCTGGGCGCTGCCCCATACGCCGCGGCTGCTGAAAGCCGAGACCACGTCAGCGGACGACAACGCCTATACGGCGTATGATGAAGCCGCTGACGATGCCGATTTCTTCGACTCCGATGCGATCGACGTCCTGCCCCCGCCGGAAACCGTCGGCGGCGGTGACCAAGATAGCGGTGATGAACCGCGGGAACGGCGCATGCCGCCGCGCTTCATGCGCAACTACAAAATCCAGGAGGTCATCCGGCGCCGGCAGATCCTGCTTGTGCAGGTCGTCAAGGAAGAGCGCGGCACCAAAGGCGCGGCACTGACCACCTATCTTTCGCTCGCGGGCCGGTTCGGCGTGCTGATGCCGAACTCCCCCCGCGGCGGCGGTATTTCGCGCAAGATCACCTCGGCCACGGATCGCCGCCGGCTGAAAGAGGTGATGCAGGAACTCGATATCCCGCGCGGCATGGGCATGATCGTGCGCACTGCCGGTGCAAATCGCCCGAAGCCGGAAATCAAGCGCGACTGCGAATATCTGCTGCGGCTGTGGGATGACATCCGCGAGCACACGATGAAATCCGTCGCGCCGGCGCTGATCTATGAAGAAGCCAGCCTGATCAAGCGGACGATCCGCGACGTGTATTCGCGCGACATCGACGAAATCATGGTCGATGGCGAGGAAGGGTGGCGGGCGGCGCATGATTTCATGCGCATGCTCATGCCGTCGCATGCCAAGAAGGTTCAACTCTGGCGCGACGGCGGTCAGCCGCTCTTCGCCAAGCACCAGGTAGAAGCGCAGTTGGACGCGATGCTGAGCCCGACGGTGCAGTTGCGCTCGGGCGGGTATCTGGTGATCAACCAGGCGGAAGCGTTGGTCGCGATCGACGTCAACTCCGGCCGCTCGACTCGCGAACGCAATATCGAAGAAACCGCCCTGCGCACCAATCTGGAGGCGGCGGACGAGGTTGCCCGCCAGTTGCGTCTGCGCGACTTGGCCGGCCTGATCGTCATCGACTTCATCGACATGGAGTCCAAGCGCCACAATGCGATGGTGGAGCGGCGGATCAAAGAAGCGCTGAAGAACGATCGCGCGCGCATCCAGGTGGGCCACATCAGCCATTTCGGCCTGCTGGAAATGTCACGCCAGCGGCTGCGTCCGTCTTTGGCCGAAACCAGCTTCATCGCCTGCCCGCATTGTGGCGGCACCGGCCATGTCCGCAGCACCGAAAGTGCCGCCATTCATGTGTTGCGCGGTATCGAGGATGAGGGCGGCAAGCGTCGTTCGGCTGAAATCATCGTTCACGTCGCCACGCCGATCGCTCTGTATCTGCTGAACCACAAGCGGGAGCGGCTGCGCGAAATCGAAACCCAGTATGCCATGCGCGTCATCATCGCGGCCGACGATGCGCAGATCGCACCGCAATACCGGATCGAGCGTGTCCGCGTGCGCACCCCTGAAGAGGCGCCGCCGGTCGTCACACCGGACCGCATGCTGGCACCCGCGCCCAGTTTCCCCGACGATGTCGAGGAGGACGAGGATGTCGAAACCGTCGCCAATGACGACGACAACGAGCAGGATGACGATGGCGAGGAATCGCCGTCCGACGCCAGCGGCAACCAAAATAGCGATGATGCCGAACGGCGGCGGAAGCGCCGTCGCCGCCGGCGGCGGGGTGGCCGTCGTGACGACCAGGCGGATGCTGCCGGCGACACCCGTGAGGCGGGTGACGAAGGCGCAGCGCCGGAGTCCGAGGGCGATGAGCCTGCCGATGCCATAGCCGCCGAAGCGCCAACCGGGACAGCCGAGACCGGCGAAGCGGCCGAGGGCGGTGAAGCGACCGAGGCATTGACGGCAGAGGCTGCGGCAGCCGAGGAAGAGGCGCGCAACCGACGTCGTGGACGCCGCGGTGGACGGCGCCGCCGTCGCGACGACGGAGAATTGTCACCCTACGCGCAACCGGGGGCGGAGCAGCCGGAAATCGCACCAGTCTATGCTGGCCCGACCCCAGCCGATCCGTTTGGCGGCCGCGCCTTCGATATTTTCGATGTGATGGATCAGGTAGAACGGGCAGCGGAAATCGCCCCGTCTCGCGCCGAACCACTCGGCGAGATCGTCAATAGCGCAGCGCCGGAACCCGCATCCGAGCCTGAACCGGTGACAGCGCCATCGGCAATCAGCGAGCCGGCGTCCCCCGCTGTGGTTGCGGAACCGACCGTTTCCGCCGGCGCCGTCGACGCGCAGGCCGAGATCGTCAATACCGGAGCGGCGGATGCCGTGGCGGAAACCCTCGCCCCAACTTCGGACGCTGCGCCAACGCCGGCGGCCGAAACGGTGGCGGAAATCGTTGCACCGGCGGCCGTAGAGGTGGCCCAACCGGAATCCGCCGCCGCCGTGCCTGCCGGACCGGACGCGATGGATGCCAACCAGGCGGCAGATGGAGCTGGGCAAACAACCCCCGAGCCAGAGGTGGTGCCAGAGGTGGTGCCAGAGGTGGCTTCAGAGCCGGTTTCTGCTCCGGTAATCAAACCGATCGTCATCGGCAGCGAGGGCGAGGCCCCCGCAGCCCGCAAGCGTGGCTGGTGGCGACGCGGCTGATCGCCGACGACACGGAAAACCAGTGCCGCAATGAAAAACGGGGGAGCCTAGGCTCCCCCGTTCATCGTTGCACCAGGCGCAATCATATATGGCTATGCGGTCGGTAGATCGGCGCCACCCATTCGGCCAGATGCGGCTGCAATTCATGATCCGGGACTTTGACGAGTTCCTTGCCGAGCGTGCCGATAACCAGCGCCGCGGCCGTCTTGGTCAGATGATCCTGCAAAACCGGCAGCGTATGCGCGGGCGCCACGAGGATCACCCCCGTGATCCCCTCCCGCGCGCATAGATCATTAACCGCCGCCGCCGCTTGGGCCGCGAATTTGTCCTTTTCCATCCGTTGCGGATCATGGCGGGGTGCAATCGCGTGATGTGCCGTTGAAAAACTGTGCAGGGAGGCACCCGGCTTATCGGTACCAAGATCGGCGGACCGCTGATGCGCATGCGTCGATTCAAAATCTTGCACGGTGTGCAGGGCATTATCGGCCGCACAGCGAACCAAGCGTGCGCGTGCGCCGTCAGCGACCAGGATCAAAAGGCCTTCGCGGTCCGTGACAATCATCGCCATCCTCCTGCGTCTTTCGACTGCTCACCATACTGCGCATCCGCCGTCACACGGCGTTGATCTGCATCAACGGCGCAGCAGAGCAGACCTGGAACACTGTGCCAGCCGGATCGCGCCGCCAGGCCGTCCTGCCGGCAATAGCGGGGACCTGCATCCATGCGCGCCATGGTTTTCGACGGCCTGCACCCAACCCTGCGGTTAGATACCGACCGGCCGATGCCACATCCTGGACCCGGTCAGGTATTGATCCGCGTGCATGCTTGCGGCGTCTGCCGCACCGATCTGCATGTCATCGACCGGGAACTACCTGGGCCGAAGCCGGACTTGATCCTTGGCCATGAAATCGTCGGCAGCGTCGTCGCCACCGGTCCCGGCACCACGCTGCGCTGCCAGACGCGTGTGGGGGTACCGTGGCTGGGCCGAACCTGCGGCACCTGCCGCTTTTGCACCCAGGGCCATGAAAACCTCTGCAGCCAAGCCCGCTTCACCGGCTATCACCTCGACGGCGGATACGCCGAGTATACCGTCGCGGATGAACGGTTCTGCTTCCCGCTGCCCGACACCTATGCGGACGCCGAGGCGGCACCTCTGCTCTGCGCCGGGCTGATCGGCTATCGCGCCCTGCGCCTTGCCGGTGACGCCCCGACGATCGGCCTGTATGGCTTTGGCGCCGCCGCCCATATCGCCGCCCAGGTTGCGCGCCATCGCGGGCAGCGCGTCTTTGCCTTTACCCGGCCCGGCGACGACGACGGTCAGGCGTTTGCGCGTCGCCACGGCGCTGTCTGGGCGGGCGGTTCGGACCAAATGCCGCCGGAGAAACTAGACGCCGCCCTGGTATTCGCCCCCGTCGGCGCCTTGGTGCCCGCCGCGTTGGCGGCGACGGAAAAAGGCGGCACCGTCGTGTGCGCGGGCATCCACATGAGTGACATCCCCGCCTTCCCGTATCGGCTGCTGTGGGAAGAGCGCTCGATCCGCTCCGTCGCCAACCTCACGCGCCGCGACGGCGAGGAATTCTTAGCCCTCGCGCCGAAAATTCCCATTCGGTGCAGTACGGAGCGTTTTCCCCTTGCCGAGGCGAATGACGCGCTGCGCCGCCTGCGAGAAGGCCGGGTCCAAGGTGCCGCCGTTCTGCTGCCCTGATACCACGGCAGGCTGCCCTGCGCTCGGCTGACCGCGTCACTCTGCGGACCCCAGTCTTGCTACCCCAGTCTTGGCGACCTCAGTATGGGCGACCTCAGTATGGGGTATCCCGGTGTTGGCTACCCCAGTCTGAATAGCAAAGTCTGAATACCAAAGCTTGCGGGCGCCGGCTTGTACGCCGGCCGCACCAACCGGTCGGTATCTTCAACAATCGGTCGGTTACCCAGTGCCGGCAACCCGGACCACTCCGCTATATCGCTAGGCCGCAGGCTCATGCGCGCACCATCCCCAGCGCCCGCAATAAGTCCGGATCCAGAACAGGACGGGCCGGTGGCGGACGCGGCAGCGCGAAGCCCATGCTGTCTTCATAGCCCCATAGCGCCCATCCGATTCCGTACTGTGTCAACGCCGAGCGCACGGCGGAGAACCAGGCGAGGCGGGAGGCACGGTTGAGGTCGATCGACGCGCCGAGCTCACCGGCGAGCAGACGAACGCCGTACGCTGCGCCCCAGGCAGCGGCGCGCGCAATCGGCTCCCGCACGCGCGCGGCGTCCCACCCTGTCGCACAATACGCGGCCACCGTCCCGGCGGACGCAGCATTGCTCGCAATCGTTCGGCATGCGGTGGGATCGGTGACCGGAAATGGCAGTCTGGCGAAGGCCGTGCGGTCTGCACCCGGCAGCCAGGCGGCCAGTGATGTCAGTTCCGACGGGTCATAAAAATGGAAACTGTAGACGACATTGGGATCCGCTACCGGCCGCAGCGCCAGCAATCCTCCGACGCTGCCCCAATCTGCCCCCGTCAACACGACCGTCGCATGCGGTAACGCGGCGCGTATCGCTGTCAGCACGCTGTGCTGCAGTGCCGACCAGGCGGGGGCGTTGCCGGGAAAGACCGGCTCGTTCATCACCTCCGGCACCGTGCGCAGCGGATCGAGATCGCGCAGCAGCGGCGCCATCTGCCGCCAGAACTGGGGCAATGGTGTCGGATCGTCTTCCAGGTGCCAGGCTTGCGCGTGCGGGCAGATCACCGTCGCGAGGCCGGCATTCTGGATGCGTCGCACGGCCTGGACCACGGCGGGCCGCAACGCGGCTAGGTTCGGATCGACTGCGAGGCGCACGAAATCGAAGCCGGCGCTGCGCAACCCGCCCAGTGCGGCATCGCTGAGATAGGCGGCAAGGCGGGCGGGGTCGCTGGTGGCGGGATAGCGGAACCAGTTGGTGATATTCACGCCGCGCGACAGGGTGGCCCGGGCCTGGGCGGCAGACCCGGGCGCCGCTGCGCCGCCTGGTGCCGTGTCCCCCAAAGGCGTGCTGCCAGACGGCGTGCTGCCGGATCTGGTGGTGCCAGATGCGTTGGTGCCCGATGCGATGGCGCCCGGTGCGATGGCATTGGGCGCGGTCATGTCAGAGGCTGTGCTGGCGAACGCCGAGTTGCCTAAAACCTTCCTGCCAGACCCCAAGGTAACAGACGCGGCCGGGCCTGACGCCAAGGCCAGCAAACCGCGCCGCGAGAGAACTCGGCAATGGTTGCCGACCGCGTGAGGCGGCATCACGACACCACCCTGGCGCCTTGCGCAATATGCGTGCATTCAGCCCGCACGCTGATCGTTCGCATTCTATTAACCTTTTACCGATAGCAGTTTCCTCGGAACTTTGGGGCCGAAAGGCTGCAATTTGGTTAATCGACCAACCCTGCACCTCCTCGCTGCGTGGCTGGCCGGTGTTGCCATCCTGCTGGCCGCCGCCTGGCTGCGCGGCGCGGAATACGATGAGCAATACACGCTGTTCCTGACGGCGGGTGTCGCGCGCCCGCTATGGCCCGAAACGCCTTTCTCCGCGGACTTGGTGCAATCACTTCAGACCGGGCAAGCCGGGTCGGCGGCGATCCTGCATGACTTGCGGACAACAGACGTGCATCCCCCCGTGTATTTCTGGATCATCGCCGCTTGGCGAAATATTTTCGGCGGGCATCTGCTGACTGCTCGGCTTTTCTCCGTGCTGTGCGGCGCCTTATCGCTGGCCGTGGTCGCGCGCATCGCCCGCTTGGTGCAGATCGCCCCGGCCGCGGCAGTGGCGATGACGGCGCTTTGCTACGGTTTTGCCTATACCAACGCCATCGCCCGCGGCTTTGCGCCTGCGGAACTGGCGCTGCTGCTGGGCGTGGCGCTGCAGTTGCGGAACCGTGATGGCAGCGCGGGGGTATTTTTCGGTATCGCCTGTGCCTGCAACTACCTTGCGGTGTTCCCTGCCCTTGCCGCCGGAACCGCCGGGCGCGCCTGGCGCGCGATCCCGGGCGCGCTGCCGTTTCTGGCGCTGGATGCTTGGTGCTTTGCAGCACAGCACGCGTCCCGCACGGGCCAGTTCCCGCCCTTCGTTTGGCAAGAAAGCCTGCAGCGCTTGGGAGAATATCAGGTGGCGGCGGTGTTCGGCGCATTGCCGCTTTACTGCGACGGCATCGCCCGGATCGCGATGGCCGCCATCGTCACCATTGCCGCCGCCATGACGGCACTGCAACTGATCCGCGCCTCCTGCTGCGCACCGACGACCAGGGGCATCTTGCTCTGCGCGGGGGTTGCCCCGGCATGCGGCCTGCTCGCGCTGGGTGCGCTGTTCAACACCACACCGATCGAGTTTCGCTATTTTGCGTTCGGACTGCCGTTCCTCGCCATCCTCGCCGCCGGCCCCAGCCAAGGACGGCACCTTGTGATGGCGGTTCAGGCGGCTGGCATCGCCGGCCTGCTGCTCGCCCCCCGGACGATGCAGCCAGCGCGTGCCGCCGCGGCGGCAATCCCGCCCGCCCATATCGGCGACCTCACGTTGCTGCCGGCCGGAAATGACGGCGTGGGGATCGTCGGCGCCTTCGGGATCGAGGCACCGGCGACTCTGCAGATCCTCTTGGTTCGCCCCGAGCGGCCTATCACGATCCCTGCAGACACACGCCGTATCTTCCTGGTCCTGCTGGGTCAGGACGACGCCAGTCGGCGGGTTTTGCCAGCCATGCAGCAAGCCGTCGCCGGGCAGAACTGGCGCCGCGTCGCAAACAGCGCCAACCTGGAGGTCTACGAACGAACCAAAGCGGGAGGGTAGCGCATGTTCTTCGACGGGTTCACCTTGGCCCACGTCCCTGTGCCAGGCGGCACGATCCGTCTGCGCCATGGCGGATCAGGTCCGCCGCTGATGCTGATCCACGGCAACCCGCAGACCCATGCCATGTGGCATCTGGTGGCTCCGACGCTGGCCAAGCGCTTTACCGTTATCTGCCCGGATCTGCGCGGCTACGGATTCTCTCTGAAGCCACCGGCAACGTCGGATCATGCGCCCTACGCCAAGATCGAGATGGCGAAGGACATGACGGCGGTGATGGATCATTTCGGCTTCGACAAATTCCTGCTCGCCGGCCATGATCGCGGCGCGCGGCTTTCGCACCGCATCGCGCTGGACAATCCCGACCGCGTGCAGAAACTCGCCGTGCTGGACATCATCCCAACCCTCGCGCATTTCGAGCGTGCGGACATGGAATTCGCTCTGGGCTATTATCATTGGTTCTGGTTGGCCCAACCGCACCCGTTTCCCGAATGGATGATCAACCAAGCGCCGGAGGCGTGGTGGCGGCAGCACACGAACCGCGATCCGTCCATGCCGGACCTGTTCCATCCCGATGCGCTGGCGGACTACTTCGCCGCCGTCCGCCAGCCCGAAATGGTCCGCGGCATGTGCGAAGATTACCGCGCCGCCGCCTCGATCGACCTGAAGCACGACCGTGCGTCCCGCGCCGCCGGCATCAAGGTCCAGTGCCCGACGCTGGCGCTGTGGGGATCGAAGGGCAAAATCGCCACGTGGTACGATGCGCTGGCGATCTGGCGGGAGTTCTGCGCCGGCTCCGTCACCGGCGGCGAAATCGCTTCCGGACACTATATCCCCGAGGAGAACCCGGCCGCGATGCTGGCGTGGTTCGACCGATTTTTCGATTGATGTGATGCGTGCGGCGCCGCACCCCACCTCCGTGGGTTGTGCGGCGCACGGGCGCTAATCGCAAAAGGAGAATTTCAGCGGCATATCGCCAAACAGTCATCGATTCTTCGCGGACTGACGACAAATCTTCACGTCGAAATACGCGAATCGTGCCTATGATATCGGTGTCTCGATCGTGGAAACCCTCGATGACTGCCGCGACTGCACTCCGAACTTTGGTTCTGAACGCTGACTTTCGGCCGATCAACACCTATCCTCTGTCGCTGATCCCGGCGCAGGAGGCGATCAGCGCGCTTTGGCGCGGCCGAGCATCCGTGGTGGAAGAATGGGATGCGGTATTCCGCAGTCCTTCGCGAGAGGTGCGCGTGCCGAAGGTCATGGCACTTCGCCACTACGCGCATGTGGAAGCAATTCCGAAATTCTGCCGCCGTTCGATTTTCCTGCGCGACCGGTTCTGCTGCCAGTATTGCGGCGATCAATTCACCACCGACGAGTTGACATTCGATCATGTCATTCCGCGCAGTGCCGGCGGTCGCACGGAATGGACCAATATCCTGACGGCCTGCATCCGCTGCAACCAGCGCAAGCGGAACCTGATGCCAAATTTCAGCGGCCGGCGCGGGCGCACCGACGATGCGCGGAGCATGCGTCCGCTGAAAGCGCCACGGCGACCGTCCTCGACCGAATTGCTCCGTGCGGGGCTACAGTTCCTGGATCCGGTGATCAAGGAAGACTATGGCTCGTGGCTGTATTGGTCGGCCGAACTGCTGGCGTGACGGTCAGACATCCCGGGTGAAATAGCGGGCGAGTGCCGGTGTCACGCCGGTGATGGGCTTGGCATCCGGCGTGCGGAACGACCCGGCCGTTGCCTTGCGCGGCTTCAACGCTGCCAGCACCTCGGCCTGGCGCAGCGCCGCGGCGGCACCATCGACCAGCGGCACCGGGACATGTTCCGCGATTTTCCACGCCAAACCCGACAACGGCGCCCCACCCAGTATCACAACATCAGCCATATCCTGGTGCACGGCGGCGCAGCAGGCTGCGGTGAGTTCCTCTCGTTTCTCGTCCTGCACCGTGTTGATGTCGCGGAAACCGCCGGGCACGCAGCGAATGCTCGCCAACCGGCCTGAAAGACCGTTGTAATCGGCACATTCGCGATACCAAGGCTCCATCGCCGTTGCGAATGTGACGATGGAAAACCGGCGTCCCAGCATGCAGGCGGTCAACATCGCCGCCTCTGCCATACCGATCACCGGGAAGGGGAATAATTCGCGCGCCCCGCCGGCGCCTGGATCCGCAAAGGCGGCAATCACCGCGGCATCACAATCCGCGCCATGTTCGGCGAGCATTTCCAGCGCGACGCGGCCACCGATCACGGCCTCGGCGCGGGTGGCGATATAGGGCACGCCGTAAGGGGCGGTGACGGCGACGACCTCGGTGCCTGGGCTGGCGACGCGGCGTGCGGTCGCGGCCAGCCGATCGGTCACGGCGGCGGTCGTGTTGGGGTTGGCGAACAGGATTTTCATGTGCCCACCCCGGCGCGCAGCGTGCGGATGAAGTCGAGGTTCCAGCGGACGTAGCCTTGCTGGATGGCGCCAAGCCGGTGCTTCAGCACGGCATGGGTGTCAGCAAGGCGATGGAAGGGGATCGAGGGAAACAAGTGATGCTCCGCGTGGTAGGGCATGTCCCACATCAGCAGGCGGACCGGCGCCCAGGTGTAGGTGGTGCGCGTATTGGTCAGACCATTGCCGTCCAATGTGCAGCTGGTGTGTTCGGCCAGCAAATAGGCGCGCAACGCCGGTTGGCCGAGCAGTTGCGGGCCAATCCAGAATAGCAACGGCGTCGTCCAGCCGAAAAAAAGCGCCGCCATGATGGCACCCCCGATCATCAGCAGCGCCATCGCTCGGCCGCTGCGGATGATGACCGGCGCGGTCTTGTCGGTAATGTAGGGATAAGCGCGCAAATCGCCGCGCAGACAGTCCCACAGCACGACCAAGCGCAGCCGCCAGAAGGGCACGCCCAGGACCCGCAGCAGATACTGGCGAAGCGTCGCCGGTGCCGTGACCGGCCCTGCCAACTCGGGGTCGAGACCTGGGATCTGCGTGTGGCGGTGATGTGCCAGGTGGTAGGCGGTATAGAAATGCCAGTTCAACAAAGAGGGGCAGGCGGTCAGCCATCCCACCACCGTATTGATCCTGCGCGAGGCGAAGGCCGTCTGATGCATCGTCTCGTGCGCTGGCGCGAACAGCGCGACCTGCACAAGGCCAAGCAGGAACATCGACGGCACCGTCCACGCCCCTGATGACAGGGATACCAACACGCCGGCACCGATCAACAATGCCAGATGGATGGCCAACCGCATGGCACCAGGCCGATTGGAGCGCTTTTGCAGCGCGCGCAGTTCATCCAATGTCAGGACCCGATCCGCCGGAAAAGCCATCGCCGTCTCCTGTGTTGCCGCGCATCGACCAGCGTATCGTGTGATGCGACGCCTGTCAGGGGCCGAATCGGACCAAGCGGCCAAGACGTGTACGGATTTGATTGATTCCAGACCGATGCAATCTGGTCTATGCAGACGGTCATGATGCGCCTTCCGCTTCCGTCTTAAGGGCCGATAACAGATGTCCTGGTCAGGTTCCGGCTTCTACTTCGGCCCGCCGCGGCAATCCGCCAACGGGTCATTCGTGGTGGAGACGCCCGTATCGGCCGACCCCAGGCAGGCCGCGCGCGATTTGTATAATCGCGGCGACATCGAGCAGGCGCTGAAGCTGCAATCGGGCATCATGCTGCAAGACGCTCTGCAGGTAGACGATTATCTGTTCATGGGTCTGCTGCACCACGCCACGCGGAACCCGCGCGCGGCCGAGGCGCTGCTGCGCGAAGCCGGCAGCCGCTTCCCGGACAACGCGTCGGTGCAGGAGAATCTCGCTGTGGTGCTGATGGCGTCCGGAGCGGAGGCCGCCGCGATCGAGGCTGTGGAAGCCGCCATTGCCCTGGGCTCCACCAGTCCGAACCTGCAGGATTGTCTATGCGACGCGCAGTCCCGCCTCGGCCGCTTCGATTTGGCGGTGATCGCCGGACGCGCGGCGCTGGAGGCCAAGGACCGCCGCTTCGGCGCGGCAAAACCGCTGGTCGCGTCGCCATCCATGCCCCCGCCGCCCTTCAACCCGGGCGTGCCGGAGCAGAACGTGATCGCCTACACGCTTTGGGGCGATGATGGGCAATATCTGCGGCCATTGGCGGAAAATGCGCGCATCCTGCCGCATCTGTTTCCCGGCTGGACGATGCGCGTCTACCACGACCAAGCGGTGGATCCAGCCTATCTGGCAACGCTGGCCAGTCTTGGTGTGCAGCTATATCCCCGGAGCCTACCGACGGGCGTGCCAAGCTACCGACGCCTGCTGTGGCGGTTCGAGGTGATTGCCGATCCGACCGTGCGCCGCTTCCTGATCCGCGACGCGGATTCGCTGCTGACGGTGAAAGAGCGTGTGGCAGTGGATGCGTGGCTGGCTTCCCTGCGGTGGTTTCATGTCATGCGAGACTGGTACACGCACACCGATCTGATTTTGGCCGGCATGTGGGGAGGAGTCGGCGGGGTGTTACCCGATCCGACGATACTGATGCAGGCCTACACGAATTGGCGGTTTGAAACCGACCACATCGATCAGGATTTATTAAGCGAAACAGTGTGGCCGAGCATTCGCCAAAGTGTCCTGATCCACGACAGTATTTTCCAGCCCTGCCTTGGCTCGGTGCCATTTCCACCATTTGGTGCGCTGCCGGTTGGCAAGCACATTGGACAAAATGCGGTTCTGGATTTGCCGAAAACCGTGTAGCGTCGCTGCATGAACTATCGGATCGTAGCCTTGGCATCGGCGCTGATCATGCTGGCCGGCGTGGGCCTGGCGATCTGGCTGTGCCTGCGCGATCCAGCCGAACGGCAAGAGGCCGCGCTGCCCGTGCCCCCCTTCCCGCCGCGCATTGCGGATGGGCGAGATTATGAAACCTGCCTCGCCGCGCTGGACGATGACCCTGCCGGCGCCGTGGTGCTAGCGGAAACCCTGCAACAGACTGGCAGCAGCGATGGCGCCACCCACTGCCGCGGCTTGGCGTTGATAACACTGGGCAGGCCAGACGCCGGCGCGGCGGTGCTGGAACAATTGGGCCAGACCAGTTCGGCACCGCCGCTGGCCCGTGCCTTCGTCCTGGGACAAGCCGGACAAGCCCGGCTTATGGCCGGCCAGCCGGACAAGACGACGGCGGATCTTTCCCGCGCCCTTGTCCTGGCACCGGACGATCCCGGCTTGCTGATCATGCGTGCGCAGGCGCAGGAAACATTGCGCCATTACGCCGACGCGGAAGCAGACCTGAACCAAGCCCTGAAAGCCGATGAGGCGAGTACCGAGGCGCTCGTGGCGCGGGCGGAACTGCGCCGGAAGATGGGACAGTTGGCAGCCGCGCAAGCCGACGTGACGCGGGCGCTGGCGCTGAAACCCGATGATCCCGATGCGTTGCTGGAACGCGGCATCCTCCGCCAACGTCTTGGCGACCAAGATGGGGCCAGGCAGGACTGGCAGCATGCCATGGACATCGATCCCAACAGCGTGACCGCCGACTTGGCGCAGCAAAACCTGTCACTGCTGGAAGCGGGACCTGCCGCACGCTGATCGCTGCGCCGACGGCGGCGGTCCGTGATTATTGCCAGCGAACGCGTTCCAGGCTTGGATAGGGTCGGAGTCCAGGAAAGAGAAAGCGTTCCATGATCGACAAATTCGTGCCCGATATCGCCAGCGCCATGGCGGGCATACGGGACGGTTCCACCGTGCTGATCGCCGGTTTTGCCAATGGTATGCCTGAACGTTTGATGCAAGGCTTGGTGGAACAAGGCGCCGGTGACCTTACCATCGTGCTCAACGCCGGTGGGCGTGATGACGGACCGATCGCCGACCTGCTGGCCTCGGGTCGGGTACGCAAGCTGATCTGCAGTTTCGTGCGTGCGGCGAGCGTGGCCGGCAAATTATTCGCCCAAGGCAAACTGGAACTGGAAATCGTGCCGCAGGGCACGCTCGCGGAACGTATCCGCGCCGCCGGGGCCGGTGTGCAGGGGTTCTACACCCCAACAGGCGCCGATACGCTGCTGGCCGAGGGACGCGAAACCCGCGTGATCAATGGCCGCAACTGCCTGCTGGAATACCCGCTGGCCGGCGATGTGGCGTTGATCGACGCTTGGCAGGCAGACCGCTGGGGCAACCTGACGCACCGTGAAAGCGCGCGCAACTACAACCCGATCATGGCCATGGCAGGCGCGCTGACGATTGTGCAGACACGCCACCGCGTCGATCTGGGCCAAATTCCGCCCGAGCATATCCATACCCCCGGTGTCTTCGTACATCGCGTCGTTCACGTTCCTGCCTAAGGAAAAACAGAGATGGCCGATTTCAAGCCGCTCGACCGCGCCGGCATCGCCGCACGCATCGCGCAAGACATTCCCGAAGGCTGGTTCGTCAATCTGGGCATCGGCATCCCGACGGGTGTGTCGGACTATGTGCCGCTGGACCGGGAGGTGTTGTTCCACTCGGAAAACGGCGTCATCGGCGCAGGTCCTGCCCCGGCCGCGGATGCGGTAAACCCGTATCTGGTCAATGCCGGCACACAGCCGATCACGCTGCGAACCGGCGGTGCCTTCGTGCATCATGCCGATAGCTTCGCCATTGCTCGCGGCGGGCATCTGGACCTGTGCGTCCTTGGCGCGTTCGAAGTGGCGGAGAACGGCGACATCGCCAACTGGGCTCGCTCACCAGACGAGCCGGTCAAACAGGTTGGCGGTGCAATGGACCTTGCCATCGGCGCGAAACGGCTCTGGGTGGCCATGGAACACGTCACCAAGGGCAGCGGTGAGTCGCGCATTCGCAAGGCATGCACCTATCCGCTCACCGCCAAAGGGGTGGTCAAGCGCGTCTATACCGATCTTGCCGTGCTGGAAGTTTCACCCAACGGCTTCGTCGTGTTGGACATGATCCCGGGCATGACGCGCGAGGCGTTGCAGGCGCGCAGCGAGGCGGAGTTGCACTGGCGATGATCACCGGGATCGAGATCCGCAGCCGCTCGTCCTTCGCCGGCGGAGCCGCGTTCGGCGACGTCGGTCCCTATGTGCGGATCGAGGGGACGGCCACGGGCACGCTGGATCCGGCACATCCACGCAACACGGGAATTGCACTGCTGGATCGTGCGCCGCGCGACGCGGCAGGGCGCGTGGCCTATCGGTCCGACATCATCCTGCTCTGCCCGGAAGACCCGACGAAGGGCAATGGACGGCTACTGTATGAGGTGAATAACCGCGGCCGCATCATGCTCTTCGCCAATCTTTGCGCCGGCGCCATGAACAACAACCCCGGCTCGGCCGCCGAACTTGGTAACGCCCTGCCCCTACGCCGGGGGTTTTCGCTGCTATGGTCGGGCTGGGACCCGGGTGCTCCGAAAGCCACCGGCCTTTCGCTCGAGGTGCCGGTGATCGAGGGCATCGTCCAACCGATACGGGAGGAATTTGTCTCCGGCACACGGCTGGGCCTGCATGAGGCGTTTAAACTGTCCTACGAAGCCGTTGGTAACGTTACCGTCACGAAGCGCCGCACGCAGACCGCCGACCGCCATCCGGTCGCCGCCGAGATGATCGATGCCAGAACGGTGAAACCGCTGGAGCCGATCGAGATCGGCACGATCTACGAAGTTCGCTACCAAGCAACAAAACCGCGCGTGCTTGGCATCGGCTATGCCGCGACGCGGGATATCGTCAGCCATATCCGGCACGCCAACCTAACGGGCCGACCCGTGACCCATACGCTCGGCTTTGGCATTTCCCAAGCTGGACGCTACCTGCGAGACCATATCTGGCAGGGATTCAATGGCGATGAGGATGGGCGCCGCGTCTTTGACGGTGTCTATACACATGTCGCCGGCATCGGCAAAGTGTTCCACAATACCCCCTTCGGCCAGCCCTTCCGCACCCGTAGCTGGCATGAAGACCACGACTTCCCCGAAGCGGCGTTCCCGTTTTCGGCCGGCACGCAGACCGATCCTCTGACCGGCGCCTCCGACGGTATCATGCGCGAAGATGATACGGACCCGAAATTGATCGAAACGAACACGTCCACGGAATACTGGCAGAAGGGTGCCTCGCTTCTGCATACCGATCCGCTCGGGCGGACCGACGTTCAGCCGCCGGCCACTGTGCGCAGTTTCCTGATCGCCGGTTCACAGCATGCCGGCAAGGCCGGTATGCCGCGTGACGCCGGCCCGTGTGTGCATCCGCGCAACTGGCACGATCCGATGCCGGCTGTCAGAGCCTTGCTGATGGCACTGGACGCCTGGGTGGCCAACGGCACCGAGCCCCCGGCCAGCCGCATGCCGCGCATCGACGACGGATCGCTGGTGGCGGCAAGCAAGGTCGCTTTCCCCGCCATTCCGGGCATGGTGACACCGCATGACGCCTGCGATGTTTCCCCGCTGGGAGACTGGACCGATCCCCAACCGGAGACGCGCCGCTGGGGCGCTCTGGTGCCTCAGGTCGATGCCGACGGCAATGAAACAAGCGGCATCCGTCTGCCCGAACTCGCCGTCCCCACCGGCACTTTCGCCGGCTGGAACATCTACCGCGCGCCGCACCCGGCGGGGGAACTGGCGGATCGCGACGGTAGTTTCCTGGCCTTTGCGGCAACCGAGGCGGAACGCGGCGGTGATCCTCGTGCGTCACAAGCCCAACGCTATCCCGGCGACAGCCGCAGCGCTGCTCTTCGGGGCGCCGCCGCCGCATTGCTGCGCGATGGCTTGCTGCTGCCCGAAGACGCTGCCGTTTGGGGAGCATAGGCCAGAGGGGGGCGACCTATGGAGCGCGCTTTGGGCCGAGCGGGTGGCCAGCCTTGCCGGTGGGCGCCCTGGGAGTGAGCGCCCTGGGAGTGACCGTGGGGGGCAGTCTTGGGGCGCGCGAGGTCAGGCGGCGGCGCGCGCGCGTCGCATCACCAACAAAGGCACCAGCGGCAGGCTGGAACTGAGTGACACCAACGCCCAGTAGCCGGATAGGGACAAGCCGCCTTGCGCATGCAAGCCGCCCGAGAACGTACCGATCGCATAAGCAAGGTCCCAGATCGGTGCGGAAAAGGTGAACAGAATGGCCTGTTGCTGGGGCGTCAGACGGGTTTGCGCGGCGGTGAACCAAGACGCCGTCGATAGAATTTCGGGGATGCCGGCCAGCGCCAGCAAAACCATCGCCACGGGCGCACTGCCCGCGCCGAGCAGGGTCAGGTGCAAAACGCCCTCGGCAAGGCCGGCCAGCAGCGTCACGGTGTAGGCATCGACCGACTTCATCAAGCGCGTGGCGAAACTGCCTGACACAAGGGCACCGATCAGGGCGCCGAATCCTTGGGCCGCAAGCAATCCCGTCCAAGCCGTATCGCTCGCGCCGAACCAGTCGCGATTGGCCCAGAACAGGAAAGGCCGCAAGCCGCCGAGCATGACCATGTAGGTCAGGGCGACGATGAACAACCCCAGCATCTGCCTGTCACGCAGGATGCCGAAAAAAGCCCCCACGCTGCCCTGGCGTTCGGCAACAGCATGGGATGGCGCGGTCAGGCGGCGTAGGCGGGCGACAGCCAGGGACGCTGCTGCCGTGAGACAGCCAAACACCAGGAAGGCCTGGGTGACGCCAAAGCCGATCACGAGGCCACCCAACGCGGGACCGATGATCTTGGCGGAGCGATCAGCCACGGAATAGAGCGTGTTACCCGCCATTTCCCGCCCGTTGGGCGTAACGACGCCGCGCAGCGACAGCAGACCCGGCATGACGAACAGGTCCAGCGTGCCAATGGCGGCGATGACGAGTTGCATAGCGCCGAGGGTCGGCGCCCAGGGCAAGCTGACCGTCAGCGCCGCCTGGCCCAGCATTGCCAGGCTCGCGATGCGGGCTGGGCCGAAACGCTGCAATAAGCCGCCGGCAAGCGGGGCCAGAAGCACCTTCGGGATCACCCGAAGACCAAGGCTGATGACCAGAGCCATGCCAGCGCCGAAGCGCTGGGCGATCAGCACCGGCAAAGCAGCGGTCACGCACCACGAGGCCATGTTGTTGCACAGCAGGGCCAGCCAGAAACGCCGGAAGACCGGCGTGCGGAACAGTGCCGACCAATCATGCATCGGGTCAGGCCCGCCCCACCGAACGAGACCGGTTCAGTCGAAGCGGAGGATGGACTTACCAACCCATCCGGGAAGCTGATCCGGCCGCGCGGGGGCGAAAAGCTCGTAATAGACGGCCCCCTCCGGACCGACGCCAACGGCGGCGTGGCGGGACCCGGGGGGAAAGAAGACCAAATCACCCGGAACGGCGTCGAAGCGCTTGTCATCCACCACAAGGCTGACGCGGCCGGAGATCATCACCAGTATCTGCTCGTTGTCATGCCAATGGGTCTTACCGTCGAAGGTCGCATCCGGCGTCGTGGTGACCAGGACAGCGGACATCAGGTCGCCGCAAATGCCTTTGCGCACGGATCCTGTGCGCATGCCGGCTGCGGTGGGGATCGATTCCCAATCGATTTTCATCGGCGCTCTCCACTTTCGATCGAAGGATGGTCATGCGCCGAAAGTCTGATTCTGTCGATCTTTGCGCCGCCTCAGGTCTGCCTGGATCGAGCTACCGAGACGGGTCATCCTCCGCCATGCCGCCTTCCGGCATCACCGTGACGTGATCGACTGCCGCCGTCCGGTGCGTTGGCCATCTCGCCACACCATACCGGCCAGACCCAGCAAGCCGACAATCATCGTCGGTGCCGAACCCGGCTCGGGGGCTAGAACCTTATCCAGCCAGGTTTGGTCGGCATAGACCGACGTATCGCCGCCGAGTTGCCCGAAACTGCTATTTGGCGTGCAGCCGAGTTGATCGCATGCAATGAAGTCATGCACACCGACGATCTGCCAGGACCCATCGGTATAAAGCAACGACGCGCCACCAGAATCGCCCGGCGCGATCATCGCCTCATCCATGCCGACTCCGGGCGGGTTATATTGTTCAAACACATAGGCATAAACCGACGGGACCTGGACATAGGTTTCGGCATACTGGTTCGCGCCATAATACAAAGTGCCGAATGTGCCATTGACATAGCCGGAACTACCGACGCCGGTATTGCCATAACCGACAAGCATTATGACATCCCCCACAACGCTCGACGCCGTATCGAGCGTGTAGCCGGCGATCGAGGTGACCGGTGCATTCAGCTTGATCAGCGCCAGATCACCACCATTGGTGACCGACCCGTTCCAGACTGGGTCAACGATGTAGCTTGTGGCTGTTATTTGTAGGCCAACATTGGCGAAATTAAGCGAGATGCTGTTTGCCGTCAACGTGCCGGTATCACCTGTCACACAGTGCGCGGCCGTCAGAACATAGGCACCGCCGGCCAGCAAACTGCCAGAACAGCCCACCTTTGTGCTGTTGCTGAGCGAAATGACCAGCGCCGCCTCGGCATCCAGAAATACCTGCCCCGCCCCAAGACCAGCCGTCTGCGCAGCCGCATTTTGGAAAACGATGGCATGCGCCACCTGGGGGATGGAGAGAGCAGCAAGCACCCAGGCGGCCAGGAAAGAACGGCGATTCATGGTCACGACCTGCCTGATGGAACGCGATCGTATTGGATTTATATACATTCTCGCAATGATGGATTGCGGCAGGCCGGCGCGGCGATCAATGCTCCGTTACAGGATCAGCCATTTGCCAGTGCCGCGACAACGGCATCTGTCAGCCGAGCGTCACCCACTGCGATGACTTGGCCATTGGATGCGGACCGCAACCTGCCACCCTGCCAGTCGGTCATGCGCCCACCTGCCCCTTCCAGCACGGGCATCAGCGCGGCCCAGTCCCAGACCTTGAGGCTACATTCCACCACCACGTCCAGTTGTCCTAGCGCGAGCAGACCGTAACCATACGCATCTCCGCCCCATGTCGTGCGCTTGACCACCCGTTGCAGCGCCTGGAAGCGCGGCAGATGTTCGACCAGCAATTCCGGGCTGGTGCAGGACAATTCCGCGTTGCCGATATCGGCGCATGCCCGTGTGCCCGCCTTGCCGCCGATCGGGCTGGTAAAGGTGGTGGGGCGGCCGGTGACCCCGATCCAACGCTCCCGCAGCACCGGTTGGTCGATAATGCCGATCAGCGGATCGTCTCCGTGCATCAGCGCGATCAGGGTGGCGAAGATTGGCCGCCCGGTGATGAACGCGCGTGTGCCGTCGATCGGGTCCAAGACCCAGCGCAAGGGCGCCTCGGCGCGTTCCAGGCCGAACTCTTCACCCAGAATACCGCAATCCGGGCAGCGTTCGCGCAGTACGGCGCGCATGGCTTCCTCGGCGCCGCGGTCGGCGACTGTGACGGGCGATTCGTCCGATTTCAGGTCGGCGGGAACATCGGTGCGAAAATGTGGCCGGATCACCGCGCCGGCCGCGTCGGCGGCAGCGAGGGCAGCATCGAGGTATGGGTTCAGATCAGCCGGTCGGGTCATGACATTGCGCCCGGGACGGCGCCTCCTTACAACGTTGCGACATTTAGAAAACCTGGCGCCCGGCAGCAACTGCATGAACCCGATTGTCATCATCCCCGCTCGCATGGCCTCCACCCGGCTGCCGGGCAAACCTTTGGCCGATATCGCCGGCAAGCCCATGATCGTCCACATGCTGGAACGCGGGCAGGAGGCCGGGATCGGCCCTGTCGCCGTGGCCTGCGGCGACCCAGAAATTGCCGCCGCGGTGCGCGAGGCCGGTGGGCGAGCGGTGCTGACCGATCCGGCGCTGCCATCGGGTTCCGACCGGGTGCATGCCGCCTTGGCCGAACTGGATCCGGACCGGCAGCACGATGTGGTGGTGAACCTGCAGGGCGATTTCCCGACCCTGGACCCCGAGGGGTTGCGCCAAGTTATCCGCCCATTGGTCGACCCGAAGGTTGATATCGGCACGTTGGTCGTGCCGATCCGTGATGAGCTTGAAGCGGCCACCGTTTCCTTCGTTAAAGCCGCCTGCGCCTTTGTCGGTGACGCGACGATCGCCCCGGCGCTGTATTTTTCCCGTCAGACGATCCCCTGGGGGTTAGGCCCGCGCTGGCATCACGTGGGCATTTACGCCTATCGCCGCGCCGCGCTTGAACGATTTGTCTCGCTGCCGCCAAGCCCGCTGGAGCAGCGCGAGAGTCTGGAACAATTGCGGGCGCTGGAGGATGGCATGCGGATTTCCTGCGTTCGGATGGAACACGGCCCGTTCGGCGTCGATACGTCCGAAGATCTGGAACGCGCGCGCGATTTGTTGGGGCGGAGTTGATCGCGATGCCCGGGGTGATTTCATTCCAGGGCGTCGCGGGGGCCTATTCGGACCTTGCGTGTCGTCATGCGTATCCGGACATGCGGACCCTGCCGAGCCAATCCTTCGAGGACGCCATCAACGCCGTGCGCGACGGTAGCGCCGATCTTGCCATGTTGCCGTGCGAAAACAGCCTTGCCGGGCGCGTCGGTGACATCCACCATCTGCTGCCGCGGTCCGGCCTTTTCATCATCGGCGAACATTTCCAGCGCGTGGAACACTGTTTGCTGGGCGTGCGTGGCGCGACGATTGCCGACATCAAGCGCGCACATTCCCATAGCGTGGCGTTGGGGCAGGTCCGCAAGATCCTCGCGGAGCTGAAACTGACCCCGGTGATCGAAGCCGATACTGCCGGTGCGGCCGAGTTGGTGGCGCAATGGGGCAAGAAAGAGGAAGCGGCGATCGCGTCGTCCTTGGCCGCCGATATCTACGGCCTGGACATCCTGCGCGCGAATGTCGAAGACGCCGCCCATAACACCACTCGCTTTTATATCGTTTCCAAAAAACCCGTTACACCCGATCCGAGCGTGCCCCGGTTGATGACGACTTTCGTGTTCCGCGTGCGCAACGTGCCGGCGGCGCTGTATAAGGCGCTGGGCGGTTTTGCGACCAACGGCGTGAACATGACGAAGCTGGAAAGCTATATGCTGGACGGAGAATTCGCTGCCACGCAGTTCCTTTGCGATGTCGAGGGTCATCCGGAACATGCCGGTCTGCGGCACGCTTTCGAGGAATTATCTTTCTTTTCGACCGAAGTCCGCATCCTTGGCGTCTATCCGATGGCGCCGTTCCGACTGACCGTGCAGCCATGAGCAACGATCTTCTGGTTGAAACGAAACCAGGTTGGCGCCGCCTCGTCCTCAACCGGCCTGACGTGATGAATGCCGTCAACGGCGCGCTGATGGCCCGCCTGATCGCCGAGATCGACGCGGCCGAGGCTGATACGACATGCCGCGCAGTGGTGCTGACAGGGGCTGGTCGAGCGTTCTGCGCGGGGCAAGAGTTGGCCGAGGAGGTTTTGCCGACGCCAGCCGGTCCTGCGGATCTGGAAGCGTTGGCGGGGCGGTTCCATCACGAGGTCATTCGCCGTATCCGTGCCTCTCGCCTGCCGTTTATCGCGGCGGTGAATGGCGTGGCTGCGGGGGCCGGCACCGGCTTCGCACTGGCCTGCGACATTGTGCTGGCGGCGCGTTCGGCACGGTTTATCCAGGCGTTTGTCAAAATCGGTCTGGTGACGGATTGCGGAGCGAGCTTCTTCCTTTCGCGGCTTGTGGGTGACGCGCGTGCGCGCGGGTTGGCGCTGCTGGGCGATCCAATCGATGCCGAAACGGCAGAGCGATGGGGGATGATCTGGAAGGCGGTGGATGACGCTGCCCTGACGACAGACGCGCAAACGATGGCGGAGCGCTTCGTTGCGGCACCGGCCGGCGCGATCGCCGGCATGAAACGCCTGTTCGGATCCGCATCGGCTGGCGCATCGTTGCATGAGCAACTGGATCTGGAGGCCGCGTTTCAGGGCGAGGCTGGGCGGTCGGCTGATTTCGCCGAAGGCGTAAAAGCGTTCCGGGAAAAACGACCGCCTCGGTTCGGCTAGGATGCCGGAGGCATCCCACCGACCCGGTGGTGTCGATCATCGCAGTGGCACCGCTGCGCACACACCGGGACGATGCGTGCGCAGGGCGACAGGCCTCAGCCGTGCGGGATCGTTTTCCGCAGGAACCCGGTGCGGGACTGCGCACCGGCCATCATGAAGGACGCATCCTGACCCGACAGGATGAAGCGCGCGCCCATTTCGATATATCGCGGCATGATCGCCTCGTTATAAATACCCGCCATACCGGGGAATTTATTGTGTTTGCGGCAAGCGGCGATCATTGTCGCATAGGCTTCGGCCAGTCGATCATTGCCGAAATCGCCCGGGATACCCATTTCAGCGCACAGATCGTTCGAGCCGATCAGCAGCACATCCACCCCCGGAACCGATGCGATCTCATCGGCATTGGCGATGGCCGTCGGTGTTTCCAGCATCACCACTGTCAGATTGGCGGCGTTCAAGATGTTGACGGCATCGCCGGTCGATCGCGTCTGCAATTGATAGTGCGGCCCCCAACCGCCGACCGAGCGGTGGCCGATGGGCGGGTATTTCAACTTGGAAACGACCTCTCGCGCTTCCGCGGCTGTATCCACATGCGGCATGACGATCCCCAGTGCACCATTATCCAGAGCACGGGTCGCAATTGCATATTGCCCGTTCGGCACACGGGCGATCGGCGCAATGCCGGCATCCAATGCCGCGGCGCTGATTTGCGCGCAGGCATCGAGCGACATCGTGCCGTGCTCCATATCCAGAAACAGCCAGTCAAAACCGGCGACCGCCATCATCTTGGCGATCTCCACACTACGGGTGGTGCGCACGCCGACGCCGAGTGAGAGGTGGCCGGCGGCGAGTTTCTCACGCGCGACATTACGAACAGACATCGTTGTTTCTCCCATTCTTATTGAACTCAGAGCAAAATATTTCAGGCCGAATGATCAGATATCGCTTTCAACCGCGGTCGCAATCATCCGATTGAGCGCTGCCATATCCATCGGGTGGTCCGTTTCATTGGAAACCGCGACCGTCATGCGGTGGCTGCGCAGGATGAAAATCTTCTGATCCGACGCGCCGGAGGCCCAGGCCGTATCCCTTGGCAAATCGGGAAAGGCGCCTTCGATGTTCGAACGGAAGCAGGCCGCGTAGCTCGTGCCGGTATGCGATGGCGTCAGCGCGTAATCCACCCAGCCTTCCGGCAAAAGACGCTCCCCGTTCCACACGCCGTCATTCAGATACAACACCCCCAGCTTGGCATAATCACGCAGTGTCGCGTAGCCCGCGCCGGAGGCAATCAGATTACCCGTGATATCGGCCGAGTGCTGGTAACTGCCCATGCCCAGGCGATCGACCAGAAGACCATATGCGGTCTGATGGTAGGGAAGACCTCGACGCTCGATCTGGTCGCGAATAACCGCGCCCAACACGTTCATGCCGCTGTTGACGTAGCGGAATACCGCGCCTGGCATCGTTGTTACGATGGAACGTTGCGCTGCCTCGAACGCGTCACCAGCTTCTTGATAGACGCCGCTATTTTCAAAACCGATCATCACACGGCCATCATCCAGCGCGACCGGGTAGGCAAGCCCCGACCGCATGCGCACCAGATGATCCAGCGTGATCAGGCGATGAATGCCGCGCGGATCGCGCCATAGGGGGGCTGGCGCGGGGTCGTGTATGGATGTCAGCCAGCCCTGGTGGATCATGCGCCCGATAACGGTTGCCGTGATCGCCTTTGTCATCGACCAACTGGGCGTCGCGCGATCCGGTGCGCCGAATGCGCTATAGCGTTCCGCCAACACGCGGTCGGGGCGTGCAATCAAAACCCCGTAAACGCCTTTAGAGGCAGCGAAGAACGCATCCATCGCCGAGGCCAAGGCCGGTGGGGGCGGTGCGGATTGGACATCACCGCCCAGCGGCCAAGCCGCCCCGGCATCCGGTTGCACGCGGCCGACCGGGGCTGCGTCGAAGGCCGGCTTCTCTGCCGCGCCCAGCAGGATCGTGCCGTAATCGCGCACATGCACCGCGCGACCGATGGCATCGTCCCAGTGGACGCAAACCTGTCCTGGTGTTGTTTCGACGCGAAAGCGGCCAGCGGCGAATGCCGCCTCGGCGTCCGCCTGGAAGGATGGCTGCGGCCTATGCGCGGACAGACCCGACGGCAACTGCGCGACACGCAGGCGGAAATTCCGGTCCGCCGTGGCACGATCCAAGCCGGAGACCAGCATCATGTCGGCATAGCGGCGCGCGGCAAAATTCACCGTGCGCTGACGCAGGCCGGCGCTGGAGCCGTCATGGATGACCGGATCCACCAGACCAGCGCCCGACAAGACCGGCGTGCGGTCAAAGATCGTTTCCATCCAGGCGGGTTGCGTCATTGCGCGGCGACCGTGTCGAAAAACCGAGTCTTCATGCCTTTTTGATTTTCGTACAAGGACCCCTGCTTGGCGGCCGGCGGCAGCGGCAGACGCACCGGCGCGGCGGCCAAGCGTGGCGGCTGCGATTGGCCGGCGACCATCAGCGCGTCAAACGCCTCGATCCCCCCCGGAAAGCCCAGCAGCGGCCACGCATCGGCGGTGCGGAATTGAAACAGCAGCAAGCGGCGATCGCGATCCGACAGGTTCGGTGCCGATCCATGCACGGCGCGGACATGGTGCACCGTGATCGATCCCGCCTTGCCGGTCAGCGGAATGGCGGAGGCATAATCGACATCGCGGTTCGTCGGGTCCATCGCGCCGCAGAAAATGCCATTGGCATGATGGTCGAACGTCGGTCCTTTATGGCTGCCTGGCACGATCATCAGCGGGCCATTTTCCATCGCCATGTCGTCGAACATCACGCCCACGGCCGCGAGGTCATCATTGGTATGCGGGTAGAATGCCCAATCCTGATGCCATTCCACCGGCGCGCCGAAGCCGGCGCATTTCATATTCAGCTTCGCCGTATCGAAACGGATATCCGGCCCCCACAAATCCTGTAGCACCGCGACGATCTTCGGATGCCGCATCAGTGCCGCATAGGCCGGATCGTGCAGATGCGCCGCCTTGATACGTCGCACACGGGGATTATCCGGCGTGTGGCTATCTTCCAGATCGAAGATCTCGGTGTGGCCGGTCAGCCCGCGCGCACGCGCGACGAAGGTGTCGGTCACGCTGCTGAGTGTGGCCACTTCCTGCGGTGTGAGCACATCGGGGACGACGATCGCCCCAACCTCGTTATATTCGTCGATCTGCGCCTGGCTGAGCATGCTGTTTCCTCCGCGTCTTTTTCTTATCCAACCAGCATCAATCCGGCGCTTCGCGACAGCGATCGTGAAGCGCCGGGTGATGATCAGACAGGCTTGCTGGCAGCGTCCAGCGCGGCGATCTCCGCCGCCGTCAGTTTGATCGCTGCCGCGCCGACCAGTTCCACGAGTTGCTCGATCGTCGTCGCGCTGGCGATCGGGGCCGCCACGCTGGGACGCGCAATCAGCCATGCGATGGCGATCTGGCCGGGCTTGGCGTTGTGGGCGGCGGCAACCTCATCCAACGCCTTGACCACGCCGAAGCCATAATCATTGAGATATTTTTCAACACGCGCGCCGCGGATCCGCCCTTCCATGTCGGCCTTGGAACGATATTTTCCGGTCAGGAAGCCGCTGGCCAAAGAGTAGTATCCGATGCAACCGACTTTTTCTCGCAGGCACAGATCTTCCAGCGCGCCTTCGAACTCGGTGCGTTCCACCAGGCTATACTGCGGCTGGATGCTCTGATACCGCGGCAAACCTTTCTCGGCGCTGAGTTTCAACGAGGCGGCCAAGCGTTCGGCTGTGAAGTTAGACGCGCCGATTTCCCGTACTTTCCCCGCCTTAATCAAATCGGCGTAGGACGAGAGGGTTTCTTCGATTTCCGTGTCCGGATCATCACGATGCGACTGGTATAGATCGATATAGTCGGTCTGCAGACGGCGCAGTGAGTCCTCCACGGCGGTCTTCATATAGGCTGCGGACAAGCCCTTCTTACCCGGCGCCATTTCCATGCCCAGCTTGGTCGCCAGGATGATCTTGTCGCGGTTGCCGCGCGCCTTCATCCATTTGCCGATGATGGTTTCCGACTCGCCGCCGCTGTTGCCCGGATGCCAGCGGGAATAAACGTCCGCCGTATCGAGGAAATTGAAGCCGGCATCGAGCCAAGCGTCCAGCAGCTTGAACGATGTTGCCTCATCCGCCGTCCAGCCAAAGACGTTGCAGCCGAAGGTGATCGGCGGAACCATCAGGGACGACTGTCCCAGTCTGCGCTTTTCCATATTGAACCCCTTAATGAATTCTGATCAGAGCGACGTGGCGCGCACCAGGCGGCCCGGCGTGGCGCCGGTATAGACGCCCTTCTCGAACGTCGATACGCCCGAGACGAACGTGTGGTGATAACCGTCCACCCGCTGCACCAGCCGCCGCCCCTGCATCGGCAGGTCATAGCGGATCTCCGGCACCCGCAGCCGCAGCGCGCCGTAGTCGAAGACGTTGATATCCGCCTTCTTGCCCACCGCCAGCCGCCCGCGATCCTTGAAGCCGAAGAAGTCGGCCGTCTCCGACGTCTGCCGCTTCACCATCATCTCCAGCGGCAGCTTCGGCCCGCGGGAGCGGTCGCGCGCCCAGTGGATCAGCATCCAGCTTGGCACCGAGGCATCGACGATCGACGAACAATGCGCCCCACCATCAGACAGCCCCAGGATCGTGGCGTCGTCCGTCAGCATTTCGCGGATCGGCTCCATGTTGTCCTGGTTGTAGCCGACGATCGGATAGAACAGGAACTTGTCCGCCCCGCCCGCGAGGTAGTCGTAGGCGACCTCGTCCGGGGAGTGGTTCGACCGCGCCGCCATCGCCGCGATGCTGTCCTTCTCCTCGGGTTCGTAGTTCGGCGGATCGCTCATGGGGAACATGCGGTGCCAGCCGGTGGTGATGCGCTGGCGGAACTGCGAGAGGCGGTTCAGCAACTCGGGCGACGGCGCCTCGTTCAGCACCTGCGCGCGGAAGGCCGGGTCCTGCATGCGCTTCACCCGCTCCGCGACGGGCAGTTGCAGCATCGCGTTCCAGCTTGGGCGGATCGAGAACGGGTTCAGCGCCGTATCGATTCCCAGCATCACGCCGACCGGGCGGCCGGCGATCTGCGCGGTGACCATTGCGCCCTGTTCGCGCGCCTTGTGCACGCCCTGCATCAGCCGCTTCCAGCGCGTCGTGTCGTTCGGCTGGTCGGTCAGCAGGAACCAGATCGGCCGCCCGGTGTCCTTGCAGAACTTCGTCATCCAAGCCAGTTCCTCGGCCTCGTCGTCGAAGTCGCTGTTCATGCCGAAGGCGCCGTAACTCAGGCCCTTGAAGGCGGAGCCGATGCCCAGCAGTTCGTCAACCTCGGAATAGCGGCCCGGCACCATCCCACCGGTCGGCGTCTTGTGCGAATTGGTGCGGGAGGTGGTGAAGCCGAAGGCGCCCGCCTCCATCCCGGCGCGGACATGGTCGCGCATCGCGGCGATATCGTCGGCGGTAGCCGGTTCGCGGTTGATGGCGCGATCCCCCATCACATAGACCCGCAGCGGGTGGTGCGGGATCTGCGCGGCGATGTCGATGGCGCGCGGCATGCCGTCCAGCGCGTCCAGGTACTGCGGGAATGTCTCCCAGTTCCATTTCAACCCATCGGCAAGGGCGATGCCGGGGATTTCCTCGATCGATTCCATCATGCCGATCAGGGCAGCGTGGTCTTCATTGCGCACCGGGGCGAAACCGACGCCGCAATTGCCGAACAGGATGGTGGTGACGCCATGCCAGGATGATGGGGCGAGTTCCGGGTCCCACGTCGCCTGGCCGTCATAGTGCGTATGCACATCCACCCAGCCTGGGGTGATGGTCAGCCCATCGGCCTGGATCTCTCGCTTGGCGGCACCGGCCTTGCCGCCGACCTGCGCGATTTTGTCGCCGTCAATGGCGATGTCGCCTGTATAGCCGGCCTTGCCGGTCCCATCGACGATCGTGCCGCCCCTGATCACGGTATCATGCATGGCGCGTCTCCCTTTGTTCGGCGCGTATGGGAAACCGACCGGCCGCCGAGGTCAAGGTTACCGCCGGCTCACCCGCGGAACAGGCGCATGATCAGGGTGTTGCGCGTCGGTTCGCCCGCCGGCGACGCGTCATGGCATGGTCAGCGCATAGGTGGTCGTGGCGTGGCTGACCAGCCGGCCTGTCGTTTCCTCACTGATGCGAATTTCCGCTGTGTACAAACGCCGCCCCGCCCGCAGCGGCGTGGCCACGGCAAGCAGCGGCAACTGCATCGCCGGGCGCAGGAAATTGATCGTCAGATCCACCGTCACCGCTGCCTCGTCCTTACGGTCCCCCAGGATCAGCGCATAGGTCGCGACGTCGGCCAGCGCGAATTGCACCGGCCCGGCGACACTGCCGCCCGGGCGCGTAACGTGATCGCCGGCCCGCAACCTTACGGCACCGCGCGTGGCACTGGCCTCGATGACATCGATATTGAACAGCGGGACCAAGGGTAGCCCGTTCTCGATATGACGGCGGATGTGATCCAAGGTCCAAGCGCTATCGTTCATCATCGTCCTCGCTTCGTGCCCCCTTCTTCCCATGCACGCCCGCCATGACGCTATCCCGATAATCGCGCATCGTTACCCCGCAGGGCGGGTTCTTCGCGCCCCTGGCCGCCGACGGCGCGCCGGTTTTACGAACCGGCCAAGCCGGCGCTATGCTGGCGGGCAATGAACGCAGAAAGGAAACAGCCATGAAAATTTCCAGCTACGAAGCTTGCATCCTGCATATCCCCGAAGACGATCCCTTGGCCAACATGCCCGAGGAAGTCGGCCGCAAGCGCCCGATCGTCATTCTGCGTCTGCGCACCGACGACGGCATCGAAGGTATCGGCGTCACCTTCTATGCCGGCAAAATGACCCCCAGCCTGCTGAAAGCGGTCGAGGCTCTGGCCGAGGTCACCATCGGAGAGGATCCGCTGCGGATCGAGCGGATCATCGGCAAGATCAATGCCGCCGCCGATAGCTGCGGACCGGGTGGTATCTTCACCCTGGCACTGTCCGCCATCGACGTGGCGCTGTGGGATATCAAGGGCAAGGCGCTGAACCTGCCATTGTGGAAATTGCTGGGCGGTCATCGTGACCGGGTGCCGACCTATGCGTCGGGCAGTCTGCGGCGTGGCTTGACCGACGCCCAGGCGCAACGCGCCGCGCAGATCCTGCTGCAAAAGGGCTTCAAGGAAATGAAGACCCAGATGGCACTGCCGGGCAACCCGACGATCGCCGACGAAATCCGCCGCGTGCGGATCGTGCGCGAAGCGATCGGCCCCGACATCAAGCTGATGTGCGATATCAACCAGCGCTGGCGCCCGGAGCAAGCCATCGACATCGCCAGCCGTATCGAGGATGTCGGTCTATTCTGGTTGGAAGACGTCACCCGCGCCGATGACTATCAGGGCCTGGCGCGCGTCACCGCGGCGCTGAAGACCCCCATCGCCGGCGGCGAATACGTCTACGGCATTGAACCCTTCCGCCAGATGATCGCCAACCACTCCGTCGATATCCCGATGATCGATATCTGCCGAGCCGGCGGTGTTACGCCGTGGATGAAGATCGCGGGGATGGCCGAGGCGTTCAATCTGCCCGTCGTCACCCATGTGATGCCGGAAATCCTCTGCCATCTCCTCGCCGCCTGCCCCAATGGGCTGACGGTGGAGTATATGCCGTGGATGCTGTGCCTGTATGAGGAAACGCCGGCGATCGAGGACGGTATGATCGTGTTGCCGACCAAGCCGGGCCTGGGCCTGACGTTCGACGAGAAGGCAATCGCCGCTTTCAAGGTCTGACACCGCGCACCGCGTCCCGGCGACCACGTCGGGACGCGAGCTTGCTCTGGACCCGCCGTGATATTCAAGGCATGAAGCTGCCTTATACCTTTTGTGAGTCGCGCATGACACCGACCGACATCGAACGCCTCGAGACCTATCTGCGGAAGCTCTTCAAATCCGACGTGATCAAGGTCGTCCCGCCGATGCGCCGTGGGCTGTCGGTGGAACTATCCGTGAATGACGAGATTGTCGGCACGGTTCACCAGGATACCGAGGACGGCGAGACGTCCTATTCGATCATCGTCACCGTCCTGGAAGAAGACCTTCCGGCCGTGGTGAAGCGGCCGGCGAGTAAGCCCGCCGGCCCGGCAGGCCGCCGGTAACGGGCGATTGCGGCACGCGGCTTTGCCGACGGCCGCAATCGGTTTGATGCTAGGTCGGGTCGGCGGTCAGCCCCGCCGCCGTCAGCCCCGCCAGAGCGGCGAGTTCGTCATTGTCCGACGTATCGCCCGTGACGCCGACAGCGCCGATGATGCTTTTATCCGCCCCGCGGATCAGCACGCCGCCCGCCACCGGGATCAACGAGCCGCCGACCGCATGCGTGACAGCGGCAATGAAGTGCGGCCTCTCTTCAGCCCGCTTGCCGAGCGTGCGCGAGCCAACCCCCATCGATAGCGCGCCATGGGCTTTGCCGATCGCAATATCGGCCCGCCGCAGCGCTGTGCCTTCCTCCGCCGCGTAGGCTTTCAGCACGCCGCGGGCATCGAGCACCGCGACAGCCATCGGCGCGAGTGATTTTTCGCGCGAATAGGCAAGCGCCGCCGCGATAACCGTTTGCGCCTTGGCCAGTGTCAGTTCCGTCATTGGTTCGTCCTTGGTTGTAAAATCGTCTTCAGGATCGTGCTGGTCGATCCGTCTTTGCCGCGCACATGGACCGCCTGTTTTACGCTCCGGCGACGCGGATAGGGCGAACGATCCCTATAGGAATACGCCGTCCGGGTCGCCATGGAACATCACCCGCCCCACGGCCTCGAAATGCGAATCGCGCGACTGGATCTGCTGTGACAGGGTGTGCATATCGCGGAACCGGCGCTCGAACGGCGTGCCTGGGAAGATCGCCGAGGTGCCGGCGGCCTTGTATACATAATCGACGATCTCGACCGCGGTGTTGATACCGTGCGCGCAGCCCAAACGAACACGGGCGCGGTCTTGCGGGCCGATAGGCTCGCTATCGGTGGCGCCGGCCCATATCTCGCGCAGTATTTCGCCCAGCCAGGCGCGAGCGGAGCCGAGATTGGCCTCCCGACGAGCAACCGCTGCTTGCACGATGGCGCTGTCGGCCAAACGCGGCTGACCGCGCGGGGCTTTTTCGACCGCCAATGCCATAAAGGCATCCAGCATGGCGCGGGCGATGCCGAACGCCACACCGGCAACGCCGACGGCGTAGAGCCCTTGCATCGTGAAGGCATAAAGCGGCCCGGGATCGCGCCGCAGCGCGGGATCTTCGCGTGTGCCGGTATACATCTCCGGGACGAAAAGCTGCGTCACGCGATAGCCTTCGGATGCCGTGCCGCGCATCCCGATCGTATTCCAGTTCTCGATCGGCGTTGTGTGCTCTTTACGGAACAGCAGGGTGCGGACATGCGGCACCCCGCGCTTGGTCAGGCGGATCGACCCATCCTGTTCAATGATCTGCGTATGCGCGCCCATCCAGGTCGCTTGGCGGCTGCCGCTGGCGAAATCCCATGCACCATCAACGATGTAACCACCCGGCACGGCGCGCGATTTGAACTGGTTGGGCGGTCCCCAGGAAACCCACGCACGCGGGTCACCGAACACGTCCTGTGCAGCCTCCAGCGGAAGGAACGGGGCGATCAGCGCGGAACTGTTGGCAACGAACACATTCCAGGCAACCGAGCCATCATGTCTGGCAAGTTCCTCGACGGTGTGAAGGTAGACCCATGGTTCGATCTCGTCGCCGCCGACGGACCGCGGCAGCAGCATGCGGGCCATGCGCGCCTCATGCAGGGCCGACATCAGCGGCGCAGGCAGGGCTTGCGTGCGTTCTACCTCGTCAGCCGCCGCAGCGATCATCGGACCAAGGGCCTGCGCCTGCGCAACCGGATCCCAGCCTAAAGCGTCGCGTCTGACGTAGTTCATCGTCCGCCCCATTTTTGCGGCACTGATTGCGAACCGCGCGGCAGCGTTTGTCAATCCGTTGCCCCGTTCCATGGCCAAAGCTCCCCGCCGCGTGCCCACGCCCTAGGTCCCTGGACCAGAGGGGCGCCGAATTCGGACGCTCGATTGAATAGGGCGGGCGCTTCAGGTAGGACTATGCGCATGCGGCTGCCGGTCATCTCTGCTCTCCTTTCCTGTCTGTTGACCCATTCGGTGCAGGCGCAGGTCACGGTCGATTTGAAAGCGCTGCAAGCGCTGCCCGACCATCCATCCGGGCCTGTCACCAAGCCGGGACGCACGCAATCGTCCGCCGCTGGCCAGACCGCTGGCCAGACCGCAACCGGCACACCGACGGCACCCAAGGCTCGATCAACGAACCCAAGCACCGGGGCCGTTGCGGCACCTGCCACCAACAGCGACGCGGCGGCTCCGGCCTCCGCATCAACGCCGCCACCGGCTCTGCCACAGACCACACCGGCCACCGCCGCCATCCCCGCGATCGAGCCTGCGCCGAAGACCGAGCCGCAGCCGGCTCCGCCAATATCGGGCCAAGCCGGGACCACCGCCGCGGCAACCCGCGCCGGCCTGCGCGTTACCTTCGCGGCAGGACAATCGGATCTGAGCCCCGACAGCGCCGCGACCATCAAAGCATTCGTCGAGGCTGCACCCAATAGCGACGCGACGACATTCAACATCCTGGCCTACGCCGCCGGCGCAAAGGATGACCCATCCAGCGCCAGACGGCTCTCGCTCGCGCGCGCCATGGCAGCCCGCGCGGCCCTGGTTGCCGACGGTGTCGCCTCAGCGCGCATTTTCGTCCGCGCACTTGGCAGCCAGTTCGGCACGGGGCCGGCCGACCGCGTCGATATCGAGATCATGGGAGATAACGCCGGGGGTAGCCGATGACACGCCCGCTTGCCTATCTGCTGAGAATGCTGATTTTTTTGGCGGTGGTCGGGGCTGCCGTGACGCTGCTATCGCCTGTGCTGCTGCAAACCTTCAACAACAATCCCCCCCTGAACGGCCTGATCCTGTTCGTCCTGGTCATCGGTATTTTTTGGAACCTCAACCAGGTGATGCGGCTTCGGCGCGAGGTCAGCTGGGTCGAAACCTATCAACAGGCGCGTTCCCGCCTCGCCGCGTTGCCATCCCCCCGCTTGCTGGCGCCGATGGCAAGCATGCTGGCGCAGCGCGACAAGCAAGGCCGCGACGATACCCGGCATCCGTCTCTTTCCGCGACGGCCATGCGCAGCCTGCTGGACGGCATCTCCTCGCGCCTGGATGAAAGCCGCGAACTGTCCCGCTACATGACGGGCCTGCTCATCTTCTTGGGACTACTCGGTACGTTCTGGGGCCTGCTGAAAACGGTCACCGCCGTCTCCGACGTCATCGGTGCGATGACGCTTGGCAATGGCGACGTCACGGTGATGTTCGAGCAGTTGAAATCCGGGCTCACCAAGCCGCTGGCGGGTATGGGGACCGCCTTCTCTGCCAGCATGTTCGGCTTGGCCGGCGCGCTGGTGCTGGGTTTCCTGGATCTGACCGCGGGCCAAGCGCAAAACCGCTTCTTCAATGAATTGGAGGAATGGCTGGCCGGCCTGACCCGCCTATCCTCCGGCGCGCTGGCCGAGGGTGATACGTCGGTCCCCGTCTACGTCCAGGCACTGCTGGAACAGACGGCTGAAAATATGGAAGGGCTGCAGCGCGTCCTATCCCGTGATGAGGACACACGGACACAGACAAGCCACGCCATCATGGCGCTGACCGAACGTCTCGCAGCGCTTGGCGACACGATGCGGTCCAATCAGCAGCTCATGCTCCGCATCACGGAAAGCCAGGCCATGATCGCGCCCATGCTCCAGCAGTTGGTCGACGGCGGCCGTGACGAAACAAGCCAAACGCATCTGCGCAATATCGACTTGTATCTGCAGCGCCTGGTCACCGAATCCGAGCAAGGACGAACACGGACAACCTCGGAACTGCGCAACGATTTGCGGCTGTTGACCCGCACCGTCGCCGCCCTCGCCGAACCGCAGCGATAGACCATGGCGGGACGCAGGCACCGCCATTCCGGAAACGGGCTAGACGCCTGGCCCGGTTACGTGGACGCGCTGTCCACACTGCTGATGGTCATCATCTTCGTGCTGCTGGTCTTCGTCGTGGCGCAGGCCTTCATGACGGTGACACTGAACGGGCGGAACAAGGAACTCGATAAGGCGACAGCGGATATTTCCGCCCTCAGCAGCGCGCTGTCCCTCGAGCAAAGCACCGCGACATCGCTACAACACGCGGTCGCGCAACTGACCCAGCAACTCGCCCAGCGCTCGGCCGAACGCGATCGGCTGGAGCAGGCGTTGGCGGCGGCAAACCAGGTGATCCAGACAGACGCGGCAACCAAAACGCAGTTGCAAGCACAGTTGACGGCGGCCACCGGCAAAGCGGACGCAACGGCGACGGCGCTGGCTGCAAGCCAACAGGAACTTGCCGCGATCAAGGCCCAGATCGCCGAATTGGATCACACCGTGTTGGTCAGCAAGGAAACGCTGCAAGCCAAACTCTCCGACCTCGCCAAACTGGAGACGGAAGCCAAAGCCCTGGCAGCACTGCGCGATCTGCTGGAAAAACAGGCCCAGGACGCCGCCGCGCGCGCCATGACCGAGCAGGAGCGGCGCGCGGCGGTGGAAAAGCAGTTGTCCGACGAGCGCAAGTTGGGCGACAGCGCAAAAGCGCAGATCGCCTTGCTGAACGCGCAAATCGATGAGTTGAAGGCACAACTGTCGGGCATTGCGGCAACGCTGGAACTGACCGAGGCCAAGGGCAAGGCAAAAGACGCCGAAATCGCCAATCTGGGCCAGAAGCTAAATGTGGCGCTGGCGCAAAAAGTCGAGGAATTGCAGCAATATCGAAGCGAATTCTTCGGCCGGTTACATACGCTTCTGGCAAACCGCTCCGGCATCCAAGTGGTGGGGGACCGCTTCGTCTTCCAAAGCGAAATCCTTTTCCCGCTTGGCAGCGCCGATCTCACGCCGGCGGGTGTCGCGGAAATGACCGCGATCGCCATCACGATCAAAGATATCGCGGCAGAGATACCGAAGGATGTCCACTGGATCCTGCGGGTCGACGGGCACACCGATCCGCAGCCGCTGAAGGGCGGCGCTTTCGCGTCGAACTGGGAATTGTCGGCAGCGCGCGCGATTACCGTCGTGAAATTGCTCATCGCCGACGGCGTGCCGCCGGATCACCTCGCCGCCACCGGTTTTGGTGAATACCAGCCCTTGGGCGTCGGCGATACGCCCGAGGCCTATGCGCGGGATCGCCGCATCGAACTGCGCCTGACGGATCGCTGACCGCCGGTTCAGAGACAGAAAACCCCGGGACCAGCCCGGGGTTTTCACATTGTTATGACCGTGCTGTGCCTGCCGGTTAAGTCAGGCCGACGTCTTGGCGCCGGCAATCCAGGTCACGGCAGAGCTTGTCACCAAACAATGAGACACAGGATCACCTCCTTTCAGTTGTTGCAGCCAGGTTGAACGCTGCCTGTTTCCCCGCCGATTTGGCAAGGACATTCGCGCGCTCTTTTCAGGGAAAGCCCGCTCGGTCATGCTCCGATCACGCAGGAGGAAGGCCATCATGAACAAGGGAATCCAACGTTATCCGCCGATGGAGCGCGTTATTTACGGCATCCCGCTGGCCGAGGCGCTGGCGGAGGAGATGACCCGTCTGGACGCCAAAGCCGTTTACGTGATGGCCAGCGGCACGCTCAACCGCAATACGGACGTCGTCGACTCGGTGCGCTCGGTCCTGGGGAACCGACTTGCCGGTCTCTGCGCCAAGATCGCCTCTCACACGCCACGGGTCGATGTCGTTGCCGCGGCGAATGAAGCGCGCGCGGTCAACGCTGATCTGATTGTGACCATCGGCGGGGGATCGGTCACGGATGCGGCGAAGATGGTCGGCATCTGCCTTGGCAATGACATCTCGGCCCCCGAGCACCTTGATCGGCTCAAGGCGGTGATAACGCCGGATGGCAAGACCCAGCGGCCACCGACCAAGGCCCCACCGATCCGCTCGGTCGACATCCCGACGACACTATCGGCCGGAGAGTTCACGGCGATGGCCGGCTGCACCGATACGGTGCGCAATGTGAAAGAATCCTACGCCCACCCGCTGATGATGCCGCAGACGGTGATCCTCGATCCCGCTGTCACGGTTCACACGCCGGAATGGCTGTTTCTGTCCACCGGCATCCGCGCGGTCGATCACGCGGTGGAGGATCTGTGTTCGATCAACCCGACCCCGTTCTCGGACGGCATGTCATTGCAGGCCTTGCGGCTGCTGTCGTCCGGCTTGCGGGCGGCCAAGCGCGATCCGGCCGACTTGGCCGCCCGCCTCGATTGCCAGTTGGGTGCGTGGATGTCGATCATGGGGTCGCAGAATGGTGTCACGAAGGGTGCCAGCCATGGCATCGGGCACGTGCTGGGTGGCACGGCGCATGTGCCGCATGGCTACACCTCCTGCATCATGCTGCCGCATGTGCTCCGCTTCAACGAACCGGTGAATGCCGAGCGGCAGAAATGGGTGGCAGGAGCGATGGGTCAGCCGGGAATGGCGGCGGCCGATGCGGTGGCCGGGTTGATCGCCGATCTTGGCCTGCCGGGCACGCTGCGCGCCGTTGGTGTGCGGCAGGATCAGTTGGATGAGATCGCGGTCAATTCGATGCACGACCGCTGGGTGCACACCAATCCGCGCAAAATCGAGGGGCCGGCGGCGGTTCGCATGCTGCTGGACGCCGCCTGGTAGGGCCACTCGACGACTTCACACCGCTCGCCTAGCATCGTTTTTTCAGCCTGGAGTGCCGAGTATGACGTATCTCGCCCCCAATTCGATCCACGCCCGCGATATCGCAAGTATCGTGCATCCGCAGACCAACCTGGCCAAGCATATCGAACAGGGGCCGATGGTCATCGGCAGCGGCCAAGGTTGTTACATTACCGACGATAACGGCAAGGAGTATCTCGACGCCGCCGCTGGCCTGTGGTGCGCGTCGCTTGGCTATGCCTCCGAACGGTTGGCCAAGGTTGCCTATGAGCAGATGCGCAAGCTGGGTTACTACCATCTATACCGCGGCACCACGCTGGAACCGGGTGTTGATCTGGCGGAAAAGCTGCTGTCGATCGCACCCGTGCCCATGAGCAAGGTGCTGTTCCAATGCTCCGGCTCCGAAGCGAACGACACCGCGCTGAAACTTGTTTGGTATTACCATCACGCCATCGGCAAGCCGGAGAAGCGCAAGATCATCGGCCGGCGGATGGGCTATCATGGCAGCACGTCGGCTTCGATCAGCGCCTCGGGCAAAGCGGACATGCATGCCGATTTTGGCCTGCCCTTCCCTGGCTTCCTGCACACCGAATTCCCGCATTATTATCGTCATCACCACGATGGCGAGTCCGAGGAACAATTCGCCACGCGCCTAGCGGATGCGCTGGAAGCGCTGATCCTGCAAGAAGGCCCCGAGACCTGCGCCGCATTCATTGCCGAACCGGTGATGGGCGCCGGTGGCGGTCTGACCCCGCCGCGCACCTACTGGGAGAAAATCCAGGCCGTCGTGCGCAAATACGACATGCTGTTCATCGCCGACGAAGTGATCTGCGGCTTTGGCCGCACCGGCAACATGTGGGGCAGCCAGACTTATGATCTGAAGCCCGACATGATTTCCTGCGCCAAGGCGCTGTCGGCGGGCATGCAGCCGATCTCGGCGCTGATGATCAACCAGCGCGTGTTCGACGCGATGCTGGATGAAAGCCGCAAGCTGGGTAATTTCGCCCACGGCTTCACCTATGCCGGCCACCCGGTCA